>ERZ773212.1384-NODE-1384-length-11132-cov-6.073847_pt1 | contig 11132 bp, 8 predicted proteins | sample MGYA00581005_ERZ773212 | MGnify/ENA primary metagenome ERZ773212 (study PRJEB29015, sample SAMEA2738154) | human oral metagenome | biome: human oral; feature: human-associated habitat; material: saliva | place: China | collected 2196 ... | reverse complement strand
CTTGTCCATCCTTTTCAATTTCAACCAATGAATACTGCCCAATAAGATTCTTATCACTGGAACCTTTATGACATCCAGTTAGTATAATCAGGAATAGTATGGATACCATCAATATCTTTGTTATTTTTCTTATCATAGAATTATGTTAACCTATCTACAGTTTGAATACAAATGAACATAATAGAGTAGAGTGAGAATATCTTATCCAGATATTCCTCGACCCTCTCATTGCACCGTACGTACGGGTCTCGTATACGGCGCTACATTTGTATTGTTTCTACCTTTACTTAGATTGATAATATTCTAGTGGATTGATTAATCCTGGTCTGTTTTTGTTTTTCATCGATAGTACCTTTGGACTTAATAAGAAGTTTATTGTGTTCCCCTTTGTCTGTCGATACAGACCTAGTCTAGTATTGGCTGTACTGTAGATTCTTTCATCAGAGATATTGACCTTGAGTATCCGATTTAGACTTTGTAGGTTGGTATAGATACGTTTTGGTTTCTTCGATTGTTTTAGAATTATCACACGTATCTTGTGTCGCAACCATTCTCCAAATTCTTTTAAGAAGGTCTTCATCGAACCAATCCTGAAGTAGTTTATCCATCCTCTCACGATTTGGTTTACTTTGGTGAATACAGTTGATAAAGGAAGTGCACTTGCCTTTTTACGGCATAGCACTTCTTTTATTTTCTTACATAGTTTTTGTTTCCTGTCATATGTAGGCTTACTTTTCCATCCATCTTTGTTTCTCCAGAACGTGAAGCCAAGAAACGAACTATTGCTAGGTCTTACTACTTTTGTTTTTGTCATGTTGACCTTTAGAAATAGTTTTCTTTCTAGCCAACTTGATACAGACTTCATGACTCTGTTGGCTGACATCTCACTCTTTACGAAGATATTACAGTCATCTGCGTATCTTACGAATCTTAGTCCTCTGCTCTCCAGTTCCTTATCAAACCTATCTAGGTAGATATTGGATAATATTGGACTGAGCGGACCTCCTTGTGGAATGCCTTCCTCATTTCTGCGGATGATTCCATCCTCCATGATTCCAGCCCTCAAAAAAGACCTTACGAGATGTAGCGTTACATCATCTTTTACTTTCTCTCTAAGTATGGATATCAACTTATCATGATTCACTGTGTCAAAGTACTTTTCGATATCTATGTCTATTACCCATTCACATCCTTCGTTTAGGTAGAAGAGCACTTCCTCCATCGCTTGGTGGGCACTTCTGTTTGGTCTGAATCCGTAACTATGCTCACTAAAGCACTCGTCATAGAGTTCACTAAACACTTGTGCCACTGCTTGTTGGATTACTCTATCCACTACAACAGGTATCCCCAATGGTCTTTTCTTTCCATTTGGTTTTGGGATATAAACTCTTTTCACTGCCTGAGGTCTATATTTCTTTTCCCATATCGAAGTTTTGATTTCTTCTATATGTTTACTGAAGTATTCGTCAATTTCTTCCACAGACATCTTGTCAATGCCCGATGCACCTTTATTACTCTTGACTCTTTTCATCGCCTCTTGCAAGTTCTTTTGACTTAGAATCTTGTCCATTAATTCCATGGCTGCTCCTCCTTCTATTGCACAAATAATGAAATTCTCTTCTTGCCTTTTCACCATCCATAGTTACGTTCTATGGTTCTAGGTGATATCTCAATTCCAGAGTATTCATTTTCTTACATATAGTGATTTGCACTATACAAACATTAACCCCTTCAGTATTGGTGTATACCTACTATGGGCTCAGCTGACTTCTTGTGGTTGGCTTTATTTCGCACGATGGTACTCTATCTGTTTGAAAGCGTTGAGGATTCATCGCCCACAAGACCTCACGGGGTAAGTCACCCATATGTCAAGCCCACCACAAAAAATATTCTCTGAAAAGGAGAAATTCCAAATCATCAAATCAATGATAATTTGGAATCCCTCCTTCTTTATGCTTCATACCAATCATTTGGTACAAGATTTTTATCGATGGGCCACCAATTTTCACAAATAAATTTTCTAAAGGTCTCTTCTTTTAAATCAGCATGGTCAACAATAATAACCTGTAGTTTTCCGTTAAGTTCATTAGTACGATCGAGGATAAACTGGTACATTTTATTAACTTCATTCCAGTCTATCTGTTTTTCATCCAACTCAGACGGAAAATAAACTTGTGATGGTTGATCAAGGAATAAGAATCTTGGGACTGGGCGATTTGCATTAATAAAAAATTGTTGTAATGCAAAATATGAAATAAGATGAACCCCTACCCAGTTCGAACCGCTTCCCAACTGCTTAAGTGGCACAGGCCTTTCTGGCTTATCTACAACAACAGTGACCTTATTCAAGTCGAGCCTATATGGATTGTCACAATGTTCTAGTTGCAGCACCTTAGCCCATTCCGTCATATCCACCTGTATTCGAGAAAGAGCTGACTGCTTGCGTTCCTCCACAGAGTCTCTATCAAGAATGTCGTCGATTTCTTTTATTCGCTCTTCGATTCCTTTTACAATTTGTTCCTGCTTTACTGACTCTGTATCGTTTTCCACGCTCTCAATCCAAAGGCTAATTCGTCCAACAACTTTCCCTCTCCGTGTATTTATATCTCTCAACCGTGCTCTTTCATCTTCCTGCTGATATAACCCGTCAATTTCTGCTTCTAACGCCTTAATCTCTTCCTGTTTCTTTTCCCGTTCTTGTTCTAAATCAGAAATAAAAGCTCTAAGTTTCGGTTGTTCGCGCGTCACATTTGCTATTGACTTATCCAAATTGATAATAGAAGTTTTTATCATCTCCACACTAGGGAGTGGCTGTTCAAGCGCTCCAGAACACAACGGACATTTTCCGGGATTGAAATTGAGTTGTTCAAAAAGTCCTATAGATTCAAGGCGCATTTTCTGGTGTTGAGCTTCTCCGGAATATCCTGTGGTCTCCCCGACAAACTTTCGTGCATTATCAAGGCTAATTCCAATCTCGTCAAACTCATCCCGAATCTCCTGAAGTTTACTTTGCAAGAAAGTTAGCCGATCCATTCCACTGTTAGAGCCTATCATACTAGGTGACCAGCTCATGGCAGTTTGAAGAACAGAATACATCTCCTGATAGTTCTGATAATCTATCTGTGTCGATGCAGCAATAAGGCCAGCTTGTCGAGCCTCTCCAATTAACGCAATTGCTCTCTCAGAACCGCCTCCCATTAAATACCGGTTTTCTTCAAGTTTGCGCTTCTCAAGTGTTAATTTGCGTTTGAGTATACTTCTTTCATTTTCCAGTGCCAAAGCCTCTTCGCTAATGGCCCCCAAAAAATAAGGAATGGTGTCTTTAATAGCTTGTGTAATGAAATCATCCGATTGACGATGAAACAAAAAGTTCTTTGCTGCAATTTCATCTTGCCCTTGAAAACAATAATATAATGCGTGTCTTATATTCGCTGCAAGGGGTAGTCTACTCTGTCCCTCAGGTGGTGTGTTTAAATTTTCTGAGATTCCAATTCGACGAGTCAATGATTCTTCAATCCCAGATACATTTGTATTGGATAAGAAATTGCACTTTTCAGGAGCTTCAATTTTCTCTCCAACTTCAATATAACAAACCCCTGTTGTTTGCTGGCCTTTATCTGGATTTTTGCGTGCTACAAATACACGTTCACGTTCAAATTGCAGGAGTAAGCCATACCATGCTACATTATCACGAACTACTCCGTCTGCAATATTACATGAATCACCGCCCAAGCAATAATCAATAATATCACCTACCACGGATTTTCCTGATTTTGATCTACCAGTAATAATATTTACTCGGCCCAATGCAAAAGGTAGGTGACGCACTTTCCCATTATATCCATAAAGTACAAGTTCACGTATCTGCATCATGGTCTCACCCCCAACTCAATATATATTGTCTCGACTTTTCCTGCTGTTGCAAACCACTTGGCAATATGTTCGCCTTTTTTGAGACATTCCGAAATTTCATCGTCAACAAATTTTGTTTTGCTCAATGTTTTCGAAGCTGGTGATATTTCTAATTCACCATTTGTCGTTAGCAGAACTTTCCCTGTTTGGAGAAGAAATTCAACAGATTCATTTGTAATTGGAACTAGTTCTCTTGCCCTTTGGGGAAAATTGATTAAAAGCTGCGGGTATCGCTGAACCCATAATTGCAACTGCGTCCTACTATTTATATTAATCCTTGTTTCTTTATGTAAAACAAGAGGCAAGATTAAATAAATCAACGGAAACGGAAACGCCCTGCACGTTTTATCATTATAAGTTTTAATTGTTAAATATAATACTCTCCCACAAAAAGCGGGGTTGAGGAGAAATGCGACTTCATGTGTTCGCATGTTCCAGTTTTTCATCTCCATCGCCTCCCTCTTATGTATCCAATAATTTTTTGAGTCGATCATAGAAATCAATATGCCATCCCACTTTAAGTTGATTAGCCAGCATATAGTAACTTCCTCGCATCACAAAAGCCTCTTGGCATTTGGGACGAATACGGATATCTTTCTTTTCTATTTCAGAAAAAAGTCTACGTCCTTCTGTAATTTTTTCTTCTTCTGTAACTCCGCTATACCCGGCTAAATCATCTTCCATAGCCGCGAAAGCGTGTTCCCATTCATCAATCAATCGCTGCTCATATTTTTCCAATTCATTGACATACAATAAATCATTCCTTACCCAATTGGCTCTCTGCTTAAATGCACGATAATAATCTCTTAAAGCAGTTTGCATACGACGACTGCCAAGACAAAGCAGTTTAAGTTGCTCGTAGAATATTTTCTCACTAGCACTTAAATCATTTTCTTGCAAGTTGTCAATATCAAAAATATCTATTGGCAAGTTGTCATCTGAATACTCTTGGCTTACAGATACAATGAACGATCTAACTTGGCTTTGGGTAACAAATATTGGCATGTCTGAGCAAAGGGCTTCAATTGCCTTTTTGTACCACCAGCCCTCTAAGCGTTCACAAATTTGATTCTCATATTTAGGAATACAGCTATACCGAATCTGTTTTCTGAAATCCTTTTCAACATCAATTATATCACTCGCACCATCAATAACACATATTTGTCTGATTAAACACTTAACAATGGTTTCATCAGTTTTCAAAAAAGCCTCGTAATATTTTTTGTGATCTTTATTTTCTGATCTAAGGCAAACATCCTTTAATTTCTCATATGCACCTGCCTCATTTCGATTTTTATCCTTTTTTAGACAAGAAGCAGCTGTGCCGTCTGGGGCAATTGCTGTCGTAACAATAAGAAATTCTGTTCCACTTAATATATCCGGAGATTCAGAGACTTCATCTATCCATACTTTTAATGTTCTCCATAAATCTGTACTTCCGTCTGTGAGACTGCCTTGTCGCTGTATATGATGCTTCAACTGGATAAGTTGCTTTGGCACACCATCTTTGCTAAACGCAACATCATCAAATTTTTCAATACTTATTTGAAAATCAGCGTTGTCATTCTTCATCAGTAGTGCTAAGGCATATCGCACCTGATACAAATAACCTAGCATCTGCTCAGAAGCTTGGTGATTAGGCATTTTATAACCTCCTTTTCATCAGTATCAAAAATTTGATTATGCTCTTCTTTAGTTAAGGCATCTCTGAATGAATTCTTTATTTGTCCTGTGCTTAAACTCAAGCCTAGTTGAATTCCATTCATAGGTTCTATATGGTCCATTACTAATGTAGGACCAAACAGTCGGCTCTTCACTAGATAATCCTAATAGGTATAGGGCAGCGTTACCATACGGTGCGATTGTCCAGTGATAAGTACGAGCCAAAGTTTTTGCTACTGCATCTGGATTTACTTCTACAAACTCATTGAGAACGCTACTATATTTCGGCTTCTCAAAAATTCCTCTAAGAACGCGACGTAATATTCCTGCTTGAACAAGCCGATTCAAACTTTGTCGCACAGTCGCCGAATCCGTAATATCAGCGAAATCAGAAGTGGCAAAAGTGGTTCCATCTTCCGCCGATAAAATGCGCTCACGTATCTGCGTCATATATCCACTATCCAAAGAACCACCCCCCACTAGATGTCACGAATATTATACATAATTCGTGACATCTTTTCAACCTCTTATGGCTATTGAAGTGCACATTTTAGACACATTTTAGAACAAATAATACGTAGATACGGCGATTCAGCGGAGATGGTTTAGCGTCATTTGATAATTAGGGGGCAATCGCCCATTTAACGGCAATGTTTTTGTTTGGACATATGATAATTTCACCAATACAGTCCACAATCTCGCTGAGAGCAATTTCTTTGTAACTCACCTTCGATAATTTGCGAAACACCTGATATTGTTTTTTATAAGCCGTCTTGCTCGCGATAATATCAGCCCGAATTACTTTCTTTTTGTTTGCTACATCCTGAGCTGCCCGGAATTCCTCTTTGCCGATCTCCCCGTAAACGAACCTCTCTTAATGATGAACAGCATTCCTAAAGGCCTCTTGATATTGCTGATCAGATTGGGAAATATCATGGTCAAGCCTTCTTGTTTCCTGCTTATACTGTAAATCAGAAATAAAATGCTCGTTTACATATAGTTTTAGTTGATGATAGATAGCGCGAAAGACATCTTCCTCCCGCACATACATACCGGTGCATTTGCCGGCACCTAAACGGTTTTTGGTAATACAGGTGAAGAAGTACCAATCTGCATGATTGGTTCCGCGCTTACGCTGCATTTTCCCACCGCAGCAGCCGCAAATAACTTTCCCATTTAAAACATTTTCTGTCGATTGACTATTTGTGATGAGGTTAAACGCTTTCGCTTGAAATGACCTTTGAATAGCGTCAAAGGTATCCGTGTCTACCAGAGGCTCATGTGTGTTGCGGCAACAGTCCTCTTTTCTTTCCCCTGTACAAGCATGCCGGTATAGGTTCGATTGGTCAGAATGTACTTAACTGATCTGCTATTCCAATCTCCGCTGCCATCATCATAGTTTCCAACTAAACCATTCGACCTCGCATATTGGATCGGTGTGGGAATTTCATTCTCATTCAGATACCGAACTATGGCGGTCACACCAGTGCCATTCGCTGCTAACTCAAAGATTTTTCGAACAATAATAGTTGCTTGGGGATCAGGAATAAGTTGATTGTGGTTAGATTCTGATTTTTGATAGCCGAATGGGGCTCTTGGCCCAATAAATGTACCGTGTTGTGCTTTCATATCTAATGTCGCCTCCACTTTCTTTTTAATTTCAATACATACTTGTTCATTAAATGCGTTTGCTATTGGTACGCGGATTCTGGAACTGTAAGGACGTTCTTGGTTGGTAATGCCGTCAATCGTATCAAACTGATCGTTTACAGATACAAATCGTACTCCGTTAGCTGGGAAAATGACTTCAATATAGTAACCGATGGTAACATAGTCCCTTCCTAAGCGGGAGAGATCCTTCACGATGACACAGTTGATTTTGCCCGCAAGGATGTCTTCAATCATTTTTTGAAACGCAGGGTGGTCAAACCGTTGACTGCTGAAACCGTTATCAATATAGTAATGCGATATAGGAATATGGTTCTGATCCCCCCCAGCATTCGATAATGAACTTCGGATTTTGGATAGAACTGGATTCTTCTCGATTTGCAACTGAAAGTCGAACATAGCCTACTGCATTAGCGGTAGAAGGCCTAATCATTTCTGCGTGTTGATGCTTTTTCTCCTTTTTCGTGCCATGAAAATACTCCTTTCGACAAAAAAGGCTACAGCACAAACCGTAGCCTCTGACAATATCATGCCATATGTCATTTGTCGCTTCCACGAGGGAATATCCATTTGTCGTTTCCACGAGCTTAGTCACATACCTTTCTCTCTTCTTTCACAAGTTCCTGATTTACTGTTTTGGTTTTACGTTTACCTTTTGGGCTTTGATTTGTAATGCAATCTTACTCACCATTTAGCCTTATATCAGATTTCTGTTCGTAACCTCGAAAGAATCGCTACACCACTTCCTTCACCCAAAGCCTCACGGCTTACGGCTTGTGGTTCACTACGCTTGGCGGTAACTACCTACGACTGGACTTTCACCAGTTAGGTTTGTGACATGCCCGTCACACAAAGTGAGAACCTATCGCTAGCTTCTCATCATACTTTTATGAAACAGTATCTAATACCATCTCTTCATACTGACGTGTATAGAGTTCATAATAGTAACCCTTTTGTTTCATGAGCTCTGAATGTGTACCACGTTCAATGATCTTACCATCACGAACAACCAAGATAACATCCGCATTTACAATCGTAGATAGACGGTGTGCAATTACAAAGGATGTTCTTCCTTTGATAACTGTATCAATCGCATCTTGAATTGCCTTTTCTGTAAGAGTATCAATTGATGCTGTCGCTTCATCTAACACTAAGATGCGTGGGTCTGCTAAGATTGCACGAGCGAAGGACAAGAGTTGTTTTTCACCAGTCGATAACATTCCACCACCTTCACCAACATCGCTGTCTAAACCCTTCTCCATCTTTTCAATTACAAACTTTGCAGAGACTAGATCTAGCGCATGCATAATTTCTTCATCCGTCGCGGTAGGTTTACCATAGCGAAGATTATCCCTAACCGTTCCAGAGAATAAGTGTGGTGTTTGTAAAACATAACCGATATTGGAATGTAACCAAAGCTGTGAACGCTCCCGAGCATCTCTTCCATCAATGAGAACTTGCCCCTTTGTCGGTTCAAAGAAACGACAAACTAGATTTACAAGCGTTGATTTACCAGCACCGGTTTCCCCAACGATTGCGACATTTGTCCCATGTGGCACATCGAGATTAAAGTTTTCTAAGACCATCTCATCGCCATCAGGATACTTGAAGTCCACATTCTTGAACGCTACATCGCCAATTAACGGTTCCCAGTTTTCCTTCTTTGGATTGAAGGTATCTCCATACTTTTCAATAACTTCTGGTGAATCCGCAACATCTGACTCTGTATTCACTAATCGATCAAAACGTTCGATATTTACTTGAATTGATACCAGTGAAGATATTGTAGTAATCACACTATGTAATGGATCCATAATACCTAATGCATAACTCATAAATACAGATAATGTACCAATTAACATCATGTTGTTAACGGTTAGATTACCACCTTGCCACATAACAATTGCTAGCGCAATCGAACTCATCATCGTAACTGTAGAATAGAAGAACGCCTGATAGCGTGCAGCTTGCACAGACACATGGCGCATCGTTTCTGTATCTTTTTGAAATCCATCTCCAATGATACTTTCAATTACCATTGTCTTGATTGATCTTGCACCTGTAATACCTTCATTAAAGTCACTTGTGATTTGGGAGTTCAATTCACGAATATGACGATTCAGTTTTACAAGTCGTTTCTGGAAGAATGCGATGATGAATACCGCAAATGGAACCAGCACAAACACCATGCATGCAAGTCTCCAACTAATTCTTACCATGTTAATCATAACGAATAGAATATACGATCCATTCCAAACAACATCCATCATACGCCAAGACATGAGTTCACCAATCTTACCACTATCACTCATAACTCTTGCATGAATATAACCAACATTGTTTTGGTTAAAGTACGCAAAGGATAATTCCTGTAAATGATTGAATGAAGTATTTCTAAGATCACGATTTAAATCTAACTCTGTCTTTGATACCCAGAATACACTAATAAAGTTCAGTGAAACTTGAACAATCAATATTCCAATATAGAGTGCGATAAATAGTCCAAGTGTATCAAGAGTATTCTCTCCAACATAGTGATTTAATGCATACTGATTAAATAGCGGATAACATGAATCTACTAAACTCGAAAATAAACCCATTAGAATCATCGCAATGATTCTGTATTTATATTTCTTCGCAAATGGTAGAATCTTCGGAATGCCAAAGTATGGAAGTGATATATTTTTATTTTCTTCTTGCATACGTACCTCCCTACTCACTCTGTTGTGATTGCATTTCAAAGATACGACGATAAATTCCCTGTTTCTCTAACAGTTGTTCATGTGTACCTTCTTCTACAACCCTGCCTTTATCTAAAACAATAATATGATCGGCTGCCATTAACGTTGTAATACGATGCGAAATCAAGATAACAGTCGATTCTGAAATATTATCTTTGAGACCTGCTCGAATCTTCGCATCCGTTTCTGCATCGACTGCAGAAAGAGAGTCATCAAAGATCATGATTGGCGGTTTACGTATTAACATCTGTGCAATCGCAGCTCGCTGCTTTTGACCACCAGAGAGTGTAACACCACGTTCACCAACATATGTGTTATATCCTTCTTTAAAATGTGAGATAGCTTCATCCAATGACGCAATCTTCGCAGCTGTACGTATTTCCTTCATATCTGCAGACTGTTTAGCAATCTTGATATTCTCTGATAAGGAGCGAGAGAAGAGATATGGTTCCTGTAATACCATACCAATATTCTGACGAATCCACTCTGCTTTCATATCTCTAATATCAACGCCACCAATCGTAATTTGACCATGATCATCCGGCAACTGATATAGACGGTCTAACAGATACATTAGTGTAGATTTACCTGAACCCGTTCCACCTAAAATGCCAAATGTCGTTCCCGCTTTGATTTTGAAGGAAACATTTTCCAATACCTCAGTCGAACCATTTTCATACTGATAGGATACATTCTTAAATTCAATATCTTGTAGTAAATCAGGAGTAACCGCATTAGGCTTATCCTCTTCCATCTCAGAATTCATAATGTAACGTAAACGGTCGATAGAAATACCCGCCTTCGACATATTCGCAATTGTTCTTCCCAAAGAACGTACAGGCCATAACAATAATGAATTATACGCAATAAAGGCAATGTAGTTACCTGCAGACATACCATTATTTACCGTGATGATAGCACCATATGAAATAACCACTAGCATCTGTAAATTAGAAATCATGTCAGATGACATCCAGAACGCAGATAACAGTCGCATCAAATGCGTCCACATATTTGTATAGTGTTCGTTTTGTTTTTCAAAACGTTCACGTTCGTAAGCTTCACGTCCAAATGCACGAACAACACGTACACCCGTTAAGTTTTCCTGGGCAATCGATGATAGCTTACCTTCTTCTTCATCCGCAACTT
>ERZ773212.1381-NODE-1381-length-11147-cov-2.962495_pt1 | contig 11147 bp, 8 predicted proteins | sample MGYA00581005_ERZ773212 | MGnify/ENA primary metagenome ERZ773212 (study PRJEB29015, sample SAMEA2738154) | human oral metagenome | biome: human oral; feature: human-associated habitat; material: saliva | place: China | collected 2196 ... | reverse complement strand
CTGATCATTCTTCTGATCGGTACTGGCTTGTACTTCTTTATCCGAACGAAGGCACTTCCACTGCGTATGTTCTGGGAGTCAATTCGTGTCGTTATGGAAAAGCCGGAGAAAGATAGCGACTTTTCATCGTTCCGTGCACTGATGATCTCCACGGCCTCGCGCGTGGGCGTTGGCAATATTGCCGGTGTTGCGACGGCGATCGCGCTGGGCGGTGCTGGAGCAGTCTTCTGGATGTGGGTTATCGCGACCGTCGGTGCGGCCTCGGCTTTCATCGAATCAACCCTGGCTCAGATCTATAAGCGCCGTTCCCCTCACGGCCACTCCTTCGGTGGCCCCGCATACTACATCAAGGATGGCTTAGGCAAGGGATGGTTGGCGGTCGTCTTCGCAGTTGCCTTGATCGTCACCTACATGGGCGGCTTCAATCTGCTTGCCTCGTTCAACGTAAACCAGGCATTCAGCGCATACAGCTGGTACAACGCCAGCTACACTCCCTACATCATCGGTGGCCTGCTTGCGATCGCGATGGCCGGTTCAATCTTCGGCGGAACCCGCCGCCTTTCCGACATCACTTCCTTCCTCGTCCCGGTCATGGCAATTGTCTACTTGGGCGTGGGAATCATCGTCGTGCTGATCAATTGGCACAACATCCCCTCGATGCTCGAATCAATCTTTGCGGGCGCTTTCGACTTCAAGGCGATTTTCTCCGGCTTCGCGGGATCGGCGGTCATGTACGGCATTAAGCGTGGCCTTTACTCGAACGAGGCCGGTGTCGGTTCTGCTCCCAACGCCGCAGCTTCTGCCTCGGTGTCCCACCCCGTCAAGCAGGGTCTGGTTCAGATGCTCTCGGTCTTCATCGACACAATGATCATCTGCACAATCACCGCCTTCGTGATCCTCTCCTCCAACGTTGAACTTAACGGAGACGTGACCGGTGCTCCCCTGGTTCAGAACGCAATGGCCTCGACCATCGGTTCTTTCGCGGGCCCCTTCACCACCTTTGCCCTACTGCTCTTCGGTTTCACGACTCTGGTTGGCAACTTCTACTACGCCGAGGTGAATCTGCGCTTCCTCTTCGGCGATAAGCCCACTCCACACTGGGTATTAACAATCTTCCGTGCCGTCGCTTCGCTGTTGGTCTTTGCAGGTGCACTACTAGAGTTCTCGGTTGCATGGAACATTGGCGATATCCTCATGGGCCTCATGGCGTTGATCAACCTGCCCGTGATCATCATCTTGGGCAACAAGGCCATCCGGTGCGCCCTCGATTACCAGAAGCAGCGCAAGGCAGGACTTAACCCGACCTTCAAGGCTTCTTCGATCGGTATCACCCAGAAGCTGGATTACTGGCAGGACTAGCTAGGGACGAGGCTGGGGTAGGCCTTCACTTCCCCAAGACTCATGCCCTCGACAGAGCTCTCGAAATAGAATTCCCGGCCACCTCACTGAGGTGACCGGGAATTTCTATGCCCAAAAGAACAGGAGATACACAAAGGGCCGGGCAATCAGCCCGACCCAAGTTGTGGAGCTAGGGGGATTCGAACCCCCGACCTTCTCATTGCGAACGAGACGCGCTACCAACTGCGCCATAGCCCCAAGGACCTCACCATCATAGCGGCAGAAGTCCGTTTGGCCAAACGGAGCCTCAGCAGGCTTCGCACGCCAAACTACTGAGCGATACGCGAATCCAGCGCGGCCTCGACATCCAAGACAACTGCCTCAAAGGCGACGACTTCCTCGGTCGAGCGCGCATCCTTTGGCACTGGGCCGGCAGCGATCGGGCGAGCAGGAATACGTGCATCCACCCTGGGGATTCCGCGAATATCGGTATCGGGGTGCACGATGCGTCCGCTCAGTCGTGCGCGCATTGCGTAGGTCGGCGCCGGAATGGCAGCAGGAGTCCAGGTGCGACGTTCCACTGGCGCGGGGATCTCTTCCTCGATAGCCGAGGCCACAGTCTGCTCCGCAGCAGCCTGCGCTTCAACCTGAAGGTCTTCAGCAAGCTCCTCGGACTCATCCGCGACCTGGTCCGCGCGCAGAGTTTCGTCTTCCAGTTCCTCTTCCGAGGCATCAGAGACAGACGGCTGGACAGTTTCAGCTTCGACCGTGGTCACTTCAGTCGATGCCTTGACAGACGCAGATGAACGGGAGAGCTGGTCACGAAGCCTGTGGAGCTGTGCGACTTCCTCTTCCCCAATGCGCTGGGAACGAATTGCACACGCCCGTGAGAAGACAAGGGTTGCCGCCCCCGCAGCAAAGGGAAGAAGCGGCCACATCCATGACAGCGAGGTTGCTGCGGCACAACCAGCAAGGATCAGGGTTGCAAGGGCAGCCACTGCCACGAGCAACACACGTCGGCGGGCAGCGGCGGCCTCGGCACTCAAACGGGCGGCGCGACGGGCGCGCAGTGCAGAAATCTCACGCACTCCGCGACTGCGAGCGCGGGCGGCCTCTGCGGTCAGGACCGGAGCATTGTGTGCCACTGGAGAGCTCCTTCGTTGCACGGGACGGGTGCCGTTGAGTAGCGCGGGCGATTCGTCAGCGCATCCGTCGACGGGAATGACGCTAGCCGATTCAACGAGACGCAAGCTGGGAGAGAACCGATCGTTCTCTCGAGATTGCATCATCGCGCTTCGACGAGCAATAAGGTACGGGAGGGTGGCAAGGGTGACGATGACCGCCACTGCAACCAAAACTCCTCCGTATACCACCCTCTAACGCTAAAACCTCAGCACCATGACAGAGTTCTATAGCGGGCGCGTGTCTGTGATCGTTAGAGGAAAAATAGCCCAGCACATTCACATCAATCACAGTTGTCACACGCGCACCATTGACAACGTGAATAGGAGTCAAACTAGCGCAAGCTTTGACCGTAGAAGGAAGCGACCATGCCACCCTGAGGAAGAGACTCCGCATCCATCGCAAAACTCACGTGGTCGGCCCACTGTCCAGCGATATTCATATAGCGCTCACGGTAGCCTTCCTCGCGAAGACCAAGCTTGCGACAAAGACCCAACGAACGCTCATTTTCGGGGCGGACATTCACTTCAATTCGATGCAGACCAAGTTCACCGATGACCAGGTCCATCATGTAGGCGACAACCAAAGAAGCAACGCCCATATGAGCGGCCTCTTGCGCGACCCAATAGCCAAGGATTCCTTGACTCATTGCGCCCCATTGCACCTGCGAAAGGGTGAATTGCCCAACCGGCTTCCCATCAAATTCGGGCATCAATATTAAAGAACGACCTTCACGCTGATCGCGGTCTGCACGCCGCATGTAATCCCACAGGGTTGGTAGTTCTTCCACTGCTCCCTCGGGCAAGGTTGCATCCCATGGATTCAGCCAGGCGGAGTTCGCGCGTCGTACGGAATCAACACGCAGATGGTCGCGTCCCAGAAGCGGGCGAATTGTCATGACCGCAGGGGGCACAGAGGATGATGCGCGAATGAAACCTTCCGAAACTGGATCCTCAATGCGCACACTGAAGAAGGACGGATCACGCCCCCACACCGCAGCGGGTGCAAAAAGCTCGCGCAGTCCCATTCCGAGCAGGTACCCAATCAGTCCAAAACCATGCAGCGCAGAGTATCGCCGACGCGCACATTCGTCACGTTTTCGGGGACCACCGCAAGCGCATTCGATTCAGCCAGGGCCGAAAGAAGCAACGAGGCAGGAGCTCCCATCACCTTCGCCTGGTAGCCCGTGCGAGGTTCGCCCACTAGACGCACACGCACGAACTCGCGACGGCCTCGCGGCGAATACCACGAGCGATCCACACGCGCTTCAACGCTGGGACGGTTGAGAACAGTCCAGCCCTGCATGTGGCGCAGAGCAGGACGCACATAGACCTCGAAGCAGACTTGGGCGGAAACAGGGTCCCCGGGAAGGCAGAAAATAGGCGTACCCGGGCGCCCCTGGTCGTCACCGCCGACAGTTCCCACACCAAGGATGTGACCGGGCCATGCAGCAACCGAATCGAAGCGAACCGTACCGAGTGCGGATAAGACCTCGCGGACCGTATCGCCACTTCCGTAAGAGATACCGCCCGTCGTCAAGATCAAATCGGCACGAACCAACTGATCTTCAATAGTTTCACGAAGAACAGAACGCTCATCAGGAACAGCAGACACGCGGAAGGTCTGCGCACCAGCATCGGTAATAGCCGTCGAAAGCGCGTGGCCATTGGCATCGAAGACCGTTCCGGGGCGCGCCTCACGGCCAGGTTCAACGATCTCATCACCGATGGACAAAATCACCACGCGGGGACGCGGGTGAACCAGAACGCGGGAACGGCCAACGCCGGCAAGCAGAGCAACCTGACGGGCACCCACACGGGTCCCCGCTCGAAGAACAACGGTTCCTTCTTCCACATCCTCAGCCTTACGACGGATGTTCTCCCCCACCGCAGGCTGAGTTTTTGCGGAAACCTTAGAAATGCCATGGTCGCTGAATTCCAGAGCAAGAACTGCATCCGCACCCTGAGGCATAGGAGCGCCAGACGCGATGCGGATCGCGCGGCCTCGGATCAGGGCAGCCGGGTGAATATCACCCGCGCGGATTTCTTCCGTAACGGGCAGGACAACAGGGGCATCCGGGCGAGCACCTTCAAGGTCAGCTGCAGCAACCGCGTAACCATCGCACGCAGCCAGATCAGCGACCGGAAGGTTGAAGGGAGCCTCAACGTCCTCTGCCAAGACGCAGCCCACAGCGTCTGGAAGTTGAACATCCAGAGGGGGCTGCTGCCCGACGGCAGAAATACAGTCTTGATAGAAATCAGCGACCGAGCGCATTACAGACCTAGAACTTTCGCCAGACGGCCTTTCAGCTGGGTACCGGCCTCGTTGACCAAGAACTCAGCCAACTTCGGACCAAGCTTCGGGTCTTCCAAAGCCAAGGCAATATTGGCCTCGAGGTAGCCGAGCTTGTCACCGGTGTCGAAACGACGGTCATTGACAACGACACCGTACAGGCCGCCGCCGTCCTCGGGATCGCGGTCGATCAGGCGCGCGAAACCATCAGTCAGCTGATATTCGCCACCGCGACCGGGCTCAATCTTTGTCAGTTCATCGAAGATCGCGGGGTCGAAGACGTAGCGTCCAACAACCGCGTACTCACTCATGACCTCTTCAAGCGGTGGCTTCTCGACAACGCGATCAATACGCATGAGATCGCCATCCTTGAGGGAAACACCTTCGGGGATCTCCAGAGGTGTAACCGAAGTCGACGCGTAGGCGGTCGCCTGTTCAGGAGTCACGCGCAGAAGTGCGACAACCGAACCACCAAGAGCATGGCGCACATCAATCATGTGCTTGAGCAGCGTGGAGTTCGGGTGCATGAGGTCATCGGGAAGCATCACAGCAAAGGGAGCATTTCCAACATGCTGACGGGCCTGCAAAACAGCATGTCCCAGACCCAGCGGGTGTCCCTGGCGCACCGAGTGCATGCGCGCAAGCTTGAGGTATTCACGGGAGAGGGCAAGAAGCTCGTCCTTGCCTGCCTTCTCGAGCTCATTTTCAAGACCGGGGTCGGCATCGAAGTAGGCTTCGATGGATTCCTTACCGGTTCGAGTCACGAAGAGCATATCGTCGATACCGGCATCCGTTGCCTCTCGAGCGATATATTCAATTGAAGGACGGTCAACAACAGGCAGCATTTCCTTGGGCACAGACTTTGTGATCGGCAGGAAACGGGTGCCGCGTCCGGCGGCCGGGACGACCGCGTGACGCACAGGTACATTTCGATCTGTCATAGTCACCAGAGTAGTCGAGGAAGGGGCGTGGGAGCGAAATGACCATGCATAAAAACTCACTTCGTGCTGAAATTCGTGCGCGTAGGAACCAGTTTTGGGATTCCCGAGGCCGCGGCGAGGGGCGGGCTGAGCGTGATGCTTTGGCTGCAAATTTCCGTCAGGCACTCGATGTTTTTGGAGTCGCCCCCAGTAGCGAACATCCCCTTGCGGCTTTTTATCCGATGGAAAAGGAACCTGATATTTCTGGAATCCTTGCCGGTTTTGACCCCGTTTTACTTCCTGTTCTTGCACGCGAGAACGGCACGTTGCTGCGCGAACCCCGCTGGGCTCTTCATTCTCGAGGCGACGAGTTCACTCGCCCGAACCCGCGCTTCCCCGCCCAAAGCCGCGCCCCCATCCGCGGGGCTGAGGCTCTTGAGGCGGCCTCGGTTGTCCTGGTCGCCGGTCTCGCAGTCGACGAGGCCGGAACTCGCCTTGGCCAGGGCGGCGGCTGGTACGACCGTGCACTGTTATACAAGGAGGCGTCGGCCCCTGTCATTGCGTGCATTTTTGATTGGGAGTACAGAGGAGAAGAATTGCTCCCCCGCGAGAAGCACGACATTCCGGTTGATGGAGTCATCACGCCTTCACGCTTCATCGAACTGAGAATCAAGTGAATAGTTCCTGCACAGCCTAGGCACAATATGTGAGGAAAACTGCGTGTTTTTAGCTTCCCTCGGCCTTCTTTTTCTCGCTAGGCTTTTCCCTTGGTTGACGCATACGCGTCACGCAACACGTGCGAGTTCGGTGAAACCTGCTGGACTCAGAGCTGAAAATACAACTCAAGGAGAAATCCATGCTTAAGGGCTTCAAGGAATTCATTTCCCGCGGAAACGCCATTGATCTTGCCGTCGGTATGGTGATCGGTGCTGCCTTCACCGCAGTCGTCACCGCACTGGTCAAACAGGTCATCAACCCCCTCATCGGTGGTCTTTTTGGCGAGCAGAACTTCGACGATGTCTTCCACTTCACCGTTGGCACAGCAACCGTGCAGCCCGGTGCCGTCATCACTGCGCTCGTGAACTTCCTGCTCGTCGCCTTCGCTCTGTACTTCTTCATCGTCTTGCCGATGAACGCGCTGGCAGCTCGCCGCAAGAAGGAAGAAGCTGCGGAGACCCCCGAGGTCAGCGAAGATGTTCAGCTGCTCTCGGAGATCCGCGACCTGCTTAAGGCTCAGAACAACAACTGATTGTTCGCCTGAAAACGTTACGGTGGTGGCAACCATTTGGTTGCCACCACCGTTTTTCTATGTCATTCTGCGCCGACTAAATCCGCGCTTGGGAGTGCGGGGGGACATTAGCGGTGAGGCGGGCAGTATTCGACTGATCCGCCTCGCCGACTAAATGCGCCTTATCCAGAGCATCCTGGCGTTCTTGGTCGGAAACCCGATCCTCCAGAGAGGTAGGGATCCCGCGCGAAATCAGCCTCTCATCAACCTCGTTGACGAAAAGCACACGCCTGCGCTTCCGTGCGCGCGTCGCATGTTCTTCGGATCCCGCAGAGCTATCTCCACTTCCTAAATCCGACTCATGAGAGTGCGGCCGCGTCGCCTCAGAGCCTTCACTCACTTCTGATTCCTGCGAATCACATGACGCAAGACCGCATCGGTCTGAGCACCGCGACGAGTCAATCCAAGTGCACGCCAGAGCTCATCAACAGCTTCTTCTTCGCTGCGCTCAACACCATCGGATGCCACCCACAGTGCGACCTCATCCAATTGATCATCGCTATATGCTGCCAGAGGCAAACCGCGCGCAATCGCGGGACGCTCTCCACGCGCGCTATCAGCATCGTTTTCAGACTCAGCCACGGCCTCGTTCTCACGAGCATCCTCAACCAACTCATCACGGCGCTGACGAGCCTGCGAGGCCTCGTCATCCTCCTGATCAGCGTGCGGAGCCTCGGCAGAAACAGAAGCGAAAGCGTCTTCTTCTTCAGCTACGCCAAACTCAGCGTCAGGATCCTCGGGAAGTTCAAGTACTGGCGCGGCGGGACCGTTGATCTCATCAACTGCATCCAGCACCAGCTGGACAATGCGATCCGTTTCCTTTGCGGGGTCAATGAAAACGGCCATCGACAATGCGATATGCACCTTCCACCCCTGCTCCTCAAGCATCGAAGGCCACAGGCGATCGCGCACACGCAATGAAGGCTGAGCAACATACTCATCGTCATCAGTAAGAACCGCGAGAAGCAGACGTCCCGGGACCTCGGGGTGTCCGATCGCAAGGGGGATCCGCAAACCGCCGGGAATACCGATATTTGCAACAACCTCAAGACCCAAGCCGTACAGGCGATCCGCAAGGTCGATGAGCAGACGATCCGGCTCGATCTCCAGGGTCGGCCAGGCATCAATACCCACGCCCGACTGCCCTTGAGCAATCTCTAGCAAATCGACCAGCATGAGTGCACCGCGCTGGGACAAACGCGAAGTATCAATCTCTTCGGGTCGAATCGAAGAGACAACGGTCAGATCTCCACGCACCGAGCGCAAGACATCAGCCATTGCTCCCGCACCCGCAGGGGAAGAAAAAACGCCAAAGTGGTGAATAACGCGACCGTGAGGAGTCTTCGCGAAACCAACAGAAATAATGACGTGGTCGCGGCCTAGGCCTCGTGCACCATCGGGGTCAACAACCACGAAAGGTTCCACACGAGCGGGATCAAAGAACGAGGCCAAGCCCGGCTCGGCGCCGATCGTACGCGTCAGTTGCGCACGGATTCGCTCAGCGTGCTGTGAATTCAACGCAATGACAGCAAGAGAACGATCAGGGGTTGTCGTCGCGTGCTCAAGAACAGCCTCGACAACAGCATCAACTTCCACGGAAGTCGACTCAACGGCCTCACTTCCAGGAGTCGGCATTCCCGTGCCCTCTGTCCACACCGCGGTCACCGGAGCGCTGGCAGAGGTCCAAGGAACCGGAACACCCGTGTGGTCAACGCGGTATCGGGCAAGAAGCAATGCCATCTGATCGTTCAAGCGCGTGGGGCGAACGTCCATACGCACCTGCGGAAGAACCTCGGCCAGGGCCTCGACGGCATCCTCACCGTGTTCCTGCGCAAGATCGGCAAAGACGACTACCTGCGATGCTCGCGAAATAATCGGAACCAGTTCTGCAATGGGGAGCTCATCGATGCCGTCCAAAATAACGACATCGACCTGTTGCTGCTCAGGCAGAATTTGGGGTACCAGCGTAGGAACCGTCAAAACCGCGGGAACAAGCTTCCACGACAAGTGGAATTGCGCGTACAAAGACGTCAGCGGATGCTGGTCTTGGACGGCCAATTCAAGAGCGCGCAAGGCTTGTGGATCATCAGCCAAAGCCTGGGTACGTACCCGATGCAGACGCGAAATGACCTGCGGGACCAGCGATGCGACCTGACGGCGATCCAAATCTCGGCCCTCGATCAGGGTTTGCTCCAGAACTGCAGGATCAAACCCGCCCAAGCGCGAATCGGTTGCCAGCATCAAGCCCAAGATCGATGCCCACCACGCTAGGTCGAGTTCGGCATCCAGTTGGTCGTCAGCGACATGACGCTGACGAAGATCTCGGGTCAGCGGTTCAAGGCCAAGCTCGGACAGATCCTTCAATACCGCAACGCGACGAGGAAGCTCGTAACCACCTTCGGGATCGCCGCTGAGCCTCTCGCACAGTTTCGCCAAGTCGGCAATCGGCATCGCCTCAAGATCACCGTGAGCCGTCGCAAACATGGGCGTCAGATGCTCAAGATCTTCCGCAACATCCTGGGTCAGTTCCACAGCCTGTGTCAGATTCGACGGCAGTGTCGGCCAGCCATCAGAATCGCAATGCTGGCGCCACACATCACGTCGTTCCTGAACGGTCAGCAGAGCACGGTGAAGATCATTGACATGGGTGCCCGGGCGGAGCATGTCCTGCGCTTGTTTGACCAAACGGACTCGCTGAGAACGTGACATCGAAATACCGTGTTCTTGGCGCCATTTCTTCGAAGCAGTCGCAATCACCATATCGGCTGCAGAGCGCTCAAAGACGCGGGGCTGGAAGATATCCAGAACCTCACGAACGCCCTCGAACATCGACAGCTGTGCATACCACTGACGCATATCAGCAGCGGGGGTGATCCCACTTTCTCCCGCAACCGAGGACATGACGACTCGCAATTGCGGAAGCGTTTCGTTTGCCAGACGATCGACTCGCTCAAGAACATCAGGAACCTGCTCTTGGGAACCAATGACGATCCCCTTCCAGGGACCAACCTGTGCTTGGCGCGAGAAAACTCCTAGGGCCGAGGCCTCGTGAAGAAGCTCGCGGGCACGCTCCCCCTGGTCGGAAGCGATCTCAAGAAGAACATCCTCGCCAAGGCGTACACGAGTTCGGGGAGCGGGCTTTGTTGCCGTTAGATCAGTCAGAACCTGAAGCGCATTGAAAGCACTGACACCGAAATTCTTGAAGGGACGGTGCAAATAGGTGGTGTAAGAAGACAGGGTTTGACGGATGGTACGCAAACGCGCACGCATCTGCGCAACTTCGGCCGTATCTTCAACCGAGTTCGTGTCTTCAGCCGCGTGAAGAAGCTTCTCCGCTAGCAGCGCATCGGTTGCATTCGAGCCATCAATGCGTACCGCGGCTTCATCGATACCGAGCTCACGAAGACGCCCGTGAACAGCAAGGGCGCGCGAGGGCGAACCTGCAATATGAACCAGTGTGCGTCCATTCGCGGCACTATCGGCAATAATCGCAGAAATAAGGGAAGCATCATCTGCACCCGAAGGCGTATCGACAATGAAGGAATGGCCTTCTGCAACGGCCTCAACAACATCTTGTTGACGCGGGGTCAGATCGCCTGCACCGCGCTCCTCATCGGGGTCACGGTCATTGGGATTGGACTGGGGAAGAGGACCAGAGATCGCACTTCTAGCCGCCGCATCCCCAGCAAGAGCACGAATCACGCGGTTCTTCATCAGAACGGCAGGATGGTCAAGCTCGCGGAGTAGAAGTGCAGCAGGGTGTTCAAAAATCCCAATTGTCAGTTCTTCACGAACATCAAAGTTCTCAAGAACTGAGGCCGCATACCGTGCATGGTCCAAAACCACAGATGCAGAAAAACCGTGTGCCTGTGTCGACAGATGGGCAACTTCATCCATGTCGATGTGCATGCCTTTATCCGCGAGCGCGTCTTCAAAAGCAGCGGAGAGTTCCATTCCATGACGTAAGGTGATAACGACGTCATCGCCATCAACGACCAGACGCAGCGGGCGAAGGAAAACGGGAGAGCTCTGTCGGGCTTCGCCGCTGCCCCACTGCGCGTGACCGATGGCAATGTGGACAGGGGCAACACCGTGGCGCATTGCCATTTCGTGGGCGAAAGAGACCA
>ERZ773212.1379-NODE-1379-length-11160-cov-12.857902_pt1 | contig 11160 bp, 9 predicted proteins | sample MGYA00581005_ERZ773212 | MGnify/ENA primary metagenome ERZ773212 (study PRJEB29015, sample SAMEA2738154) | human oral metagenome | biome: human oral; feature: human-associated habitat; material: saliva | place: China | collected 2196 ... | reverse complement strand
CGGAGTCGGTCGAGACGCGCTCGAGGCCCTCGGTGGCCAGCAGCTCGGAGATGTGCACGCGCTGGATGGTGCCGTCGTGGCGGGCCAATCCCACGTCGGCCCCCTTCTTGAGGGTGCCGTTGTGGATGCGCAGCAGGGCCAGACGGCCCAGGAAGGGCGAGGCATCCAGGTTGGTGACGTGCGCCTGCAGGGGCATGTCCTCGTCGTAGGAGGGACCCGGGATGCGGCTGAGGATAGTCTCGAACAGGGGTTCGAGGTTCTCGGTGGGCAGCTGGCCGTCGCCCGGGTTCTCGAGGGAGCACTTGCCAGCCTTAGCGGAGGCGTACACGACGGGGACGTCCATGAGGGAGTCCACGTCGATGTCGATGCCCTCGTTCATGAGGTCCTCGCCGAGGGAGAGCAGCAGGTCGGTCGTCTCGGAGACGACCTCGTCGATACGCGAGTCGGGGCGGTCAACCTTGTTGACGACGACGATGACGGGCAGGTGGGCCTGGAGGGCCTTGCGCAGGACGAAGCGGGTCTGCGGGAGTGGGCCTTCGGAGGCGTCAACCATGAGGACGACGCCGTCGACCATGGACAGGCCGCGCTCAACCTCGCCGCCGAAGTCGGCGTGGCCGGGGGTGTCAATGACGTTGATGGTGACGCCGTCCTGAAGGCCCAGGGCCTGCGCGGCGGGGCCGCGATAGTGGACGGCGGTGTTCTTGGCGAGAATGGTGATCCCCTTTTCTCGTTCAAGATCGCCGGAGTCCATGACGCGCTCGCCGGTCTTTTCGACCGTGTCACGCTCGGAGAATGCTCCGGATTGCCAGAGCATTGCGTCAACCAGCGTGGTCTTTCCGTGATCGACGTGTGCGACGATCGCGACGTTTCGCAGGTCGGGACGCGTGGGCATATCTGGACTCCTCACATGTGGACACCTATTATTGCGTGTGATGGGGCACAGAAGCCCGGTTGACAATCGGACGGCTGACCGATTCCACGCACATACCTCTCCAGAATATCGGCATACGGAGGGCCTATGCGCATGCCATCCTGCGACATCCACCACGTCACCACCCCACCCAGCTGGACCGATTGGTCTATTTGCTGAGAAACAACCCCTCCACTTAACTGATAGATATGAGCGACATCGCCACCTTCTCCGTCACTGTCCCCTCAGCCTCGGCACAGATCACCCCTTTCGGGGCACACCTCCTGTCCTGGCACCCAACCAACGATGATGACGTCCTATGGCTTTCCTCCCGCGCCGTGCTCGACGGCACGACAGCAATCCGCGGTGGCGTCCCCCTCTGTCTTCCCTGGTTTGGGGGCCCTGATGACTCCCCATCACGACCAGGGCCGGGCGCGGGGGCTCACGGATTTGCCCGCACCTCCATGTGGAAGCTCCGCTCCTCGTCCCACCCCACGAACGACGCCCCGGCCTCGTTCTCTTTCGAGCTGCACCACACGGGCGAGACCTCCATGCTCTACCCCCATTCCTTCTGCGCGCGCCTCGATGTGAGCGCGGGTGACGAGCTGAGCATGAGCCTGACCCTGACGAACGAGGACGATCACCCCTTCGCGATTGAGGCCGCCATGCACACCTACCTGCGCGTCGGGGACGTCAAGGACGTGAGCATCGAGGGCTTGGACGGCGAGCGCTACTTCGACAAGGTGCGCGGCCGCTACGCCACTCAGTGCGGGGACCTGAGCTTCGTGGGTTTCACTGACCGCATCTACACGACGACGCAGCAGGTCAGCGTCATCGACCCCAAGCTGGACCGACGCATCATCGTGGATAAGAACGGCTCCGGCTCCACCATCGTGTGGAACCCCTGGTCACAGGGCGCGGCCACCATGAGCGATATCGGCGAGGGCGAGTGGCAGCACTTCGTGTGCGTAGAGACCGCGGCGGTGCGCGAGAGGGCACTGACGCTGTGGCCGGGCCACCCTCACATCATGACGCAGACCCTCGCCGTGGAGACGCTGGACTGAGCGGCCCGCGGGTAGGATTGAGGGCAGCTACGACCAGAAAGGCCACCATGGCTCTCACCTCCGCGATTGCGTCCGCCTACCTGTCTGTTTCCCGGTGGAAGCTGTCTACGCAGCCCCTGCCGGACAAGGTCATCGTTATCGGTGCCCCGCACACCTCGAATTGGGACGGCGTCTTCATGGCGATTTCCATGTGGAAGTCGGGGCGCACGTTCTCGTTCCTGGTGAAGGATTCCGTGGTGAAGACCCCGGTGTTGGGCTGGTTCGTCAAGAAGATCGGCGCGGTTCCCGTGGAACGCAGCGCGGCCCACGGCCTCGTCGAGCAGGTCGCCCAGCGTATCCGCGAGTCCGACTCGTTCACGCTGTGCATCACCCCGAAGGGGACGCGTTCGCCGCGTGAGTTCTGGAAGTCGGGCTTCTACCGCATCGCCATGGAGGCGGATGTGCCGATCCAGCTGGGCTTCATCGACCGCAACACCCGCACCTTCGGGTGGGGGCCGACGTACCGTCTGACGGGTGATGTGCGGGCCGACATGGACGTGATTCGCGCGTTTTACGCGGGCAAGGTGGGCGTCAAGCCCGCCAAGACCTCGGTCCCGCGTCTGCGTTCCGAGGACGAGGCGTCGTGAGGGGTGCACGCGCAATGGCCTGCGCCGGTGGGGCGCTGGCGCTGTGTGCGCTCGGTGCGCCCGCCGTCGCGGATGATCCGACGCCGATTCACCTGGCTGAGGTCTACGACATCACTCCGGGGGTGTCCGCCACCCACGAGGTGACGCTCTCGACGGATCATCCGCTCATCGGCGAGCAGTGCCAATCGATGGGGACGGGCGCGCAAGCGTCCTCCGCCGTGCTGGTTGATGTCAACGGTATCGACGGCTGCCGCTTCACGTGGGTGCTGCCCAGTGCGGGGTCGGAGGTCGTGACGGTCGACTCTGGCGGCGTTTTCCACTTTCATTCGGAATCCGCCCGCCTTCTCGAGGGCTTTTCCACGCCCGAGGCGGTCGCCACCATCGACTCTGTCACGCTGGTCGCGCATGCCTCCGAGATCGTCGAGGCCTCGGAAGGTGGGGCCGTCACGTCCGCGGGCGTCTCAACGAAGACGGACGCGAGCACGGTCACGTGGACGAATGTGCGCGACGATGTGACCGCGACGGGCACGGTGGACGCCGATGCGGCGGCCGCGTCCCCCGCGCCTTCCGTTTCTCCCACACCGTCCCCGTCGCCATCACCGAGCCGGGAACGAGGCGGGGGTTCCGCGCGCTCGTCCCTGACCCCGATCCTTGCGATCACCGGCGGCGTCCTCGCGCTGGTTCTCGTGGGCGCGTTCATTCGGTGGATTCGCCGGTCGCGTCAGGCGGCGGCCGACGCCCAATTCGATTGGGATGCATCCGTGCGAGCGTCGCAGCGCGAGGCCGCCTTGGAGGCGAAGACGGGAGCAGCGCCCTACACGTCCCCCACGCCTGGGTCCGCGCTGTCGGCGCTCACGCCTGCGCCGCCCGCACTGGAGGCCGATTCGCCTCGCGAAGACCCCACGGATATGCCGCCCACCCCGGAGTCCAGCGAGCGCTTCGCTCCCCCGACGGGCGACTGATCATTCGAGCGATGCTCGGGTGTTCTAGCCGATGTGGAAGTAACGCTCGACGAGTTCTTCGACGGACACCCGCGAGTCGGCCAGGTCATCTCTCAGGTGCATGTCGCCCAGCTCGACCAGGCGTGCGGCCCACGAGTCAATGAGACCGACCGGAAACACACCACCTTCCTCGTAGTCTTCGCGCTGCGTGAGAAGGCGGCCCGCGGCCTCGAAACACGACGAGGGCAGCTGGTCGAGGCCGGGGGTCTGTGAGGCGTCACCGTCAACTTTGCGCTTGCGCGCGTAATCGGCCATGCCGGGCCGTGTCAGCCCTATGCGCGCGGCAACCACGATACCTGCCAGGAGCAGATGGATGGCCGCCGACCCGTCCGGGCTGCGCAGCTCGATGGTCTGCGAGTCGTTAGGAAGTCCTGCGATGGGCGGCTCGTTCGGGTTCGCGTCCCGGAACATCGAGTCGTCGATATTCTGCCACCCGAGGGGCACGCGCACGAGGACCGAGCGGTTACGGTCACCCCAGCAGATCGCGGTCGGCGCCTCCTGATGAGGCACGAGGCGCAGGAACGAGGTAGGCACGGTGTTCCCGAAAGCCGTCAGCGACGCGGCGTGCGACAGGTAGCCGCCGATGACTTTCAGGGCCGCCTCCGTGAGGCCCGATCCCGTAGAGAACTGGTTGACGCCGTCCTTGACCAGGCGGGTGTGGAAGTGCATGCCGGATCCGGCCTGACCCACCGCAATCTTGGGCGAGAAGGACACTTCGATGCCGTATGAGTGGGCGACCTCGCGCAGCACCCACTTGGCCAGCACCATCTGATCGGCCGCGGCGCACGCGTCTACGGGCAGGAACTCGATCTCCTGCTGGATCATCTGACGCCCATCCGACACGAAGTTACCGACCTCGGAGTGAGCGTATTTGACGGCGCACCCCATGCTCACCAGGTGGAGCAGGGTCTCGGTACGTACGTCCTCCCACTTCGAGAACGGCCCAGACTCGTGGTAGCCACGCTGGGGTTCGACCCGGAACAGCGGGTCCTCCGGGGAGAAGAGGTAGTACTCGAGTTCGCCGAGGGCCTCGAGGGTGCAGCCTGTCTGCGCCTCGAGGGCGTGCTGAGCCTTGCGCAGGATCTCCTGCGGGGCCGAGGCCAGGGGCGCTCCGCTCACATCGTAGAAACCGCACAGGAACTCCACCGTGGGGATCGCGGAGAAGGGGTTGAGGAACGCGGTGGCCAGGCGCGGTACCACGTACAGGTCGGAGGAGGTCGCCTCGACGAAGGTGAAGAGCGAGGATCCGTCGACGCGTTCACCGAGGGTGAGGACGCGGTCGAGATGTGCCTTGGATTGAATCGCAAAGTTAAGGGTCTTGAGCCGGCCATCTCCGCCGACGTAGCGAAGGTTTAGCATCGAGATCCGATTGTCTTCGATGTATCCGATGATGTCGGCCTTCGTGAACTCTTGCGCGGGCTTCCCTAAGGCTTGCACGAGGGGATTCGGGCTGAGGGAGACGGTGTCAGTCGAGAGCATCTCAAACTCCTCTTTGAGCATGACTTGTTTCACACGATCACCCCACACGTTACCACCACACGACTACCCCAACACCCGCACGCCACCATCCGATGTCCACACACCGCGCTCCACTGAAAGAGACCGCGGACATAAGTGAGGGCCGCGCGCCAATTCAGACACGCGGCCCTGTGCCCCCTAGCGGGGCGAGGTCCGGAGCAGGCATGGAACCCCACCCCGCCAGGCTCCTATGAGCGCGGCGACCACGATTTCAAGCGCTCAGCAAGTTCACGCGCGCAAGTATCCAAGCGCTCAGCTTCTAGCGCGTCCTCACGTTTGACTGCACGCCAATACTCGACCTTTGTGTGCAAGAACTCACGGCGTAATTCGATGATCTGCGCTTCCTCCTGAAGGCGTGCATCCTGCTGCTCAAGGAGGGAAATAAACTCGGAAATATCACGGTCTACACCCAAACCCGAGCGCACGTAGTCCCGCATATCAGCAATCGACATACCCGACGCCGACAGACACGCGACCCAGGTGAGCAGCTCCAAGTCACCTTCCGTGTAGATACGATGCCCACTCGAGGGATCGCGCGCAATGGCAGGAATAACGCTGACATCCTCGTAATAGCGCAGGGTGGATGGGGGCAAGCCAACGAGCGCCGCTACCTCCTTAATAGAGTACGTGCGCCCGGAGCCTGTTCCTGCCATGACCTCACCCTAAAAGACCTCAAGCCCTTGAAGTCAAGCGGAATTGGGGGACGTGCATCACGCGGCGCGACCTGCACAAAGATCGCATCCGCGTGACCGTGCGGCCACTCACGACCGCGACGGGAGTTCGACCGCTAGACCACCATCATCGGAGAAGCTCCGCTCGATGCTGGAAGGCCCAAATCGAGAAGGGTTCATCTCGCATTTTCTTCTCCGCACGCCCCAGCAGCTCGCAGCCACCATTCGTATAAAAGCGAGCATTGGATTCCGTACACGTCACCAGTCCGTACGCGCGCCCACCCCGCTTGGCCACAAAGTCGGGAAGGACTTTGGCAACGAGCCATCGGCCTACTCCCCGACCCTGCATCCGCTTATCGACCGACAAAATCTCGAGATACCAGTCAAAATCGCCATTATCGATAGCGACCTGATCTCCGTCGTAGGCCGCCTGGGCAAAGTCAGCCACCAAGAGCGGAGATGCGTAGCGGAAGAGGCGATACCCGCCGCTGACCACGTTACGCCAGAAACCGATTGGCCGATCATGCATGAGTGCAACGGCGATAACCTGTCCCTCATGTTCAACGACGAGAGCGTTCCTGGAGGCCAGGTAGGCTTTCGCCATCATCTCATTGAGGACAGCCAGACATTGTGGGTAACGGTCCGTCTGGTAGACATACGGCTTGAGCGTGAGATGAAATGGATAGTCAAGAAATCCTTCCGTGATAATGCGTGTCATTTCAGGAATATCTGCACTCGTTGCGGGCCGACACTTCACAGCGCCCCTCCTCTGTTAGACCGGATAGCACCTCGTAATAAGGTCGAAAACCTGACGTCAGGTAGACGGTTGTCATACTACGCGATGATTTCTCAGGAGACCTTGTCAGTTAGAGGATTTTTTCTTTGACATGCGAGGCACATCAACTTGACGTTCGGTCAGACATTCTCGGGCCTCGTCCCCTCCATTGCTTTGCGCGCGCGAACAGACGATAATCGAGTGACCTAGATCCAGGAGGATTGCATGCGACTTTTCCGCACCCTGTGCGCAACGCTCGGGACCCTATTCATCGTGTCGACCCCGTCGTTAGGGGCCTACGCAGCCGCGATCCCGCCTTTGTCGGAGACGTCCGTCCTGGCTACGGACGTCCACCTCACTGACGCGGCATCGGCCCTTTCTGTGGAGAACAAGGGCAGCGCCACCGTGGCCGCACCGTTGCGTGCCGCCGCTGAGGAGGCATCGTCGACTCCATCTTTGTGGCTATTGACCGCCCTGATCATCAGCATCATCATCCTTGTTCTGGTGGTCGTCTTCATCGTCTACGCCTTGCGTTCACAGAAGGCCAAGAAGAAGTCACAGGCTCAGCGTGTGCCCCCCTCAGGCCAGGGAAGTGTTCCTTTCCCGGCGCGGCCCGGCATGCCCGAGGCCTCGGCATACACTGGTGGTCCCGCTCAGTTCGGTCAGGGAGCAACGTACAACCCCTACCCTGCGCAGAATGCGACACCCGGTGACCCGACGCCGCGCGAAACGGGCTTCGTCTGGCAACGACAGACGGGGCCTACCCCGACTGTTCCTCCGCAGCCCATCTACGCTCCCACAGCTGGCGGCACCCCCGGCCAGCCTCTCGGCGCTCCCATGGGCATGCCCCCCTCCGATCAGTGCGGCCCCAACACTGCGACACCCCAGCACGAGCCGCAGCAGCCCACGATGGGTGGTGCCGCGGTGGTCCGCGGTACCGCTTCCATGTCGGGTGAGAAGACAGAACTGCTCACGACATTTGGCGGTTCAGATCCCGATGCGAAGACGCAGTTGTTCGGCACCTACGACGACCAAGCCGACCCCGACGCCAAGACACAGCTATTCGGCACCTACGACGACCAAGGCTCACCTGTCGCGGCTCCCGCTGCTGAGCCGGTCGAAGCACCCAAGACGGACCCAGTCGCGGCGTCCCATGGGGCAGCACCCGCAGCCCCCATTCCTGCGCCTGCACCTGAGACCGCCCCTGCCGCACCCGAAGACCCCGGCGTGCTCACCGTCAAGCTCCCACGCTACAAGCCCGAGGCACAGGCACAACCCGCACCCGCACAAGAACCCCAACCCGAGCAACCCGCACCCGCTGAGCCAGCTGCGACGCCCGAAGACCCCGGCATGCTCACCGTCAAGCTCCCACGCTTCAAGCCCGAAGCACAGGCCCAACCCACACCCGAAGCCGAGTCCGCCGCAACACCCGAAGACCCCGGCATGCTCACCGTCAAGCTCCCACGCTTCAAGCCCGAAGCACAGGCCCAACCCACACCCGAAGCCGAGTCCGCCGCAACACCCGAAGACCCCGGCGTACTCACCGTTAAGCTCCCGCGCTACAAGCCCGAGGCGCAGACGGATCTCGCACCCGCACAAGAACCCCAACCCGAGCAACCCACACCCGCTCAGTCCGCCGCGCAGCCGGAGCAGGTCGACGCGCCCGCTCCCGAGCAAGCGTCGGCCGAGGCGCCTCAGTACGTTGACGTCCCGACCGTCAAGCTGCTGCGGGTCCCCACCCAGCAAACATCTGCCGCGTCGCCCGAGCAGGCCGCAGCTCCTGAGCCGGAACACGTCGCGTCGCCCGAAGCGTCCTCCGCCCCCGCAGCGACTGGCGCACCTCAGCCGATTGCCCCGCCGCAGTCACCCGTCGCGCCCGAGGCGATGCCCGCCCCGGACTCGTCCCTTGGGGATGACTCGGATGAAGGCGTGCCCACCGTGCAGATGCCTCAGTTCGACAGGATGGATTCCTTCGACTGGGACTCCCCCGCCGCGAGCCAGCAGGTCCCGCAACCCCAGCAGGCCCCGCAACCCCAGCAGGCCCCGCAAGCCCGGCAGGCCCCGCAAGCCCGGCAGGCCCCGCAGACTCCTGCGATCCCGGCCGCACCGCAGATGCAGGTACCTCAGCAGCCCATGCCGGCGGCACCCGCTCAGCCCTTCCCGCCGGTAGATCAGGGCGCTGCCGCGCAGCAGGTTCCCACGGCACCCCAGGCTCCCGAGCAATCCGGCGGCTTCCAGGAGAGCTGGACCTCGCAGTTCTCGTGGAGCGAAGAGATCCGTCCGGAGCCGCAAGCGCAGAAGAAGCGCCGCTGGCCCTGGTCGAAGCGCCGCAAGCAGAAGGATGAAGAAGAGGCCGCACAGGCGCTGCCCGAGGGCAACGCGCCCGGCGCTACCGCGCACATGCCGGTGATCGCCGTCGACGCGCAGGACGACGACTGGCAGAACTGGAACTCACGCAACTGACGCGTGAGACCCGAGGGGCGTTCGTTAGTGCGAGCGCCCCTCGGTTGTTGTCTCTTCCAGGGTGGAGGCATTATCGGCGCTGATTTCGTCGGCCACCGCGGCACTCACGACGCCCGTGGAGTCTTCCCCGGCCTCGTCGATGTATCCGTAGCGTTCCGCGAGGAAACGTTCCCGGTAGAGGTGGTCGGCTGTGTCGCCGATCGTGCGCATGAGGGAGGCATTCAGGAACGCGCCCACGAGGATGCCAATGAACGGCACGATTTGGGCAACCTTCATGCCCGCCAGGCGCGAGCCAAGGGAAGCAACCAAGGGGTTCACGGCAGCCGAGATCGCGTTGGTCCCGACGGCGTCCATTGGTCCTTGCTTGGCGATGTCACGCACGACCTTGTTGACGGCGAGCATCGTCGTTTGTTTTTCGACAACTTGGTTGCCGGTAGCTCGTTTCGGATCGATCGCCTGGGAGAGAACCATCGTGGCGAAATGGTTTTCCGCGGGATCAATCGTGTCGTAGCCGTAATAGGCCGCCGTATGGGAGACCAGGCGCGTCGCAGCGCCCAGGAACGTCACGATGTCGAGGGCGAGCGCAAAGGTCGTGATCGCAATGCCGGGGGCCGAGATGATTCCCAGGCCGAGGACGGCGGCGACCGAACCTCCCGTCGCGATGATGCTGCTTAGCGCGCCTTCGATCGCCACGGCGCTCGAATACGCGATCTTCAGGTGAGGCCTCACCGGGCGAATCTGATCGAGGCTCAAACCGAGGCTGCGGATATCCTCCAGCCGCTCAACGTCGTAACCCGCCTCGCGGTAGGACTTCAGAATGCGCTCGCGACGCACCGAGGCCTCGGATACCGATGTTGCCTTCTCCATGAGGCGCAGCGCCGCCGAGGACATCGCGGAGGTGATGGCCTCGCCGCCGGGGACCTTTCGCGCGAGCCTGACTGCCTTCCTGACAGGTGCCATTGCGTAGGCGCGCAGATGCTGGGAAATGACGCGAGGGCGCAGGGGACTGATCTGCGCCTCTTTCCACTGCTGAATCTCGTCCCATTGGGCCGCGTCGGCGGCGCTCATACGGGCGCGTGTGTCGCCGGGCGCAGGTTCCTCGGTCGTGGCCTCTTCCTTCACGCTTCCACCCTACACAGCGGTGTCCTCCCATGCCCCTCGGGCGTTTCCCCTCCCCTGTTATGCTTGTGTTTCGGTACTCACTCATGACCTCACGTGGGAGGAACGCCCGTGGATTCGCGCTCACAGCTCATCGCGCAGATCAATGCTCTGCATGAAGAACAAGAACACCAGAAGATCATTGCACTCATCGAACGCGATGCGCCGACGTCGCTGGACTACGAGCTGACTGGCCTGCTGGCGCGCGCCTACATTAACTACGCGCAGCCGTACATGGATTCCTTCAAGGAACTCATCGGGCACGCCGTCGAGCTGCTGCGCGGCGTTGAAGCTGAGGGCATGGCGGACCCGGTGTGGTACTACCGCATTGGTACCGCCCTGTACTGGCAGGATGAGGAGGAGAGCGCGCTGACCTACCTCGAGCAGTGTCTCGCCATGGATCCGACCAACGAGCACGCGCCGGAGGTCATCGAGCAGTGCAAGCGCGCCCTTGATCGCCGCCGGGTTGTGCGTCCCGTCGAACTCAAGCGCCTCGTCGACTTCTTCGAAACGAATGACTACGCCTACGACGTGAAGGACAACCGCCTGCACACGGGTTTCACGAACGGCTTCTACGTGTTCTCGGTCGTCAATGACGGCGCGGATGTGAGCATGTGGGGCGCTGTGCGCGAAGAGGTCTCGATGGAGCTGCGTTCGCGTCTCCTGCAGGCTTGTAACGACTGGAACGCGTCCACGACGTGGCCCAAGGTCTACGTCGCATCTCTGGACGACGGCCGTCAGCGCCTGTGCGCCGAGCAGTATGTGACTGCCCGTCTGGGCCTGACTGACTCGCAGCTGTTCGTCAATCTTGATCGTTTCATCTCGAGTGCCGAGTCTTTCTTCAAGGATCAGATCGAGCGCATCCCTGCCCTGGGCGGCACGGAGGAGTAAACGCCCTAACCCGTCCGCGCCACCGCTCCGGTGAGCCGCGAGCGCGCGCTGACCCGGGCCTCGTCCCCGTCGACGAGGCCCGG
>ERZ773212.1377-NODE-1377-length-11164-cov-3.072554_pt1 | contig 11164 bp, 8 predicted proteins | sample MGYA00581005_ERZ773212 | MGnify/ENA primary metagenome ERZ773212 (study PRJEB29015, sample SAMEA2738154) | human oral metagenome | biome: human oral; feature: human-associated habitat; material: saliva | place: China | collected 2196 ... | reverse complement strand
ATGTTTATTTAGAATTTAATAAAACAAATATTCTGAAGCTAGGGGGTCTTGATTCCTTGTTAAAGAAAGAAATTAAGTTGTCGAACAGATCTATTAAAAAAAATAGTTTGTATAATTGAACTATCTAAAATTGAACTGATGAAAATTATATAAATCTAGGATTTGAGTAAAATAGTTATAGTTTTTGAATTTGATCTTAGATAAGTTTTGCTATGCTATTTACATTTAAAAAGTAAAAATTATATTTTAGCCATTTTAAAACAAAATTAGGATTAATTTGCTAAAAAGATTTATAGTATTCGTTATTTAAGTGAGTTTAGCATTAAATAAAATCAAAAAGATTTCAAATTTAGTAAAAATATCAAAAAAAGTTTCAAAATAAGTTGACAAAATTGAAAAAATATATTATAATAATTGAGTAATTTGAAAATTAGCCCGAGTGGTGAAATTGGTAGACGCAACGGACTCAAAATCCGTCGATTTTATATCGTGCCGGTTCGACTCCGGCCTCGGGCACCAATAATATAATTAAATTTTTTCATAATGAATTGCACTCTACACTCTTAGAGTGTTTTTTATTTATTATTATATAAAAAAAGAGAATATTAAATGGTGACTTATTAGAAAATGTGTCGAAATTTTATTTCTAATGCTATTTCTCGATAAAATAATAAATTTGTTATATCTACTATGCAAGGGATCAAGATCTCTTGTCAGGAAATAAATAAAATATAATTTCTATTTTTTAAATGGGATTTAGTATAAATTAAATTTTAAAAGCATTTTTACTAAAATAATTTGTAAACTTCTTTATTATTTGGGATATTAAGGGAAACTAATAATAAAAATTTCTTGAAATTCTAAAATAAAAATGATACCATTATGACAAGAGAAAATAGTCTTGAAAATGTAGATTTTGGCTTGGATAGTTATTGGAAAGCTGTTTGAGCGGAAAGATATATCATATTTGCGGCAATTCAAAAGCTATTCAGAAAAATCATAAAAACTAGAAAAGAACTGAAATTTGGAGGGAAAAAGTGGAAAAAAGAGCGACAATAATAACTTATGGTTGTCAGATGAACGTAAATGAAAGTGCAAAAATGAAACAGATGTTGCAGACAATGGGATACAGTATGACTGAAGATATTGAAAATACGGATTTGGTGTTTTTGAATACTTGTACGGTTAGAGAAGGCGCTGCTGTTAAGGTGTATGGAAAACTTGGAGATTTGAAGAGAATTAAGGAAGAAAAAGATGGGAAAATGATTATTGGAGTTACGGGGTGTTTAGCTCAAGAAGTGAGAGATGAGTTTATTAAAAAGACGCCTTATGTTGACTTGGTGCTTGGAAATCAGAATATTGGGAGAATTCCTGATCTTCTGGAAAGAATTGAGTCTGGGGAAGAAACGCATATTGTCATGGTGGAAGATGAAGATGAATTACCGACTAGAGTAGATGCGGACTTTGGAGATGATATTGTAGCTTCCATTTCGATAACTTATGGATGCAATAATTACTGTACTTTCTGTATTGTGCCTTATGTGCGTGGAATGGAGCGTTCTGTGCCACTTAATGAAGTTGTGAGGGATGTTGAGCAGTATACTAAAAAAGGATATAAGGAAATATTGTTTTTGGGGCAAAATGTAAATTCATACGGAAGTGATTTTGCAAACGGGCAAGATAATTTTGCTGAACTTTTGGAGCAAAGTGCAAATGTGGAAGGAGATTTCTGGATAAAATATGTGTCACCACATCCAAAGGACTTTAGCGATGAAGTAATCGATACGATTGCAAGAAATCCTAAAATAGCTAGAATGTTACATCTGCCATTACAATCAGGATCTACAAAAATTTTGAATGCAATGAACAGAGGATATACAAAAGAGGAATTTATTGCGCTTGCTAGGAAAATTAAGGAAAAAGTGCCTGATATTGGGCTTACAACTGATATTATTGTAGGATTTCCAGGAGAAACAGATGAAGACTTTCAAGATACGATGGATGTTGTAAATGAAGTTGGATTTGAAAATGCATTTATGTTTATGTATTCCAAGAGAAGCGGGACTCCTGCAGCTACAATGGAAGGGCAAGTCGATGAGCATACTAAAAATGAAAGATTGCAGCAGCTTATGAGACTGCAAAATATGAAGGCAAAGGAAGAAAGTCAAAAATATTTAGGGAAAATTGTAAAAGTTTTAGTTGAAGGACCTAGTAAAAAGAATCCTGAAATGTTGACTGGAAGAAGTTCTACGCATAAAATAGTTTTATTTAAAAGCGATAGAAAGGATTTGAAGGGGAAATTTGTAAATACAAGAATTTATGATGCTAAAACATGGACATTATATGGAGAGCTGGTGGAGGAATAGATGATAAAAAAAGAAAAGGAAATTGAGGCTGAAAAGTTACTGGAAGAACAGGCAGAAACGCTAAAACCTAGAAGAGGACGGCCAAGAAAAGTTGAGGTAGATAAATCATTGGAAAATACAGAATTAGCTGAAGAAAAAAAGCAAAAACATGATGAAGAAGATTCAAGTAAAAAAACTGCCTTTGAAAATTCAAATTATGAAGAAAAAATGATAAAGGATATTCTTTCTGAAAATGTAACTAAATTGAAAAGAATGGCAAAAGAATATAAAATTGAAGGTTTTTCAGGAATGTCAAAACTTGAACTTATAAATGCTATTTTAATTAAAAAAGGTGAGGAAAGAGGGAAAACCTATGGATTTGGGAAACTGGATGTAATAGGTGATGGAAATTATGGATTTTTGAGAAATACGTCAATTGGACCTGATGTATATGTGTCGATTTCTCAAATAAAGAGATTTTTTTTAAGAAATGAAGATATTGTATTTGGGGAATTAAGAATTCCGATTGGGACAGAGAAAAATTATGGGATTTTGAAGGTTTTGCTTGTAAATGGGGATTTGCCTGAAAAATCGCTGGAACGTCCGTATTTTGATGATTTAGTGCCATCTTATCCAGATGAAAAGTTAAATTTGGGAGGTGGAGAAATTTCATCTAGAATTATAGACCTTGTTTCGCCTATTGGGAAAGGGCAGAGAGGGCTTATAGTTGCTCCGCCAAAGGCTGGGAAAACTGTGCTTCTTTCAACACTTGCAAATGATGTTATAAAATATAATCCAGAAATTGATGTCTGGATACTGCTAATTGATGAACGGCCTGAGGAAGTTACGGATATTAAGGAAAATGTGAAGGATGCGGAAGTTTATTCGGCGACTTTTGATGAAGATCCAAGAGTTCATACGGAAGTTACGGAAAATGTGCTTCAGATGGCAAAAAGACAAGTGGAACGTGGAAAAGATATTTTAATTCTTATGGACAGCTTGACAAGGCTTGCACGTTCGTATAACATTACTATTCCATCAAGCGGGAAGTTAATTTCAGGTGGAATTGACCCAAATGCGCTTTATTATCCAAAGAGATTTTTAGGAGCTGCAAGAAATATAAAAAATGGTGGAAGTTTAACAATTATTGCAACGGCTCTTGTTGAAACTGGAAGCAGAATGGATGAAGTGATTTTTGAGGAATTTAAAGGGACAGGAAATATGGAAATCATTTTAAGCAGAACACTTGAGCAGTTGAGAATATTTCCAGCGATTGATGTGCTGAAAAGTGGAACAAGACGTGAGGAGCTTTTAATTCCAAGGAAGAATTTGGAAAAAATATGGAAATTGCGAAGAGAATTAAGTGAAATGTCTGAAGTTGAAGGAACAAGAAATTTAATTGAACTTATAAAAAAATATAAAAATAATGATGAATTATTAGAAGATTTGTATAAAACGAAAAAAATAAATAAATAGAAAATAGAAGGTGAATAAAAATGCTTGGGAATGTAAAAAATGAAGCTGGATTGCTATTTAACAAGGGAAATTTTAAATTGGTAAAAAAAGTTTTGAAAAGGGATGAAAAAATTGCTAAACATAATCATGAAAATGAAGAAATTATTTTTACAGTTTTGAAGGGGAAAATGGAAATATTTTTAAATGAAATTGAAAAACATATTTTAGTTCCAGGAGATATTTTGCATTTTGATGGAGTAAATTTTATTAATGGTGCTGCTTTGGAGGATTCTGAAGTTAGTGTTACATTGATAAAAAAATAGGAGCATTAAAAAAGGCTGTATTTCATAAATTAATTTTATGAGGCAGCCATTTTTTTATTTTTATCAAAATCTTTAGCTAAAAAATATTTGTAAATAATTTTCCGTATTAGTTATATCAGTCAAGCTAAATTGCTCATTTAAAAGGATTGCAATATTTTTAGAAGTAAATACTGGAGTTTATATTGCATTTTTTAGATTTTTATGGATTATTTTATTTTTACTTGAAATTAAATTTAATGTGGATATCAGAATATAAAGATATACTAGATACGGCATAGCTCCTATCTTATGGATTCCAGTAAAAATAATTGCAAAAGCAAAAATTCCAAGAGTAAGTAAAATCATTTTTCCAGAGTTTTTTAACATTTCTTCCTTTACATCATAACCAAATACTGCAGGTCGAAAAACTTTATTTATAATTCGTGCAAAAGGATTTAATATTAACAGAACATAAGATAATATTTCATTTTTTATTCCAAGTATTGATAAAAGTCCAATTACAAGTCCTAACATTATTCCGTAGTATATTTTTCCTGGTGCAGATGATGGGCTTGTTGGCATATCTGTTGCCATAAAGATTCCTGTTAGTAATAATCCGCCAGTTGAAACATTGCTTTTTAGAAATATTGTAACTAGAAAAAATGTTACAAACAGGCTTACTGGAATATGCCATGAAATACGATTTTTTAGCAGCAGATATAATCCTCCTAAAATTAAGGCAAATGCCGAATAAGATCCAACAGATCCTGAGGGTGTTAATAGTAATCCGTCTAGATAGTTTGAAAACATAGAATTATTAAATCCTGTAAAAAATTTTACTCCAGATGACTGCAATAATTCTTGACTGAACCAGATTGTTCCAGAAGACATTGCAGATGAAAAAAATACAGTCATAAATTCCCGACCTATTACAGCAGGATTAAAAATATTTTTTCCAATTCCTCCATAAATCAATTTTCCGAAAATGACTGCCATGCAGGCTCCAAAAATAACGATAGGCAATGGAGTCAACGGTGCAAGTGTCATAGCCAGCAAGATACCTGTTATAACTGCTGACAAGTCATGAACAGAATTATTGTCATTCAGGAAATATTTTGAAAAAAGTTTTTCAGTTACAACAGCGGATAAAACAGAAAACGCTATTAAAAGAAGGGCTCTTGTTCCGTAAACTAAAGCTGAGGCGATGATAGCCGGAAATAATGATATAATTACATCTTTCATAATATCTCTTACTTCAATTTCAGTTCTTATATATGGAGTAAAAGATAGTTTTTGTAATTTTCTTTTTTTAAAAAAACTTTTTATTATTTTTTTTCTTTTAATTTGTTCATCACTTTCTGGAACTTCTTTTTTAGAAAATATTTTTTTTATATCAATCTTATCTTTTTTTATTTCTTTTTCTTTTATTTTTTTTACTTTTTTTACTTTTTCAAGTTTTCCAGTATTATTCAAATTTTTTACTTTATTATTATTTTTATTTGTTTCAGAATTTTGAGAGTAATTATTTTGTAATTTTTCAGTTTTTGGAAGGCTGTGAACTGTAGAATTTAAAAGCGTGTCATCATTGTCTAAAAGTTCATTTTTACTGTTATCTTTTTTTCTGCCTAATATTTCTTCCATTAATGATTTTTCGTTATTTTTCATTATTTTTTACCTCCAATTCCGACAAGATTAATTTTCCAGTTTTTATGCTTTCCATCAAAGGAACTCTTGAAGGGCATACAAATTCACAAGCCCCACATTCAATACAGTTTTGAATATTAGCTGTTGCCATTTTTTCATATTTTCCATTTTTATAGTAATCTGCAAATTCAAAAGGCATTAGGTTCATTGGGCAGGCTTCCACACAATATCCACAAGAAATGCAGCTTTTACGCTCAATTTCTTCCGTGTCTAAAAATAATATTCCAGAAGTTCCCTTTACTGTCGGCACTCTAGAATCGAAAATTTCTGTTCCCATCATTGGTCCGCCAAAAATTACCTTGTCTTCGTTAGTAATTTTTAATTCCCGTACAATATGGTAAACTGGAGTTCCAAATTTTAATCTGTAGTTTCCAATATTTTTAGCTTTTTCTCCAGAAATTGTGACAATTCTTTCGGTTAACGGCTTGCCTTCAAAAAAAGCATCATAAATAGCCTTGACTGTACTTACATTGCTTACAATTACTCCCTTTTCAAGCGGCAGTTCCCCTTTTTTAACCTTTTTTCCAGTAATTGTGTTTATTAATTGCAGTTCACTTCCTTGAGGATAAATTACAGGAAGCAGTTCTATTTTTATTTTAAATTCTTCTTCAGCCTGTACTTTTTCAAATATTTCAATTAATTCTTTATTCTCTTCTTCAATTCCAATAATAATCTCCTTTGGATTTAATAATTTCTGTATAACCTTTAAGCCACGTAAAATCTCTTTTGTGAAGTTTTTCATGACAGAATAGTCAGAAGTTAAATAAGGCTCACATTCAGCGCCATTTATTATAAAAGTTTCTACTTTTCTGAATTTTATATCATATTTTACATGTGTAGGAAACTGCGCTCCTCCAAGTCCAACTATTCCTGCCTCCTTGATTATTTTAAAAATTTCATCTTTTTTTATTGATTTCAAGTCACGAAGCTCTCTTTTTGTCAAATCTGCTTCCTTGTTCTGAAAATCATTTGCAATAATAATTGTTTTTATCTTTTTTCCATTTGCGATGAAATGATCGACAACGTCGACAACATCTCCAGAAATTGGTGAATGAATATTGGCTGAAATACTTCCTGAAGCATCTCCAATTTTTTCATATTTTTTTACGTAGTCTCCAATTTCTACTATTGGAATTGACGGGCTTCCTATATGCTGTGAAAGAGGTATATAAAAAAGGCTTGAATCCTTAATTTCCTTTATTTCAGTATTCTTTGTGAGAGGTTTCATTGGCTGGCGTTCTTTTTTCATATTTTTTTTTGCTTCTTTTTCATTTTCATCAATATCTTTGCTGAAAAGTATATTTGCTATTCGTTTAAAACTTATTCTTCTAAGCATTTCTATCTCCATTTTTATTTGTTAATTTTAATTTTTTTTTATACTCAAGACCTAGGGAGCTGACTGAGTTTAAGCAGAATAGTTATAATTTTTTAGTTCAGTCTTATTTTAGTCGGGCAAAAATCTTTTCTGAAGGCAGTAAAAAAATTAGATTAGCCTATAATCAGAAAACAAGGGGTTTTTGCCCCTCGTTCTTGAACTGATTATTGAAATTTTAATTATTTCCTGTCATAAGTTCATCTATCAGATCTTTTACATGCACAAGCTCTTTTAATCTCCATCCATTAGCTCCTGAGAAAAATAATCCGCTTTGAAGTCTACCTAGATAAGCATCTCCTAAACTGTCGGCAATACAGTATCCCACTCTGTTTGCTCCTTTTCCACGTTCACAAGGAAATACGCAGTTGCTTATACATTGAATTTTTTTCTCACCAGGTTCTAATGTTTTGATTAAATTTGTTTTTACTGCACGTCCAGGATAACCAACTGGAGAACTTACGATTACAATGTCTTCTTCCTTTGCCTCAAGCAATACCTGTTTTAAAACATCGCTTGCATCACATTCGTAAGTACCGATAAATCTTGTTCCCATTTGAACGGCATCTGCTCCAAGAGCCATAATATTTTTTATATCATTATTGTCCCATATTCCACCTGCTGCAATAATAGGAAAATCTCCCCATTTATCACGTTCTTCCTTTATTGGAGGCAAGATTGCTTCCAGCTGATGTTCAGGAGCGAATAGCTCTTCATATTTTGCACCTTGGTGTCCTCCACTTTTTGGACCTTCTACAATTACTGCCCCTGGCATTTTTCCAGCAGCCTTCCATTTTTTACAAATTATTTTCAATGCTCTGGCTGATGAAACTATCGGAACAATCTCCACGTCTGGATAATCTTTTACAAGCTTTGGAAGTTCCAGCGGAAGTCCAGCTCCTGTAACAATAATATTTGCTCCAGCCTCAAGCGCATCATTTACAACTCTTGCATAATCATTTATCGCATGAAGAATGTTGCAGGCAAGCGGTCTGTCTCCGCAAATTTTTCTTGCATTTTTAAATATTTCAAAAAGCGCTTCACGATTGTAGGCATTTTCTGTTCCAAGAGGACGTCCTTTTACAGCCTTTTTCACAAATTTCATATTTTGGTAATATCCAGTGCAGATGGCGCTTATTGTTCCAAGACATCCATTTTTTGCTACATTTCCAGCAAGTCTGTCCCAGCTGATTCCAACTCCCATTCCACCTTGAACAATTGGTTTTTCAATAAAATATTTTCCTATTTTAATTCCCTTTAATTCGATTTTTTTATTTTCATTTATTTTTTCTTCATTTAAATTTACAGAATTTTCTTTTTTTATTTCTGATATTTTATTCACTTTGATTCCCTCCAGTTTTTTTTATTTTTATTAGTAGCTGTTTTTAATAAAAATCGTATGGAGGAGCTCTGCAAATTTTTGTGTTTGAACTTATTGAAGTATAATTTAAAAGAATATAGAAAAATAAATATAGTTTTTGTAAAATCTCTAATATTTTTTTTATTCTTTCAATTATTTTATCTCTAATATCATTTTCAATAAAATTTTTATATCCATTGGCACAAAGCCTCTCAAATTTTTCAACGAGCTTTTTTAAATCGACATTTTCCAAAAAGGATAAGTCAATGCCTGAATTGGAAATGTATTTATCCAAAGCCTTTAGAAATCCATCGCTTTTGCTAATAACAATATTTTTATTTTTTTTATATAATAAAGCAACGTTTTCAATATTTAAAAAATTTATTTTAGAAAAAGTACCAAAGTAATCTTTTTTTGCTATTTGCTCAAAAAGATTTGATATAACCGACTGTACAACCTTTGAGAGTTTTTTTAGCCGAAATTTTTCAAACATAAAACCTCCTTTATTATTTATTTTGATACTAAAAAATTTGTCTATACAACACTTGTTATTTTAATTATATAATGTTTTTGTAATTTTTACAATTAAATATTTTTATTTTGTTAATCAAAGTATTTTAAAAATAGATAGAATAACAGTAAAAATAAATAAAAGAATAAAAAAATATTAATAATTTTATAGAAAATAAATAATTTTTGAAATGCCGTCAAAAAATTGCAATCTTGAAAATTTTAGAGTATAATATATTTTGGAATATTAGGGTTACTATAGATAAAAAATGTGAGATAAAGAAACGAAAAATTGTAAAAGTAAATTGTATAAACTTTTACGTGAAATTAAAATAAAGAGAAATTATAGGAGGTTTTATGGTTGCAACAATACAAGTTAATAAGCAAAGTATAAAGCGGCTGCTGGAAAGCGGAAAAGAACAGATGTTTTTAATACCTGAATATCAAAGACCATATTCCTGGACTGAAAATGAAACTAAGACGTTATTTTATGATCTTTTGGAGTTTACAGAAAGTGAGTCGAAAAAAAATAGTGAAGTAGAAGGGACATATTTTTTAGGAAGCATTGTTTCTTATGAAAATGAAGAGGGGGAACAGGAAATTATTGATGGACAGCAGAGAATAACTTCCTTATTTTTACTTCTTCGTGCCATTTATACAAAATTGATTTCTTATGAAGAAAAAACCATTGAACAGGAAAATTTTATAAGACAGATTCAGCCTGCGCTTTGGAAACAGGAAAAACTGACTGGAGAAGTTGATTATAAAAGCGTGCTGATTACATCAAGAGTTATAGATAATGAAGGGAATAAAATTTTACAGGATATTTTAGAAACAGGAATTGCCGATCATAAGAGAAAAGACAATTATTCTAAAAATTATATTTTATTCCAGAGATTATTTGACAAACTTAGTGAATTAAGTCCGACTCTAATGCTGGAATTTATTTATTACACTTTAAATAAAGTAGTAGTTTTTCCAATAAAAACAGATTCTCAGGATGATGCCTTAAGCGTGTTTTCCACTTTGAATGACAGAGGTCTGCCTTTGTCTGAAGCGGATATATTTAAGGCAAAAATGTATAACAGAATAAAAAAAGAATATAAGAAAATGTTCATTAAGCAATGGAAAAACTTAAGTGAACGGGCAACTTATGCCAGAGAAAATGTAAAACAGCTGTTCTATTACTATATGTTCTATTTGAGAGCATTGGAAAAGGATATTGCAACAACGACACTTGGACTTAGACGTTTTTATTCTAAAAATGGATTTACAAGGCTGTATAAGTCAAATTTACTAAAACATCTGGATCAAATTCTGGATTTGTGGGTTGTAATGAACAGGCATGAATCTATTGACGACAAGCCTTGGACTGAAAATGTAAATATTATTAAAATCTTGGATACTTTGTCGGCATATCCAAATGAATCTTGGAAATATCCAGTAGTTGTGTATTATTTGTCACACGGTGAGAAGGAAAATTTTGAAGTATATTTTTTAAAATTTTTAAGAAAGCTGTTTTTAGAATTGACTGCCAATTATCTTGTAACACCAAGTGTTTCAGCAGTAAAAGCGGATATTCTCAAATTAAATGTTGATATAGTTGATAATATTTCTCCAAAAGTTGCGTTTAAAAATATTCCAATCACGATATTACAGGAAAGAGTTAAAACGCCCAATAAAAATCTTGTGCGTATGATTTTAAAAATGGTTGTCTATAATAATCAAGATGAACTGTTGCCTGAAAAATGGGAAGTTGAGTATATATTACCGCAAAAATGGAGTGACCGGTTTACAGAAAGCGTGGAGAATAAAGAAGTTAAAACGCATATAAATTATATAGGAAATAAAATTCCTTTTGAAAGAAGATTGACAATTAAAGCTACAGAAAACTTTTTTGAAAAGAAAAAGACAAGCTATAAAAAATCTAAAATTAAATATGTTAGGGAGTTAATTCCAGATGATAAAAATGACTGGACTTTTGAAGATATTGAAAAAAGAAATAAAAAAGTTGCAGAAGAACTTGTGAAATTATTTATTACTTGGAATGGAGAATATGAATTTTAAAGGAGAGAAATTTTGGAAAGTTTTATTTTTTTAGGAATTATTTTACTGG
>ERZ773212.1372-NODE-1372-length-11181-cov-5.659626_pt1 | contig 11181 bp, 14 predicted proteins | sample MGYA00581005_ERZ773212 | MGnify/ENA primary metagenome ERZ773212 (study PRJEB29015, sample SAMEA2738154) | human oral metagenome | biome: human oral; feature: human-associated habitat; material: saliva | place: China | collected 2196 ... | reverse complement strand
GAGCGTTCATCTCGGCTTTAAAAAACCGAGTTTTCTCGCTCAATGTTTCATAAAAAATTGGTTTTAGAATTTGGAGCAGAAGATGTTTTTAGAGAGTTTTTTTGCGAAAGATACCCGTATAAGTGTGATTTTTACATAAAATCAATTGATACATTTATTGAATACAATGGATTTTGGCACCACGGAGAACACTGGTTTGATAAGAATTCCGCAGAAGATGTTGAAAAATTATCGCTTTGGATAAAACGTGCCAAAACTAGCGAGAACTATAAAAAAGCAGTTAAAGTATGGAGTATTGGTGATATAGAAAAACGAGAAACAGCAAAAAAGAATAAATTAAATTATATAGTTCTTTGGAATGTTAAGGATATTGACGATTTATCACTTAACCACCAATAAAGTCAGTTCGAAAGAGCTGACTTTTTTATTTGACTTTATTTTCTTTATAGCATATAATAAAGGTATATTAAAGGAGAGAAAAAATGAAGAAACTGAGTAAAAAATGTGGTGTCCAACTATTTGTCAAAAATACAAGTGTAGTAATAGATACCGATTATTTGCATAACGAGGTGCGTAATGAACTTTATGGTACAAAGAATTACGTCATGTCTAAAATAAGAGAGATTCTTATAAAATATCATGGTTTTACAGGAAAACCACTTACCGACACCTTAGATGCAATTAACAAAACATCCAGAGTGTACAAGAGTGTTGGAGAGGGTGTTTACGAGACAGTGATACACGCATTTAATTCGACGACAAAGATGCTTTATACATTCAAAATTGAGTATGATGTTGAAAGAATGTCTAATTTGCCAAGTAAATACAAGACAAATAACAAGGGTGAGAATCTTTACGAAAAGAGACTAATCCAGTTGCATGGTGGAGGTAGACTTGGTAGATACAGACTTGCGATTAAAAATGTAAATATTAATACACTTTTAGAATTACTTTTACCTATGATTAACGAACAACTTAAAAATGGTTCATCAGTAAGATTATTACCATACAGTAATGTTGAGATCAACCATCCTCAAGTATTTAAGTTTACCCCTAGCGATGATTTGTCCATTACCGTCAAATTTTCTTCGTTCGGCAGTTACACACGTAGCACCGTGGATATAATCTATAAAGGGCGTACAGTATTTTTATTAAATGGCTGTTATAAAGAAGTCACAGAGGAAAAAACCAAAGAAGCACTCGCAGTGGCAGATCAGTTTGACGAAATTTGTGCGATCATCAAAGAATCATACTCACTTTAACGGTGCAAGCAAAGAAAAATATAAAAATAGGAAGGAAATTAAATGAGAGAATATTTTAGCAAGATGGGTGTATGTAGAGAAATTGAGGTTATTAAAGAAACGTGCCCAACAGAATTACATCCATATTTGGAAGAATTAAAGAAGAATATATTGGAAAGACAGGGCTTTCGATTGTCAGAATTGGTGGATCACCTAGATAGATCCTTGACACAAAAAGAAGCCCAACTGGAAGGAAAAGCAAGAAAAGAATACAAGGCGAGAGATATGGCATCTAATTTCACACCAACGTCAGAATTCAAACATCAGAGGAAATATTTGAAATAATTTTTTAAAAATGTGTTGACAGTAAAATGATGTTATGATAACATCATAGATGTAGCACCGATACCACATCATGTGGACGGAAATTTGGGACGATATCCAGCGATTTACTTAATCATATCGCCACCAATTGCTAACGTTCTTTGACAACTTTAAACTGTATAGCACTGAACCCAGTGTGAGAAATCTAAAGCCAAGACCATGGCTCTGGGATAGGTCTGAATGATGTGGCTCAACTTGAAGGATACTTCAAGCCAACCATTGACCATACTATATACTGAAGTGTATGGACAGCTTCTTCGCTCGAAACAGAGGTGGGAGTATCAAGGATCTAGTGCTAGATACTATGAGGATACAGCACAACATAGGCGTGCCAATCGTAATTGAAAGGTGATGTGAATAGCATTACCCTAGAATCCTAAAACCTAGTGGCGTCGAAAACCATGTAGTCAGTAGGAAATTCGAATCAAGGTGGCAGAACACAAGAAAACGTATGTAGAAATGCATACGAAATAAATCGTCAGAAAGTTGGTATAAGTAGCTAAAGAGTGTTCAGTTCAAACTAGACTGGAAAGATCCGCAAGAAATGCGAATAACACTATTTTTGACTGAATGGTTAGTGAACATGGCAGGTATCAATCCTGTTACAGCTTGGGTCCCTTCGGGGACTGGTAATAAAAGTCGAAGACCGTACATCTTCAGGCTCAGGTTATTATTCTGTATGGCTCAATCCGTAGTAGCATTGTAAGTAAGGGGAAGCCCTCTGTGCTGTATAGTTTTAAGTCGTCAAGGAAAAATAAGTTTGGTTAATATCTCCAAACACTCTCTTTTGCCACCTATACGGTGGTTTTTTATTTTCCTCTGTATAACATAATAATGGTGTACTTTAATCTGATGTCATGGAGAAACAGCTGATTAAGGTTTTTATATATATAAGAGCCAATAGGCTAAGGAGGAAAATAAAATATGACAGTTTACATCAACAAGAACAACGAGATTTTAGAAGTCGTGTGCGACCAATTCGCTACTAACCCACTGGAAGAATATTGCCTTCCAATTCGATTTGCATCGTGCTGCAATTACACAATGACGGAAGACCAGAAGTATTCTGGCTTAGACGAACTATTGTATCCAAATCTTTCTACTTCAGAAGAAGAACAGGAGAAGTATGAAGAAGAACTTGATGGATACGATAGCATCGTAGAGAAGTATGAGGACCAAATGAGCTATTCAGGACTCATAAAGTTTTTCAACAGGATCAATTCAGAAAGCGAATTTTGGGCAGCTCCAATTTTCATTTTTGAACACGGTTCAGTGATGTTTTCGACGGCTAATAACGGGATGTTTGCAGGATTTGCATATCTCAAAAAGTCGGATGATTCCCTTGTTGTGGAAGACAAAGAAGCATTCTATAAGTATGTAAACGGACAACTTGAGATGTTCACAGAGTATTGCAACGGTTCCGTGTTTATGGCGATCGCAGACCTTCCAGATGGAACCGAAGATTCCTTGGGAGAGATTTACAGCGAGACAAGGAATAGCTACTATGATCTCATGAAGGCACTACCAAGAGGCGAAGATCAAGTGCAGTATTACGAATTACAAAGCGATATATTTGGGCAACTTGGTTTTACTTCAAACAGGTGGGCGATCGCAGTTGAAAAGGAAATCAAAAAACAAGATAAGTATCTAAGATTTAAAGAAACAATGGAACAAAACAAGAGATACTACAAGTAAGGAGGAAAATGAAAATGGAAAAGATTTATGTTAATCAAGAAGGTCTTGTAATGATCGTGAGTAAAGAGGATAAGCCAGTTAATCCGATTGCAAATTTTGTAGAATTCTGTCCATTACAGTGTAGAGAAAAAGAAGTATTCTTTATCTCGAACAACTTCGAGATGATGAACCTCGAAGTACCGAAAGGTGCAAAAGCTTTCCAAATGGTTTATTTTGTAGAAAAAGCAGGAAAGCTACAAGCAGTAAAATCCACAAAAAGATACAAAGGAAAAGTTCTTGGCTTTGCTTTTACTGCGGAAGAGATGAGCGAAAAAGAATTGATCGAGTTAGTGAATGATGATTTATCTGTATTCCAGGAGTATCTGGACGGGAAGGTATATCACGTCGTAATGACAGATATCGATGAATGTGAAGAAGATATCATAGATAACATCTACGAAGATTCCAAATCTACAAAAGGTCATCCACTGATGCTTGCACTTAAAAAGAAGAAAAAAGGGAAAAAGTTGTATCGTTCTCAGTTGGACGATGATTTTGATCCTGAAGTCTTACCTTGGGTAGAAACCGAAAGAGATGAGAATGGATATATCCTTTCTTGGGAAGATATCTTCGAAAGCTAAAAAAAAGAGGTTGCTTATGCAGCCTTTTTTTATTTGTTTGCTTGCAATTATTTTCTTTTTAGAATATAATAGAACTGTAAAGAAAAGAAAGGAAATACAATGGAAAATAAAGAAGTGACAATTCTAGTAAAGTATCACGATGATATCGAGCATATTGCAGAGATTGAAGGTGGAGATTGGTTCGATCTACGTGCAGCAGAGGACGTAACACTGGAGTTCATGGAGTCTGCACTAATTAGCTTAGGCATATCAATTCAGCTACCAGAAGGATTTGAAGCCCACATGGTCCCTCGATCATCCACATTTAAAAAATGGGGAATTGTTCAGACTAACAGCATGGGCATCATTGATTGCAGCTATTGTGGTGATAATGATATTTGGCGAATGCCAGCACTCTGTCTTCGTAAGGAAGGCACTGTGATCAAGAAGGGTGACCGAATATGCCAATTTAGAATCGTGAAGAATCAACCAGACATCCATCTTGTTGAAGTTAAACACCTAGGCAACGAAGACCGTGGTGGCTTTGGATCAACAGGAACAAAGTAAGGGGAAGAAGAATGATTATACAAATAGATACATGTAATTCGATGGATACTAATATTTTACAGATATTCGGGAAATACGATCGAATTGACAAGCTGCTTGAAGATGCAGACAAAGGGGTAATAGATATCCAGGCATTGGATTGTGCTGTAAAATTTAATAACAAACTCCATTGGTTTAGACAGTACGGGCAAGACGATCCCAATAGAAAACAATGGATCGAAGAATTAAAGAAAGTACCTCTAAGATATAGAAAAATTCCATGTGACACAATGGTTATCAAAGCAGATGTCTTTGAACGGCGATTATCCGTAACGATTGGAGGCACAAAATAGGGGAAAGAGAGAAAATTGGGATATGGCAAACATTCAAAACACAGAAAGGAAAAAACAACAATGGAAAAGATCAGAGAAAAAGTAACAAAGGTATTAGAGAGCGGAATTAGCTCTTACGAGATTGCAAAGGAGACAGGAATCCAAATTTCCTCTTTGTCAAAATACCGTAACAGCAAGTATTATTTAGGCAATATGACGCTTTCAATCGCAGAAAAGTTAGCGGGATTTTACGATAAGAATCATAAGCGTGAAGAATTTGCAAAGAAGTAAAACAAGAAAAAAGAAAGTGAAAAGGAGAGAACATGAAAAAGAGATTATTAGCATTTTTAGTAACGGTGTTTACGTTGATTTGCATGGCATTACCAGCTTACGCAGAGGAGGCTGAAGTTACCCCTCCATCACCACGCAGGTTGGACGTACAGTTGGTACAGGTATCACTGAGAGACAGTGGGAACGCTGTACATCAAAACAACTTATACGATGGATCAAGTTTCTTTTTAAACATGACTTGGAACGCAACAGAAACAGTACATACAGGAGATTACTTTGATATTCTTGTACCAGAACAAGTCGATATGAGTTCTGATAAATTAGAACAGACATTTCCTATTATTGATTCCGATACAGGAGATGTCATTGGTGAAGGAACATTACATCCAAATGGTAACGAAGGTGGCAAAATCAGCGTTGTATTTAATGAACAAGCTAATAACCGTTCAAATCTAAGCGGAAACATTTATTTGTGGGTGCCTTTTAACAAGGACCACATTCAGCTAAACCAAAAGAATGTCATCACCTTAACAATCAAGGGAAATGGTGTTTATGATGGATACCAGATGTCAGCAGAAACAACGATTACACGACCAAGTACAGATGGTGAAGTAATTGCCAAGTGGGGTCAAGGATTACCAGCGGAGCCTAACACAGTTAAGTGGATCATCCGTGTTAATAAGAGCGGCATGGATCTACATAATGTAGTATTATCTGATAGTCTTGTAACGGATAACGGTTGGTTCTTACATCCAGTCAATATTTCTAAGGAAAGATTTAAGTTGCAAAAGGTAACATATAACGAAAACGCAGGTATTTCTAACTGGGGTGAGGTTATTGATGTAACAGACAAGATTCAATTCTCTTCTGATTACAGATCATGGACATTGCCTCTAGGCGATATCGGAACACAAGGTTATATGTTGTTTATAAAGACAGCTATGACAAGTGGAACGCTCCAGAAAAACAATGTTGCTATCTCAAGTGACGAAGTAACAAAGGATGTTACAGCACAGTATAAACTAGCAGATGTAGGTGGAGACACAGGCGTAACAACAGTAGGAAAGCTGAAAGTTGTAAAACAGGATGCTGAAACGGGTGCAGGACTTGCTGGTGCTAAGTTTGAGATTAAAGATTTAGACGACAACACAACACAGACCTTAGTAACTGGTGAAGATGGAACAGCTGTAACACCTAATGTAGTATTCGAAGCTAACTATGAAGTAAGAGAAATCGAAGCCCCATTTGGATACAAGGTAGATAATACTGTACATACAATCCAAACATCAGTAAGTACAGAGAATGTTGTAACAGTAAAAGATCAGCCTATTACAAGAGATATTAAGGTATCTAAGACTTGGGTAGGAAACACTGGCACACAAGCGGTTATGCATTTATATGCTGATAATGTTGATACGGGTAAGTCTGTGACATTAGATACTTCAAATAACTGGGAATATACTTTTACTAACTTACGTAAGTATAACGGAACTCAAGAGGTTCAGTATTCCATTAAGGAAGATGAAATGAATTTCTATATGACTTCTATCGCAGGTGATATGGAGAATGGTTTCAATGTAACAAATACTTGGAATGAGCAACATGAAGTCCCAGGTGATGCACCTACAGTAGAGATTCCAGAATTCAAGATCACAACTTTCGTAAATACAGATAATGAACCTATTGCAGATTTCGAAACAGGTTTTACAGAGAAGAAAGATGAAATTACATTCAACGGAACGAAATATGTCTTTAAGGAAAAGTTGCCTGACCTAGACGGTATCAGAACTTATGTATACGAAAAATTCCACAGTGAAGTTCCTAACGATGCACCTACAGTTGAATTACCTGAATTAAAGGTAACAAGATTTGTAGACGAACAAGGTAATGATATTCACGAATTAGAAGAAAACTTTGTAGAAAAGAAAGAGATTTCTGGATACGTGTTCAAGGAAACAACTGAAACAAGTGATATTAGAACTCATGTTTACACAAAGATTGAGACAGAAATTCCTAATGATAGTCCAACTGTAGAAGTGCCAGAGTTAAAGATTACAAGATTTATCGACACAAACGGTGTAGAGTTAAAAAATATTGTAGAAGGATTTGTAGAGAAGGAAAACAGTATTATATACAACCATGAACAATATGACTATATTGAAACTACAGAAGAAAATGGTATTAGAACTCACGTTTACAAGAAACATATAAACGAACAGAATGAAGTTCCTAATAACGACCCAAGCAATCCTGTAGAGAATGCTATTACAGAAAATAAGGTAATTGTAGATCATACAGCACCTACTGGTGATAACATGAATAACACGTTGAAATTGTTTGCATTATCCGTACTTGGACTTAGCTTTGTATTGCTGTATAAAAAGAAAATTCAAAAAGAAGAGCGTTAATCGCTCTTTTTTCTTGACTTTGCTTTCTTTTTAGAATATAATAAAAGTATAGAAAAGAAAGGTGCAAGCAACGAGGTGATACATTATGAGTACGGTATATAAGATTAACAGATTATGCAGGATTAACACGAACAACCCTACACCATGCAAGTATAGTATGGATGTAGCAATCAATATTGTTCCAGTAAAAAAGAACAAGAAGTTTGAAAACTTTGTTCTTGGAATTAACAATTTTCAACAATGTTTTGAATGTTTCGGATGTGGTTGTACGCTTGGTTATGATTTTAACGTAGAGAAGTTTGTAGAATCTATTGAGATTGATGTAGTGCCTCCTTTTAGCATTATAAGCTCTGATGAAGATGAATATGATGGTATATTCGACCAAAAGAATGCTTTCTGTGTTAAGATTAACATAAGAAATGAATTGCCTATATATGCTTGGGTAAGAAATGAACATAATGGATTTTATTATCATGATATTTATTATACGAACGGCGAGTTAAAGGTCGATTGTTGGGAACAAGACTATTTATAAGAAAGTATGAGGAATTATATTATGAAAATAGAAGAGTTAACACCTTTAAAAGAACTAGCATTTAATTATGTGAAAAACACGCTTAAAAAAGATATTAAATTAGAAGATATATATTCCATTGTAAGTTATGTATATGGGGTACGCATTCAGTTTAATTTTTATGTAGAAAAGCAAGACGTTTTCATTAAATTTGAAGATTTAGGGATTGAATATGATAAACGAGATGAGTATGCAAGAGAAGTATATGCTAGTTCTATCAACCACGTAGTAAGACTACTTACAGGGGAAGAACATGCCTGTTGTAACATTCCAAATATATCTACGTTATTAAGATTGGAAAGCATTGGAAGTGACTCAATAGAGAGATTCTTGCACCAACAAATCGAATCTTTCACAAAGACAGTAACTGGGGATTCAAATGCCGTTGATTGCTATTGGGTTGCAAATGATGGTATCAGAGTAAGAACTGATATAGATGAAGAAACATTAGATTCAGAGGAATATTTCTTCCCGAATGAACTTCTATCTATGCCAGAATACGAGGCAAAAGAAAGATATGCTGATATTCTCGCAAAACTTGAAAAAGAGAGGAAGAAACGATATATTGATGACCTAAAACACGAGATTAAACGTCAAGAAAAATATCTCGCAGAGAGTAAAAAGAGATTAGCAGAGTTAGAAAAACTACAATAACATATATGAAAAGAGGTATAAGTATGATTTTTAAGAAAGGTTTAAGAGATGAATAAATTGATCAAGCTTGGACTTGCATCCTTGATGGTATTTACCATTGGATGCTCGTCCAAAAAGAACGACTCTCAAACAGAATCAAACGCTACAACAAAACAAACAGAAAATAGTTCCAAAAAAGATGGAATACAGAATGACGGAGAAGGTGAGTACAAGACAACTGAAACTGGTGCAAAACTCTATATAGAACCAAAAGAAGAGCTAGAAGAGAAAAAGCCTGAACCAGATTTAACTGGAGTTGAGATTACAGAGGGAAATTTTAGAAGTTTCCCAGAAACAAGTAAGAACTATTTCACCTACGAATGGAACGAATATACAAATAGTTACAACATTACAGGCTGTACATCAGAATCAAGAGTGGTGCATGTGCCTTCCAAGATTAACGGCAGACCAGTAAAGATGATCAATCCACACTCTTTGTCTGAACTGCCTAATGTAGAGGCTATTGTACTTCCTGACAGTTTAGTATCTGTCAGAGAGTCTGCCTTGTCTAACAACCCGAAATTAAAATACATTGAGTTCGGCAAGTCATTGGCTGTTCTTTGCGAAGATTCGATGCTTTCGTTACCATCGTTAGAGAAGGTGGTATTGCCAGAGTCCGTGGAAAAGATTGACGCTGGGGCATTTAGTGGAGAGAATTTGAAGGACATTTATCTTCCTGAAAATGTCTCAAAACTATCTAGCTTGTTCTGTCTTCAAAAATCTTGCAGTCCTGAATTAAAGGTTCACGTAAAAGCGGGCTCAGTAACAGCAGAAAATATTAAGAATTCTGATTTAGTTAAAGAGAACAGAGTTGTGTTTGAATAGGGGAGCATAAGAACAGGAGCTACTTTTGTTAACAAAAGTGATTATTTGTGCCAAAGTATACTTATGATGGAAGGATATACGTTTAGATGAAAGCCTACAAAACAGAAATCAAACCAACTGAAGACCAAATTGAACTGATCCATCAAACGTGCGGCAATGTTAGATATATTTATAACCAATATATCAGTGACAATCTCAAGCGTTTAAAAAATAACAAACCTATTATTTCTGGTTATGATTATTCAAAAATGATCAACCATGATCCAACAACTCCAAGTTGGTTAAAAACGGTTTCAAGTAAAGCCTTAAAACAGGCTATTATGAACGCAAGTACAGCACTTTCATCTTATCTTAAAAGTAATAAAGGCAAACCTAGATTCAAAAAGAAATCTAAGTATAACAGCTTTTATTTAACAGACACTATAAAGGTTGAAAGGCATCGCATCTTTTTGCCAACATTGAAATGGGTTCGCTTAAAAGAATATGGTTATATACCAGATCAGATTACATCTGTAACGGTATCTGTTAAAAATGGGCGTTATTATATTTCTTGTCTATCTAAAAGTGAAACTAACGAACGTATTACTACGTCAGGTGAAGGAATCGGGATTGACTTTGGGTTGAAGGATCAATTTATTACAAAAGACCAAGTCATTCCTTCAATCAGCAAGTCAAAACGGGTTCGTAAGCTCGAAAAGAAGTTGCATCAAAAACAACGTTCCTTATCACGACGCTACGAAAACAATATGACTAATAAGGTCTATTACAAGTCAGGCAAGAAAAAGGGGCAACTAAAAAGTTTCAAGTGGATACGCCCTTTGCACGAGTGCAAAAATATTCAGAAGCAACAGCTAGTCGTAAATAAACTTTGTGAACGTTTATCTCGGATCCGAACCGATTACAATAGAAAAGCACTTCAATCTATTTTAAAACGAAAGCCAAGTTTTATTGTGATTGAAGACTTGAATGTAAAAGGTTTAATGAAGAATAAACATTTGTCAAAAGCGATTTTCCAGGCACAATGGTATCACTCTCGTATTTTCTTACAGCAGCAATGCAAAAAGCTTGGAATAGAGTTACGCTTAGTATCACGTTTCTATCCATCGAGTAAATTATGTTCTTGCTGCGGATATAAAAAAGTGGATCTAAAACTAAAGGATCGCAGTTGGGAATGTCCAGATTGCCACACGATTCACGATCGTGATCAGAATGCAGCAATCAACTTAGAGAGATGTACCAACTACACTGTCTTGACAACAGTCTAAATATTGTCACTACCGTGGGCTACACGGAAAGTTAAGTCTGTGGATCGTCACAACAAATGAGAGTAGTTATCAATAACAAAATCAGACGGGATGAAGCAGAAAGAATTTCTAAATTATATAAAAGAAAGGGTCATAAAATATATGTTTAAGTATGTTGTATGTAGCAGAAAATTATTATGTATATTAGTGTGCTTAGTAACACTAGCAGGTTGTGGTAATAAAGAAAAGCCTAAACAGTATGTAGCAGAATTAAGTAATCCGTATCTTAGTACGCTACCATCATCGTTTAACAAAAGATTAGATGTTAGTTACCAGTTCCAAAATACAC
>ERZ773212.1370-NODE-1370-length-11196-cov-3.321784_pt1 | contig 11196 bp, 7 predicted proteins | sample MGYA00581005_ERZ773212 | MGnify/ENA primary metagenome ERZ773212 (study PRJEB29015, sample SAMEA2738154) | human oral metagenome | biome: human oral; feature: human-associated habitat; material: saliva | place: China | collected 2196 ... | reverse complement strand
GTGTCCCTATACACTTCTCATACATCAGACCATAATAATACCCGATGTATGCACCCGCTTTGTATCTCTCTTCCTTCGTCAGATTGTCGAACTCTGGTTCATTCTCCAGGTCCAGCAAGGATGATAAATATTCATCCAACATACAGTAATACAGATTCTTCCTGTCAGCATGTTTCAACATATACTGCAGCAGTCCTTGATGAATGAGAAGCCGCCCATCCGCACCTTTTGAAACAAAGAGTTCCTTGTAATCTTTCCCTATAGGGAGTTCTCCTTCCTCTTTCACTTCATCTATCATCATCTTATTGATTACATCAGACTTGTCATAGCCGTATTTCAGGAACAAATCACGAAGGAAGTCCTTATCATTATTCATAAGCCAAGTGAGTGCATCCTTGCTGTCGTGGAAGATGAACTGATTTCTGTAAAAGATACTCTTATCTAAGGAATAGACGATCTTGCCTTTCTCTGTATCCATGTATTCCTCCCCATCAACACCTTTAACAGTTCCTTTTATGGTAACAACTTGATCGAGCGAGGGTGAAAGAATTATACAATTGTATTGAGGTACGAACGTCTGTAAATCCCAAAAGGCACCAAAGGTCTGACCATAAGGGACCGTTTTCAAAGCCATGATATTCTTTTGCATACTTCGTTCTCTTGTATTCCCTTCATCTACATATATCCAGAAACCATTCTGTATTAGTTCTTCGGGACGTTTATTCAAATCGACTCCGAATATCTGATATACCTTTTTATAGGCTTCCTGGGAAGGAAGAGGCTTGAACCCCCTTCTTATAAGTTCCTGACAAATCAGACGAACAGCCAGGTCAGTACATTTCACCTGCATATCATTGGGCTGCACTATTATGCCTTCTGGCTCTTCTATTTCATAATAATCTCTTATCAATTGCTCTTCCATTGGCGAAAGTTTAAGTGTCGATTGGACTTGTTCTTTTCTTGTCTCAACCTTTTGACTCTTCCTTGGATATTTCTGACTTGTATTCTTACAGCTAATTATCAATAATAGTAATATTATTATTAAAAATTTCTTCTCCATACTTTATATGATTAAATAAGCCTTAATTCGGCAACCAAATATTATAAGTTTTTGAAGAGCTATGCGTCCTCCAGTGTTTGCTATCCGTAGAATCCACACTAACTTTATGGTGCTAAACGATAATAGAACAGTTCTACGAAGCATGACAAAGATAGTAATAAAATATTAGAACATTACTCCTTATGATGTTTTTTTAGTATGATGGGCGAGTTATGACCATTGGATTGAACAGACAATGGGACATAGAACTGATACATTCTTCCCCATTTACCACGAGTAAACATTAAAGATTCGAACTGTGAATATAACATGTAAATGCGAACTTAGACTAAACACTACGCTATAATTCAACATCCATCTATGTCATAACAAATCGATTAGAAGATTTTATGTCACCAACACAATGCTAATATGAAAAGATTTTCTAAATTTGCACTTGCTTGTTGAGTCCTACCAATAGACATTCATGTGATGTTAACAAAACGAGCTTACACTTACATGCTCATCATTTAACTTGGGCATGATGAGGAGAATTAAAAAAGAAAACGTCGCATCCTTTATCCCTTTATCACCCACCGCTCAAAAAGATAGAATATGAAACAAATAGTATTGATAGCGATATTAATGGTTTACACTGTCTCATTCTCACAGTGTAAATCAGAGCCTGCAAAACCTGTTTCTCAGATGTCTAACAAAAAGGTCAGTGAGAATAACAAACAAGAGGGAATAACAAAGGATTCTTTAAGATATTGGGGTATTGACAAAAAGGAACTTTTAAAGCACCTAAAGCTTCAAGAACTTGCTTGGTATGGTGGTGACTTTCGAGATGATCAATCCAAGCCGAGATATGAGCCGACACGGGAGGATTTTCTCTTGACAATACCATTGGTGGAGCATTATTTATATACGCATGGATTTAAGAGACCTTCAAAAGCGTTATTCGCAAAAAGGATAAAAGAGGTTTTTGGAAAGAGTCTAAAGGCTGGAGTGTTGCTTACAAGCCTTAAAGATGATATTAGTTATGACTTTGCTAATCCTTTCTATGCCGTGAGTGAGAAGGGATTTATTACTTACAATTGGCCACTCCGTGATTTAATTACTATCAAAAATAATAATGTTAGACTAAAGAATGGAGTCCTACGACAAATCCTATTACTAAACAAGTTCTTGATTTATAATGATACAGACGCATTGAAACAATTAGAGCGGTATCAATATCAAGGGGAGATAGACGACATTGGCGATTACTACGACAGCTCCCGAATGTTAGAGGATTTATTAAAAGAATATTCTTATTTTGGTAGTCCTGAATTAAATCAATGGTTCTTTAATACGGAAAGAAAGAATCCTTTTGCTTACCTTTGCTATATCTTTGACAAAGGGAAAGGGAACAACCTAATCGTTCACCCAGAACTGATAGAGACTATTGAGAGGAATACAACAGGCAAGAACAGTTCTTTCTACAATGATAAGTTCCTAATATATGTGTATCAAGTGTTACAAGATGAAGATGGAATGAACGCCGCACAATTTAATATAGACCAAAAAGCACGAATATTCTGTTATCTGGCAAATTCAGAATATAAGATGCGCAACAAATATGCTGATTATATTCCATCAACCAATTGGGGCCGAACATCTATGACGTATGTGATAATGACCAACTGTAAGAAAGTCTACCAGTATGCACGTGAACACATGTTCTTTGGTATCAGCAGTCCTAAAATGATGGATGAAATAGAACGGGAAGGATTAGACCTAAACCCTCCTATAGACGACAAGTAGAACAACAATGATGCATAATTCATCTTATCACATGGGAGTCAACACAAGGATATAAGACAGAACAGATGAACATGGTCATTATAGGAGCATTGAGACAAGACAAGATTAACTATATTCGCACACGTTACTTGTGTCTGTTGAAAAGGTTTCCATTTGATTGAGCACAACCCCTTTCGATATTGTTTTTATACTTTTGCAGTAGGTTATTCAAAGAAAAAGAGAGATGAGAAGAGTATTAGAATTAGCCCTTTTATTAGTACTGACAACTATGCTCGTTCAGTGTACTAAAAAGACAAAGCGCATGAACATTGTTGCTATGCAGACACATAAGGCATCACATGTTCATTATGACAGCATAATCAGTATGGAAAAGTTAAAAGAGATGGGCATTGACAAAGGTACCTTGCTAAAACATATAGCATTACAAGAGAATGCATGGAATGGAGGTGACTTCCGTGATGACCAGTCCACGCCCCAATATATGCCTACAGAGACAGACTTCCAACTGACCATCCCCTTGGTAGAATACTATCTTACTACTCATAGCTACAAGCAACCTTCTTCAAAGCTGTTCCAAGAAAGGGTCAAATATGTCTTTGGGACTCGATTAAAAATGGATAAGACAAAAGGCTATGAGGGAATTGGAAGCGATGGTGACTTCAGCTTTGCCCTACCCTATTATGCGATTTATAAAGACCGATTCATAACTTACAACTGGTTACTACGCGACCTTTTATCCATAGAGGGAGATAAGATAAAACTAAAATCACAGGTCTTTCAACAGATTAAAGCACTAAACGACTTCATCTTCTATGATGATATGAAGGCTTTCAAACTATTAGAAAACTTACAGGCGCAAGGGGATGATGACGGCCTTGGAACGCCTTATAATGGAGTAGACATCTTAGATGACTTATTCTCTTCATACCGTTATTATCAAAGTCCAAAACTTAACCAATGGTATTTTCTTAGGCATGAAGATGAGCCATTTGACTTTGTAAATAGAATCTTTGATAAAGCTCCCAACAACAATATAATAGCACATACATTATTGATAGAGACCATTGAGAATAATACTACAGGCAAAAAGCATGACTATTATGATGACCATTTTGCCAATTACATATATGACCTTATGCGAGATGAGAATGATATGAATAGTAAGCACTTTACCCTTCAACAGAAGGCACAAATCTTTTGTTATTTCGCAAACTCTGAACATAAGATGCGTGAGAAGTATCGACAGTATATCACATCAAACCTATGGGACCCCATGCCATGGACTTGTCTGATAATGCTCCGCTGTAAAGAGGTTTATCAATATGCACGTACACACAAATACTTTGGTATCAGTAGTCCTAAAATAATGGAAGAGATGGAAAAAGAAGGGTTTTCAGACGAATCAGACGGACCAGACCCAGAGTAAATAACGAGAATTTTATATGTATTCTGTTTTACTCCTTAACAATAAATCAAATTCTTTTATAGCATATAGACAGCTACTAAGAATCCGCAAATAGCCAAACATAATTAATTATGAACAAGGTCGCCAATATTAATTTAGACTCATCATCTGCAGGAATAGGTAGGATAGGAGGCAATATACCCATTTGTTTTCTTGATAAAAAGAAAGATATAGAAGGCTTTAAATATTACATGACAATTCAAAAGCCTGACAATCCTAATGAATATAAATCTATCTTAATACCCGACAGCTATGACACAATGATAGATAATAATATTTATCCCAACTGCTCATTAAAGGTGTTTACTCATTCGTTTTCAGATGAGAGTGATAATCGCTCTTACACGTTGGAAAGACTTCATAGGTCATCTCTTATGGGGTATAAAGAGGTAGAGAATGAGACTTTTGATTTCGTTACACAAGCTCCAATTCCTAAGTTAATTCAAGACGAGGATTACTATTTTAAGAGATTAGAAGAAGATGGGTTCGCCTTCTATTTACAAATAGATGAAGACTACTATCCCGAGGATTTACTTTCTGGAGATTATATCTTGGGGTATGGTGCAATATATTTGTACAAGCATAACAAAACAGGTAATATAATAGCAGGCTTTTGGCAATATTCATAATTCACTTCCTTAGTATGCTAAAACCATAATGTCTCATAATGACAAGGCCAAATGATAGTAATATATCCTAAATGAATAAAGGGGGTTATAGACTATGATTACAGCAATAACTGGGAATAGAATATAGCCTATACCAGCAATGGACTGAAGATAGGGAGAAGTCCGTTCATAGCATAATATTATGGACAAGTACCTGAGAAAAGTCTCTTGAGATAACAGAAATATTCTTAACAGAATGAGAAAAAGACACTAAAATATATTAAGCATGTATTATAAGTAGGTATAAACCCAAGCAGTAGGAAATGGTCGACGTATGAAAACCTTTCATCTTCACTTTGGATAGACGGTATAGAGATGTCAAGTACGAGGCTATTCAACCATCCAGACTTTCTAAAAGATGGAAAGCACATTGAGTGTATGGCTCTCCGAGAGGGGCAGAAAGCCCCTATAAATTCAATTGGAGCAGACTTCATATTATTTGACTCTTCAATAGTGGATATCATGTCGCTTAATGTTGATAATAATATGATAGCTGTTGAGAGTAAGAACTCGGATAGTAAATATCTATTATTAAATAACTTTCGTTCAATAGACTGTGTTGATTGGGATTTGTCAGAGATTGATCCTTGGCCTAAGAATATAGACCCTGTAAAGTGGAAAAATAAGCGAGCTCGTTTCTTCATCAAACCTGTCTTAAAAAAGGACCATATCCCACCTCACACAAAAATATTCCGATTACAAGAGTGGGATGGTGCCTTTAATATCGTGATTTCAGACGATTACAAAGACCAAATAATGCGACTAAACTTCGACCATACGTTCTTAACGTTTGAAGCTTTGACTGTAATATAAGGATGACAGTTCTCAAACTCAAGATTGAAACGCACTCTCTCTGTATGGTATCGCCTAATAAGCTCTATCCCAAAACCGTGGATTTGATGATTATTAGCCTTCTGAACTGGAAATATCATTGAGCAATACTATCAAATATCTACCTGATTACTCGAGTGATTTGCCAAATACTCCTTATAGCCTTAAAGTTAGTTACGTTGCAAGCTTTTAGTATTCTCTGTAAAAAAATGAAATAATCTACTTCACTTATCAGTATCTTCATGGCGGTATCACGGCGTTTTTGCCACAAGTTAGCAGAACTAACAAGAGCGTAAAAAATCATTACATCGTATTAAGCTAAGCACCCACTAAACACGAATACATCACCCCCATAGTATAACTTATAACATGCAATAAATCAATACGTTATACACAACATTATAGAAGACGCCTTTCTTTCCCCAAGAAGGGCGTCTTCAATAGGCAAGAAGGGCATGTTCTTGAACACAGAAGGGCCTCTTCTTCCACCAAGCTCAGCCTTTCTTCGAATGTAAAGGGGAGTAGATTAAGAAATATCCTTACAATCCCTATCTGCACATTTGACGTTCCTCCACCTCCTATCGACAGTCTTACAAAGACAATCTCACATTCTGTTCCTCTCTCTATTCCGATGGGTTGCGAGAGTGAGGATAGCCTTCTGCGCTAAAAAGTCTTAAAGAATATACGATAACGACCGTTATTTCTATAGGAATAAATACCTTTGAAAGTGCTTGCATACATTTAGTAGCACCTAAGCAGCGGAGCTTTCAAAACCATAAGACAATGAATGACTTTATCAGATCAAGGATTCCTTCGATAGCCTCTAACCTTGGAACGGTGTTTGCACTTACCGTAGCAACACCACTGGTTGTCAGTCTTATTGCAAAGTTTACCCTCGGCGGCAATAAAGCTGCTACACCTTATGCAGATACATACATTCAGAATTCGGATACAATAGTGGTCCCTATACCCTTTTTCACAGCGATAACACCAATAGACAAAACATTCACTTCACGTGCTTGGTTTGCAGGAACGGCACACACCGAGGTCTCTACTTATTCACAGATATGCTTCTACTCTCCTAAATACAAGAGGTATCTGGCTGTTATTTCATTTGTTGGAGGATATAACGTAATACAAAGTGAGACGGATGAGAAATACTGGTATGACGTAGAGAAAGAAAGATTAAGTATAATTTACGACTCCAAAATGATTTCTGCTTACGTCAATCGAACACAGTGGCATGACCCTTCTTATGGAACAAAAGACAACCCTTTGCCTATTTTCTTTATAAAGAGCTTAACCGGTTTAGAGTTTTGTGCAAGTGAAACAGACCTACTTACGATTAAACCTTCGGTCAATAAGCGTTTTGTAGAGCTCTACCTTGCCCACGGACTGAAGCCTAAGGAGTTTGAGAGGCTTTATGGCAAGGACATGGAGCGGCTGGGTTTGAATGAGTAAAGGAGTGGACATGGAGCCTGAGAAGATTTCTTAAACTGGATAGACACGATAGAATAAATATCATTTGAACCTTTTGAGAAATTGACAGTTGCGTTTAAGTGATAGCTTTTTTGCATCACGTCTTTCTTTGAAGAAGGCCATGCTACCCATGGATGAGCTTAGAATACTAACGTTGTAAGGCACAATTAGCAGAAAGAGGACTCATAGGCTATATGAATGTAAACAATTTCATGGATAGAGTAGAGCCATTTTAATGAAGGTGAATACTCTCATCAGAATCATTAAGACCGCACTTGACTTTTGAGTCTATAGCCCTTCAAAACTTAAAGAAAGACGGACTCTAAAGACATGTGGACCATTTGGAACATCATTTATAAGGTAAGAAAAAGTCTCTATCGTTCCTATTGTTCATTAGTGTCTAAGATGTTAGGAAACCAAATAAAGTATAAGAAAAAGGGGTATTAAAACTAATAACTGATTGAGACAACAAGCCATAAGCCCATCTAACAGCCCTTAGAAATCACAATTTTTAGGTATTGTGTCATCGAGACAAAAAGGTTATCTTTGCTTTGTATTAGATTATGTTTTAGAAAAGATAGTATAAATAGTATTTTTAAAGGGTAACCCAAATCCATTTCATGATAAAAAATTTCAAACGAGGCATTGCTTTATTAGCAATCACCTCTACTGTTAGTTTGAATGCGCAGACTATGTACAAGGCGCGTGTTATTAATAAAGACACAGGAGAACCAATTATTGGTGCTGTCGTAAGAGGCCAGAAAGGCATAGAAGCCGTCACAGATGAAGATGGTTTCTTCTCTCTAAATACAAACGACGACCAGACCCTCCACATCAGTTATATAGGTTTTAAGGAACAAGACATTAAGGCACAAACCTTAAAAGGTCAGCCAACCATCGGTCTTATCCCTGGTATAGACCTTCAGGAGGTACAGGTCACTGCCAGTATTTCCAGTGCTCGCAGTCAGAAAGCACTGGGCAGTAAGGTTGACCATATAGATATGTCTAACCTTAGCAAGAACGCCCATACCAACTCTCTCAGCGACATGCTTGATGGCAAGGTGGGTGGCGTCCAGATGTATCAGAGCAACGGTAAGGTGGGAATGCCTATCCGTTTCAATATGCGTAGTGGTGCAACAATGAGCATGGAGCGTGACCCTATTATCTATGTAGATGGTGTCAAATACAACAGTTCGCACATTTCAGACATCAATAGCTCGCAAGATGCGCTCAATGCACTCAACGACTTAACCATTGACGACATAGCCTCTATCGACGTTATCAAAGGTCCTTCTGCTGCTGCCAGCTATGGTGCAGAAGCCGCTAACGGTGTTATTGTCATCACAACGAAACGTGGCAAGACGTCTAATGCGGAGAATAGAAAGGCCGATATACAGGTGAAGATGTCGTTAGGTGCAGCCACCCTTGCAAAGAAATACGACCAGTTTGTTAACAACGACCCCATCAACAATTTCTTTCAGACAGGTTGGCAGAAGACGATTTACACGTCAGTGTCAAAGGCCTTTAAGGGTAATCAGAACCTTTTCTTCTCATACAATATGAACGATGTAGCGGGTATTGTACCAGGCAACAAAGACAAGCGTCATAGTGCAAAGATGGCCTATGACCTTCGTTCAGGTCGCTTCTCTCTTGGTGCTACAGCCTCTTACATACACGGAAACATCAGTCTGCCACAGACAGCTATGGGCCGATATGATGCCATTTGGAATCTTATGATTAATCAGACTCCATGGCCATACGTGGATGAAAGCACGTGGAGAGCACAGAGCTGGACCTACGGAAACGACCGTTTCATCGGTAACCTACGTCTGAGTTATATGTTACCAGCCGACGTAAAGATAGAGACTATCATCGGAGCAGACATCAATCACACAGAAGGTATCTATCGTCTGCCATTCGGCTATAAGTTAGGTAATAACGCAGAGGGAGCAAAGAATATTAGCAACCGACGCAACTCTAACTTTAACTGGGACATAAAAGCCACTCGTAAATTCCACCTTGCAGACAGATGGGACCTCACGGCTACGCTTCTCTCACAGATTGCACGCCAGTACGAAACACTGAATAGTATATCGGCTTCACGCTTTAGAAGTGATATTGATAACCTATCAGCTGCTACCGAACGGACGGTGACAGAATCGACCTTTGAGCAACGAACATGGGGTCTTTACGGCGAGGCTTTCCTAAATTATGACAACCGACTGTTTATTAATGCAGGCCTAAGACGTGACGCATCCAACCTCATTGGTAGGAATGTGGCAAGTATCTTCTATCCTTCTTTAAGTGCGTCATACAACCTCAAGAACCAAAAGTTCCGCATTGCCTACGGTGAGAGTGGTCGACTCCCCTACCCTACAGATGCCCGCACATCCTACGTGATGAGTGGGACCAGCGCCTACGGTCCTATTGTCAAGCCACAATACAAAGGAAACCCAGACATTAAACCTGAGCGCATGAGGGAGATTGAACTGGGAACAGACTGGACTATTCGTAACAACCATACGCTAAGTCTGACACTCTATGCGCAGTACACATCGGATGCCATTATCTATGATGAGCTCCTTTCGAGTGATGGATGGATTGGAAGTATCCCTCGCAACGTTGGACGTGTAAAGGGTCATGGACTTGAATTAAGCTACAATGGAAATCTGTGGAGGCAGGCCAATCGTCATTCTCTCGATGTATATGCAAACCTTAACTATCAGATGAATAAGGTGACTGACACTGGTGGAAGGGATATCGACAACTATCCTAATGTAGTGAAAGAGGGTCAACCGGTTTATGCATTCTATTATCATACAGTAGAGAAGCCAGCCTTCAATGCTGATGGTACATATAATGCAAATATAGGAGCAATAGAAAGCAAGGATTATCAGTATCTTGGTAAACCCTTCCCATCGGTCAATGGCTCGTTTGGTAGTATGCAGATTGATATCTTTTATTATGCTATTAATGAAATGAGATGTTTGTTTGTCTAAATCCGATATCATATTATATATAAGCAAAGATGAAGTAGATAAAGAATTCTTTATATTAGAATTTTTATAAAAGTCTTGTGCCTTCTTTCCTATTTATTAGCTATCTTTGCGCATTGTAATGCAGAATGCAAACAATAACATAAAAACAATAGAACTTTTAGCTCCTGCTAAAGATTTAGCTTGTGGAATAGCTGCGATAAATCACGGTGCAGATGCTGTATATATTGGTGCAGCTAAGTTTGGTGCACGGCAATCGGCAGGAAATAGTGTAGAAGATATAGCAATGTTATGTGAATATGCCCATAAGTTTGGAGCAAAAGTGCACGTAACAGTAAATACTATTATCTACGAAAATGAGCTGGAAGATATGTTGCAACTTATTTGCGAATTAGAAAAAGCAAATGTAGATGCCTTATTGATTCAGGATATGGGATTGTTGAAAGTGTGCAAAGAGCAGCTACATACAAAAATGTCGCTACATGCTAGTACGCAATGTGATAGTCGAACTATAGAGAAAGTGCGTTGGCTTGCATCTTTAGGTTTTGAACGTGTGGTATTAGCACGTGAATTGTCTGTGAAAGAAATAGCTAATATACATAAAGCAGTTCCCGAAGTAGAGCTGGAAGCATTTGTACATGGTGCACTCTGTGTTAGTTATAGTGGCATTTGTTATGCTTCTCAATATTGTTTTAACCGTTCAGCAAATCGTGGATCGTGCGCACAATTCTGCAGAATGGCATTCGACCTTATAGATTCAAATGGTACCACAATAGAACATCAAAGATATCTTCTTTCGTTGAAAGATATGAACCAGATAGATAATTTGGAAGCATTAATGAGGTCGGGGGCATGTGCCTTTAAGATAGAAGGTAGATTGAAAGATGTGAATTATGTGAAGAATGTTGTATC
>ERZ773212.1369-NODE-1369-length-11213-cov-28.822370_pt1 | contig 11213 bp, 8 predicted proteins | sample MGYA00581005_ERZ773212 | MGnify/ENA primary metagenome ERZ773212 (study PRJEB29015, sample SAMEA2738154) | human oral metagenome | biome: human oral; feature: human-associated habitat; material: saliva | place: China | collected 2196 ... | reverse complement strand
ACGACCTGGTCGAGGCCGGCTCCATGGCCGCCGCGAAGGCCGCCGGCAAGGTCCGCATGGAAGGCAAGGACTACGTGATGGCGGACGGAGACGTTGTGGAATTCCGCTTTAACGTCTGAGGGAAAACATGGGAGCTTGGTGGAACGCTTTTTGGGATAAGTGGTCACGAGAAGACCTGACGCTTCTCATGAACTTCGTTTCCCTTGTTTTTACTGTGCTCATCCCCTTTGCGTTATGGTGGTTGGGCCGGAAGCAAGCAGAGCGTGACAGCCTATTAGTTGAACAGCAGACCATAATCCTTGAGTGTCAAGATAAGATTATGCGACGCCAACGGCGTGATTCACTGCTGGAGAGCATAACTCGATCATCTGATGACAAGTATCTGGGAAATCTGTGGAGGGAAATTCGCGAGTCTCCTGAGTATGAGGGGGAGGATCGGGATCTCCTTCTTGCTCGATTCCGTACGAATCCTGCTCTCGCGCTTCCTGGAACATCCACCGGCGTCAAGGTGCAGGATGACCTTACTAATGTCGTTGCGAGTCATTATGTTGACGGGTTTGAGCGTCGCTATGCCGAAGGTAAACGATATCTTGGCTTGCTTGATTTCATTAAAGAGGTGAAACGTTGTGGGGCAGAGATAGATGTACCAAGGATCGTCGATCTTGTCACAGGACCCACAGCGGAAAGACAACGTCCAGGTCACGCCTTTTTCCGGGAACTGGTCAATATTCTGCCTGAGGCAGCGAGTTACCTTCTATATGCCGTTGAGGACATTCATCCTCGGGCTCCTGGTGGGCTCAGGCTGAATGTTCTGACAGGTACCCTCCTTGCAGTCAAAGACGCGGAGATGGAACGCCGAGGTTCGAAGCTGAATGCTGTTGAGATGGAGGGGCTGAGGAATGGGGTTGCCGAAGCTCTTGCCTCTCTGTTACATCGAAATGTCCTAAGCTCGTTTAATCAGTGGGAACTTGAGGGTTCGACCGACCGTGTCAGTGCTACAGTCGCTTGGCTCATTAGGGCAGTTGGGTGGGTCGCCGACGCTGACGATCATCAAGCGATGCGGATGATTGAAAATCTATCTTTTGCAATCCAATCGATACCCGATAGGGAAAGAGACTGGGGGATAGATAGTGCTGATGTCGTTCAGGGGTTTGAGTGGATTCGGGAAAAGCAGCCCGAATTATGGAAGATGTATGGGCAGAGTCTGGAATCGGCGGCTACGGAAGTTGGTTCGTGGAAGGGGAATGATGGGCGCAATGACTGAAGTAGTTCTTGTGGAGTTCCGCTTCAACGTCTGAGGAGAAGAAGTGATCTGTCCTGTATGTGGAAAATCTGTGGCACCACAGCAAAGGTTCTGTGGTGATTGCGGCGCTTCTCTGATTGGCAGTGCTGGGCATAATGTGAGTACTGGTGGTGGAGATGTCCAAGGGAATATCTACCAGGCTGGGCGTGACGTGGTAGTGAATCACTCACCGGATACTGCTCCAATAGCGACATATGAGGCTGTTCCGAAATGGCGTAGTCCCATCACTCAAGCGTTGCTGTCCTGGGTAGGATTACTCGTCGGATTGATGAGTTTATTTCCTCTCTGGAAGATCGTTCAGCCAGCTGTAGATCTCTTTCGTTCAGGTCCTCGACAGGTCTCTGGCGGTGACGGCTCCATTACATGGCTGATAGTATTTTCGGTTCTGATCCTGGTCCTTATTGTCGCGCTCAGTTTGCGTAGTGTGACTAGTGGCCAGTTGCGAAAGCCACTGATCTTTGGCTGGGCGTTGAGTGGTTCGGGGCGTCGGATAACGCTCGAGAAGATCGTTGCGGGGAAGTGCCCTCAGTGTGGAGGCAAGATGCGTTACTACAATAAGCCGTTCAGGTGGATCGATCACATCGAGGCGAGCGGAAGACAATGGCGTGAGGTGACAGAGCGCGTTCCTGCCCTTGAATGCAAGCGGAATCCAAAGCACTGGGCAGAGGTTGATCCAGCGGAGGATCAGGAAGTGTGACTAGTGGAGTCGTGTAACCGCCAGATAAACGTGGAGTTCCGCTTCAACGTCTGATTGTTCTTCTACGAGGCAGTGGCCGGGTCGCGCGAGGGCGTGGCCCGGCTTTGCTGTTATGTGAGCTGGGTGGACTAGAAGCTGCATCAAAATCCGAATCAACTGATGATGGCTGTGGTGCTATGCTGAGGGTGGAGGTAAGCATGAGAACCACAGTGACACTCGATGATGACCTGCTTGCGCGCGCCGAGGAGCTGACCGGGGTCAGCGAACGATCCGCGTTGATCAGGGATGCGGTAGAACTCCTTGTTCGAATTGAGAGCGGTCGGCAGCTCGCTGCGCTCGGTGGCAGTGATCCGGCGGCGGAGGCCGCGCCTCGGAGTCAAGAGCGCGCATGAGAGTCCTCGTTGACACGAACATCTGGATCGATCACCTGCGGAAAGCTGAGCCGGTTCTGGTTGATCTGCTCGAGCGCGACCAGGTGTGCGTACATCAGAGCGTCATCACTGAACTCGCGTTGGGGAACCTCAAGAATCGATCAGTCTTCCTTAAAGCGCTTGAGCGCCTGATGATTGTGCGCAATGTTGATGATCGGGGCGTGCGGCATCTCGTCGAGGAGCGCCGGCTATGGGGGAGGGGCCTCAGTGCTGTCGATGCGGCACTTCTGGCGAGTGCTGTCGTAACCCCCGGTGTGGCGTTGTGGACGCGTGATAAACGCCTGCGCGAGGCTGCGCGTGACGTGGGCGTGTTGGCAGACTTTGAGTGAGGTAGGAGAACTCTGAACGAGGCAGCGGCCGGGTCGCGCGAGGGTGTGGCCCGGCTTTGCTGTTGGGCGAGTATGAGTGCGAATCGTGTCGCCGATCACCTGGGTGGTAGGGTGTGCCATGACGACGGATAGCCAGTACTCATGGCTGTGCTTCTCGAGGAGGCAATGATGCAGACGACGGCTCTTGGCGACGATGGTGTACAGACCGTGCGCTATTGGCTCTACGCCCCCGGCCGGGGCGCCTGCAAGTGGGAAGAGTTCTACGAGCGTGGCGTTATGGGGCTGGGGTGGCATCAGCTCGGTGATCTGAGGGGGTACGCCACCAAGGAAGAGATGCGTCAACGCTTGCTCGAAACTCGCGACGATAATACGTCCCAGACGAATTCGGCGCGGGCGGTCTGGCAGTTCGCGAATGAGATGAAGCCAGGCGACGTTATTTTCGTGAAACGCGGCCTGAAGGAGATCATCGGCCGCGGCGTCGTCACGGGTGACTACGTCTATGACCCGGATGGTGGGGAATACCCGCACCTGCGCGAGGTGTCGTGGAAGGGTCAGGGAAGCTGGCGAAGTGATCAACAGTTCCCGATGAAGACCCTCACCGATATTACCTACGACCAGGAACTCGTTAAACGGATTGAGGCCTCGTTTCTGGGCGGTGAAGACTCTGTCGACATCGAGGAGCCGTCGGCGGTATTCCCCGAGTATTCCACTGAGAATTTTTTGAAGTCCGTCTACATGGACCGCCAACAATACAACGCGATCGTGGGCCTGCTGAAAACAAAGAAGAACATCATCATGCAGGGTGCTCCCGGTGTTGGTAAAACCTATGCTGCCAAGCGCCTGGCTTACTCGATGATGGGCGTCAAGGATGTCTCGCGCGTCAAGCTGATCCAGTTTCACCAGAGCTACTCCTACGAGGATTTCATCGAGGGATACCGCCCCTCCGGCGCGGGATTCGAGCTGGTGAAGGGGGCGTTCTATTCCTTCTGCAAGAAAGCCGCCGACGACGACGAGGAGAACGCATACTTCTTCATCATTGACGAGATCAATCGTGGCAACCTCTCCAAGATCTTCGGCGAACTGTTCATGCTCATCGAGAGCGATAAGCGCGGAAACGAACTCCAGCTCCTCTACTCCCGCGAACTGTTCAGCGTTCCTACTAACGTTCACATCATCGGCATGATGAACACGGCCGACCGCAGCCTCGCGATGCTCGACTACGCGCTGCGCCGCCGCTTCGCCTTCGTGGAGCTGCGCCCCGCCTTCGATTCCGAGGGCTTCCGCGACTACTGCGCTGGCCTCGATAATCCGAGATTCGAGGCCCTGGTGCGCGAGGTGGAATCCCTCAACCGTGCGATCGCCGAGGACGAGTCTCTCGGCGAGGGCTTCTGCATCGGACACAGCTACTTCTGCAACATGAAACCCGAGACGTGCACGGATGCGGCCCTGGCCTCGATCGTGGACTACGAGCTCATCCCGATGCTCAAGGAATACTGGTTCGACGAACCCGGCAAGGTCCGCGAATGGAGCGACAGGCTGCGCAGGTCGCTGCGGTGATTCGCGTCCGCAACGTCTTCCACATGCTTGCCTACGCCTTCTCGGCGCTACGCGAGCAGGGCTACCGCGCCGTGGCCACGGAGGACTTCGACAACGCGGCCGAGCTGTGCGCAGCCATCCTCGAGCGAGGCGTGTCCCTCCAACTCAAACGAGGCCTCGGGCAGGAGTACGTGAGCCGGACCGAGGCCCGTTCTTCCCTGCGCGGCAAAATCGAGGTCACCGAATCCGTGAAGTCGCAGGCGATTCTGCGCCGCCAGCTGGTGTGCTCCTACGACGAGTTCAGCGTCGACACGACGATGAACCGGGTCATCAAGGCGACGGTCGCGCTGCTCGTACGCTCGGACATCTCACGGGCACGCAAGAAGAGCCTGAAGAAGCTCATGGTCTTCTTCGCGGACGTACGCGACATCGACCTGCGCACGGTGGACTGGAACATGCGCTATGACCGCAACAACCGCACCTACCGCATGCTGATGGCCGTATGCTGGCTCGTCGCCAAAGGGCTGCTTCAAACCCAGAGCGACGGCACCACGCGCATGATGGATTTCTTCGATGAGCAGCGCATGAGCCGCCTGTACGAGAAGTTCATCCTTGAGTACTATCGCCGGGAGCATCCCCGTTTGAACGCCAGCGCCTCGTTCATCGACTGGGCACTGGACGACGGCGTCGCTGACGGCCTACCCGCCATGCGCAGCGACATCACCCTGAGCGTTCGCGGCCGCGTGCTCATCATCGACGCGAAGTACTACGCGTCCACGATGCAGAGCAACTTCGACAAGAGGACCGTGCACTCGGGGAACCTGTACCAGATCTTCGCGTACGTGAAGAACAAGCAGATCGCCTTCGACTGCGCGGGGGAGGATACTGAGGTTTCGGGCATGCTCCTCTACGCCGCCACCGACGAGGATATCCAACCCGACGCCACCTACCGCATGAGCGGCAACCGCATCAGCGCGATGACCCTTGACCTGGATCGCCCCTTCGAGGAGATTCGCGCGCAGTTGGATGGGATCGTGGCCTCGCTGACTGCTTTGCCAGGGGAGGAGCCGTAGGATAGGTGTCTATGGGTGTCCAATGGTACAGGTCCGTCGATGTGGCATCCGCTTATCTTTCCGATACCTTCGGGAAAAGGAGTAAAGGGCATGGCAAACGAGGCAGCACGGGCGGCAGCGGCTTCCACTGCGCGCATCGTGTGGGGGACGGCTGATAAGTTTCTGCGCAACGTTGTCGAACCTCAGGAGTACGGCGACTACATCTTGCCGTTCACAGTCCTGCGCCGTCTCGAGTGTCTGTTGGAGGATACGAAGGGTGACGTCATCGAGTTTGTCGAGGCGCGCAGGGGGATGCCGCCGTTTCTGATCGACATCGCGGTCAATGAGCGTTTCGGCCTGAGTTTCTATAACGTCTCCCCGTTGAATCTGGCGCGGATTGCGTCAGTGGACGATAACGTTGACAAAGCGCTGCTCAGCTACGTCAGCGGTTTCTCGCACAACATCGCGGATATTTGGACCGCGTTCGATTTTCCGAAGCTGGTTGAAAAGCTGAGTGCGGCGAATCGTCTACTTGCAGTGGTTAAGCATTTTTCGACGCTGACGCTGGGATCGACGAACGTTGAGGACTCGATGATGGGTGATATCTTCGAAGATGTCATGTATCGCGCCTTCGACAAAAAGGGGAAGGCTGCGGGTGCTTTCTATACGCCGCGTGATGCGATCAAGCTGATGGTTGACGTGCTTTTCGCTGCCGATGCGGAGTCACTCGCCGGGGAGGATGTGCTGCGCTCGATTTATGATCCGACGGCGGGCTCGGGCGGTATGCTGCTGGTCGCTCAGGAGGCGCTGCGGGAACTGAACCCTGGCGTCAAGGTTACGGTCTACGGCCAGGAGATGATGGATTCCGCTTATGCGCTCGGTAAGGCTGATCTGCTTATTCAGGGTGGGCGCCCGGATTCGATTCTGAAGGGAAACACCCTCCTAGAGGATCTGCACGCGGATAAGACCTTCGACTACGTCCTGTCCAATCCGCCGTTTGGTCTCGACTGGGAGGTGGAGCAGACTTCGGTCCAGGAGCAGGCGAAGGTGCCGGGTTCCCGTTTTAGTCACGGCCTGCCGAGCAAGTCCGATGGTCAGATGCTCTTCCTGTGCCATTGCGCGTCGAAGTTGAGCCCGTCGGGTGGGCGCGCCGCTGTGGTGTCGAACGCGTCGCCGCTGTTTAACTCTGATACGGGGCCGACTTCGATTCGTCAGTGGCTCTTTGATGAGGATTTGATCGACGCGATTATTGCGCTGCCAACGCAGATGTTCTATGGCACGGGTATCGCGACATACGTGTGGATTCTGGACAATGACAAGCCGCTGAAGCGTCGGGGCAAGATTCAGCTGATTGACGCGTCGGGCCTGTGGGAGCCGATGCGTAAGGGCATGGGCGACAAGCGGCGCGAGATGTGCGAGGCGAACCGTGAGGCCGTGGTGCAGGCCTACCAGCGGTTTGAGGATTCGGAGATTTCGAGGGTCCTCTCCCCGCAGGATTTTATGTTCCGGGACGTGCCCGTGTTCAAGCAGGCGCGCTTGGCGGCGCGTTTTTCGGACGAGGCCGTGGAGGCGTTGCGAGGGCGTCGCGACTTCAGCGAGACCTTGGTTCGTGTGGTGCGAGACCTGGATGGGGCTGAGTGGAACGAGCTGCCCGAGCGGATACGGGCTGCGGCGAAGGCGGAGGGTATCAAGGCACCGGTGGGGCTTATCGACGCCGTCATGAAGGCGATGGCAGTCCCGGACGAGAACGCGCCCCTGGCGGTGGACCGCAAGGGGGCTCCCGTCCTGGCGGACGGGTGGAAGATCGTGGAGCGTGTGCCGGTGGCGGAGGAGATGGACGAGCACATGGCCGCCGAGGTTCTTCCCTTTGCGCCGGGCGCTACGTGGGACGAATCCAAGGCAAAGGACGGCAACGAGATTCCCTTCACGCGCATCTTCTACGTGCCCGAGGAGCCGCTCCCCCTGGCCGAGATCGACGCGGACGTGCAGCGAATTATGGGTGAGCTAGCGCAGATGTTCCAGGAGGTTAGCAGGGGATGATCCTGACAGAATGGCTTGATGAGATACCCGATGACTGGGCGTGTGTGCCAGCGTGGTCGCTATTCTCTGAACGTGTCGATAAAGCTGAACCTGATGCTGTTCATCTGACGCCCTCGCAGACGTATGGGGTCCTACCTCAGACCGAATATATGGAGATTACCGGTAGCCGCGTCGTCTTGAATCTTACCGGCGCAGACAAGATGAAAGCGGTGTATGAAGGTGATTTCATTTCGCATCTCCGAAGCTTTCAAGGTGGACTCGAGCAATCTTCGTTGCGCGGAAAAGTGAGTCAGGCGTACACTGTGCTTCGTCCCTCCCCACTCGTTCAGAGCGGGTATTTTCGTTACCTTATGAAGTCGCGCATTTTTATTGAACAGTTAAATAATCTGACGGATCAGCTTCGCGACGGTCAGACAATTAATTATGCGCGTTTTGCTCGCATGGGCCTCCCCCTGCCGCCTCTTGAAAGCCAACGAATAATCGCGCAGTACCTTGATCATGAGACAGGTGAGATCGACGCTATGCTCTCCAAGCTCGATGAGCTGACGGAGAAGCTGTGGTTGCGTCGGGTGCAGGTGATCCAGTCCGCAGTGCGGTCCTCGCGTAGCATCGGGATTGGACTGATGCTTGACGTCAAGCTGGGGAAGATGCTCCAAACGAAGCCGAAGTCCTCAAGCGATCGTCTACAGCCCTACCTTCGTGCCGCCCACATTCAACCTGGAGGACGACTCAACCTCGGGGTTGACACTAAGGAAATGTACTTCTCAGAGCTTGAAGCTGAGGCTCTCAGCCTACGCGCGGGCGACGCGGTCATTGTGGAAGGCGGTGCTGGATTTGGCCGTGCTGCCTATCTGGCAGAGGATATGCCCGGCTGGGGCTTCCAGAACTCGATCATTCGCCTGCGCGGAGCGAGTGCTGACACCCGATATGCGGTCTATGCGCTCCAAGCGGCCCTCGACTCAGGAGAAATTGCCAGGGCCTGCAACGTTGCTACGTTCGCGCATTTCACTGCGGAAAAAGTCGAAGGCTTCCGCATTCCATACCGCGGTACGGACGAACATCAACGTATTGCAGACCGCCTCGACGAGGTTACCGGCAGGATCGACACCATGCATGCGAAGATCGATGAACTCAAGGCCCTCCTCGTCGAGCGGCGGGCCGCGCTCATCACCGACGTTGTTACTGGACGAAAGAAAATCCCCTCATGAGCCACGCGCAAATCCTCGAATACGAATTCGAATCCAACATCTGCTCCGAACTGGGCGAGCGCGGCTGGCTCTACCAGGATGACGGGGATACCGATGCCGCAGGCTGGGACGAGGGCCTTGCCCTTGTCCCCGGAGACGTGCTCCACTGGCTGGCTACCCAGTACCCGGACGAATATGAGAAAGCGATTCCCGCCGATCTTACAGGCCGTCCCCGGGATACCGCCGAACGCGCGCTACTGACCCATCTGACGAAGGAACTAGGCAAGACAAGCCGCATTGATACGACCACAGGGAAAACCGTGGGTGGTCTCCTTGGCGTGCTGCGTACCGGCTTCACCTATGCGCAGGTCGGTCGCCCCGCCGCGAAATTCGGTCCCATGATCGTCTTCCCGCCTGCGCGCCCTGAGCTGATCGACGTCTCCGAGGCCTCGGACGCAGTACGCCTGCGCGTCATGCGTCAGGTCCGCTTCGACACAACTACCAACGAAACCATCGACGTCGTACTGTGCGCTAACGGTATTCCTGTGGTCACGATGGAACTCAAGACCGACAATACCCAGTCTGTTAACCACGCGATCGGCCAGTATAAAAATGACCGGAAGCCCGGTCCTAAGCGACCTCTCCTTGCACCTGGCCGTGCGCTTGTCCACTTTGCTGTTTCCAATGACCTCGTCTTCATGACGACCAAACTGGCCGGCGAAAACACAGTGTTCCTGCCTTTTAATCAGGGGAATAATGGGCACGAAGGAAACCCGCCTTCTACGACAGGATCGCCCTCCAACTACCTGTGGCGTGACATCCTCTCCCGCCCAAGTTTCATGCGAATCCTCAAGGATTACGCGCTGTTTGAGCCCGGCCGAGGTGCCAAGAAGAACGATGGGCGTCTGGTATTCCCGCGCTTCCACCAACTGCGCGCCGTCGAACGCATTATCACTGACATTGAAACTAAAGGGCCCGGCGGGCGCTACCTGGTTTGGCACTCCGCGGGTTCTGGTAAAACAAAGACCATTGCCTGGCTTAGCCACCGCCTCATCCGTCATGTCGACTCCGAAGCACACTCCACCTTCGACTCCGTCATTGTCGTCACCGACCGCACTGTCCTCGACGAGAACATCCGAGGCGACATGGGCCTAGTCCAATCCTCCAAGGGATTGGTCGTCACTGTCGGTGAGAAATCAGGCGCAAAGTCACCGCAACTGAAGAAAGCCCTTATCGAAGGCGACCACATCATCACCTGTACGCTTCAGACCTTCCCTGAGGTCATGAAGCTCATTGAAGACACCTCTGAACTGCGCGGACGTAACTGGGCGGTTGTTGCTGACGAAGCGCATTCGTCTCAATCGGGGTCCAGTGCCCGGGGTCTCAAAGCGCTCCTTGCCGATATTGACGTAGAAGACCCCGAGAATGTGAGCGCCGACGAGCTACTCGCTGCCAAAGACTCGGCAATCGCTGCATCCAGCAACATCACCTTTACCGCACTTACCGCGACTCCAAAGGCCAAGACCCTGCGCCTGTTTGGAGAGCAGGATGAAGATGGCAACTGGCGAGCTTTCGATACCTACACCATGGCTCAGGCCATCGAAGAAGGCTTCATTCTCGATGTGCTGACCAACTACTCGACGTATGACATGTTCCTGCGCGTCAAGAACGAGCTTGAGAATTCGGAGGAAGAGACACTCGTCGATACAGGCCATGCTGTTAACGCAATCGTGCAATTTGCCCGGCTGCACCCCACCGCTATCGCACAGAAAGTGCGGGTTGTTGTTGAGCATTTCCATCGCAACGTCAAACCTCTGCTCACGGGCAGTGCCCGAGCAATGGTGGTTACCAGCTCTCGCATTGAAGCGTACCGCTGGTTCGAGGCAATGAATGCCTACATCGATAAAGCTGGCTACAGTGACATCCGTCCTCTTGTCGCCTTCTCGGGATCGCTCGAATCCGATGATGGTGAGATCGTCACTGAGGCATCACTCAATGGGCGAAACGACACCGCGCGCGCCTTCCGAGAGGAGGACTACAAAATCCTCATCGTTGCGAACAAATTCCAGACCGGCTTCGACGAGCCTCGTCTCATGGCCATGTACGTGGACAAAAAACTGTCGGGCATTGCGGCAGTGCAGACCTTGTCACGACTCAACCGCACCTATCCTGGCAAGACTGCCCCCATGGTTGTGGACTTCCAGAACACCCCGGCCAGTATTCAGGACGACTTCAAGATGTACTACTCGGACGCGCGCGTGGTCGGGGAAGTCGATCCGAACTCGCTTATTACAATTGCTGAGCGCCTCGATACGGCGGGCATCTACACGATGCAGGAAATGGCAGCTGTCGCCGACGCGTACCTGAGTGATGCAGGTGGTGAAGCCATCGCCAAGGCTCTGGGACCCATCAAGGGGCGCTGGCAGAGCGAATGGAACCATGCTCGCCGGATCAAAGACAACGAACTCAAGGATTCTCTACGCAGCTTCCGCGCCGACACGATCAGCTACCGTAACGCGTGGCAGTTCCTGAGCCAGATCGTGGACTACCAGGACCCGGACCTGCATAAGCGCGCCATCCTGGCCACGCTCCTATCGCGCAACCTGCATATGGAGGGGAACCAGTATGACGACTCCTA
>ERZ773212.1366-NODE-1366-length-11233-cov-3.208445_pt1 | contig 11233 bp, 7 predicted proteins | sample MGYA00581005_ERZ773212 | MGnify/ENA primary metagenome ERZ773212 (study PRJEB29015, sample SAMEA2738154) | human oral metagenome | biome: human oral; feature: human-associated habitat; material: saliva | place: China | collected 2196 ... | reverse complement strand
TGACTCAAAAGCGACCCAAAACGGGGTTAAAATACCCAATTCGAAATGGATGTTACGAAATACCAATATCGAGCGCTTGTTCTAACAATACGACGTCTTTGTGTATTTCTTTTGGTTGGTTTTTGAATTTTCTATTTGTTTTTGATTGCGCGTACATGATTGTTGAATCTAAGTCGGATTCTTCTTTTGTATATTTTATGGACGATGTACTTATGCGATTTGCATAACGTAGAAATTCACCAACTTCTTCGTTTGAAAAGAAATCAGCTGTTAGAATGATTTTTTCGATATCGGGTAGTTTGTTTTGTTTATAACATTCAACTACGTGTTGTGCTGTTAGTCGAGCATCTTCGGGGTGTATTTCTAATTCATTTTCGAGGTAGTTTCGAAGTGGTGTTTTTGTTAGTCTTTTTGGTGCGAGTGTTTTTATGATTCGTTCATAGTATAGGTTTATAATTGTTTTGGGAACGAATGAACTCATTGATAAATATTGATTTTGTTGATGAAATAATCTGAGAATTTGATCATATTCGTCATCTGTAAATAGATGGCTTGTGCATTCGATTGTTGACATTTGTGGAAGTTTGTTTTCAAGCATAGCTTGTTTGAAATCATCCTGTGTTGCTCTCCATTTTTTAATTTTAAATGTTTCTTTTGCTGTATTTTGTTCAATGGATGATTGTATTCGTTCAAAGAATAATTTAAGAATTTGCATTAAACGGTCTCCTCTAATTTGACATATGGAATATTTAGTGTATAATGGTTCTTGTAGAGTAAGTATGGAAAAAGACGTCCGATTGGATTCAATTTTCGTTGATACTTGTCCTAAACATTACGCTCATAAAAAAAGACGCATGAAATCATGCGTCTCTTTTTATGTTACAAGTCTAGAATAAATCGAACGAGTTCTAAAATAGCACGAGGTTGCCCATTAGTGGCTATAAACGCAGGGGATTGTTGGTCGTGAACTACAGAGTGCAATAAGTGATAAAGCTCGTTTGCTTTAGCGACGTCATTGTTTTGTAATTGCGTGTTTGTGTTTCGACGAAACATATCATCAATATATTGTGGGTATTTAGCACTAATTGTTTGAGGAACAACTGTCTGTTTGAATTGGTCGAGTTGTGCTTGTAATAATTGTGCTTGTTTTTGAGCGGCTTCGTGTGCAAGTTGTGCTTGTCGCATTTGTTCAGCTAATGCTTGTTGTGCGAGTGCATTTTGTTGAATTTTCGCGAGATTGCGCTCTTCTTCCATTCGTTTAAGCTGTTCTTCTTTTAATTGTTGGGTTTTTCGAAGCTCTTCTTGTTGTTGTTCTAACAATTGTTTTTGTAGAATTGCTTGGGCTTCTTCATCGTCTCGACGTTGTTTGTAAATAGGTCCGTTTGTGACGACACACGCACTAGTTGGGTCCTTTTTGAATTCTTCTAATAGAGCTAATTGTTTAGCTGAGTTTAGACCCCAAGGGTTATCAATCATGAGTGTGATACCGGCGTCCATGTCTGCAATAAGGGCGCGAACATTTTTAAGTACAGTCGACATAGCTGGTGATTGCTTTACGGCCCCAGAAATTAGTTTTTCATTGTTGATTTTAAATTTAGAGAAATCAAGTAATTCTGGAGTATATTGTGCGATGTTGGGATAGTTATTGATGTTTTCATGAAATACGGGTTCAACTTCAGCCCAACGTTTTTGTTTTCGACGGAATTGTAATTCATTTTTGATGACTTGAATGTCATCTTTTGCTTTTTTCAATTCATCGAATCCATTTTGAGCAAAAGTGCTTTCGATTAATGATTTAATCTCATCAGTTCGTTCTTTTAAGAATTTGCGTAATTCTTTTTGGTCGCTTTCGACTTCTTTTTTGATAACGAGAACTTCATCGATGTCCTTGATTAATGCTTGGATTGATTTTTCGTCGTTAGTTTCCATGAATTTATCGGGGTCATCACGATATTCTTTTAATAATTGTTGGGTGTATTCTGCACGGAGTTTAACCGTATCGAGTTGCTTTTGCAACTCGGGTGACGGTTGTAAATTGGCGTTTAAAGATAACGTGGCAATGTTAGTTGAAATTTCATTAGTTGTCATTTAGTGAATGCCTTTCTTAGTATACTGTTTTATGCTTATTATATCATTTCACATCATTATTTTCTAGTTGATTTCTTAGTAAATAATGAGCTGTTTTCATTGGAAAATCGAACATAGTGTCGTTTGAAATATGTTTTGTGCACGGGCTGACATTGATGATCATTTCTGATTTTTTGGCCCGTGATAAAGCTACGAAGTACATTCTAAAGAGCTCTTGGAGCGATGACCCATGAGTACTTTTTGTTTTGTGGGCATTATGTAATGTGACAACGTGATCGAATTCAAAACCTTTAACACGGTGGATTGTGGATAAAATAATTTTTGAATCTTTAACGTTGATTGTGTCTTTTGATTGTAGATAATTGCTTGCGGCAATTTCACGTTTTTCGACACGAACGAAGTAGTTGTATAAGTATGATAACAATCCACCAATTTTAATAATTCGCGTTAAATATTGGTTACGCATATAGTTCCATTGGTGTGTCATGAATAGTTGATCGAGGGTTTCATTAATTTTTGTTTGATAAAATGCTTTTTGTCGAGGAGATCTTGAATTATATGCTTGACTAATAGCTTGTGTCAAAAGTGTTCGGATTTCGTTGTTGATGTTTGCGGTTACACCTAGAGTTCGCAAATCTTTGTTGGCACGCGCGATGGATGTTGTCCAAATAGCCGCGATGCTGGTTTTATCGGGAATGAGTGATTCAATTGGAGTTGTGATGTTGTTTTCTTCAAGTAATTTTTTAAGACCAGCTTGAATAATGTTTAACTCTGCTCGAGTGTAGCCAACAATTGCAATTTGTTCACCTTTGTTGATTTTGTCTAAAACATAATTACGAATGTCATCGATTTCGAAGATTGTTTGAAGTCGTTCATGGTATTCATTCGCTTTATCTAGAGGAACATCCCGAAGAATAACGGATTCGTCAAGGTCGTTTAGTGTTAATTCTGATTTGTCATTCGCTTGTAGTTGGATTTGTGCGATCTCGTTGGCGGAAATAACTTTTAAGAATTCATTGGCATATGATAAAATTGCTTGTTTTGATCGATAATTTGTTTCTAATTTATATGTCGCAAAAACACCGGATGCTTCTAGGGCGTTCATGTAGCGAGGATCGCTTGAACGGAATTCATATAATGTTTGTGAGCCGTCTCCAACAATAAGAAATTGTGCTTGGTTTGCATTTACAAATTCTAATAACAAGTTATATTCAAATGTTGAAATATCTTGACTTTCATCGGTGATGATATAATTGATAGTTTGATATGTACTTGGGATAGATAGTTGTTGTGTTTCTTTAGCTAGGTGGTGATGAATAAGAATTGGTTCCAGTTCAAGGGTTGTTTGACCAATAGCGTTCATAATAGCTTCAATTGCGTTTATGTGTTCTGAAATAAGTGTTACTAATTGAGCGGTTAGTGCATTATGGTCAATGCGTTTGTAGCTGATTTGCGCCATGGTGAAATCTCGGGCGATATTTGAAAGCCGAGTGATGACGTATGAAATGTCCTCAGATGAATAAACTCGTTGTGGGTCTGATTCGGATGGGATATTTTGGAAAATTGGAGCTGTTTCATCAATCAAACGTAATGTGTTGTAGAATGTTTCAATTGATACAAGTTCTTGTTTGGGGTATGTTTCATGGTAGATGGTGTCAAACATACGAGCCAATGTTTCTGATTGAATTGCGGGGAAGCGTTCTTTAATGTTATCAGCTGCTGCATTTGTAAATGATAAGACGAGAACGTTAGACAAGTCTTCGTTTTGTTCTTGCAAATAGTTCAACCTACCAACGACAGTGTGACTTTTACCAGAACCAGCACCTGCTTGGGCGATAATTAATGGTTCTTCAGACAAGATAATGTTTCTTTGTTGCGCTGAATAGTCTTGGTGGGACGCCCATTTTGATTTAATGTTTTGCCACTCTGTCGTGTTTGTATTTGGTTTGTATAGATTCTTTTTATTAGCTTCTAGTTTTGCAATGTTTGATGCTAATAAAATACGAATATTTAATTTTAGCAAGGTGTCAATTAATGGAGCATCGAGTACATTTTCAAAACTTTTAATTTCTTTGTATATGCTTGTAATATCAGATACGTTGAAGAATGTTTTGTCTTTTGAGTCAAAATAATTTATATGATGAATGAGTTGGGCAAGTGCTTTATAGATTTGACGAGAATTTGCGGTTTGTGAAATTGAACGAAGTAAGGCTGTGTATTCTTTAATGTGTTGAATTTTAAATTGTTCAATTGATGTGGCGTGTTGTGCTAGATTTGTATATACACTTGTTGTTTCAGGGAGTTTTTCAATATTTGTGTTAAATAGTGTTTTGTCTGCGTGTGTTGGTGCCATTAGTTGCATGAATCGATGTGGGTCTTGCGCACTTAGAATCAATGCCGTATGTGGGTCATTGTATGTTGTGTTGAGAGGATGTCTCAATTCATTAATATTTGTAATAGAAACGGTATCGATGTCAATATATTTAAACTCTTGAATGTCGTCGATTGATCCAGTGAATAACACAACATTGTATTGTTCTAAGAAGCTGAATTGTTTCATAATAGTTGTGGCACCAATTGGTTTTCGATGAAATTCTGCTAGTTGGAGGATGTCAGCAGATCCCATGATTGTAAGATTTGCTGTTTTGTAAATTTCGGTCCATGTCGAAAATGCTTGAAGGTTTGATTGCAGTGTTTTGCGTGGAAGTTTTGTATTTGAGAATGAAATTCCTGTAACTTCAGAAGCATGTAATAATGTTGGCGTTAATTGAATTGGTGAGATTTTGACGAGAGTCCAATTTTCATCTACATATTTATTTGTGATGAGGCTTGGGTTTGCGTTGTCAAACTGTCGAGAAATTTGGGTTAGCGCATCCTCTGGTAGTTCCGCCGCGTCTTCTTGTTTTTGACCGAGGGTGTGAGATGAGCTTGTAAAATATCCGCGGTTTAGGCTTTGTGGTGATCCTGTTAACGCTGTATGGTAATATTTTGGCGTGATTTTTTTATTGGTTGTAATTTTGCCGGATACATCTACGGATCCGTCATTGTTTTGTGTGATTGTTACGGGCATGTAAAGAAGTCCTTTCATGGTTTATTCTAAACATGCACGAAACAGTTTAGAATAATGAAATTTGAGTGTGATTGTGTTGTTCTAATAGTTTAGATTCAATATATTGTTGAATTGTTTTTTCTGCGGGGCGTCCATTTTCATTTGGATTGTAAGACGCATCGGCAATCGGTTTTAGCAATGCCATGTCATCGGGATTGTTTATGTCCAGATTTGCTGGTGATAATACATACTCTGGGTGTAATTCTGATGCTTCGGCAATGATTTTGTTATATTTTATTGCTAAGATTTTGGTGTAGTCGTTTTTTGAAATTGATTCGAAGACTAATTTGTGTGTCATTCGGTTGAGCAGTTCTGGTTTGAAGTTTTGTTCTAATATTGTTGATGTTTCGTTAGCTGATAATGTTTGAGTGGCTCCAAATCCGATTGTCTTTTTATTAAAGTCTTGAGCGCCTGCATTTGTTGTGAGAATAAATACAGCTCTTGATGTATCAATTTCTTCGTTACGACGTTTTAGTTTGATTTTTCCATAATCAAATGCTTGCATGAAGAATTGTTGCACGTCGGGGTGTGCTTTTTCAAATTCATCTAATAAGACGATTGAAAATGGGTTGTTGTTTAGAGGTTGTAGTGGTAATTCTGTATTATCATCAGATCCTACGAATCCGGCGGGAGAACCAACGATTGCGTTCAAATCTCCGTGACTAGAGTATTCGCTCATATTGATATAAATGAGTGATTCGTCTGTTCCGAAGAGGGATTTTGCGATTTCACGTGCAATTTGGGTTTTACCTGTTCCAGTTGGGCCTGCAAATAAGAATACATTTGGTCGTTTTTGTCGAACGAGGCCTAGACTTTGTCGTGCGAAAGTATCTACGACGGTTTGTTTAATAGTTGATTGACCAATGATATTGGCATCTAGTTGCGTTTTTAGATTTTGAATGACATTTGGCGTTACTTCTACAAGTTGGAATTGAGAGATAGCTGATTTCTTGATGTCTTTTGTTGTGACGATGTGGGCCGGTGCTGTCATGTCTTGTGGTGTTTGTAATTGATTGTATCGCATTCGGGTTTCAGCAAAAGCTGTATCCATGAGTGTGATTGCTGTGTCTGGTCTGTGGTTGTTAGGCTTTTTGTACAATTCAGATTGAGTCATGATTGCTTCAATGATTTCTGATTTGTTAGCGCTTGGTACTATTACGTTATGATGTTTTTCGTAATCAGGTATGAGCATTTCAAGAATTTTGGCAGTTTGCTCGATACTTAGTTCTGGAACGTTGATTGTTGAAAATCGACGGTTGATTGCGGGATCTTTTAGGATATTTGTTCCTTCAGATGTAGTTGTGGCCCCTATTGTTTTTAGATTGCGAGCTAAGGCTGGTTTTAGTAATTGAGCTATTTTAGAATAGGTTTGAGTGTCTCGGTTATCGAACAACATATGAATTTCGTCGATAAAGACGATTGCTTGTTGATTTTCAAGAAATTCAATAATTTCTTTAACAGCTTGTTCAAGTTGTCCAACAATACCTTTTCCGGCGACCAAATTTGAGAGAGGTAGTTCGTAGATTTCATATTCACCAATCATGTCGATAACAAGCGGATGTTTCTCGGCCATCATAATAGCTAAATTTTCAACAAGTTGTGTTTTACCGACACCGGCGTCTCCTTGTAGTAAGGCATTTGATTTCTTTTTTCGTGATAGTGTTTTAATGAGAGCTAGCGTTTCGTCATCACGGAAGAGTGCTTTTTGGAGTTTACCGTCTCTTGCTTTTTGGGTGAGATTTATTAGTTCTTCGGGAGTACCATCTGGAGCCGGTGGTTGGAAATCTGCGGGGTCGAATTCTTGACCGTGGATGCCTCCGAAGAAAAATGCGGATGGATCGAATGTGATTGCACCTTGATTTGGATCCTTATGTGTATCTTTTGAGAAGTCATGGATGGATGATTTGTCTGTAATGAGTTTTAAGGTCATTTTTAGCCTTTCTAAGCGATTTTATAATGGGCTGTATGCAATTATGCCGTTTTTATCTAAAATCGCTCAGAGGGCGTTTTAGGCGGCAATTACATGATGAGTTTTGAATAGATGTCAATTCCTTTTTGGTACATTGCTAGTGCGAAGGATTTGGCATGGTCAACGATTTCGGAATAATCCATGTATGTTGATTTAGTAGGTGTGATTGGAATGTAGAATGTGTTTTTTACTGCGGCTTCTTGGCTTGTAAAGACACGGTCACGAGGGACTCTATCGCAGAAGTCGGTGATAACAAAATTGATGCGATACGATTTTCCTGATTTTTTATTATGTGTGTCGATGGCGTTAATTTGATTCCAAAACTGATTAAAATCTGTACCACCACCTACTTTTGGCAATCGTATGAAATCATTAAATATTTGTTGAGCTGTGCGATTTTTGACTTTTAGTCTAACAGGTTGTGTGATAATGTGTGAGAAGAAGCTAACATAAATATCTACGTCCATTTTCATAGCTAGTTTGATAATATTTAAGGCTGATGCTTTATAGTTGTCTTCTGAAATAGAACCTGATGTGTCGAAATATACATGAATGTCTGGGCGATAGCTTTTTCGTGTAGATTTTCCTTTTAGTGAGTAGTCTAATGGCTTTCGTCGATTTGGACGCATATATGTGTAAGTTGTAGTTTTATATGCGTTTTGTGATTCTCGTGTTGATATAAATTGTTCAACGAGTTTAATTATGCGTTTTAATTGGATTTCTGACGAAAGTGGCCGGCTTGAGAGTTTTTGATTTTGACGTCGGACAATATCATCTTTTTTACTACTTTGTTTTGAGTTTGTTCGTTGTTTTGGTGTGATGGATTCAGCTGTTCGTAGTCGAGCCGATGAAATCATTTTTAATGATTTATTTAAAACACTTGCATTTCGGATAGATTGAATTTCATTGGATATTTCGGTGGGTGTCGCTATGGCCATCGCGTTGATATTGAAAAATGAAATAACAGATGGCATGATTTGTGATTTTATGTTAACCGGTAATGGACAGATTGATTCTGTTCGTTCTAATAAGTGCAATGCTTGTAGTAAACAGTATTCAAATGATGTGTTTGTTGCATCTTCATTTAGGAGGACTGATTGGGATAGTTGGTTTGCGATTGGAAATGTGTTAAATTCATTTGCTTTTAGAATAGTTGTTGGGTTTTGAGTAGCGGTTGCTAATTCGAGAACTTTTGTTTTATAACTGTTCCATTCGGTATCAGATTTGAGACCAACAAACATAATATTTCCAAAATTTCTTGTTTTGACAAATCCATATAAACTGCCAAGCAATGCGTCCATGTGGTTCGTTGTCCATGAGCTATTAAGATTTTGTATAGCTGGCACGATATCGTCTTCGATGGTATAAACGACCATTTGCTTTTTGTCATTTGATGGTGGTGGTAGTTGTAATTGATGAAGGGCTTGTAAACCGTATAAATCATCTATGAGGTTTGTGTTTTGGAAGTCAAATGGAGTTAGAGCATTGTAAATTTCTTTTAATTCTAGGTCGATATTGCCATCTATTTGGTTTTTGAACCATAAATTGTGTATAGCGCTGGCTATTTGAATAGCTGTGATTTCGTTGGTGTTGTCAAAAATTCGAAGATTTGTGAGAGCAGGGTCTACATATCTTTGTTTGATTATATCAATATGATTTTGATTGAGATTTGGTTGAATCGAACCCCATGAATAAAATTGTGGGTTGTTCGGTTTACCTTGAATTTTTAATTGCATGGGATGTTCTCCTAGTAATTAACAGCGTCTTTTAATGCATCAATGATTTGATTTAATGAATGTTGAGACGTGTTTGTGGCAATTTGGTTGATTGATGATTTAGACAGCAGAGTCGGGTCTGTTGCTGTGATTTGGAATAATGCACTTTGAAGTGGGAACGGAATTGGGTCGTTGTGGATTAGAAGATTGTTTAATGTGCGATGAACAAGTGCGTTATCGTTGACTCGATTGACGTTTTGTTGTAGCAGTAATGATATTAAAATGTTGACTCGAGTGTCAGGTTCCATGTTATCGATAATTGTTAATTCTTCGTCAACTTTTGTTGTATTTGCTATTTTTGAAAATGAGTCGTGGTCGAAAGCCGGGAGCGCTGTAATTGATTGTTGTGTTGTTGTCGTGTGGAGAATGTCTTGGTAATATGCATTCAAGCTATCCATTAATTTGTTTGTGAAATCGTTTGTGCCAATTGACCCTTCAATGATGATTTGTAATAGTGATTTTTGGTTGTCGAATTGTTCCATATGTTGCATGAAACTAGCACGTGATAGTGGTGATTTTGATTTATCAATGTGAGCTGTGTTGAGATATTTTGATAGATATTCAATTGTACGGGGAACACATAGTTGGGCAAAACCGTCATCGTCCATATCAAATTCGAGTTCAAATGAATCATTATCTGCGCTATCTGTTGATTGTGTGTCGAGGTCAGTGTATAGCGATCCATATTGTTTGATGAGTTGGGGGTATGTTGTGATGATATCTTTGATGAAGTCGTTGAGATTTTCTACTTTGGTGAGAATGGTTTCAGCGTCAGGATGAGCTTTAAGGAATCGGAATCGTGTGCGTGATGCTGTATCTAATGCAACTACGTTTCCGTCATCATTACCTGCGGCTACAATTCGTAAATTAGGAGGTAATGTTTGACCGCCAATTGTTTGTTCAGTGATAACTGATAGTGTCGCAGATGTGACATCGCTCGATGTACGGTTGATTTCGTCCATGAATAAAATAGAAAGTTTGTCAGGATTTTCTAGTGCAAAATCAATTGAATTTTGAATGATATAGTGTGGGAAAAATACAAGTTTTACACGTTTTTCTACAGTGCCATCTGGGTGTGTGTAGGTTTCTTCAACATTTCTTTGTCCAATTAAGTCTGTACGGTCTGCAATCTGGTTGATTTGTAGTGTAAATGTTTTTGAATCAAGGATGTCTTCGAGTTCGCGAAGCATAGATGATTTACCGATACCGGGCATACCTAAAATAATTGGGACGGTGTTTGATAAAATAGAATATTTAACAGCGGTGGAAATGGCCGAAAATGGTAGTGCTGTGTAAGTGTTATTTGGCATAGTTACTCCTTATGGGTTATTGATAAAGTATAATACGAATGTATAATAAAGGACGAACGTGACGACATAGAGGTCACGTTCGATGATGTTTTGAAAGGAATAAAAAAAACAGAAGTCTTTGGGACTTCTGTTTTAGAGTTAGTTTGCGCGAGAGCGCAATGAATTAAAGATATCTGTTAATGATGAATCAGCATTGCGATCGCTGTGTTTTAACGAATAAATTTTAGTTTCGGTTTGATCATCTGTTTCAAGAATTGCAGCCGTACTAGTCTTAATGTTATATTTTCCTTTTAGTTCTTGACCTAACGGAGACATAGCATTAACATAATATACATTTGCTTTAACTGTTTCGGGTAATTGGTTTATATGTTTTTCAATTGTTGGAAATAGTTTTTGGCAATTTTCACATCCAGTTTTAAACAAAATATACACAATTGGTTTTTTTTCAATAGCTTTTGTAGTGAGTTGTTGAAAATCTTTATTGGGTGTGTTTTGCTCTTTTCCTGTAAGTTTTACTGTTGATGCAACAATTTCTGCATGATCTTTAGGTGTGTCTGTTTTTGTAACAATATTTTGTATTGGTTCATAGTGTAACTTGTAAGCGGTGATTGCAGAAACAGTTAATACGACAAAACACACGGTTAGAATTTGAATTAATTTTGTTTTCATGGGTAGTCCTTTCAACTTGCAAGCATTAATAGTACTACTATACTATTCCAAGTGATATGTGTCAAGATACTTGCATTAATGTTGTTGTAGTAGATTCGCATGAATGTGAACATTAGACCCATCCCACCGTATGTTATATACCCCATAACTCCCTGCGGGCTATGTAACATTAAGAATAATATGAAGCCTATGATGTATCCAAACCAATCGTTTTTTGTTCCAAAGGATAGTCTTTTTGGAATGATGTGTCTGAATATTACTTCTTCTAAAATAGGGGCTATAACGGTCATATAGGTTATGAGAATTGGCGCAT
>ERZ773212.1356-NODE-1356-length-11290-cov-13.393324_pt1 | contig 11290 bp, 12 predicted proteins | sample MGYA00581005_ERZ773212 | MGnify/ENA primary metagenome ERZ773212 (study PRJEB29015, sample SAMEA2738154) | human oral metagenome | biome: human oral; feature: human-associated habitat; material: saliva | place: China | collected 2196 ... | reverse complement strand
CAAACTTCGATGAAGTCGTGAAACTGGATGTGGCTTATATCGATGATTGGACCATTTGGAAAGATTTTGAAATATTGTTAAAAACTGTAAAAGTTGTGTTGAAGAGAGATGGAGCGAAGTGAGAAATGAAAGTATGTCTAGTTGGATCTAGTGGAGGTCATTTAGCTCATTTGTATTTGTTAAAACCTTTTTGGAAAGATAAAGAAAGATTTTGGGTTACTTTTGATAAGGAGGACGCTAGAAGTGTACTCTCTGAGGAAGTTTTATACCCCTGTTATTATCCAACCAACCGTAATATCAAAAATTTAATCAGAAATACTTTTCTTGCCTACAAGATATTAAAGAAAGAAAGACCGGATGTAATTATTTCTTCCGGTGCTGCTGTCGCTTTTCCTTTCTTCTACATTGGGAAGTTGTTTGGATCAAAGACAGTTTACATAGAGGTGTTTGATAGAATCGATGCTCCGACAGTGACTGGGAAACTCGTTTATCCAGTAACTGACAGATTCATTGTCCAATGGGAAGAAATGAAAAAAGTATATCCGAAAGCAATTAACCTAGGAGGGATATTCTAATGATTTTTGTGACTGTGGGTACACATGAACAACAATTTGACCGCTTGATCAAAGAAGTTGATCGTCTAAAAAAAGAAAATCTTATTCAAGATGAAGTATTTATTCAAACAGGATATTCCAATTATGTTCCGAAATATTGCAAGTGGGAAAAGATAATTTCTTATGAAAAAATGAATCAATTAATTGAGGGATCAGATATTATCATTACTCATGGTGGGCCAGCGACGTTTATGGGGGTTTTTGCTAAAGGGAAAACCCCGATAGTTGTTCCTAGACAAAAAAAATTTGGAGAGCATGTGAATGATCATCAGATGGAATTTGTTGAGAAAGTATTAAATATCTATAATTTAACAGTCATTACGAATATAAGTGATCTTATGGCATGTATTTCAAAAATAAGTGAACAACAAAGTACAGATTTGAAAACTAATAATAACCTGTTTATGGAGAACTTTATAGATATGATTGACGATTTAATGGGGACAAGCTATGTTAAGGACGAATAAGTTTATAAATATTTGTATCAAGTTGCTATTCATATATTCGTTATGTAGTGAGTTAATATATTCCTATTTTCCTTTATCACTATTGATTACGATACCAGATTTATTGCTATTGGTATCGGTTTTATTTGTTATATTTGATTCCTATTCTTCGGGTAAGATTAAAATAAAAAATCCTCACGTCAGTATAGTCTTTTTTATTTTCTTAATACTATTTTTATTAATTAGTTTTAGTTGGGGAAATCTCAATGTATATGATTTCGTTGCAAGAATAAGATATATACTAGGAGCATTTCTTGTTTATTACATGACGAACAGTTATTTAGATGACAGAACTTTTTCATCTTTAATTGATACTGCTTACGTTGCACAGATATTTAATTTATTGTTAGTTTTATACCAACATTTAGTATTACATTTACATCCTGATTTTACCAATGGTATTTTTGGTTTCAATAATTATGCAAATGGAATTCAAGGATTCTATTGTTTAGCCTTAAGTATTTTATCTATTGTTTATTATCTATATGGCAAATGGAAAGCGATGAAGTCGTTAATATTGATTGCTATGTCCTGTATAATATGTGCATTGGCAGAAATAAAGATTTTTTTCGTTATTTTTATATTCTCTATTTTCCTAATTTTTATATTTCAAAAATCAAAAACAGTTAGAAAGGCACGTATAATTAGTACAACTGTAGGAATATCTCTTCTTTTTTTGGTTGCCTATAAAATTATTGAAATGATTTTGCCTGATAATTTGTATACTTTTTTTAATGTTACAAAGGCATTATCCTATGAAAACCGAACAGACTTTGCAGGACGAACCAATACTATTTCCTTTTTATGGGATAACTTATTCTATCATGATTATGTTAGTGCCATATTTGGAAAAGGTTTGGGATCATACTCTGTTAATTATATCTATGAATTGGGTAAAATGCTTGCAGATGGTGGTTTTATTTCTGTAGTCCTTCTTTATTTATTCTTGTTATCATTATTTATAAGAGGGACTTTTACTAGAGATAAAGATATGCAATGTGAAAGATTGATTGTATCAATAATAGCTTTTGTAGTGATGATGAGCATTGTTGTGTGGAATAGTACGTTTACGAGGTCTACATATATTGTATTTTTCTTTCTTGGATTAGGAAATGTTGCTTATAAATCTACTAATTCAATCAGAGGAGATTTAGATGAAAATTGAAGTATCAGTGGTTATACCAGTATACAATGCTGAAAAAACAATTAAAAATTGTGTTGATAGTGTCCTAAAGCAAAATTTAGAATCTCTTGAAGTGATTTTGGTGAATGATGGCTCCAACGATTCTACAGTAGAAATTTTAGAACAGTACAATAGTAATCCCAAAATTAAGATTTTTCATCAGCTTAATAAAGGGGTATCTGCTGCTAGAAATAAGGGGTTGTCTCATGCAAGTGGAGAGTATGTGTTTTTCTTAGATTCAGATGATGTTTTAGATGATGGTATACTTTATAAAATGTATCATTTTGCTAAAAAAAATAAAATTGATCTTTTATCTTGTTGGCATAAAGAGCCTGCTACAACTCAATACGGTGGTAACGAGAATAAGTCAGCTTCATTCATCGCACGTACAAGAGAAGAAATAGGTGCTCATTTTGTTGACATCTTTCCGAGAAGCGTTTGTGCTAAATTGTTTCTTCGTAAAATAATTGAAGAAAATAATATTATTTTTTCCACTGAGATGTCTCTTGGGGAAGATATGTCATTTGTCTATCAATACTTAATGGTTTCTAATAGTATCGGAGTTATTGATGGGGTGTATTATAATATTCAAAATGTAAATCCGCAGTCGTTATCTAAGCGTCATGTGAAGAATATTGAACACTCCCTATTAATTCAGAATCAATTATGGAATCAATTGTTGGAAGTTTATCCTAAAATAGAGGAGAACTACTATAAGCAACATATGGATTTTAGATTTTACCTTGCTAGTTTATATGTAAATAACTTATTTAAATTCGATTCTCCGTATTCCTCAAAAGAAAAATGGGATAATATTGAACAACAATTAAAAAAATATAGACCATTTTTAGATGAGAAAGTGAGTAAAGAAAAGAAGCCTAAAAATCTGAATGAGATGATTATTTTTTATTTGCTGAAGTCTAAAATTCCCTTATTAATCTATTCTTTTTACACATTTAAGGAGTGGTGGAAAAGACGTAAAGTTTAGTTCAGGAGTTCGTCATGAAACATTTAATTGGGATTATTGCGTACAAAAATAGTAAATCTTTAGAAAAATGTATTTCAATTTTAAAAGATAGTTCAGATATTGTCTTGCACATTGATGCTAAGACTGATATTTCTCTATTTGAAAAATACAAAGACGATGTTTTTTTTATAGAGAATAGAGTTTCGGTTAGCTGGGGAACTATTTCACAGGTAAAAGCTGAATTGAGCATACTAAATTTTTTCTATGAAAGAGGATATGATTATATTAGCATTATTTCAGAAGCTGATCTTCCAATGAAAAAGGGAGAGGATATTAATCAATTTCTAAATCAAAAAATCGGGTTTGAGTTCATAGGTTTTTTAGACAAAGTGTCTTATAAAACATACGATAATGTAAAATATAAATACTTTGAGTTCTTACAGGGTAAAAATAATAGCCTAAGGAAGTTCTACAAGACCTTAAGATTAAATCGCTTGTTTAAAAATAATTACTATTCTCGCCTCCCCAAATTGTATAAAGGCAGCAACTGGTTTACGTTATCTAGAGAATGTGTTGGCTATATATTAGAATTTTTACAGAATCACCCGTGGTATATTGAAGCATTTGAGTATTCTTTTTTACCTGATGAAATTTTCTTTCATACAATTATAGGAAATTCTGATTTTCTAAGTAAAGTCTATAGATTCGAAGAAAGGAACGAATATATCAGTTCGCTGAGATTTATTGATTGGGGAAATAGTGGTACAAGTCCTAATGAATTGAAGGCTGATTCAGTTTTAGAATATCGAAGTCAGAGTCCAGAAGCTCTATTTTTCCGAAAAATAACTGAAAAAAGTAACTTTTCTAAATATGAGGAGATAATAAAAAGTGGAAAATGATAATACGCCCGTAATAAGTGTTATTATACCTGTTTACAAAGTAGAAAACTATATAGCTAGGTGTTTGCAGACTATTCTTAAGCAGAGTTATAAAAAGTTAGAAATCATTATAGTAGATGATGGATCGCCAGATGATAGTATTCAAATAGCTAAAGAAATAGTCGGGGATGATCCTAGAGTGCAATTCATTTACAAAGAGAATGGAGGTCTTTCAGATGCTCGAAATTATGGATTAGATGTAGCAACTGGGGAGTTTATTGTTTTTGTAGATAGTGACGATTATGTAGAACCAAATTATATAAAGAACTTATATAAAAATATATCTAGAACACAGGCAGATATTGCAATGTGTTCGTTCGTTATTGTGGATGAACATGGTAAGCAAATATATGATGTTTTAGATGTTACTAGTGATGGAGAGCTGTATACTGGTAGAGAAGTTCTTTCCTTGATGTTGAAAGACTTAGGATATAAGTATATCGTTGCTTGGAATAAAATGTATCGAAGCTCTTTGTTTAAAGAAAATAGGTTTAAAGTAGGCAAATTATTTGAAGATGAGTTCATGAGTACTCCATTATTTTATAATCTGAATAGAATTGTTATGATTGAAGAAGTTTTGTATAATTATGTTCAGCGTCACGGAAGTATCATGCAATCTTCAATGAATGAAGAAAAGATCCTCACCAAAATTGAGCTTCATACAGAAAGAATAGACTTTTATAAGAAACAACAAGATGGTGAGTTGCTTGAGAGGGCAAAACAAGTTTATTGTAATTGGATTGTGACAACGTCATCTAACGTAGAAATTTTAAACCAAAAATTATTAGATATTTTACAAGGAAATTTCAGAAAAAACTATCCTAAAAAAGTTTATAGTATCCCACTTATGCTTCAAAATGTTCTAGGTTATATTGATATTCGATTGGCAGCCTATGTGAAGTCCAAAGTACTGAAATGAGGAGATAGAAATGTCAACTTTTATCGATAAAATTAAAGAGTCCATTAAAGATAGATCATTTAAACAGAAGGTGGTTGGAAAAGTTCACCAGATGTTTCCTATTTATTATGTGAAAAATCAAAATCTTGCTTTACAGCAGAATGTTGATACGGCTTATCGAAAATTTAAAAAACAGTATAGTTATATTTCTTTAACATCGGAAGAATTAAAGGAAGAGATGAAACCGTCAAATAAGGTCTGGATTTGTTGGTTTCAAGGGGAAGATTCTGCTCCTGATTTGGTAAAAGCTTGTATTAAATCAATGAGAGAACAGTTTCCTAACAGAGAAATTGTTATTCTGACAGATATTAATTTCAGCGATTATGTCCAACTCCCAAGTTATATCTTAGAAAAGTATAGAAAAGGCTGGATTTCTCGAGCTCATTTTTCCGATATTCTTAGGGTAGAACTTTTGTGCTGTTATGGAGGTTTATGGGTAGATGCGACCGTTCTCAATACAGGAGGGGATTTTTCAATTCTTGACCTACCTTTATTCGTTTATAAATCTTTAGAATTGTCTCGAAAAGATAATCAAGCAGTTGTTGCTTCAAGCTGGTTAATATCTGCTTATTCTAATCACCCTATCTTACTATTAACTCGAAAATTTTTGCGAGATTATTGGAGCAAAAGAAATGACTTATCAAATTATTTTCTAGTCCATATATTTTTTACTTTGGCAACTGAAAGGTACGAGAAAGAATGGTTAGCAGTGCCAACCTATAATAACCATTCTCCACATACTCTACATTTTGAACTCAATGATGAGTTTTCAGAGAAACGTTGGCAAAAGTTGAAAGAGATGTCAACATTTCATAAGTTGAATCATCATATTGATTACTCGAAAGGAAGAAATACCTTCTACCAATTTATAGTATCATCAAAGGATAGAAAGAATGAGTAGTATTAAAAAAAATTTAGCCTACAATATGATGTATCAGTTGGTAGGCATTTTAGTTCCGCTAGCAACCTCACCTTATTTATCCCGCGTACTAGGAGCTAAGAACCTAGGAATTCATTCTTTTACTATGTCAGTAGCTTTGTACTTTATGATGTTTATGATATTAGGAATTGGGAACTATGGAAATCGCACGATTGCTAAGGTCAAAAGAGAAGGGAAACAGGAATTATCGAAAGTATTTTGGAGTATTTATAGCATACAGATATTAATGTCTGGTTTAGTCATTTTGGCTTATGTAGTCTACCTATCATTTGGAGTTAGGAATTACCAAGAAATTGCCGTCCTACAAATTTTTCTTGTATTCTCAAATGCTGTGGATATCACGTGGTACTTCTACGGTATGGAAGACTTTGGGAGAATTGTACTCAGAAATACTCTTGTTAAAGTTTTAGGGCTGATTTTGATATTTGTTTATGTTCATACGCCAGCTGATTTGTGGAGATATACACTTATTAATGGTGGAACTGCTTTTGTAGGTCAGCTGCTTATGTGGGGGCAACTGAATGGGCGTTTAGCATTGGCCAAGGTATCAGTGAATGATTTGTTATCCCACATAAAGCCTATTCTAATTCTATTTGTTCCTGTGTTAGCAATTAGTGTTTTCACTAATATGGATAAGTATATGCTTGGTTTGATGGTCGATGTCAAACAGGTTGGATTTTACGATAATGCTAATCGTATCATTGAAATTCCTAAAGCATTAATAGCAGCTTTGGGAGCAGTTATGTTGCCTAGGACAGCTAGTCTAATATCAGAGGGGAAAGGTGAGCAAAGTCTTTATTATATGGAAATGACTATACTGTATGTAATGGCTATATCTAGTGTGTTGATGTTTGGACTAATGTCTGTCGCAGATATCTTTTCAGTGGTATTTTGGGGAGAAGAATTTCTTGAATCAGGTAGATTGATTGCGGCTATGTCTCCAGCTGTTGTTTTTTCTGTTTTAGGAAATATTATTAGAACTCAGTATTTGATTCCTAGAGCTAAAGATAAAGATTATGTAGCATCTCTAATTGTGGGAGCCATTGTTAATCTAGTGCTAAACTGTTTTTTAATAAAATCTTTTGGTGCTATGGGAGCAACAGTTAGTACAGTATTGGCAGAATTTGTGTTGTCTGGAATGCAGTTTTGGTCAGTGAGAAGAGACTTAAATTTAAAAAGATATTTGAAAAACGGTTTGATATTCTACCCATTTGGTCTGATTATGTACCTGGTTATTATAGTGCTCAAAACTCATTTACCCTATAATATAGTGAGTCTTATTTTACTCATAGCTTTGGGCGGATTCGTATATGTTGCTTTCAGTTGTAGCTATATTTTAATGTCAAGAAACTTACATTTTAAGTTATTGAGGGAAAAGATCAAACGAAAGATTGGATATGAAAAGATATTATAAATTATTATTAAAAAGATTAATGTTTTACCCATTTAGTTGGCTACCTCTAAATAAAAGAAAGCTGGTATTTGATAACTTTGGTGGTCGAGGATATGGGGACAATCCAAAGTATATTGCTGATGAACTATTAAAGCAGAATAAGAATCTTGATATAGTTTGGTTAACAAAGGATATGAGTACTTCTGTGCCTGATGGGATTAGAAAGGTACGATATGGAAGTTGGAGAGCTTTTTTGGAGTGGAGTACAGCTAAAATTTGGGTTGACAATATCAGAAATTCTGATCGTCCCTGTAAAAGAAAAAAGCAAATCTACTTACAGACGTGGCATGGATCTGATGGCGTTAAATTAGTCGAAAAGGATGTAGAATCAACACTTTCAAAATCCTATCTTGTAATGGCGAAATACGATGGTAGGATATCTGATGGAATCATTTCTAGTTGCCAATTGCAAACAGAACAGTTTAAAAAATCATTTTGGTTAGATGAAAATGTTGAAATTTTGGAATATGGTTTACCAAGAAATGATGATTTCTTTTATAGTGAGAAAATAAGCCACACAAATCAAATCGTCAGAGCTAGATATAATATCTCTTTAGATGAACTAGTCGTTTTATATATGCCTACTTTTAGGGATAACGGATCAACAAAAGCGTATAATCTCGATTATGATAAGGTGATCAGTTCGTTTCAAAAATTCTATAATAAAAAGGTTAGAGTGTTGATTCGTTTTCATCCAAATGTTGATAATACATTTTTTAAAAATGATGATGAAAGATTAATTAATGTGACAGACTATCCGGATCCGCAGGATTTGATGTTTGCAGCTGATATTATGATTTCAGACTATTCATCAGCACCGATAGATTTTATGTTGTTGAATAGAATTATATTTTTGTATATGCCGGATTATGAGGAGTATACAAAATTAAGACCACTAAATCCAAATTTCAACAATCTTCCATTTATTAAATGTTATACAAATCTTGAATTAGTTGAACAAATTTCTAGATTTTCAAAAATGGATTATCATGAATGTATCGATGATTATAAGTTAAAGAACAGACGATTTGATGATGGAGATGCTGCAAGGAAGTGTGCAGAGTGGATAGTGAATCAATTATAAAGAAACTAAAAACGAAAGTTAGACAAGAGGAATAGGATATGAAAAGAGTAATTACTTATGGAACTTTTGATTTGCTCCACTATGGGCATATTAATTTGTTAAAAAGAGCAAAGCAATTAGGCGATTATTTAATTGTAGTTGTTTCAAGTGATGAGTTCAATTTAAAAGAAAAAAATAAAATTTGTTATTTTAATTATGAACATAGAAAAAATTTAGTTGAGGCGATACGATATGTAGATTTAGTAATACCTGAAACTAGTTGGGAACAAAAAAAATCAGATGTAAAAGAGTATCATATTGATACTTTTGTAATGGGCGATGATTGGAAAGGTAAATTTGATTATCTAAAAGAAGAAGGCGTTGAAGTAGTCTATTTGCCCAGAACGAAAGAAATTTCAACAACTAAAATTAAAGAGGATTTAGCAGACTAAATATAGAGTGAAAATGTTGCATTTATATTTTTAATAATTTATTATAGAGAGAAAATTGAGTCTAGAGTTTTACGTTTTTAGGTGGAGGAAGATGGAGAATAAAGTGAATAAAGTGATGGATAATACCACTTTACATGCTATTAAAACATTAGCTTGTTTTAGTGTGGTTGCTATACATATATGGCTACCAGGGAAAATTGGAGCTGTTTATCAGATAATTGCACGATTTGCAGTACCAATGTTTTTTTTGATTTCTGGTTTTTATTCATATAATATTTCAAAGTCTAAAATACTGCAAAGAATAAAAAAGATATTTAGATTAACATTAATAAGTACATTATTTTATGCAGCCATTTTTATCTATACATTGTGGAAAGAAAATAATTTGCAATTTCTTTTTCAGACTTTTAGTTTTACGAATATCATAAGGTTTATATTTTTTAATAGAATATCAGATTTAATAGGTTCTCTGGCTACACCACTTTGGTATTTATATGCCATACTATATATCTATATTTACCTTTATTTTTCTAGCAAGAGATTACTGTTTAGGAAACAAGTGATTGCTATACTTTTGCTACTTGCTTTTATTATTGAATTCATGATTAATGATTCAATTTTTTACAGAAATTTTTTATTTATGGGAATACCGTTCTTTGGGATAGGGATTTTTTTGGCACAGATAAAAAAGAGGATCATTAATTGTCAAGTGATAAATAAATTATTAATCTTGGGGATAACTATATATCCAATGTTAGTATTTTTTGAGTATTACAGTTTAGGTAATTCTTTTGAACTTTATATGAGTTCTGTGCTTGTCTCAATAGTATTGATGTTGTTCTCAATAAAATTACCTAATGCGATTGATATTGAAATATTGAATGAAATTGGAGGAAAATATACAACTTTTATTTATATTATACACCAGTTTGTTATTTTATTATTTACAATGTTAGTATCTAAATTTTATATTTTCAAATTTGGAACCCTTTTAGTCTTTTTGATATGCTATGGTCTTGGGGTGATATTTCAATTCATCAAAAACAGAAGTTAATAGGTTAGTCATTACTATAAAAGTTATTATCAACAATTGTTAAATTTGCTGTGGCATTTGATAGGGATAATGAATTTTATGTGATAAAACTTGTTTCAAACTTCTATATTATCCGTACCGCCTGTTTTTTTTGGAAATTACGGCAAAAACTTCGTGTTTACCATGCAAAATCTTGCGAAAACTCATAAGACTTTGACGGTTGTAAATGATCAACATGGTCGACCAACCTGGACGCGTACCTTGGCTGAGTTCATGACCTACCTAACTGAAAATCGCAAGGAATTTGGTTATTATCATTTGTCAAATGATGCGACGGAAGACATAACTTGGTATGACTTTGCGGTTGAAATTTTGAAGAATACAGACGTTGAAGTCAAGCCAGTGGACTCAAGCCAATTTCCTGCCAAAGCTAAACGTCCACTAAACTCAACGATGAGCCTTGCAAAAGCCAAAGCTACTGGATTTGTCATCCCAACTTGGCAAGATGCCTTGAAAGAATTCTACAAACAAGACCTTAAAAAAAGCCTTACTGGAGGCCAAAATGTATACAGAAAGAGAGAGAAGAGAGATTCTCTTTCTTTTTTATTTACTCACTGATGAAATCATCGGATAATTATAAAATTTCAAGAAAAAGCTTGTGTAAATGTTAGAAAATTCGAGCACGAATGTTTTTTTTGTGTTATAATATTTTGTGAGTAGTTATACCTTGGTGTAGCTATTAAAAATAGAAGTGTGAAACTGGGAAGATAGAGAGGACGCAGTGTAATGACTAGAAATGGTTTTTTTACAGGCTTAGATATCGGAACTAGCTCTATTAAAGTGTTGGTTGCAGAGCTTGTAAATGGTGAAGTAAATGTAATTGGCGTGAGCAATGCCAAAAGTAAAGGTGTCAAAGATGGGATTATCGTTGACATCGAAGCAGCAGCGACTGCTATTAAATCTGCAATTTCTCAAGCAGAAGAAAAAGCAGGAATTTCAATCAAGTCTGTAAATGTTGGTTTGCCAGCTAATTTGCTACAAGTGGAGCCAACTCAAGGCATGATTCCAGTGACATCAGATACAAAAGAAATTACGGATCAAGATGTCGAAAATGTTGTCAAATCAGCCTTGACTAAAAGTATGACTCCAGACCGTGAAGTTATCACCTTTATTCCAGAGGAAT
>ERZ773212.1351-NODE-1351-length-11317-cov-4.066329_pt1 | contig 11317 bp, 13 predicted proteins | sample MGYA00581005_ERZ773212 | MGnify/ENA primary metagenome ERZ773212 (study PRJEB29015, sample SAMEA2738154) | human oral metagenome | biome: human oral; feature: human-associated habitat; material: saliva | place: China | collected 2196 ... | reverse complement strand
TTGGATGGCAACCACTGCACTCAAAACGTTAATCAATACGATTATATCAACGTTTACAGACATTCAAGAGTATTCTCTTGGATGTCTTTTTTGATGCACAAATAGATAATTTCCACCAAAATTTCTACCATTACTTTTTTAAGCTACGAAATGCAATATCACCTACAGTTCGATTCACTTTATCTTTGGTATTAACAATTGAAATAACATAAATTTTTCCATTTTAAAGATATATTACGGTAAAAGAAAAAGATTGAAGAAAATAGTCCAAAATGAACTTTGTCTTCAATCTGAACAGAGTATATACTACTCTGTTAGAGGCGTTTTTTTATTATATTAATGGCGAAGGCTAAAGTAGTTCCTAAAAGCACTCCGGTTCCTTTTTTTCCATTACTTTTACATCTATCACAAACAGGAAATAACCTCTTATCAGTTATTGTTTTACGACAGAACTTACATTTACGTTTTTGACTAATTTGATTCTCGGACATCACTTTTATCCCCAATCTCCAATTTTTTATTTTCTAAATTTGTTAAAAAAGTATTATTTGTATTATTTGCTTCATGAAGCTTTTCTTGTAGATTTATAAATAAATCAATATCATTCTTTCCGTATTTATAATGACTGTTGATAAGTTCTAATAGGCTAATTTTATCTGAATTTTTTAACCACTTAGCTCTATTTATACGAGGAATCTTTTGTAATAAGTTAATTAGTAAACCTCTATTGGTTGTTATATCTGGTTGAGTGAGTAATTCCATTACTCCGTTATAAGAAGTAAGGCGTTCGATAGCCATTGCCTTATTATTTAAGCTTAAATCAATGTAAAGTTGCATACCAACTATTTTTGTCATTATTTCTGTATCGTTGAGTATAAAGTCAGCATGTCTTTTTAATGAATCATATAAATAATCTACTTGTTTAGTTCTCTTAATTATTTCCTCTTTATTGGAGATCAAATCAGCTTTGATTGCACTGACAGAATCTTCCATATAAGTATTTGCTTCATTCAAAAGATGAATTTTTTCGTCTAAGGAGACAGAGTTTAGTGCCTGTAAAACTTTAGTTCTAGCAGAGAAGAATGGAGGTAAGATGCTATTATTTCTATCCCAGTTAATTTGAAATTCTTGACTAGCTTTCATATCTAAAAGTAGATCATAAATCTGTTTTAGTTGAATTTGGGTTGATAAATCGACTCTGGAGGAATCGTCAGTGTTGTTGTGTTTTTTCTCTACTTTTTTTAATGTAACATCTTCAACACGGACATTATTTTTTGTCGTATCAACAATGACAGCTCTATAATTACCATCAATTTTTTTGGAGTTTCCTACTTTAAAGTTGCCATTTTCTAGCTTCTTTTTTGTTTTTTCTGAAAGACTAGCAAAATCTAATTCGTAAAAATTATCATTCTTTTTATCATATACTTTAGGCTTGGGATTAAGATGTCTATCAACAAAATTAAATAGTGGTTCCCCATTGAAATCAATGATATTTGCTAAATTTAGCGATGTGTTATTGTCAATTAACTGAGGTAAGGCATATTCAAAAGGACTGCTTATTGCAAAAATATCAGTCGTTTTTTTATCTTCTTCAGATTTAAATAGATTGAAGGCTAATAGATTATTTTCAATTAATTCATACTCATCTTTATTCGTATTTGCAACATCATTCATAATTTCACCTTTGACACTTATTTGTTTAATTATAACACGTTATAAAGGGTTTCTTACAAAAATAAAATAGAATATATCAAAAGATATTTGGCGATGAAATAATTTGAATGTCCTATAATAAATGAAATCGACTGAAGGATTTTATTCTTGGACGCTTGAAGAAGATTGACTCCTTAGTGCTTTAAAAACTCTGCGAACTTTTATTATTTTCAAGAATATATAAGAATTTTAATAATTCATTCACTCTTATAAAATACAAACAAGCTACTCTCTTACCTATAGTGAGTTACAAATGATAGAGTAGCTTGTTATTTAGAGATACTATTCAGTATTCAATAATAATTTCTATTTCTTTTTAGTGAAACCAACCAAAAGTAGCGGTATTAGTGTACCAATTATTTTACCTGCAATCATAGCAGACGTTGAGGATACAATTAGTTTAGAAGCTTGAGAGATTTCATCAAAATCTAGATTTTCTTCTTCGGCTTTAGACAATACTTCTAATAGCATGCAAGCACGCTCGGCTCGATCAGAGTCAGTTGATTTTAGTTTTTCAATTTCAAAATCAACTACTGTTCGTATTGCAATATAATGTAGTTTGGTAAGTTTACTATTTTTTGTTTCTAGATTACTAATGGTTTGTTTAGTGACACCAATAAGATCACCTAAATCTGCACTTGTCCAATTTAAGATTTCTCTAATAGACTTTAAATTGTCTTGAAGTATTTGTCTTGTTCTCTCATTTGAGGGATATTTTTCTTTTTTCATTTCATGACACCTATAATTCTGTATTTACATTATAACAGAAGATTGTAGTATAAAAAAGTATTGCCCCTTGTCAAAATTATAATTTAAATAAAAAATAATTGACAAATTAAAATTAATGGACTATAATATCGGTATTCTTAAGAAAGTGAGGAATAAAGTAATGATTAGCTTGTTGAAAATAAAGTGAGTCATATGTTTGTTCTAGATTCTGTGTCAGAAGCATGATCAGAAGTGTTTTGAGGTATGTATACCCTGCCGTTCCATTATAGGAGGAAAGTCATAATGAATTTACAAGTAATGCCTAATATTGTGTTGATTATTGGAATGATCTATTTAGTTGTTAGAAGATATATTATTGCATCAAAATTTACAGATTATATGATTAAGAATGGCGGGGAAGAAATTGAATTTATAAAAGAGAACAACTTGAGTTTCTCTGAATGTGTAAAATTGCTTAATAAAAAACATAAAATTGGGATAGTCAATGCATTTTCTGTTGTAAACTGTTTAAGAGAAAAGTAAGATGATCCTTTAATTTCGTTAATAAAAATAGTCGAAGTAACAGTATTTGCTATGGATCAGGCTGAGTCTGATAATGTAGAAGCTTCATATACTTGTTTATTAAAAATAGGAGTTTATATTATGTCAAAATTATACGAATGTAGTGAGTGTGGTGAGTTGTTTACCAAGCATGAAATTGATTGGGAAGGTAGCGACGATAGCTATGAGTCTTATTATTGTCATGACTGTTCTAGGTTTCTAGAGCAATGTGGAATTGATGCAATGGATCCTGATGGTTTTGGGTATGACGAATATGGAAACTGGGATTCGGAACGATTAGGATTATAAATACCTTAGAAAAACTCCTAACGTCTCTTCGTCCGTACCCTTGTTAGATGTTTATAACAGTCTTAAAAAATCACATAAGAAAGTGTAAGAATGAAGTTAATACCGTACCTTTTTATAAATAGAAATTTATTGTCTGTTACTGGCACAAAAAAAGAAGTGTTTTCTAAATGTCTCAAAATTGCAAGTAAATATGGAGAAGTGAAAGGCAGTGATGAAATATTTGGGGATATTTATCTTAAAACAAAACTAAATCTGCGCCAGTTAAATTTTCCAAGAGAAATAAAAATATCAGTTACTGCCACTGAGGTTCAAGATTTGACTATTATAAGGTTTGGTGATAAGTATGATGCTACTAGTTCATTGCTTTTGAACGTTTTTGGGAAAGAATTCTCAAAAAAATGAAAACACAAAAGATAACATTGCTGAAATAAGTTGTATAAATGCTAAAAGATTAAATTCCTTGTAGTAAAGTTATGAAACATCGTTAGATAGTAAACTGTTTCTATGATGGTTTGCAATAGAATTACTTTAACAGCTAGAACCCTAAAAAAGTATTAATAATTTTTTAAAAATATTAAAAACGCTTTCTTATTTTGGTATAATTGGAGTAGAAAAAGTTTGGGAGAAAAATATGAAAACATTAAGAAAAGTAATATATGTCATTCTTATATTATTAATTAGTAGTTCTTTTGTGGGTGTTAATAATGTAGCTGCATGGGGAAATACAGAGGCTAAAGTAAAAATCAATGGTGAAAAGATAAAGATTCCTAAATGGTCAATAGATGAGTATTCTAATTACTATGTATCAGTTGGCAAAAGTTCAATCAAACCAAAAAAGTTTCCCAAAAATGGTGAAATTGAATACGGAGGATTAGATGATCTTGGAAGGACAACTGAAGTAAAAGGTAGTCTGATTTATCAAAATGTTGAGAATTCTAGAGGGAATAGACTACCTTTTGCGACTGATGGATCGTCTGATCCAAGCGGTTGGAAAAAGAATGAGGAAAAGGCCGAAATCATTAGTTCAAATGGGTCTAAATATAACGGTTTCTTTTGGAATCGTAGTCACTTAATTGCTAACAGCCTTGGAGGGAATGCGAAACGTGAAAATGTAATTACAGGAACTCGTACTCAAAATGTTGGTGAAATTGATGGTGGGATGCGTTATACAGAGAAAAAAGCTCAGCAATGGTTAGAGACTCATAAGGAAGGAGGTATTTTATATTATCAAGCAACTCCTTATTATCATAAAAAAGAACTTATTCCGAGATATGTAATTGTTTCAATGAAATCGTCGGATGGAGAAATAGATGAAGTAGTTATCGTATATAATACTGCAAATGGTTATGAGATAAACTATAGTGATGGAACCTTTAAAAAGAAGTAAATCGATTTAATTTCTTATAGATTTCAAGTTTAAGAAAGATTTTTTGTAAATCTAGATGTTATTTTAATCTCTACCTAATTTCAAAAAACAGTAAAGAATGCAGATATAATAAGGTTTATGAACGGACTATTTAATTTTTACAGAATTAAACTATTCCCCTATTTTAAAAATATTGATTCAAATTTTATGAAATTAATCAGTAGATATCGTTCTGAAAAACCTTGATATTACGCTGTTTTTAGTCCAACTGAAACTCATACTTTCCAAACCAGGTCTTAAGAAAGCTCGTAAAGCTAGCCAGTTCTCTAAACGTTAATTCGTTATTGGAAAGCAGAATACAAACGAAAACACTTTGCAGTTTGCAAGGTGTTTTTTTCTATTTCTAATATATAGTTTACAAATGAATGGCAAACAAAAACCATCCCATCTCCCCCAGTCAAATAGGACTGTAGAAAATAGGGTGATTCCAGAATGTTAACGATTAGTTATCGTCTTTGTGAAGGATGTTTTTCACACCGTTGATAGCTCCTTCAACAGCTTCTTTTGCATCTTCGGCAACTTCTTTAGCTTTTGATGCAACTTTTTCAGCAACGCCTTCAGCTTCTGTTTTTGTGTCGCCGGTTACTTTACCGAGACCTTCCTTAACAGAACCTTTAACTTGGTTTAATTTATCTTCTAATGACATAGCGCCACCTCCGTTAAGTAAATAGTTTTTTTAATCTGAATTCAAGACAGTTTAATTAAAAAATTAAAACTATTTATCTCAGATTAATATAAGTATATGCCTTCTAAAATGGAAAGTCAAATTTTCGCTACGGTAGTCTGAAAGTGGGAAAGAGTTATGACGAGATCGCAAATAATGATGGATTAATAGGTTACGACATTCAATTTTCCTTCATCATACTCTGAGATAAAGATATCATCTACATAGCCGTCTTTTTTGAGTTCATCCATCAACCAGTCTTCGGTTTTGTTGATGGTTTCCAAAAAATCTGTCTGGATCACTCCATCGGTGATAACCGGATATTTAGGATTTTTATCTCCCATTCCTACGATGATTGATTTTCAGTTCTGCTCAATGACAGCCCGTTCGACTTCTTTCAATTGGAAAACTCCTTGACTTCGTAGTTGCAGAGTGACGTCTGATGCGGAAAGTCCTTTTGAACGACAAGCTTCAGGATCTAATTTCCCATTTTTGATAATTATAGTTGGCTTGTCGTCGATGATATTTTTATTTAATAGAAGAAACATTGGTTTTCAACCATTTGTTGTATGTTTAGTACATGAACTAGAGATATAGCTGTTTTTAGTTAATGGAAAATACAGTTTGGAGTAATACTTAAATATTAAAATACATTCAGCTTAGAATATGATACAATAAATTTTGTAAAATTAGTTTTTACTTTATTAAAGCTGTTAAAGAATTTGAGATTGTAAGCTTAGTAATATGGGGATAATTTTTAATAAATAAAATTAATATATTTAAAAATTGACGTTTTCTATTTTTATTATACTGGAGGGAAGTAATGATTAAGCTAATAAAAAAATTTTTCGAAGATTATTTTGAGTCGATAGAATCAGATCGGTATAAAGCAATGATATATAAGAAAAATGGAATTAATCAAGAACGTTTTTATACATATGAAGAGATTGGTATTCTTGCAGGAGTATCTAAACAGAGAATTCATCAAATTGAATCGAAAATCTTTAGTAAGATGAGTTTATTGATAAATGATTCAACAATAAAAAATAAAAACTTTAAGTGTGATGAGCAATTAGTTTGTAAGACAAAAGAATTTTTAAATGATTTAAAAGATAAAAAAATTATATCCTACTTTGAACTTATAAACAAATTTAGAATATCTGCTAGTGATAAAAATTATTTTGACATGTATCTTAAAATTCTAGAAATAAAAAGAATTACATTAGATAAAGAGAATATTGATATCATTTTAAGTTCTGAAATTGACAAAACTGTACTCAAAGAAGAGATAACCAGAACATTAAAAATAGTTAAAAAAAATATTTTACCAATCTCAAAAGATAATATTATAATTCAATCTGCAAAAAGAAGAAGAAAAAAATCTAAGGAATATATCTTATTATCTATAGAGGTAGTTCCGTTTAAAAAATTAGTTATCGATAATGTCGAATATTTAGATTACCCAGATTTAGATTTATCTGTAGGCGATAGTGCATATAAACTTCTATGGATTAAGCAGAAGAAAATGGGGATTCAAGATATAAAAAAATCAATTAATAAAGACAGAGGAAAAGTTGGAGATAAAATTGTAACGACTCAATATTTATCAAATCAGCTAGTTGCTCATCCGGAATTAGCATCTTTAGGTAATAAGGAGTGGGGATTAAAAAATTTTGGGATAGCAAAAATTTCTATTAAGGACCTCATGAAAAATATTTTTTATGTTGAAGACAAGCCCTTAACAAGCACTTATATTTTAGAAGAAATTAAGAGAAGAAGAGGAGAAATTAATGAAAAAAGTGTAATTTCATATTTGAGTCAAGAAGATTTTTACCAACTAGATGATGGGACTTATATTATTTCAGATTGGAAAAGAAAATTTGCTTCACGAATAAAACCTAAAAGAGTTAAAACAAATTATAATGAATATGTTTTAAAACATTTTAAAGAATCAGGGGAAGAAATTTTAACATTTTCAGAACTCTGGAGCCGTTCCGAAAAGACCTACAGTGGAACAAAGTATAATTTTAAAAATTTTTTAAAACAGAGAAAATATTTACAATACCATAAAGATGAAAATACTAAAGTTGAATATTTCACTCTTGCAGAAGATAGGAGTGATTTAAAAGAATTACATGGGAATAAAACTAAGACAATAGAGGAATACTCGAAATTTATTTTGAGACAAAATAATGGAGAAAAAGAGTTATCAAAACTAATAAAGTTAATTCAACAAAACTATCATATTTCTAGGCAGTTGGTTTATCAATTTTTTAATAAACCGAATCGATTTTTTTTAAAAGAAAATCGTAATGGTATCTTAGTAATTAAGTTACTAGAGTCAGATTTTAATATAAAAATCTCAGAACATGATATTCTTCGTTTTTTGGATGAAGTTGTTACTGAAGAGGGAAAATTTGACTTTAAACAAGGTTTTCTTACGCTAGATCCTAAAAGGAAATTTGATAAGAAAAGTTTTGAAAAAATAATGATGAATATATGTGCAATGGCTAATCACGGAAAAAATATTAAAGGAAGAATATTGATTGGTATTGCAGATAAAACTAGCGATACAAGAAGAATTGAGGAGTTAGATAATATTAATGCTAATGAAATAAATGGTTTTGGAATTGTTGGTATAGAAAGAGAGGCAAAAATATTAAAAATGAGTCTCGAAGATTATCTAAAATTTATTAATGAGAAAATTAGTGACTCTGGTTTGCCTGACAAATTAAAGTTATACTTAAAAAGCCATATGCAATATGTAAAAGTTTATGATAAAACATTGTTAATTTTAGAGGCAGAGAGTATTAATGGAATATCTCTTTATAATAATTTAAAAACACAAAAACTAGAATTGTATATAAGAAAAGGTCCTCAAAAATATAAAGTAAATCAGTTTAATGATGATAATAGCCACTCAACTGAATTTTTAGAAGTACAATTAAGATGTTTAGGCGACTATTAATAGTTTTAGTTTAATATAGGGCGTATTTTGATATTTATTAAAAATATGCCTTAATTTAATGAAATTCAGATAAAATAGATAAATTTAAAGGGAGATACAGTTGAATTTTCCTTTAAATTAATCTATTTAAGTTAAGTTGCAATTTAGGTTAACCAAACCTAGTCTTAAGAGGAGTCATATAGCATCACAATTTAGTAAACGTTAATTCGAGAGAATTACAACACTTACAAAGAGCATCTTTCGTGGTGTTCTTTTTGATTTTAAAAATCAGAAGTCTCATTGTAAACTGGACAATTCATCTATCATCTTAAATAGCAGTTTCAAAGCCATTCTAAATTGTTGTTTTCTTCTATCTATCTGAATCAAATAAATAATTGATAGTGACCGTTTAGGTTCAAAAAGGAACAATTGAGGATTTTCTTGCCTACAAGTTTTTCCATGTGCTATACTTATGAATAATTGTATGAAAAAATGATATTGGAGATAAGATCTTATGAAATATGCCAAACATGGAGTCGCTTTACTGTTCTTGTTATATCTATTTGTTTTTGGGATCGATGCCCTTGGTATCTACCTAACTGGAGTTTTCAATGGTGATGTAAGTTTTCTTTATTTCATGTATTTGATTCTCTACTCTTTGCTACTCATCGCCATTCTATTTTGGTTTAAAAGACAGAAGATAGCCACCCATTCAAACAGACAGAAATGGAAGTGGTCCTATCTGGGGTATGTTGCTCTGGTGCTCTTGTGGTTCTTTTTTGAAAGATGGGTGCTGCAAACTTTTCAAGATTTTCTCGTTCCTGTCGTTCATCAAACAAAATTGCCATCTTCTATCTATCTAAATGGCCCTGGTATTTCGGGTACTTTGTTTTTTGTCCTGGCAACCATTATATCTCCTATGATAGAAGAATTTATTTTTAGAGGATATCTGATGAATGTCTTCTTTAAAGAAAGTAAATTCCATTTAGATGTTTTACTTTCGGGCTTTCTCTTTGCGGCCTTTCATCTGATCCATCAATATCGGGACCCTGTCACCTTTGCTCTTTATTTCTGCTCGGGGCTCTTCTTGGCAGCTGTCTACAAGAAGCATAAAGATATCCGTTTACCGATTTTCTTACATGCCTTTAGCAACTTTCTGACTTTTTGGAAACCAATCTGGATTTTCATCTACAACTATATCTACTGGCATTTTCTTGTTTAATATCTATTGTCTTTGAAGTGGGCATAAAATGGGAAATTAGAAATCGGAGTGTAGTATAATAGACATAGATATGAACTGCAAAAATTAGAAGTATATAGAAGAGAATTAGCAACATGAAAAGCATCCTCAAAACCTACCCTGTTGTCAGTATTTTAACTTTCATTTGTTTATTTTTAGGAATTCTCACTTCTATTTATGGGAATGCTATGTACGACCTATTGGCCTTTCATTCAAAACCGGTTTATTCTTGGCAGTATTTAAGTGGAACCTTGATGCATGGAAGTAAGGGAGCCCCCCTCTGGTTTTTATGGCTACATCTGTTTTTGAATGGGCTCATGATTCTACCTTTTGGCGGACTGCTGGAAAGGAAAAGAGGCTCCAAGCATGTTTTGCTTGTTTTTGTGACTGCGACAGTCATCTCTTCTATCGCCTTTCACTTCTTAACTCTGGGGCAAAAAATTCAGACGACGGGGATTTCTGCGGTTGGCTATGCTTTTATAACTGGAGGAGTCATACTTTTACCGAATATTTGGAAAGAACTTTCATGCACCGTAAAACTGTATTATCTTTTCTTAATCCTTCTAGCTAGCCTGATGCTTTTGCCAATGATCACCGGATGGATCTCGACTTGCTTGCATCTGTCGGGGATTGCTAGTTACCTTTTGGTTTTTATAGGAAGTAAAAGCTTAAGAAGGAGAACTAACTATTAAGCCGACTATTAAGCGAGATTTTCATCTTGCTTCCTTGACTCTTCCATTATGGCGCCGTATAATATTCTATATCAATGAAGAAATCACCTTTTGTCATTGTGCAAAGGGTGATTTTATTACGGTAAAAGGGAGACACGATGGGATATATTTCTACAATTAAAACAGCTGTTCAGCTCTTTCCATTCTTGGCATTTTTACTGACCTTACCCTATATGATTTTGAATTATCGAAAATATGGATCGGTCAATAAATTGCGGGTGCTGATTTTCTATTCTTTTATGCTTTACTTGATGACGGTCTATCTGTTGGTGGTCTTGCCCCTGCCAGACCCAACTAAGATCCATACTAGCTACTCGGAAATGATCAATCTTTATCCCTTTGCCTTTGTGGTGGATTTTTTCAAGGAAGGTCCCTTTGATCTAGCGCAGACAAGCACTTGGATTCATGCTCTTAAGCATCCGACTTTTTATGTGCCTGCCTTTAATGTTTTGATGTTGATTCCTTTTGGGATGTACCTGCGCTATTATTTCAAGTGTGGTTTTAAGAAGACAATTTTCCTGACGGCCCTCTTTAGTCTCTTTTTGGAGCTGACCCAGTTGTCAGGTCTCTATTTCCTATATCCGGGTCCCTACCGCTTAGCAGATATCGATGATATCATTCAGAATACCACCGGTGGTGGAGTGGGTTATCTGCTTGGTTGGTTCCTGGTTTGGTTACTACCAACACGAGATGAGATTGACGAGCGCTCTTTCCGAGTGGGGACGAGAGTATCTGGCTTTCGGATTTGCCTTGCTTTCTTGATCGACTTTGTGATAGTATCCTTGCTTTACGCGGTGATCAAGCGTTTAGGATCGTTTCCTTATGTGGCAGTTTTAGCACTTTACTTTAGCTTGCTTCCCTTGTGGCGGGGCAAAACATTGGGGATGGCCTTGGTGAGGTTCCGCTTGCATTTTGACAAGCAAAGCTGGCATCGCACCATTTGGAGGGGAATTTTAGTGGTGGGTTACTTCTACCTGATTCCCCAAGGTTTGTTCTATTTGATTTCGCTCTTGAATCA
>ERZ773212.1350-NODE-1350-length-11321-cov-4.518818_pt1 | contig 11321 bp, 8 predicted proteins | sample MGYA00581005_ERZ773212 | MGnify/ENA primary metagenome ERZ773212 (study PRJEB29015, sample SAMEA2738154) | human oral metagenome | biome: human oral; feature: human-associated habitat; material: saliva | place: China | collected 2196 ... | reverse complement strand
GGCGATGCGTTCGCGGGCGTACTCGACGGTGGCTCGGGCGTCGCGGCCCAGGGCGTGCAGTGAGGAGGGGTTGCCGCCCGCGCGCATCTGTTCGACCATCGCGTCGATGGCGGCGGGAAGCACCTCGGTGGTTGCGGCGTGGTCAAGGTAGACGCGGCCGTTCTGGCGGTTGGTTTCTGCGCTCATGTGTTCCTCCTGCTGGATGCGTGGCTGTTCGCCTCGCTTATTTTATCGCGCTGCCTCTGGCCTCTTCTAGCAGCATTTGCCTGTGGGTAGGTCGGTGCGCGCTACTCAGCCGGGCTGTTCAAAGGCTACGCGGTACACTTAGGAACGTGTTCAAGATTCTTTTCTATACCCCCGAGATTCCGGGTAATACCGGTAACGCCATCCGACTGGCCGCGATTACCGGTGCCGAATTGCATCTGGTGGAGCCGCTGGGTTTCAACTTCGATAACGCCCACCTGCGCCGCGCGGGCCTGGATTACCACGACCTGGCCGTGGTGACCGTCCACAAGACCCTCGAGGACGCCTGGCGGGCCCTCGAGCCGGAGCGCGTCTTCGCGTTCACCACCACGGCCTCGACCTCCTACGCGGATATCGAGTACCGTCCCGGAGACGTCCTCATGTTCGGCCCCGAGTCGGTGGGTCTGCCCGCCGAGGTACAGCGGGACGAGCACATTACCGAACGGGTTAAGATTCCCATGAAGCCTGGCCGTCGTTCCCTCAATCTGGCTAACTCCGCATCGATTGCCGTGTTTGAGGCCTGGCGCCAGAACGGGTTTGAAGGAGGCGCCATCTAGCATGGCTACCGCACACCACGATTTGCCCGAGCACATGGTTCAGCAGATTCTGAGTTCTACCCCTCCCCTGGCCGAGCAGATTCGCCGGGATCCTGAGAATAAGGAGTACACCGAGCAGGGCTGGGAGCCGGTCTATTCGGCGTCACCTAGGGCACGCATCGTGGTGATTGGTCAGGCACCGGGGCGCGCCGCGCAGGAAAGCCGCATCCCGTGGAACGACCCGAGCGGTGAGAAGCTGCGCGAGTGGATGGGCGTGACAGACGAGCAGTTCTACAACCCCGAGCTCATTTCGCTGCTGCCGATGGATTTCTACTACCCCGGTAAGGGCGCGCACGGCGATAACCCGCCGCGTAAGGATTTCGCGCCGAAGTGGCATCCGCAGCTGCTGGATCTCATGCCGGATGTGCAGCTGATTCTGCTGGTGGGAGCGTACTCCCAGAAGTACTATCTGAACGGTAAGCGCGGTCCGAAGGCCGAACGTAACCTGACCGAGACGGTACGCGCGTGGGAGTCCTACCTTCCGAAGTTCCTGCCGCTCGTGCATCCTTCGCCCCTAAACTTTAGGTGGCAGGCGAAGAACCCCTGGTTCGAGCAGGAGGTCATCCCTGCCCTGCAGAAGCGCGTGGCAGAGATTCTCAAGAACGCCTAGCCTTCCCGCAAGGCCGTTCCCGTAGCGCTAATACGACGAAGCTCCCGGCCCTCACATCGAGGGTCGGGAGCTTCGTCTCTATTTGCTCTTCTGCCCGCCCGTATTTGTCGGCTCGCATCCCCGTCGCAGAGGCGAGCGCCAAAGAGGCGGGTTAGCGCTACGAGCTGGCGCTGCCCAGGGTCACGGTGATGTCCTTGGTCGTCCCGCCGCGCTTAACCTTGAGCGTCATGTTCGAGCCGGCCGCCGCCGCACGCACCGTGCCGTTGAGCTCGTCGCTCTTCGTGATGGGGTGGCCGTCCGCCTCCACTACGATGTCGCCGGCACGCAAATCTGCCTTGGCTGCGGGGCTGCCGGAGGTCACAGAGCTAATCTCCACACCGCCGGAAATCAGCTTCGAGGAGCCGCTACCGGTGTCGGCGGGGCTGTTCTTAACGTTCGCACCCAGGTAACCGTGGGTGGCCTTGCCGTTAGCGATGATTTCGGAGGAGATACGCTTGGCGTAGTTCGAAGTAATCGAGAAGGCCATACCGTCGGCGGTACCGCCGTCCTGGCTGGCCTGGCCCTGCGCGTTAATGCCGACCAGTTCTCCCTTGAGGTTGACGAGCGGGCCGCCGGAGTTACCGTGGTTGATGGGGGCGTCAGTCTGAACCATGGGGATGTAATTCTGGCCCTTCTCATCGGCAGGCTGCACGCGGTTCGCGTTCGACACCACACCGGAGGTGACCGTGTCGGTACGGCTGTAGGGTGCACCGAGGGCCACCACGACCTCGCCCGAGACCAGCTTCGAAGAATCTCCCCAGGTGATGGGCTGCAGGTCAAGACCGGAAGAGTTAATCTTCAGGACGGCCAGGTCGGAGGCTTCATCGCGCCCCACGATCTTGGCGGTGCGCACCGTACCGTCGCTCAGGCGCACCTCGACGATGGAGGCTTCCCTGTTAGAGAAAACCACCACGTGGTTATTCGTCAGGATGTGTCCTTCCTTGTCCAGAACGACGCCGCTGCCGCCGCCGGCAGTGCTCGACCCGTCAGATGCCACGATGCTAACGGTCGAGGGAAGAACCTTCTTCGCGGTCTCGGCGACGCCGATGACAGTCGACGAGTTGCTGATATTGGAGCTCACCGACCCACGAGAGGAGCTCGAAGAGGAGGAACCGGCCGAGGCGGTGAAGGACCCGACGCCGGCGCCCACGCCGCCACCCACGAGGGCTGCGAGCACGGCCGCGGTGAGAATAACTCCGCCGCCGTAACGCTTGCTCTTCTCCGGGGCGGGGGAAGCTACCGTAGCGGTCGCACGATACCCGTAGCCGTTCTGATGGTACACCTGCGAGTAGCCGTTTTGGGAGGCCTGGTACCCGGCCTGCTGATAACCCTGGTAATTGGGTTGCCCGTTTACGCTCTGCAGAGGCCGTGTCGCGTCGGAGGCGCCGTCGTTGCCGCCCTGAGACCATCCGGTGTTCTGAGTCATGGGTTTGTTCTCCTTGAAGTCTACCCGTGCGTCGTTCGGGCGCACTATCTCTATCTACTGTAGAGGGTCTTTTGGGCCGTTCGATGCTTTTTCACTGTCGCTCAGCGTAGAGTTCCCTGGGAATTTTCTGAGTGTCGGCTTTTCCCCGCGCTACCCGCGAAGTGCCCGCAAATGAGAATCTAGCGAACGGCAATCTACACAGCGGTGCCCGCCTCTACGCACAGCTGAAGCACAGAGAAGACCCGTAGCGTGGAGGGCAGATGATAAACGAAGGAGGAACTCCAGTGATTGCAACCATAATCTTTTGCGCCATATTGGTTTGCTCAATCGGCATCGGTGCCGGTGTGGTGGCCTGCTGCTCAGGCATGGTGTACCGCCGCCAGCAGGAGGAACAACTCCACGAGCGACACCAGAGCGCGGCCATCTCCAGATAGCGTTGGCCAAGACGACGGATAAGACTCTACCGTCGAACGAGTTTTCCGGTACGGGAGTTGAGAGACCCGTAACGGATGGGGGTGTATCCCCGAAAGTGTCCTTCGGCTCGGGTGAGGCCGAGCCGGGACATATGTGTTAAGTGATGAGTGACGAGGATGCGGTCCCCACCCCGAATACGGGTGGGGGCCGCTTCTTTGTTTGGGCTCGTACCTGCGTTAGCTCCGCGTCCCGGGCTCACCCGCTCCGCAGGATGGCTCGGGTATCGACTCTTAGTATGCGGCGGATTCACACGCTCCCGAGCACGGCGGGGCATGCTGGGCTATCGTAAAGACATGAGTACTTCCTGCGCCGCGTTCACTCTTCTCGCCACGCTACCTTCGCTATCGGCGGCGGGCCCTGCACCCCTGTACACCCTCCTCGGGGGCGTGCTCGCTATCACCCTTGTCGTTCTGCTGGTTAGCCTCCGTGCCCAGAAACGGCGGGGCAAAAACGACGCGCAGCAGAATCAGCGGGTGTCGCCTCCGTACAGCCCGTACCCGACGAGCACACCGCAGGCGCCTCCCCATGCTCCGGGACAACCCCAGCACGGGTACCCTCCGCATGTTCAGCCTCCGCAGAACCAGCAGGATCAGCCCGTCCGGGGTGCCGTCAGCTATCCGCAACAGTACCTGCCGAATCCGCAGCCCTCGGGTACCCCGCAGGGTACCTCCCCGGCTAACGACGCACAGCAGAACCGTGTTGAGAGCACCGCGGCGAAGCAGGGGGTGCCCTCCCCGCTCGCTCCCCTGCAGGTGGAAAACCCCGCTGGCGCTCGAGAGGCCGGTGTGCGCGAAGAATCCCGGCCGGAGGAGGCCGTTCGGCAGGAGGCCACTCCCCCGAACGGAACGGCTCAGCAGGAAGAACCTACGCAGAAGGACGAGGCCGACCGGCCCAAGCCGGCGCCCTCCGACCATTTCTCTTTGAGCACCAACTTCAAGCTCATTCCCCCTCTAGAGAACGCGCAGCGCAGCCGCTACCCCATGGTGCTTTCCGTCAGTAAATCAGAGGATGAGGTCTTTGCGCTGCCGTCGATTAGCGGTGTGCCGCAGCATCTACTGGTGGGCACGCAGGAGAATCATGTTCCGCTGAATCAGCGTCAGCGCTGGCAGCAGATCAAGATTCTCGAGAACTACCTCATGCGTGCGGTCATGAACCTGCAGACGCTCGAGCGTGCGCAGGTTTCTCCGCTACACAGTTTCAAGGAGACTGCCCAGGCTGACCGCACGGTACTTGCCGCCGAGCTGGAAGAAACCATCCGGGTATCTCGGCTGAAGCTGAGCGGGGCGCTGGAGTTTTATACGTCCCTGCCTGATCTGGAGGATACCCCGGGCTCTTTCGCTTTTGCCCGTGATCGTGCGCTCTCTTTGAGCGCCGCCGTCATTAGCCTGACCGAGGAGTGCTTTGAGCGTACCTTCCGTTGGCGCCTGCTGGAGGATACTCTCCCAGATTCTTTGAGCGACCGCCTGTACGCGGTGCGTTATCTGCGTGAGAGCGCACAGAAGCTGGCGGCTTTTGTAGAGCTGAGCGAACTTGATCGCGCTATGCAGCTTGCCGAGACATGGAAGAAGACTGCTCGTAAGGATTCGAAGATCGATAAGGCCAAGGTCTGGAATAAGATGACCGAAGTCGCCTTTGACGTTCTGCCCGAGTTGCGAGAGCGGGCGTTGAAGGGCGTGCAGTCTACGTTGGAGTTTAGCGAGCTTTTCTACCGCACTGGCGAGGACGGTGTGCACCGTATGCTCCGCCCGGAACAGCTGAGCGAGTTTGAAATCAAGGGCGTACAGTCCACGTTGGAAGAGCGCCTGGAGAAGGTGCGTCTTGAGCTTCAGGATGCGGAGTTCTGCGCTGCGGTCTTGAGCTTGCAGGCGAACGCTGTCATTGAGCTTCTCCAGGAGCTTCTGCAGGTTGAGCGGGACGGCGTTCTGACCGAGGTTGTGACCGATTTGCGGACGCTGGCTCGTGAATCGCCCGACCTTGCCGAGCAGCCTATCCAGACGTTGACGTTCAGCCGCGAACAGTACGCCCCGGATGGGGAGGATCTGCCGACCATTGGCGAGCGCATCCGTTGCCTCTCGAGTGTTCCCGAGGTTCTGGCGTTCGTGCACTACGAGGGACCGGTACTTCTGACAGGCGTCTCGGATCCGTATAAGGCGTTTTCCGGGGAAGGCTCCTTCGAGGGTCTGCTTTCGGAGGAGAAGAGACTATCTTCCATGCCGCTGTCGGTGTTGCGCACCCATTCGCGGCTTCTGCAGCAGGTGCTTCGCCTGCAGAATCTGCGTTTGAAGCTGGCGTGGGTGAGTAGCTGTAGCGGCTACATGCCTTGGTCCCTGTTTGATCGTCATTTCGTTGGTCCCTCTGCCGCGGATGAGGATCTGAAGGCGCTGACCGAAAATATTGAGGCGCTCGCCGAGCTTCTGGAGGCTCGCGCCAGTTCCCGGGAGTATAGGGGTCGTGACGTGCCGGTCCCCCGCATCCTGTGGTCGCAGATGCGGAAGCAGGCAGATTGCAGTTCTAGGTTGCTGAATTATGTGCGGTTCTTGGGTTGGATGTTCGCCTCGTCTTCGCGGGTTAAGGTGGTGAACGGCATAGCACAGAGCATCCACGATGTTGATGCCGCGGAGGTAGTGGAGCACCTGATGAGCAATCTGAAGATTGCGCGGCGGCGCTAACTAGCTGAATAGCCGGTGGGCCGGGGTCTAGCATGAGGCTAGACCCCAGCTTTTCTGTATAAACCCGGGGAGAAGGGCTAACGGTCAGCGACCAGAATTCCAACATTCGAATCATATTCGCTGAAGGCTTCGTATCATCAGGCCTTGGCCGCGGGGCAAGCTGCCGGGCTGTTAGCTGGGTCGGTTGCTGGGCCGCGGTTACACTAATAGTGTGACCGGTGTTGAGGGTACGCAACGACCGCTACCTGCACGAACGAGCACATAAATACGTCACGATAACGGAGGAAATAGCATGACCAACCACGCCCCCGCGCGCTACTCTCGCAGCGTCTGCTAGTGGGAGCCGTTAGCAATCATGCCCCTTGACCAGTATTCGTGGCAGCAACAGGTCAAAACCCTCGAAAGCTACCTCACACGCGCTGTGCTGAACCTGCAGACGCTTGAGCGTGCGCAGGTTTCTCCCCTGCGCTCCCTAAAACAGACGCCGAACGCATCGAAGGAGCTTCTCGCGACCGAGCTGGAGCAGTCCATTGAGCAGAACCGCATGCGGCTTAGCGAAGCCCTGAAGTACTACGCTTCCCTCGCTAACCTCGAAGGAAAGCCGGATTCCTTTGCGTACGCCCGAGACCGTTCCCTCGCATTGGCGTCCTCAGTGGTGACGGAGACGGAGCGGTGCTTCGAGCGCACCTTCCGTTGGCGTCTGCTGGAGGGTACCCTGCCCGCTGATTTGAACGACCGCCTCCATGCGGTACGTTACCTGCGCGAGAGCGCGCAGAAGCTGGCAGCTTTTGTGGAGCGGAAAAATTACAATCTCGCGGTGAATCTCTCCCAAACGGTACTGGCTAACCGAGCTCAGCAGTATAAGGCGTCGAATGGCGGTGGGCTGGGTGAAAAGGATGAGAGCAGAAAGCTCTGGGATGCCACGATTCAATACGCTACGAATCTTCTTCCTGCTCTGCGCGAGCAAGCCCCGCAGCTACTTCAGTCCGTATTGGATTTCACCGATCCGTTCTACCGCACCGGTCGGGACGGCATCACCCGATTTTTGCGCGTCGAAGATCTGAACGAGTTTGAGCTGACGGGTATGCAAGCCACTCTCGAGGAGAGTCTCGATGCGGCACGCCTACAGTTGCAGGACGCCGAGTTCCTCGCGGCCGTGCTAGACATTCATGTGCGCGAGACCATCGAGGCGATGAACCTTATCCTCGCGCTTGAGGGTGAGGGAATCATCGAGGAGATGACCGCCGACCTTCGCCTGCTGGCTCAGCACGACCCAAAGACCGCGGAACAGCCAATCATGATTCCCAACCATGTAGAGGATTGGGATCATCCCGGTCCCTATTCCCTTATCACAATCGGGAAGCGCATCCAATCGCTAACGGGGTTCCCCGATATCATCCGTTTCCTGCACTACGAGGGGAAGCTCTTGCTCGCGAATCCCGGCTCCGCGTCCCCGGATCGTCCCGAGCAGATACCCCTCCCTCTGCTGCGGGCTCACGTACGTCTACTCCGCCAGACGGTACGTCTACATACCGTGCAGAGGCAGCTGACCTGGCTCGTAAGTTGCGACGGGTACCTTCCTCTTTCTCTCATCGAACGCACCGCTTGTGGCCCGTGCGCAGACGATACCGGGATCGTTGGGGTGCTTCACACCGTTGAGGCGTTGGAAGACCTCGTCGAGGCTCGCGAGTCTTCCCGCCCCGTTGCGGCGGGTGTTTTCCCCTCGCTCCGCGACGCGTGGGAGCAGGCTCAGGAACTCATCCGTGATGGTGAGAGAAGGCTGAGCACCGCCAAGATGCGGGGCTGCGCCCCCGTATCAACGGTGAGCGTCTCCGACGGAAAGACGAGTACCGTGTACGGCTCGGATGCTCGGGGCGTCCCGCATTATCTTCTTATGAATCGCAAGCGGGCAAGGGATTCTCACCGCTAACGGTCAAAGTAAACGATCAGTAAACAGAGTTCCAATATTCGGGTCATATTCGCTGAAGGCTTCGTATCATCGGGCCTTGACCGCGGGGCCGCGGTTACACTAATAGTGTGACCGGTGTTGAGGGTACGCAACGACCGCTACCTGCACGAACGAGCACATAAATACGTCACGATAACGGAGGAAATAGTATGACCAACCACGCCCCCGCGCGTTACTCTCGCAGTCAGCGCCCGCGCCTACGCACCGTAGTGGGTGCCACAGCGCTGGCAGCAGGTCTGTCCTTCGCCCCTGTCGTGGCCCCGGCCGGTTCGGCGTTCTTTACCGCCGCCGGCCTCTCGGCCGCGCAGGCCGCTGACCCCATGCAGATTACCGGTACCCGCATCTACGACACCACGAATTCCCTGGGCAATACCTCCACGCTGAGCTCCAAGATTTCGGCTCTGTCGAAGAAGCACAACGTGGACCTGCACGTGGTGACCATCGATAAGTTTGAGAACCCCTCGGGTTCCCAAGCGTGGACCAAGGCCCTGGCCGCGAAGAACAACTGGGGCTCGGCCGATGTGGTGTTGGTGATTGCTACCGAAAGCCGCCAGGCGTATTTCCTGGCCGGTAGCACGAAGACCCTGTCGAGCGATCAGCAGACGAAGGTGTACCAGAACTACATCAAGCCGAAGCTGCAGAACAGCGATTACTCTGGCGCAGCGTTGGCCGCGGTCGAGGGTATCGAGGCTCAGAAGGGCGGTAGCTCTTCGAGCGTGGTGACCGGTGTGCTGGGAGTCGGTGCGGTGGCTGCCGTTGGTGGTGGCGTGTACGCGGCTCGTCGCCGTAAGCGTCGCAAAAACGCCCCGCAGCAGAACACCTATAACGCTCCCCGCCCGGTTCCGCGTCCGCAGGTCCCGGAGATTCCCCTGGAAGAGCTGCGCACCCGCGCCGGTAGCGCCCTGTTGCAGGCCGACACCACGATGAGTCGCGCCAAGCAGGAGCTGGAGTTTGCGCGCGCCCAGTACGGCGATCAGCAGGTCGCCCGCTTCGAGAAGGAAATCGCCCGCGCCGAAGAACTGATGCGCCGTTCCTTCCAGCGCCAGCAGCTGCTGACCGACAGTATTCCCGACACCGAGGCGGAGCAGCGCGCCTGGTTGAGCGAGATTATCGATAACTCCCAGGCCGTGGCCCGCATCTCGCAGGAGCAGGACGCTCAGCTGGCCCAGATGCGCGACCTTGAGCAGCAGGCCCCCCAGGCCATCGCTGCGCTGAACGAGCACCTCCCGCAGGTGCGTAGCACGGTGGCGGAGTGCTCCGCCCGATACGCCCAGATGAAGGAACGCTACCTGCCCTCGGCTCTGGAGCCCATCTCGAAGACCGCTGCTCTGCTGGAATCGAACCTGGCTCTGTGCACCGATGAGCTTCAGAAAGCACAGCAGCTGGTGGATACCAACCGAGCCGAGGCCGTTGCACACCTGCGCTCTGCCGAGGAAGCCTCGGCACAAATTCTCGCGCTGTCCAATGCGGTGACGAACCGCAACAACGAGCTCAACGCGGCTCAGGAGGCTTTGAGTACCGACCTGCTGAGTATTCAGCGCGACGTGGCCGAGGCCAAGAGCCTGGCCATGTCGCAGGGCCGTTCCGACCTGGCCGCCGTGGCTGCCGGTATGGAAGCGGTCCTCGGACAGGTGACGCAGAGCTCCACCGCCCGCCCGAACGACCCGCTGGCCCTGGCCAATCAGCTGCGTCAGCTCTCGAGCGAGCTGGACAAGTCGATGACGGAAATGCGCGCCACCCGCGATCGTTCCCGTGCGGCAAGCCAGACCCTCGATCGCACCCTCCGCTCCGCGCACGCCGCGGTGACCGGTGCCCGCGGGTACATCGATAATCGTCGCGGCGCCGTGGGCCCCACGACCCTGACCGCGATCTCCGAAGCCGAACGTCACCTCATGAACGCCAACCGGATGCGTAACTCCAACCCGTTGGAGGCTCTGAACGAGGCCAACATGGCCCTTCAGCAGGCCAACGACGCGCAGAACCGCGCCGCCCGCGAGATGGGCCAGTTCTCCGAACGCTCCAGCGGTGGCGGCGGTAATAGCTGGGGTAGCGACCTCGCGAAGGGCCTGTTGCTGGGCGCCATCCTGAACACCCTGGGCTCCGGCTCGACCCACAGCTGGGGCAGCAGCTCCGGCGGCTCCTCCTCCGGCGGAGGCTGGAGCGGCGGCGGCTTCAGTGGCGGCGGAGGCGGCGACTGGGGCAGCGGCGGTGGCGACGGCGGTAGCTTCTAGTTCACCCAATTCACCCAAAGTTTAGATTGAGGTCATCGGGCGTGCATGGTTTTCACAGCCCACGCCCAGAAACCTCTCACATAATAAGTTGTACGGGCACGGCTCACGAGGAGCGTGGCGCTCCCCCGCAGCCCGTTGAACAGAAAGTAGGAAATCATGGCTAAGCAGACTATCTTCGGTCGAATCGCACAGCTGGCGAAGGCAAACATCAACGCCCTGCTCGACGCTGCCGAGGACCCGCAGAAGATGCTGGACCAGATGGTTCGCGACTACACCAACAGCATCCGTGAGGCAGAGGCCGCCGTCGCCCAGACCATCGGCAACCTGCGACTGCTGGAGAAGGACCACGCAGAGGACCTCAAGGAAGCCCAGGAGTGGGGCGCAAAGGCTCTGGCCGCCTCCAACAAGGCAGATGAGCTTCGCACCGCTGGAGACACCGCTAACGCTGACAAGTTCGACAACCTCGCCAAGGTTGCTCTGGGCAAGCAGATGCAGGCTGAGAAGGCTGCACAGGCTCTCGAGCCCCAGCTGGCTTCCCAGACCCAGGTCGTGAACCAGCTCAAGGACGGTCTGGACAAGATGCGCACCAAGCTCGACGAGCTGAAGTACAAGCGCGACGAACTGACCTCGCGTCAGAAGACCGCCACCGCTCAGAGCCAGGTCAACGACGCTCTGAAGGCCTTCGACGTGATGGACCCGACCAGCGAAATCTACCGTTTCGAAGAGAAGGTCCGCCGCGAAGAGGCACGCGTCATCGGTCAGCAGGAGCTGGCATCCTCCTCACTGGACGCACAGTTCAACACCCTGGAGGAGATGGGTCGCCAGAACGAGCTCGACACCCGCCTGGCCGAGCTGAAGGCAAAGCAGACCCCCGCTATCGGTGGCGACACCCCCACCCAGACCCTCTAATCCGGTAGCGCGCCGATAGGCGCCTCCCTGTAGGTCACATACAAGAACCGCCCCGCTCCTGAAAAGGAGCGGGGCGGTTCTTTATGCTTTAGGAGCCGTACGCCTTAGTTAGCGTAGATGTACAGGTAGCCTGCCATAGCGTCACGGGTGATGGC
>ERZ773212.1349-NODE-1349-length-11323-cov-4.494586_pt1 | contig 11323 bp, 16 predicted proteins | sample MGYA00581005_ERZ773212 | MGnify/ENA primary metagenome ERZ773212 (study PRJEB29015, sample SAMEA2738154) | human oral metagenome | biome: human oral; feature: human-associated habitat; material: saliva | place: China | collected 2196 ... | reverse complement strand
CTGTCAGGCTATATACGACTGCCTATTATGCTAGAGAATGGGGAAATCTCTTAGGACAAGGTATTGACCTGTTAGACTTGGTTTCTCTTATGCAAGAGCAAAAGTCCAAGCTCTTTCGTGAGCTGGGGGCTGATTTAGAAGAGGCCTTGATGCTAGGACAGAGTTTTCCTGATCGTATTGCTACTCACCCTTTTTTCACTAAGGAACTATCCTTGATTATTGCTTATGGAGAGGCTAATGCTAGGTTGGGCTATGAGTTAGAAGTCTATGCTGAAGAGGTTTGGCAGGCTTTCTTTAACCGTCTTAATAAGGCAACAACCTTTGTGCAACCCCTCATTTTTGTTATTGTTGCTGTCGTGATTGTAATGATCTATGCAGCCATGCTATTACCAATGTATCAAAATATGGAAGGAATGATATCATGAAAATGATGTTTAAAAAATTGAATGCCGTTAAACTACGAGCTTTTACGCTAATTGAAATGAATGTAACTAAAACGCTCTATAATTTCCATAAAATAACGATAGTTTCACTAGTAACTCGAACCTTGCTTATCAAGGCGCGTGCTATGGTTTTCTGCTGCTCGTAGTCAAGCGTGAAGATATCCTTGGTATCAAGTACCCGTTTAATGTCTTTCTTTCGCTCTACGGCTTTAACAGAGCTGTCAGCGTCCAATTCTTTTTCAAGCGCTGCCCTCTCTGCCATGAAGTCGCTTGACCGTTTTTGTAATTCCTCTAGCGAAATCCTATCGTCGATGTATAGATCATTAAGTCTGCTAATTTTAGCGGTTAGATTGTCAATCTGTTTCTGGTAGCCGTCACGGTCTATAGTCTCTTGGTTAGAGTTTGAAAATAACTTGTCGATATAGTCCGAATCGGTTTGCAACTTACTGATTTCGGTTAGGACGAAGTGCTCTATATCGTCTTTGAAGTAAAATCCAGAGTCGCATTTTTCATTGTTGTTATAAACAGTGACGCCCTTGGTTTTTCGTGGATGTCGCTGCTTACACTCATATTTGACTAAGCGAGTGCCGTCTTTCCGTTTCATGCCTAACTTGATAGCAAGGGGAGCTGAACAATAGCCGCATTGAGCTATACCAGAAAGCATGTATTTAGCTTGAAATGGTCTGGGGTTGAATCGCTGGGCAGCTGTCCTCTGTCTCGTTTTGATTTCCTCTTGCGTCTTGTTAAAATCTTCCTCGGATATGATAGGCTCATGAGTACCAGGGAATATCTGTCCTTTAAATTGGTTATATCCACAATATACCGGGTTCGACAGGATAGCCCGCACTGTTCTATAGCTCCACTCTTTATCTTGCCCATATTGCTCATTGAGTGCGTCTCTGAGCTTGGTTATCGACATACCTGACAGATACCATTTGAACATTTTCCGGACGATTAGGGCTTGATATTGGTTGACCGAGAGCGTGCCAGTCTCTTTGATGTAATCATAGCCGTAAGATGTCTTTGACCACATCATGGACTTGCCGGACTTTGCCCGCCCCAGCTTGCCTAACTGCATCCGTTCCTTGATTTGTTCTCTTTCGAGTTGGGCAAACACGCTCAATAAACCAATCATTGCCTTACCAAACGGCGTTGAGGTGTCGAAGTTTTCGAGCAAGCTGACAAATTCTATATCGTTTTCCAGAAATACATCTTCAATCAGATAGAGTGTATCTTTCTGGCTACGACTTAACCGGTCTATCTTATACACTAGGACTGTATCAAACAGCTTTCTCTTTGCGTCTCTTACTAACTGCTCTAAGGCTGGGCGTTCCGTGTTAGACCCAGAAAAACCACCGTCAGTGTATATCTCGTAAATATTCCAGTCTTTAATATCGCAGTAGCTTGTTAGCTTTGCTTTCTGCTCGTCGATTGAATAACCTTCGTCAACCTGCGATGTGGTTGATACTCGGACATAGATAGCGACTTTATGTGTTGCCATTGTGTTTGTACCTCGTTTTTGATAAAATGGGTACAGAAAAGAACATGTAAGGCTGTTTTCCAGTTTACACGTTTTTTCTGTGGTGCTGCTCTATAATCAAACTTTGGCGAGGGAGATTATAGGGCTTTTTTTATTGTCTTATTTCAGATTTTGGACAGCGTAGTCAGCTTCTTCTTGTGTGAATTTGTCGAAATTTACCAATTGATCACGTATTGCGTCTGGAGACATAGCCACAGTATCTTGATATTGTTTCGCTTTTTCAACAGCTTGTTTGTTGTAATCAATACCAGAATTCTCTACAGCATAGTCAGCGGCCTCTTGAGAGTATTTATCAAAACTTACTAGTTGAGCACGCAATCCCTCTTTAGACATATAAACGGTACTAGCGTACTGCTTAGCTTTGGTTACAGCTGTTTTGTACTCCTTGGGGACTTTGCTCTCACTTGACTGCTCAGTTTTAGCCTTTGACGTCGAGCTAGTTTGAGAAGACGTGCTTTTGGCTTGAGAACAAGCAGCAAGGCTTACAATGGAAAGGCTTATTAAGCCGATAGACAATATTTTTTTCATAAAATTTCCTCCCAGCTTTTAATGTGGTTCAGTGATTGCACATATTTTTTAAATTTCCTTTAGTTTTAAATATTCATTTTTTACAAACGTCTCATCACAAATCGTGGTGAGATTATATTTTTCCATGAAGTGTAAGTAATTGAAATCGTCCAGATTTTCATTTTTCAACAATTCATGAATCATATTTCTATTGGCTTGAGCCTCGTACTTTTCTCGCAGACGCTCGTAGTGTTTAGAGTTGTGTTCTAAGTGCCCTAATTCATGCAGTAGGACCTTTAAACGTATTTCGGCGGGTAAATCCCTATTGATGTAAACCACACGGTTAACAGGGTCTAGGAATCCATCTCGTGGCCACTGGCTAGAATCGAACTCACAAAGAGACACGTTGAACTGCTTAAGTAATTCTTTTTCGGGCATAAAGCCTCCATCAGTGTATTTACTATCAAGTATCTTTTTGCTAAAATTTATATAGAGAGGGGTGATTTAGTTGTCATTTTTCAAACAAATAAAACGCAACAAGCAATCTATCGAAGACCAACACTTAAAAATTGCAGAACGTAATTTAAAGAATATGGCAGATAATCACGCCTTAATCAAGGACGGTCAGGCGAGACTGGAATCTAAGCAAAAGTCTTTTGAAAGCAGGTATAGTCACTTTTTTTAATCCTCGTAATAAATAGCGATAGGACGAATTAAATAATCGCCACTTGATACCAAATCGAACGAGTCAAGCATTATAGCAATGATTGTTGTAGGTGCTTTTTTCAAAACTTCCATACTGTTAGCCATCATAGACAAGTCACTAGGCGTCTGTTCATCAAATGTAGATGAGCAGATACCTAGTATTTTTATTTGTCTTCCGCTGAGCTGCATAAGACCAAGTTGGGCGGTTGGGACCTTCATGAATTCCTTAGGCAAAACACTAATAGTATTTGATACTTTGGCCAAGTTAGAGGACGGAAATAACCTTTCGAAATAGGCTGACATTGACCGAATGGACTCTAAGTTATTCCATCCGTTATGCGAAATCTCGTCTTTTAATTGCTCTTTCCTAGTGTTATTTTTTACTCTTTTGTATTCGGACTGAAGCTTTTTAAACTCGTCATATCCGGGAAGAATATCTTCAATTTCATCAAAAGTGAAGACATTTTTTAATTGTTCAAAGTCGAAGAAGTCAAACTTCCCTACAGTGAAGACAAAGTCGCCGTCTCGAAAGTTGGAAGATTTTAAAAGTTTGTTATCTTCCAATTCATGAAGTAGCAAATCAAGAGAGTAATCATCTAACGCTGTCTCGATTAGATTTCTGTTTGACCGTGAGAAGACAATATTATAATTCTCGTTCTCAGTTGTCGAATGATTACCGTCAGCTTTTACCAAAGCAGTAAAACCACCTGAAACAGTGGTTGTAGATTGTTCAAATCCCCCCTCTGCATTAGAGTCTGATTCACTGTTTTCATTAACCAATTTTGTAACCAACCCAGCGTTTTGCTGAGCGAGCAGAGAGTTAACTAAATTTGTGTCCAGATAGATTATCTCTTTCATCCTCATTCCCCCTTGCTACTCATATACCCAGCAATGATGCCCCGGATTGCCCGCTTATCATCCTCTGTCAGTGGTTTGCCATCGAACATCATGGCGTTTTCTATTATGTTATCGATATCGTGGGTGCTGGTTGGTTGAGGTTGTTCTTTCGTCATAGAGACATCATACCCCATGAGCCATGCTTCAGATACCCCCAACGTTCTAGCAAGTAGCACTAACTTTTCTTGGTCTGGTGTTGATTTCCCATTGATGTATTGAGACAAAGCGCTCTTTCCAAGTTTTACGCCCAATTCCTTTTGATGCACTTTCGAAAGGGAAATTACGTCAACTTGCTTTAAATTTCGTTCGTTCATCACTTGTTGCAAGCGTGCAGCAGTAGTATTTTTCATATTCTTTACCTTTTTCCTTTATGGATTCATTATATAGTAGAAAATACAAAAGTTCAAGAAAAAATAAAAAAAAGTTCAAAAAATTGAACAAAACTGTTGACAAATAAAAAGAGAAGGATTAAAATAAAACCATAAAGTTCAAGAGATTGAACTTAGAAAGGAGAACTCAATGAGATTTAACTACGCTAAATTAAAGGGTCGTATTAAAGAAAAATACGGGACGCAAGAAGCTTTTGCAAAAGCTATCGGCTTAACTCCCTCAAGGTTTTCATTCAAGATCAACGGGAAAGCGAAGTGGAAACAAGACGAAATTGTAAAAGCGGTTGAACTATTAGAAATCTCACAAGATGAGATAGTTGAATATTTTTTTAACTATAAAGTTCAAGAACTTGAACCAAACAATTAAAATTATGAAAGAAGCAAACATGAAACCAAAACGATATCCATATAGTGGGAAATCAAAAACCTCAACTATTGAAATAGTCAAGGCTTGGAAAAATATCTATTCAGACTTTATTGTCAAAAGCCAAAAAGAACAAGAAAAGTCTGAACAGGAGTTGGATAAAGCTATTCATGAGCTTTATCAGTAATATCATTGAGAATTTTAGTTGCCTTTTGATTAGCAAGAACATCCACTTGCATATCCTTGGCATTTAACAACTTCTCAATGACATCTATAACAGCTGGCGTCGCAACTTCAGCTGGATTCTTCTCAATGAATTCGGCTATTAGGTTGTAACTAACCTGCTTTAAACTTTCAAAGTCGTTCATAGAATTTTCTCCTTTCCGTAATGTTTGACTTGCGATTTTCATAAGGAGTAGAGAAGTCTTATTCAACCGTTTGTCATGTATATAATTATATCAGAAAGGATAGAATGGCACAATATGTTGTGTTATAAATACAATCAAACACTATATATTGTGTTTTGGAATTAAATATGAAAAAAACTTTAAGCAAGTTACTGATCGACAGAGGAATGACAGTCACAGAGTTAGCCGAAAAGACTGGTATCAGCTATAACACGTTGATGAACATCGGAAAGAGAGACCTTTCTTTCAGTAGAATAGTGAAAATCGCTGACGCTTTAGATGTTAGTTTAGACGAATTCAGAAAGGATAATACATGAACGAAATCGAATTAACCGAAAAAGAAAACACAATCTTTCAATGGTACATGATCCGTAACAATACAGCTATGATTAACGGATTGATCGACTGGATTGTAAACGAGCCCCCAAAAAGAAGAATGATAACAAGTGACACAACCCACGAACGAGTTTTTCACTTAATGTATCCGTCGCTTGAGAAACAGGTTGTTATCGGCACTGGAAAAGGCAGCTCCTAAAGCGATATAAAGGCGGGTACAAGAAATGGGGCGTCAAGAAGTTTACGCTAGATTTTTATGACAAAGACAATAACATAGCATACGAAATAGACGGGAAGTCCCATGAAACTGAAATCGGAAGGCTACGAGACAAGTACAGAGACATGTTACTTAACTATTTGTGTGGCATCAGAACTGTCAGATATTCAAATAAAGAAGTCGAGAATATGCTAAAAAGAAGAATTAAAGAATTAGGAGTTGAACATTTTGGAATTGACAACAAATGATTTTAATTACTCTTTAGTCGATGCAAAGACGAAAGAATTTCTGGAAGAGCGTGCCAATATCATCTATGGTATTCAAAGTAAGAGTGCTTACGAAATAGGGAAACAGCTTGCCAAAGCTCAAGAGGTGCTTTCCACTAGGGGTTATGGTTGTTTTGAAGAATGGTATAGAAGTTTAGGGTTCAAAACAACAAAGGCTTACGAATATATCAATCACTTTAAATTCGTTTCTTCGCAAAACGAAGAAACAAAAATCGAAATGTTTGAACACTTACCGAAAACTTTACAAGCTCAAGTTGCTAAACCGTCTGCCAATCCAGAGGTCAATCAAGCGGTATTCAATGGAGACATCAAAACTCATAAAGAATATAAAGAGCTTGAGCGTCGCCTAAAACTCAAAGACCAAGCACTAGAAGCGGTTAAGGGCGAGTTAGAACGCACTAGGCTTGTCAAACCAACTGAAAAGGTGATTGAAAAGGAAGTCATCCCAGACGATTATAAAGCTACGCAAGAGCTAAACAAACAGCTACTAGCAAAAAACAAAGAGCTTTCAGATAGCGAACAAGCGGCTAACGAGCGAGTGCAATTCATTGAATCACAACTCAAAGAGCTAATGAATCAGCGTCAAGAGGTTGATGAAAAGTCAGCTAAATACGACGAATTGACAAGAGCCATTGAACAGTCGCAAGGGCAATTAGACAGTTACCAAAAGCAGGTATCTGCTTACCGTCACACCATCAACTTTTTGGAAAAAGGGAACAAATTCCTTGCTAACTTTGGCGGCGTAGCGTTTTTGGATATCAAACCAGCGTTAAACAATCCGAAAGTTAGAACTGAGCTCGAAACATTCTTAACTATGCTTAACAGTCTCAGTCGTAACGTTTCGGAGATACTGGAACAAGACGATGTAATTGAAGGAGAAATCTTATGACGTACGACATTATCGGTCAAAGCAAAGACCACGCAAGACAAGTGTCACACCTAGCAGTTACCAGAAATATGCTAGATGCACTTGAAAACCATGAGGAGCGTATCGCTAACCTAGAAGACAACATGAGAGTGAACGCTGCACAAGAAATTAAATTGACTAACCTTGTTAACCGCAAAATTGTTGGATTGTTAGAAGGCAAGAAAAGCAAGGCTTACCGTGATAATCATATTCGAGGTAAAGCATATCACGCTATCAACCAAGGAATCATTGATCGTTTCGGTGTGAGACGCAAAGAAATTCCTGCTAAAGAATTTAAGAACGCTGTTATCTTTATCGAAAATTGGGGGTTGAGCGACCAAGAGCTAAAAAACGAGATTTTCACTGCCAACCATCAAGGAAGTTTGTTTGAAGCGTAATTAGAAGGCGAGACACCTTGACAGCACTAGTGAGCTAGCGGGGCATATCTGTTGAAAACGTAAGCAATACCATTAGCAACGATTTGATTTATAAGAACTCCTAAAAATAAATATAATCGAAAGTCCTCGCTAGTTCTCCAGTGTCGTCAAGGCAACAAAAAAGGCTGACCCCTGCCAGAGTCAGCCGCTATGGTAAATAATTCAAAGGTAATTATAGCATGAAACGAAAAAAATGGGAACCAGTCATAATCAACATTATGGCGGACGGTTCCAGAGTTGATGATCTAACTAAGTACACGATACCGGCAGGGCATAGCTACTACGATATCGTGGCAAGCATCTACCAGAAAGGAGCATAGGTCATGGGATATGAAGTATATCCAACGAAACATCGACAGTAACTATACTCAAATGAATAACCACTCAGCCCAAAACGCTGAGCTGAGTTTACAAGCTAAAGGCTTGTTATGGGTGTTGATGACTAATAAAGACGATTGGCGACCTTACATTGAGGAGCTGTCCAAACGTTCCAAAAGCGGCAGAGACGCACACCGAACAGCCTTTAACGAATTGAAGAAAGCGGGATACATCCGTATCTATCGCAAGAGCTTGGGCCGTGGCCAAGGTGTTCAAACCTATCCACTTGTCCAAGACATACCGATTACAGATAGCTATTGGAATTATTGGGTTAGTCGGATTGAAAAAGAGTTATCCACAGAAGTTGTGGATAACTGAGTTACAACTTACTGACTTTACGTAAGTTGAAAAGTTCAAAAGTTGAAAAGTTCAAAAGTTGAAAAGTTCAAAAGTTGAAAAGTTCAAAAGTTGAAGAATCCGACACTAATAATAACTAAATAATAATAATAACTAAGTAATAATAATATGGCGTTGTCACGCACCAACTAATAACAATATCGTGCTATCGCACACTAATTAATAACAACTACTAACTGACAACAATACAGTAATAGTAGTTAGAAGAATAAGGGAGAAAACAACATGGCTAAAATCGAATACAAGAAAATTCAAACTGTGCTAGGTGATAACTGGCACGTTGTGGTAGATAACGACTGGTTATTCTACCCATGCAGCAAAGACCTAGACGAAGTTAAAAAATTCGTCGAAATCTTTGAGGATGAAATTGTGGATAAACGCCATAGCAAAGAAAATCTTGGCTTGGGGTTCCATATCTGCGGCTACAACGGGGACGCTCAAAACCGTTTGCGTGACAAATGGGCTGAGCGTGGTGTCCATGTATTTTAATCAAGAAGGAGAAGCAACATGAAAATTTTTAACTGGATTTGGTCAAACAAAAAACAAGAAACTGAAACTTACGTAGTCCCACAATGGGAATCTTATACAGCAAAAGCGGAACGCTTCAATGCTGACCATGGATTGCCATTAGATCAATTAGTGGGGTAACTCATGAAGCTACTAAGAAAACTATTTTCCAAGAAAAAAACCAAACAGCCAGAGCCATTCTTTGAATGGGTGGAGACCCCCGAAGAAAAGAGCGAAAGGCTCAAACAGAAATATATCAAATAGCACCATCTTTCAACGTGCAGCCACGGCCTCATCGTGGAGTGTAACTTATACCCATAATTTTTCCCCAAAAAAATCTTTACTAAGTACTTTTTTCCGAATATTCCCATTTACAGTCTAACAAAACATTGAAATATTCTGCGGTGGGGCTATGGGTGCGCGTTGAAGGCACTAAAAAAACACGGGTAAGGGCCCGTGCTTAATAAAAACATCTATAAGGAGATTATACCATGAAAACATCTAAAATTACAACACTAGCCGGAGTGGCAATCGCTACAGCGTTCCTTGGTGGGGCAGTAGTTCACGCTGATGAAACACAAGCGACTAGCAACGTTTACACAGAAGTAGCTGGAAAAATTACAGTAACCCCAATCCAGCAAACTGAACAACTCACTACAGCGGTTGACAATGCTAAGGATGCCGGTGTAAATGTCGAAACTGGTAATACAGTTAACAACCTTACTCAAGATCAAGCGGCAAACGCAATGAACGAAAAAGCTAACGAAATTAATTCAGTAGTTAGCCAATACAACGCTGAAAAACAAGCTTATACAGACGCTCAAGCTAAATACGAGGCTGGCAAAGCTAAATACGTTGAAGACAAGGCTGCTTACGAAAAGAACATGGCGGAAGCGGAAGAAAACACCAAGAAAGAAGGGAATCTTTCAGAGGTTGCTGAGCAAGGTTTGGTATACAACAATGCCAGTGAGCCAAACGCCACTCATAAAGTCGTAAAAGGCAACGTAGTTGATGAAAAGGAAGTGCGAGATGCTGCCAAAGCTGCGGAAGTGGGAGATAAAGACTATTTAGTTAACACTGTTCTCAATCCAGATAGCGAGTTTATCAACGGTGGTACTTATGTATCCCTAAAAGCCGGCGAAACTACCACAGTACGCTATGAAGGGCTTGTAAACAGCACCTACAATGGTCAGAAGATTGCAGCTGTAGAATACGACTACACACCAGACGTTGACACTTACGCAATTCTATACAATGATCCAACAATTACAATCGGTCTTATGAATTTCAGTAAAGCTATTGACGTAGCTACTAACGTCCGCTTTTATGACGGAAATAAGCAGCTAATCGCATTAACTAAAGATGCTCTATTTGGTTTCAATTCTCTTAACCGTGGTAAAGGTGAGCTTTACGATGACAAGATTGAATATGTTTCAAACGAAGCAGGTTTTATCACGATCAACGGTTCAACAATCGTAAACCACGAAGGAAATAAAGCATACGCTGATAGCTCAAATGATGAAAGTGTTATCGGTGAGTGGGACAACTTCGACAGCCCCAACTTTTATAAGGGCGGTATCGTTGGGCTTACCAAAGACGGAAAAATGAGCTTCCACTTCGGGAATGATGGCCGTGTTTGGCAGTGGTTCGCTATCAACTCAACAATTCCAGTGTCAACACTCCCAATCAAACCAGTTGAACCAGTAGCACCAACTATCGAAGAACCAGTAGCACCTACTGTAAAAGTCGACAAATACGAAAATGTTTCAGCTACACCAGTTGAAACACCAACAGACGAAACGCCAGAGTTTAACGGTGGTATCGTTCCGCTCGACCCTCCTACAGTGGAAATTCCAGAATTCCAAGGGGGTATTCCGGGCATCCCAGAGGTGCATGAGAAACCTGAGTTTAATGGTGGTATCCCTGGTATTCCAGAAGTACACGAAAAACCTGAGTTTGAAGGTGGTGTAGTACCTAATGATGCGCCTATCTTGGACTTGCCAGAACTTGAAATTCCAGTGGAACCAAAAAAACCAGTGGCACCTAACACACCTAAAAAGGTGCCTAGCAAGCCCGTAGACGCTCCGAAATCTAAAGAGGCACAATCTACCCCAGTTACTTACAAACTCGATTCTGAGCCAAAAGAAACAGCAATTAAGCCAGTTTATGAAGCAACACTTCCTAACACTGGTGAAAAGGAAGGAATTACTAGCACTCTAGGATTGGTAGTAATTGGAGCTGGTATCACTGCTTTAACTCTTAGATTTAAGAAGAACAACGAGGGTGAAAAATGATTAAGAAATTTGAATTAGATTTATCATCCAAAATGACAATTTTAGGCGTTGAGCTATTCAGAATTAAAGCGTTAATTTCGTTCGGAAATGTCAAAGAAGGTGAGCTTGGTGGCTACGTCGAAAAAGAAGACAATCTAAGTCACTTTGGTAACGCATGGGTCTCTGGTAACGCATGGGTCTCTGGTAACGCTGAGGTCTCTGGTGACGCTGAGGTCTCTGGTGACGCTAGGGTCTATGGTAACGCTGAGGTCTATGGTAACGCTAGGGTCTCTGGTGACGCTAGGGTCTATGGTAACGCTGAGGTCTATGGTGACGCTAGGGTCTATGGTAACGCATGGGTCTCTGGTAACG
>ERZ773212.1348-NODE-1348-length-11328-cov-2.760046_pt1 | contig 11328 bp, 7 predicted proteins | sample MGYA00581005_ERZ773212 | MGnify/ENA primary metagenome ERZ773212 (study PRJEB29015, sample SAMEA2738154) | human oral metagenome | biome: human oral; feature: human-associated habitat; material: saliva | place: China | collected 2196 ... | reverse complement strand
TTTTTTAGGAGAAAGCTAAGATTAAAAATTGAATAACAATAGTATTAGTTAAAAAAATTATGACAGTTTACTATTTAAATGGAAAATGATACAGGATAGGAGGGGAAAATGGTAAAAAGCATAAAATTAAAAACTTTCTTTTTTAAGGAATATGCACAAATTGCTGAAAAAAATACGTATTCGGCATATATTCCGAATGGGAACAGGGGAATCTGGTGCATTGCTAATTTTGAGGAAAAAATTCAGAGGCGAGAAAATGTGGAAATTGAAAAAAAAATAGGAAGTAGCGGTATTGAGAGTAAAAAAAATAAAAAGAATGTAAAAAGGAAGAATTTGGCAAAGGCTGGAGTTCATAAGGTTATTGAAAAATATTTGGAAAATGGTGGTTTTTCAACGGAAAATATGAAAAAAATTATTCAATCTTCTAAAGATAAAGTAATTTTTGAGAAAAGTAAGTTTTTTAAAGTTGAAAAAAATAATGAAAAGGATTTTGATTCTAAAGATTTTTATTCGCAAATTATTGTTATTATTGACAAAGATGACATGATTGCGGGAAATATGGGGAAAACAGAGCTTGCTTTGTATCGGGAAAATAGGATTGTGGAAAAAATATGTGGAGAGGAAATTAAGAGAGTAAAGTTACGGAAAAATGATTATTTGCTGGCTGGAAGTCCTGAATTTTGGAAAAATGTTGATGAGAATGAGATTGAGGAAGTTTTTGTTGATTTGAAGAGTAAGGAGAATATTGAGAAAAATTTAAGCAGGAAAATAAAGGCTGCTGAAGTGAAATTAAAAAAAGTTATACCATTTTTGTCGATTTTTGTGGAAAATATTGAAATGGAAGATAGTGATGAAGAATTGGAAAGGGAAGTTGACAGGGAAAATAAGAAAAGGGAAATAGCTGTAAAGTATATGTTTTTAATGATAATATTTTTATTTTTATTTATTTCTGTGGGGAAAAATATTCAAAAGGAGAATCTGAAAATTAAGAAGGAAAAAAATTTGGAAAGTGTGGTGGCTGAAAAAATTGGGGAAAAGGCGAAATTGATGGAAAATAATTTGATTGAAAAGATGGAAATTGAAAAAAATAAAATGATGAGAAAAGATAAAATTGGGCTGGAAAATGTTGAGAGTGCTGAGGAAAAAGATGGAGATGAAGGAGAGAAAAAAGCAGGAGATGGAATTAAAAGTATGGAGGGGAAAAATAAAAATGTGGAAAATTTAGAAGCAGTTCAAAATGTTGAAGAAAATGATGGAAAAAGAAAAATTAAAAAAAATAAAGCAGGCAAAGTGAAAATGGGTGAGAAGGAAAAAAGTCGAAAAAGATGGGAAAAAGTTACTGGAAATAAAGAAAATCAAAATAAAAAAAATTTTAAAAAAGATCAGAATTTAAAAAATAACAAACTTTCGCAGCTTGATAAGGAAATTGAGAGGAACTGGAAAATTTTGGGGCGGGATAGGAATGGAAATAATTTGAAGAAAATATAAAAGGGAAAAGTGAGATGGATTTTTTATTAAAGGGAACGATGTTGAATGGGAAATATAAGATTGTGAGTTATATGGCTAAGAGTGATTTTTCTAATATTTATTTGGCTGAAAATAATTTAGGGGAAAAAGTTGTTATTAAGGAGTGTTATCCTGGAAAAATTGTTATGAGAGACGGGAAGGAAGTTTTTACGGGAAAATATAGGAAAGATTTTGAGAGATTAAAGAGATGTTTTTGGAAGGAAAAATGTATTTTGGAGAAATTTAGAAAGAAGTCTAAGGGAAATAGGGGGAAATTTCACAATAATCTCATTAAAAACGGTATTATTAAAATTCTGGATTTTTTTAGTGAAAATGGAACAAATTATATTGTTATGGAATATTTTGGGATTACTTTGAAAGAGTATATTTTGGAAAATAAGGTTCAAGATGAAAAAATAAATATAAATTATATTTTGAAAATATTTCTTAAAGTTGCAAGAACTGTTTGTAAAATTCATAAAAGGGAGATTATTCATTGTGATTTAAAGCCATCAAATATTTTGGTTGATATTAGGGGGAATATTAGAATTATTGACTTTGGATCAAGTTTGAGAAAAGGGGAAAAGGTTGATTTTATTGAGGTTTCAGAAGGGTATTCGCCGATTGAAGTTTATTCAGAAAAGGTTCAGATTGATGAGAGGGCTGATGTTTATTCGCTTTCGGCACTTTTGTATTTTATGCTTTGTGGGAAGAAAATTGATGGGGCAGTTAAGAGGTTTTATAAGCCAGAATTGGAGTTCGATAGGGAAGTGATTTTAGGGTTTGATAAAATTGAAAAGTTTAAGGAAGTGGAAAAAATAATAAAAAAAGGGTTGGAATTTGAAAGAAAAAAAAGATTTGGAAGTGTCAGGGAAATGATTGAAAAGTTAGAATTATTAAATTCTATTTAGCGAAGGGGCTTATCACCCTTACAATAAATAAAATATATCTTCTGTTTTTTTAATTAGATTTAGTATGAGAATATAGTTCGTATAAAAAAGTATATAATTTTATGTAAATGTATGAATTTATCGGTATAGAGATTTTTTGCTAGAATTATATAAAAAGTTTAGATTTTTACAAATTCAATAAATAAAGGGGAAAATATAGAGATGAAATTGTTTTATGAGGAAGAATTGCGGAGAAAATCCTATTATGAGATGTATCAGATTGCGATTGGGGAAAAGCTGGTGGATGTGCATTTGGAAACGCCTACGAGAGAGGAGCTTATTGCACTTTTGATGAAATATCGGGGAGTGAAGGCTAATTATTGTATTGACAAGTATAATAAAAATGGGCTTGTAAATGTTCAGCAACTTTTTGACAGTAAACTTGGGGAGAGGATTCATCATGAGAATAAAATACGAGTACCGCACAAAATTATTTTGTATAAGGAGCTTGACTTGATGAGGGAGGACAATTATAAGATTGAGATTCCTGAAAATGTGAGCAGTGCAAATGTCTTTCTTATAAATGCAAATAATTATCTTTGTGGAATTTTTCAGCTGGAAAAGGATTTGAAGAGCAGGAATAAATATTTTTTGATTAGTAAAAAAGAATTTTTTAGAGTTGAGACATTGAGAAATAATAAGTTTTCGTTTTTATTTTTTAAAGAAAATGACTTGAAATTTATTCATGAATTTTATAATTGGAAGGAAGATGAGCCATATCCGCTTTATCCGTATCAGATGGATTATTATAAAGTTGAAATTGAAAATTTTGTTGTAAAAAATCTGGAAACTACGAATACTCCGCTTTGTATTGATTTTGGGACTGTGAATACAGCTCTGGGAGCATATCTGGATAGAAATTATGTAAGGGATTTGCCGACTAATGATATTTTGAATGGGAATGTTGTCATTGATACGATAAATTATGTGAAATTTGATGATGGAGAAAGGCATTACCGTGAGATTTTTCCAACATTGGTTTATGTTGAGGATTGCAGTGATGCTAATAATGTTAAGTATTCGTTTGGATATGATGTGGCAAGAAAATTGGAAAAAAATGACTATATTGTTAATGGCTCGATTTTTTACAGCTTGAAAAGATGGGTACATGAGCATAATAAGATGGAAAAAATTAATGATGAATTTGGGAATATTTTGTATTTGAAAAGGAAGGAAATAATAAAGGCATATTTGAAATATGTTGTAAATCGTGCAGAATATATGTTTAAATGTAAATTTAAAAAGATTCATGCTTCCAGCCCTGTAAAATTGAAAGAGCAGTTTTTGACAATGTTTCAGGAAATTTTTATGGTTGAAAATAATTTTAATAAAAGTTCTTATGAAAAAAATTATGAATATGAAATTATTCGTGAAAATGCTATGGATGAAGCTATTGCTGTGCTTTATAATACGATTGAGATACAGATAAGGAAGGGGAGATATAAGGAAAATGAAGAATACAGTGCTTTAATTATTGACTGTGGTGGTGGAACTACTGATTTGGCAGCTTGTAAATATGTGATTAATAAGGACAGGATTTCGTATTATCTGGATATAAGGACAAGTTTTGAAAATGGAGATGAAAATTTTGGGGGAAATGACTTGACTTATAGGATTATGCAGTTTTTGAAGATTGTGCTGGGGGCAAAGTATTCTGAGAATAGGACTGTTTCTGTTAATGATTTGATAAAATATGATAATGATATGATTTATAAAGTGATTGATGACAGCGGTGTTGATAAAATTTTTGAAAATATGAATTTGGAATATGAAAAATATGAGAAAATAATACCGACAAAATATTCACAATTTGAAAATAAAATGAGCGAAGAATATCAAAAAATACGAAATAATTTTTATATGCTTTGGGAAGCTGCTGAAAATTTAAAAAAAGAATTTTTTACATCTGATGGAAGACTGCGGACACGTTTTGATGCACCTAGAAATTATGAAAAAAGGAATGACATTCATATAACGCAGTTAAAAAGCTGGAAAATTCACACTTATGAAAATGAAATATTTAACACAGTAACAGATTATCCAAGACATATTTTTACAATAAAGGAAATAGAAAAAATTGTAAAAGCCGATATTTACGGAATGCTTAGAAAATTTTTGAACACTTATTACAAGGAAGGGCTGCTTTTTGAGTATTCATTGATAAAGTTGAGCGGACAATCGACTAAAATTAGTACATTTCAGGAAGTTTTAAAGGAATTTGTGCCTGGAAAAATGATAGAATATAAGGAGCTTAGCCATCGTGATGATTATGAGCTGAAGTTAAACTGTCTGGATGGTGCTATAAAATATTTGGATTATAAGCGGTTTGGGCATATAGATGTGGAAATTGTGAATGAAGTGCCACTTGTGCCGTATTCTGTGTGGGTGGAAAAATATGATGGGGAAAAGATTGAAATGATTCAGACTTCACGGAAGGCTGATATTCTGATTGGGCAAATTGACAAGAAAAGTTCGGCTGAAGAACTAAAAATTTATGTTTATAATGCTGAAGGGGAACTTAAAAAAGAGATGATCTACAAAAATGAGGATGACTATGAGGAAATGGATGCACAGGAAATCTTGCCAGAATTTGTAAATATTATTTCTCAAAATGATACTGATACAATTCAAAATGATACAGTTAGATTTTTCGTTTACACTGATTTAAATAACTGGGGATTTTTTGTTGTGCCAATCCAAAGAAAGTCAGATCAGCTTTATCTTGGACGTAAGCAATATTTCCCTTATGAAGATAATTTAAGTGAAAATTCCTATTTTGATGGAAATCACTAAAAAAGGGGAAAAATATTGAAAAAAAAAGATGAACTAATTTGGATAATGCCAACAATTTTTATTTTTATTATCCTTTTTATGATAAAATTTTGTACACCTAAAATTAATAGAAAATATATTATTAGTAAAATAAAACGTGAAAATCTTGAACTTTTTGTAGATATGAAAGGAACTGTTGTTGCAAATAATGTTACTAAAATTGGATTAGATGTAAATTTATCAGTTGACAATGTTTATTTTAAAGCTGGAGATTTTGTGAAAAAGGGCGATATAATAGTAAAATTTAGCGACTATCAGAAAAGTGATATTAGTGAAAAAAGAGCATTGCTAGTCGTAAAAAATGCACAGTTGAGGAACCTTGAAAAACAGCAGGAATTAGGAATGGATGTGAATCAGAAAATTCAAGAAGTAAAAGGGGAAATAAATGGGTTGAAGCTGGAAGTAAAAGATGAAATGAAAAATGCTGTGTTAGTTCAGAGAACTGTGAGAAGTCCGTTTGATGGATATATTGTAAAAATTAATGCTGTAAAAGGTGGAATTGTAAATAAAAATGAGCCTATAGTTGTTTTGGCGAAAAAGAATGATCTGAAAATAGTAAGTGAAAGTATGACAGATGAAAAAATTAAAAATTTGGGTATTGGAAATATGGCTGAAGTAAGCATTTTTAGGAGAAAAAATAAAAAAGCTGGGGAAGAGAAAACGCTTGAGGAATTAGTTGAAATTAAAAATGATAAAGGCAAAGAAGGTTTTCAAAATAGAGATAATAAAGGGAATTTAGATTTATTTTCTGAAAGAAAAGTTATTGAAGTGGAATTATTTAAGATTAATAAAGTTGTAAATATGAATGTGCTTGAGTTTTTGCCGATTTCCTTTAAGGATTTATTTTTAAATGAGCAGGTGGATATTTGTGTGATTTATAGAAAGAAAGAGAATGTTTTAGCTGTTTCTAAAAAAGCGATTATTTTTAAAAATCAGAAAAGTTATATTTATTTGATTGATAAAAATAATTTGGTTAGGGAAAGGGAAGTTTTTGTTGGGGTGGATAATGGAGAAAAGATTGAGATTTTTGGGATGAATATTGAGGAAGGGATGGAAATTGTGGAAAATCCTGATGATAAAATTACAAATAATGTAATTGTGGAAAGAAGAAATATTCAAGATGAAGAAATTGAAAAGAAAAAAAGAATAGAAAAATTAGAGAATGAAAATGAAAAAATAGGAAATAAAATGGATGAAAATGAGAGGGAGATTATTAGATTGAAGCAAAAATAATAGATTGAAATTTTTTAAATTATTTGAAAGTAAATATTAGGTTTAATCTACTAAAAAGATTTATAATGTATTTATTATTTAAATGGGGTTTAATATAAATAGTAGATCAATTAATTATGAATTTTTTTTGTGTGGGCAAGGCTTTTTTTAGTAAATAATATGAAATATGTTTTTGTTTTTTTAAATGGTGTCTGGTATAAATAAAAGATTTTTTACAAGGGGTAAAAACCCCTTGTCAGTAAACAAATAAAATTTTCTAATTTGAATTTCCAATTTTGTTAATTTTTCCATCATTAGTTACAGAAAGTCCATTTCCGTTTGGAAAATCAGATTTATTTAAGGAAATTATTTTTTTGATGACTAATTTTTCTGAGTCTATGAAAGGGCCTAAACTTCCGTAAGTTTGTCTTACAGGGATAATCTCTCCAGAGATAAAATTCCCGTTGCTGTCTATTTTAATTTTAAAAATTGGAGCAAGGCCCATAGAGCCTGAAATATTTATCTTTCCAAAAGTTGCAAAATTTCCACCACTGTAGGAAATAAATTTATTTTTGTAAAGTTCAACTGCTCTTGTAACGTGCGGTCCTTGTCCAAAAACAATATCTGCTCCATTATCTATCACAAAATGGGCAAATTCATAGACATTTCCCCGATCTTCCCCATGAAAAATTTCGTGATTTCGAGTAATATGTTCTGCTCCAGCACCTTCAGCACCGCCGTGAAACATAACAATTACAATATCAACTTTTGACTTTAATTCAGAAATAAGTTTTCTTGCATAATTGTAGTCATTCAATTTTACAGTGGCTGAATTTGGAGCAAAGGAAATAAATCCAAATTTTTTACCATCTTTTTCTAAAATTGAACTTTCAGCAATATCTTTAATTCCAGAATATTTTATATTTAAATTATCAAGATTTTTAATAGTTTCCCTAATTCCAGTTTCTCCAAAATCATTGCTATGATTATTAGCAACACTCAAATAATCAAATCCAGCTTGCTTTAAATATTTTCCATATTTTGATGGCATGCGAAAAGCATAACATACATTTGGATTATCACAGCTTTTCGGAGTACCGCCATTATCAAATAACGTTCCTTCCAGATTTCCCGCAGTAATATCTGCATTTTGAAGCACATCTTGAGTATTTTTCAAAATATTTTCATCATTTTTTGGAAGTAAATCAGATGGATAATTTGAGCCAAGCATTATATCTCCAACTCCAATTATTGTAAATTCTGATTTTTCATTTATTTTATCATTTCCATTATTTTTAGAAATATTTTTTTTGATTGCTAATATTTTTTCGGCATTAATAAATCTGTTTCTAAAGTTTTTGAAAAAAGGGCTTGTAATAATTAATGCAAGTGCAAAAGCCAAAATAGCAAATAAAATTAATAGTATATTTTTTTTCATTTATTAAATCCTTTCATAGTTTATTAGTAGTCATTACAAATAAGCAATTTAGCAATTTCTTGGCAAAGGATCAAGTTTTTTGTTACCTGATAAATAAAATTGCAATATTAATATATTTTACATATATTTACTGTAAAAAGCAATATGATTCATAAAAAATAATTTTAGAAGAGAAAAATATTCTTTACATTTTCTGTTTTTTCTATTATACTTTAAATATGTAAAAACAAAAAATTGGAGGATAAATAAATGAAAATTGCTGAAGCTCTTATTTTACGTGCTGATATTCAAAAGAGAATTGCACAGCTGAAAACAAGACTTAATAATAATGCCAAAGTTCAGGAAAATGAAGAACCTGCTGAAAATCCTGAACTTTTATTAACTGAATTAGAAAATTTGATTTCGCAGTTAAATGATTTAATAGTAAAAATAAATAGAACAAATACACTTTCAAAAATTGATGGAATTTCATTGGTGGAGTTAATTGCAAAAAAAGATACGCTTTCACAAAAAGCAGGAATTTTGCGTGAATTTATTGAAATTACAAGCCAAAAGGTGAATTTGTATTCTACAGCGGAAATAAAGGTTTTCAGTACGGTTAATGTGCCTGAACAGCAGAAAAAGCTGGATAAATTGTCTAAAGAAATTCGTGAAACTGATACAAAATTGCAACAGGCAAACTGGACTATTGACTTAGTTGAAGAATAAAAAATAGTGTATTTAATATTGTAATTTATAAAAATAAAAAGATTTTTGGTGTAGATATTTTTAAGGTGAACATAAACCTTTGGATATTAGGGGAAAAATATCCTACAAGAATGAGTAATGCGGGGAAGTTACAAAAGTTATGATTAATCCCAGTATTGTTACATCTGTACGAATTATTGTAATTGTTACTACCATATGTTAATTAATAATATTGAGGCTGGGTTGCGGGAATGGTTTTGCTATGTAGAAATTTATAAGGAGAGAAAAAATTTTATGAAAAAAATAGGGCTTGTGCCACGTTTGATTATTTCGATTATGCTTGGTATTTTACTTGGATTAATTTTACCAAGTCCGATTATAAGGATTTTTGTCACGTTTTCGTCGTTGTTTAGTAAATATTTGTCGTTTATTATTCCATTTATGATTATTGGATTTGTTGTAACTGGAATTTCAGATTTACGTCATGGAGCGGGAAAATTACTTGGAATTACGACTTTACTGGCTTATCTTTCTACAATTGTTGCAGGTACGCTTTCGTATCTTATGGCAATTAGTATTTTCCCAAAAATTCTTAACTTTGCTTCGTTTACAACGGTGGAACATCCTGAAAAAAATCTTTTGACAGCTTATTTTGACATTCCAGTTGCACCAATGTTTGATGTAACTTCAGCTATTATTTTTGCATTCATAATGGGACTTTCGATTAGCTGGCTTAGAAATAATGGAGAAGGGCAAACTACATATAACCTTTTTCGAGAATTTTCAAAGATAATTACAAAATTGTTAAGCACATCAATTATTCCGTTGCTTCCTGTCTATATTTTTGGAACATTTATGAATATGACTTACAGCGGACAAATTTTTGCAACGCTTTCAATATTTTTAAAGGTATTTATTTGTGTAATAATTTTGCATATTTTATATACTGCAGGTTTATTCATATTTGCTGGCGGGCTTTCAGGAAAAAATCCATTTGTCTGTATGAAAAATCAGATTCCTGGATACTTTACAGCTCTTGGAACACAATCTTCAGCCGCTACAATCCCAATAAATATTGAATGTGCCAAAAGAAACGGAACATCGCCTGAAATCCGTGAATTTGTAGTTCCTTTATGTGCCACAATTCATTTAGCTGGAAGTATTATTACAATTACAAGCTGTGTTGTTACTGTACTTATGATGCACAGCATGTCCTATGGAATTTCAACAATTTTTCCGTTTATAATGGTACTTGGAGTAGCAATGGTAGCTGCGCCTGGAGCGCCTGGAGGAGCAATAATGTCTGCACTTCCATTTTTAGGAATGGTTGGAATTGCCTCAAGCAGCCCAATGGCTTCACTCTTAATCGCACTTTACATAACACAGGATAGCTTTGGAACAGCGGCTAATGTTTCTGGAGATAATGCGATTGCCATTATAGTTGATTGGATTTATCATAAATTTATAAAAAAATAAAATTAGTATGATTGAAAAAGTAGAAAATTTATGCTATAATTAACCTATAAAGGTAATGGATATACTCCATTTTAAGGTAAAAAATAGCGGAAAAAATATCTTCTTCTTAGTTGAAGGGGGTATTTTTTTATGTTATAATATTTCTGGGTTCGCTACCCAACCTTGAAATGGAGGGAGGTGAATAGTAATGATGAATGGTGATGTTGTTACTTTCATTGTTATGGTTATAATTTTGTATATAATCTTTAACAAATAGATGACAAATTGCCATTTTTTGCCTCCAAGATCTGCAGGAAATTATAACCTGCAGGTTTTTCCATAAAAATTATAAATATAATAAATTTTAACGGGGAATAGCAGGAAATAATAAAAAAGTGAATTACTAATTAATTTTAGTTTTTCACTTTTTATTATATTATTTTTTTGTTTTTTATATTAGTACCATAAAAGGTTAATTCCATTTTCCTTACATGTTTTTACGATTTCCGGTGTCCATACTGAAGCTTGAACTTCTCCAATGTGGGCTTTTTGCAATAAAAACATGCAGATTCTTGATTGTCCGATTCCTCCGCCGATTGTTAATGGTAATTCATCATTTAGAAGCATTTTATGGAAATCAAGATTTTTTCTTTCTTCTAGGTTTAATTCTTTTAATTGACGTTCTAATGCGGCTTTATCAACACGGATTCCCATTGAAGATAATTCTAATGATCTGTCTAAAACTGGATTCCACATAATTAGATCTCCGTTTAGTTCCCAGTCATCGTAATCTGGGGCACGTCCATCGTGTCTTTTTCCAGAATTTAACACTTTTCCGATTTGCATAATGAAGATTGCCTTGTGTTCTTTTGCAAATTTGTCTTCTCTTTCATTTGGAGTTAATTCAGGATATAAATCTTCTAATTCTTGAGAAGTAATAAAAGTAACTTCTTTTGGCAAGAATTTTTCAAATTTTTCAAATTTTTCAGTCAATTCTTTTTCTGTATTTAAAAAGGCTTGATATATTTTTTTAACAGTTGCTTTTAAAAAGTCAATATTTCTATCTTCTTTTGAAATAACTTTTTCCCAGTCCCATTGGTCAACGTAAATTGAATGCATATTATCTAAATCTTCATCTCTTCTGATAGCATTCATATCTGTATAAATACCTTTTCCTTCTTCAACGCCATATTGCTTCAATGCAATTCTTTTCCATTTTGCAAGTGAATGCACAATTTCCAATGTTAC
>ERZ773212.1340-NODE-1340-length-11362-cov-5.388167_pt1 | contig 11362 bp, 10 predicted proteins | sample MGYA00581005_ERZ773212 | MGnify/ENA primary metagenome ERZ773212 (study PRJEB29015, sample SAMEA2738154) | human oral metagenome | biome: human oral; feature: human-associated habitat; material: saliva | place: China | collected 2196 ... | reverse complement strand
GGTTAACCCTCGGTAGCTTATATGCTGTACTCGCTATTGGCTTAACACTTGTGTTCGGTGTTTTGAATATTATCAACATGGCTCACGGAGGCATCTTTATGATAGGTGCCTTCGTTGGTCTTTTTATGGTAACTATTTTTAACGTTAACATTTTTGTAGCCCTTATCGTAGCTATGGCAGTAGGTGCTATCCTCGGTTATCTTCTAGAATTTGTGGCTCTTCGTCCACTACGTAAGAAAAAGGTGTCTCACCTGGCACCACTTATTAGTACCATCGGTGTTTCTATCTTTATTGAAAGCTTGGCATTATTGCTTTGGGGTCCTCAAACAAGATCTTTCCCACCAGATTATATTGGTGGTCTTATCGACTTTGGGGCTTTTAAAATATCTATGGTACAAATCATTGGCTTAGGTGTTTCTATCATTTTAATGCTTATTTTAAATATAGTTATTAAGAAAACTAAAATTGGTAAGGCTATTCGCGCCGTATCAATGAGTACTGAAACGGCGGCTCTTTTAGGCATTAATCCTACTATGATTATTTCTGTTACAGTAATGATTGCCTCTGCACTAGGCGCTGCTGCAGGTGTATTAGTAGGCTTATCCTTCAATGCTATTGAACCTACTATGGGCGTTATCATCGGATTTAAAGGTCTTGCGGTTCTTATTTTAGGTGGTCTTGGCAATATTACTGGTGCTATGGTTGGTGGCTTTATTCTTGGCGTAGCAGAGGTATTCTCTGTTGCCTATGGTGCTTCTACATTCCGTGATGCCGTAGCCTTTGGTCTCATTATCCTATTATTATTCTGGCGCCCACAAGGCTTGTTTGGTTCTAAAGATAAAGGGGGTAGACCTTAATGGATTTATTAAACCCGTATTATCTACAGATCGTGATGTTCTTCATCATCAATGCCATCATGGGTATTTCTATTTACTTTACACTTGCCAGTGGTCAGCTCTCTCTTGGTGCAGCTGGTTTTATGAGTGTTGGCGCTTATGTAGGTGCTATGCTTTCTTTGAAAGCTGATTTACCTATCATCGTAGGTATCATTATTGGTGGTTTGGTTGCTAGTCTAGTAGCCGTTATTATCGGTTTACCTACAACACGTCTTCGCGGTTTATATCTTGCTATTGCTACCCTTGGCTTTGGTGAAGTAGTGCGCGTTATTTTCTTGAACTTAGATATTACAAATGGTGCCTTAGGTTTATCTGGTATCCCATCCATTCCTCAAGAATTGACAAACTATGCTTATGAATTTGATCTGGATGGACTAATGGGACTTGATGCTGTTACATGGGGCAACTTGATGGCTATCATTATTTTGTTGGCTATTTTAGTTTTAATTATCGCTTTTTGTGTACGCATTAACAATAGCCGTGTTGGTCGAGCTTTTGCAGCAATCAAAGCTGATGATCATGCCGCAGAACTAATGGGTATTAACGTTGTTTACTACAAAATGATGGCCTTTATTATTGGTGCTTTCATTGCTGGCATCGGTGGTGGTTTGTATGCTCATATTACAAACTTTATTAATCCTACAGATTTCAGCTACCATAAAGTAGTACAAATCTTGTTATTCCCAGTATTTGGTGGCTCTAATGTTGTATGGGGTTCCGTACTCGGCTCCTTTATTCTTACATTATTGCCAGAAGTGTTGCGTTTCTTATCCGATTATCGAGATATCATTTATGGTGCTTTACTTGTTATCTTGATGGCTGTTCGTCCAGATGGTATTTTAACAGAATCTATGGTGGACAAAATTAGCCGTAAGTTAGGCTTTAAAAAAGCTCCATATATTCCAGAATCACAAGTATTAACAGAACGTTTTGAAGCGTATAAACGCAAACAACAAGAAGAAAAACAAGGATAGGAGGGAACTGAATGCTATTAGAATTAAATGAAGTAAGTAAAAGCTTTGGTGGCGTTGCAGCTCTCACTGGTGTATCCTTTGGTGTTAAACAAGGTGAAGTATTTGGTGTTATCGGTCCAAATGGTGCCGGCAAGACTACACTTTTTAACTTGATTACGGGTGTGTTTCCAGCAAGCTCTGGTGAAATCGTTTTTGACGGCATGTCTGTAGTAGGTATTAAGCCTCATAGAACTGTTGAAATGGGGATTGCTCGTACGTTCCAAAATATTCGTCTTTTTGGTAATATGACAGCTCTAGAAACTGTATTAACCGGTATGCATTGTCGTACTGGATCTGGCTTCTTGACTAGCTTCTTGAAAACAAAACGACAACGCATCGAAGAAGAGCGTTGCCGTGGCATTGCTTACGAGTTCTTAAAGCTTGTAGGTCTTGAAGAAGATGCCGAAGAAGTTGCTACATCACTGCCATATGGTAAGCAACGTCGCCTTGAAATTGCTCGTGCTTTAGCTACACATCCGCAATTAATTTTGCTCGATGAACCTGCGGCGGGTATGAATGATAGTGAAACAGAAGTTCTTCGCCAATTAATTGGTAAGATTCGTGACTTAGGTATTACTGTTGTGGTTATTGAACATGCCATGGAATTAATGATGAATATCTGTGATCGTTTGGTAGTACTTAACTTTGGCAAGAAAATTGCCGAAGGTACACCTCAAGAAATTCAAAATAATGAAGCTGTAATTGAAGCATACTTAGGTAAAGAAGAGGTGTAATATGTTAAAACTAGAAAATATTGTGGCTGGTTATGGACATATTACAGCCCTAAAAGATATAAGCCTAGAGGTTCCACAAGGTTCGATTGTATCTCTTATTGGTGCTAATGGTGCTGGTAAGACTACTACGATGAAGACTATTATGGGACTTGTAAAACCCACATCTGGTCGAGTGATTTTTGAAGGTCAAGATATTACGAGTCGTCAAACTCATCAAGTTGTACAGAATGGTATCTCTTTAGTTCCTGAAGGGCGTCAAATACTACAAGATATGAGTGTTTATGAGAATCTTGAAATGGGTGCTTATACACGTAAAGATAAAGAAATCGAAGCAGATATCAAAAAGGTATTTAAACGATTCCCTATTCTTGATGAACGAAGCTATCAATTGGGTGGTACTTTATCTGGTGGTCAACAGCAAATGTTAGCTATTGGTCGTGCACTTATGGCTCGTCCAAAGTTGTTATTACTAGATGAACCATCTATGGGCCTTGCGCCTTTAGTAGTAAATGAGATCTTTGAAACCATTAAAGAAATTAGTGCCGATGGAACAACAGTTCTTTTAGTAGAACAAAATGTACGTCAAGCATTGAAGATTGCTGATTATGCGTATGTTTTGGAGACTGGTAAAATGGTATTATCTGGATCTGCTGATGAAGTTCGCCATAATCCTCGTGTTATGGAAGCTTATTTAGGCGGTCGTGTTGAATAAGTAATTATATAAAGCGATCATTAGTGTCAGAAACTTTGAATAAGGTGTATATACTAGATTTCTAGTATATACACCTTATTTTTTATCACTAATTCTGATATAAATAGGAGCACTATGTGAGCTGATAATGAAGTGAGTTTATAAAATTTTTATTATTTTTAAGAAAATCAATAATAAATCTAGTGAATTAGGAATGAAAAAAGCAAATAATTATTAATGAACATATATTGAAAATACTGTATTTTTAGGGAATTGTTGTTGAAGATTATATGAAGTTCGCCTGGAAGATACTAGATTTGTAGAAGTATATTTAAAAAAATGATAAAATAGCATGACTGATTTTTTAGATATAAGATACATCAATAATTAAGTGATGAATTAAATAAGTTGAATAAAAAAGAGGTAAGTATGAAGAAGAAACAGTATATGATGATGGCTACATTCTTATGTACTACAACAATGGCTATGGCTGCACCAGTTAATATAAATACTAATCAGCCTTATAATGCTAAGAATGGACAAATGGAAGGCCATGCACCATTGGAAAATAGTGCATCTGTAATTAGCTCTGATAAAGAATATCGTCTGCGTCAAGGCGATGAACTGAATATTCAAGTGGTTCAGCAGGCAGAGCTTGGTACACGTAATGGTAATGACATTGTGTATACCGTCAGACCAGATGGATATGTATCGTTTCCTATGGTTGGTGCTGTAAAAGCAGATGGCTTAACTGTAGATGAATTTACAGCTGAATTACAGCAAGGTTTGTCTCGTTATATCATTAATCCTGATATCACAGTAAATGTATCGAAATTGGGCGGTGTTCGCGTATATGTATTTGGTGAAATTAATAAGCCTGGCGCCTATACGTTGACTAAATCTAGTACAGTTATTGATGCGATTGGGGCTGCAGGTAGTTTTAACTGGGATACAGCAAAGAAGAAAATTTACTTGATTCATCAAGATAATCCAGAGAAACCGATTCCTATCAATTTGAATCGTATTTTACAAACTGGAGATATGTCTGAAAACTACATCATGCGTGAAGGTGATATTCTTTACTTAACTAAGAATAGTCGTATCAACTTTGCTCGTGATATTGCTCCAATCTTAACAGGGGCTTATATGGTATCACGAATAGGTAAGGATTAAAGATAAGGCGATATCTATCATATAAGGGGGCGTTTTTTTGCGTTCATATTTATTACCATCCATATTGTTTATTACCGATATTGTGACGATTGTAATCGTTGCTTTTATCAGTCTTTTTATTCGATTTGATGGACACATAGAACCTCAATATATTAATCAAATGGTGGATGCACTTCCGTTATTACTTATTTCGTATATGTTGATGTTCTTGATAATGCATTTATATACACGTATTTGGCGCTATGCAGGGATGCGAGAGGTATTAGCAGTATTTGTAGCGACTACAATTGGTACGGCTTTATTCTATTCCTCTATGTTTGTATTTGGTAAGTCATTACCACGTTCTGTCTATTTTATTACATGGTTCCTCACTACAGGTGCTGTAGGTATGGGACGTATGTTGCTTCATTATGTGGCACTTCACTATAGCAGTGGGGATGATGGTGAAAGTGGCCAAGTGAATACATTGATCATAGGAGCCGGTGATGCAGGTGCAACTATAGCTCGTGAAATTGAACGATATCATAAGCGTTCTCGTCGAGTGATTGGTTATGTTGATGATGACATGTTTAAACATAATCGTCTTATGAATGGTTTTAGAATTCTCGGTAATCGTGAAGATATTCCAGCATTAGTTGCTAAATATAAGGTAGAAGAAATTATTATTGCCATGCCTTCCGTGAAGCGAGATATTATTCAAGAAATCATGGAAATCTGTTCTCCCTTAAAATGTAAAATCAATATTTTACCGGGGATGTATCAATTACTTGATGATGAAGTTCTTGTATCTCATTTACATCCTGTTTCAATCGAGGACTTGTTGGAGCGTGATGAGATTCAGCTCGACACGTCCAAGGTTGAAACATATCTTAAGGATAAAGTGGTTTTAGTTACTGGTGCAGGGGGCTCTATTGGTTCTGAAATTTGTCGTCAAGTTTTACGTGTAAAGCCTAAAAAGCTATTGCTTCTAGGTCATGGTGAAAATAGTATTTATCTTATTCATCAAGAATTGCGCAATATTGCGCCCCAAGATACCTTAGTTCCAATTATTGCAGATATTCGCGATAAGAATCAATTAGAACAAATTTTCAAAAACTATAATCCTGATGTAGTATTTCATGCGGCAGCTCACAAACATGTGCCTCTTATGGAAATCCAGCCAATTGCTGCGGTATTAAATAATATTTATGGTACTCGTAATGTTGCGGATGTAGCCGGAGCTCATGGGGTAGATCGATTTGTTATGATTTCCACGGATAAAGCGGTGAATCCAACTAGCGTTATGGGCGCTACAAAACGGGTTGCTGAAAAAGTTGTACTTGGTATGAATCACACATATGATACTAAGTTTATAACAGTTCGTTTTGGTAATGTACTTGGTAGCCGTGGTTCGGTTATTCCTTTATTCCGTAAACAAATTGAAGCAGGTGGTCCTGTAACCGTTACAGATCCAGAAATGACACGTTATTTCATGACTATTCCTGAAGCCAGTCAATTAGTACTTCAAGCTGGTGCCATGGGGAATGGAGGAGAAGTGTTCCTTTTGGATATGGGTGAACCGGTTAAAATTGTCGATTTGGCTAAGAATATGATTCGCCTTTCTGGCTTTGAGCCTAATAAGGATATTCGTATTGAATTTACTGGCTTACGTCCAGGTGAAAAGTTATATGAAGAACTATTAACTGCCGGAGAAGGTACGAATACTACTACGCATAAGAAAATTTTTGAAGCAGCTCTAGAAGATGTTGATCAAGAATGGCTGAGTCGTGAAATAGAGCGCTTTGATACATGTAAAACCGATATAGATGTGATTAATGTATTGCAGGATATCATTCCTACATACGATCCAAATCATAATGTATAGGTCGTGGATGATACATTTATTACCCGATATATGTATAAGACTATTTTAATTTTGATACATTGTGCCTTTATTGAGAGGGTTAGGTACAGTTAATATTCTAAGTGGGAGAGACCCTGTTGTTTGTATACTTTTACAGAAAGGGGTATATGGGTGGAACAAATTATTGATTTAAAAGAGGTGGGCAGAGTCCTCATTAAAAAGCGCAGTAAAATTATTAATATTACGGTAGCATGTATGGTTTTAGGTGGTGCGTATGCCTTTCTTGCACCATCTACATATCAATCTACATCGATGTTGCGCATTAAACAAGCTCAAGGTTTGAGCAATTCTGTATTATCTAGTGCTAATGCCTATTCTGATTCTATGTCTCGTCAATTGATGAACACAGATGCAGAAATTTTAAAAAGTCGTAATGTAGTAGAGCCAGTAATTACTGCTATAGAAGATCCTGAAGGTACTGGTAATGCGCCAACATATGAAGATTTTGTTAAAACTCGCATTGAAACTAAACCGTATAAAGAAACCGAGTTATTACAAGTAAGCGTAACTGGTAAGAGCCCTGAGCAAGCACAAGAAGCTAATCAATTACTTATTGATACCTTCTTAAAACGTCTTGCCGAAATTTCTCATGTTGAACAACGAACTACTCGTGAATTCTTACAAAAACGCGTTGTTACTGCGAAATCTGAATTAGAGCAAGCAGAAAATAAATTGCAACAATTCCAAGTAGATAATAAGGTGTACTCTACAGCTGATCAGATGAAAGGCTTAACTGATAAGATTACTCTAATTGATCGTGAGAAGGCTCAAAATCAACTCGATTTAGAAACGGCACAAGCTGCACTTGGCAGTATCAATGAGCAATTAGGTTCTGCAGGTAAAAGCATCGCTGATAGTGCTACGGTTCAAGCCTACAAGGGTCAGTTAGCAGATTTAGAATCTCGTAAAGCTTCTTATATTGGTAAATATACTGATGAACATCCTGCGATGAAAGAAATTAATCAACAAATTGAAGAAGCTAAAAGTGGTCTAAATGCTGAAATCAACGCTATTGCCTCTCAACAAGCACCTTCAAGCAACTCTGCACAACAAGGATTGCTAGCGGATAAGTTCAAAAATGAAGCTGCGTTAGCTGTAGCTCAAGGTAAACAATCTACATTAGCTTAGCTAGATAAAGCAAACGAAGAAGCTATAAAGGGATTACCTGAAAAAGAACGCGGTTATATTCAAGCAAAACGTGATGTAGATGTGGCACAAGATATCTATCAAATGTTATCTACTCGCTTAGAAGAAGCGAAGGTAGCAGAGGTTATGGTACCGAATGAAGTTCAAATCGTTGATCCTCCTACATTGCCAGAAAAGGCGATTGCACCACGTAAGATTCTTATTTTATTAGGCTCTGCCATTTTAGGCCTCATCTTTGGTTGCCTATATATATTGGGCCAATTCTTTGGTAATCGCAAAGTCCAATCTGTACAAGAGATTAATGACATCCTTGGCATTCAAAACTTGGGCGTAATTCCAAATCATAAAGAAGTAGAATACGAAGAGCCTAGTAATCGTTTCGTAGCATTGTTGCGCAAAGTGAGAGGTTAATATGATTAGACTAATTTCTAATGAACGTGGTGATACACCACTTGTGGAAGCATACCGTACATTGCGTAGCAATCTTCAATATGTATGTAACCAATATAAGTGTAAGCTTATTTGTATTACTGCAGCCACTAGTGGTGAAGGCACTTCTGAGGTGGCTGCTAATACTGCATTAGCCTTATCTAAAAATAATAATAAAGTTCTTCTAGTAGATGGTAATCTACGTAATCCAACACAACATATAGCCTTTAATGTACAAAATAAGGGCCTTACAAATGCGGTGGTGATGGATGAAGATTTGACGATTCATCGTAATGTAGTGCCTCATTTGGATGTTCTTACGGCGGGTGAAGTTGTTGAATATCCATCTGATATTGTAGATTCTAGCAAATTACCTGCGATTTTTGAGTATGTACGTGATGAATATGATGTGATTATCATAGATACACCACCCGTATTGTCTGTTACAGATGCGGTTGTATTGGCAGAAAAATCAGATGGTGTTGTGTTAGTTGTTAAAAATGAAGTAGCTAGTCCAAAAGATTTGATTGAAGCTAAGAAACGACTTTCACAAGTAGGCATTCCTCTTTTAGGATCTATTGTGATTGACACATAATATAACTGTTTTAATCAGTATTCTATGTGATAAATCAAACGTATCAATATGGTACAGAAAGTATTGAGGTGATTTATATGAGAATTAATTTTTCTCCTCCAGATATTACAGAGTTAGAAATCAATGAAGTCGTTGAAGCCTTAAAAAGTGGGTGGATTACGACGGGTCCTCGTACTAAAGAATTAGAAAAAAAGATAGCTCATCAGTTAGGTACACCTAAATCCGTTTGTTTAAACTCTGCTACGGCAGCGCTTGAAATGTCTCTTCGCGTATTGGGTATTGGACCTGGAGACGAAGTCATAACTAGTGCTTATTCTTATACAGCTAGTGCGAGTCCTGTAGTTCATGTAGGTGCTACCTTAGTACTCGTTGATACACAGAAAGATGCTTATGAAATGGATTACGATGCAGTCGCTCGCGCTATTACACCAAAAACAAAAGCAATCATCCCTGTTGATGTTGCAGGTGTACCTTGCGATTATGATCGACTACGCTCCATTGTGGATGAAAAAAAATCTCTCTTTATACCTGCTAATGATATTCAAAAAGCATTAGGTTATATCCCTATTGTGGCTGATTGTGCTCATTCCTTTGGTGCATCTTATAAAGGAGTATCAACAGGTAATGTTGCAGACTTTAGTAGTTTTTCCTTCCATGCAGTAAAAAATTTTACTACTGCTGAAGGCGGCTGTGCTACATGGCGTCATATAGATGGTATTGATGATGAAACTATTTACAAGCAATTCCAATTGCTATCTTTGCATGGTCAAGATAAGGATGCTCTTGCAAAAACAAAAGCAGGTGCTTGGGAATATGATATTAAAGGTACCTATTATAAATGTAATATGACGGATATCATGGCGGCTATTGGGCTAGCTCAATTTGAAAGATACCCAAAACTTTTGGCACGTCGTAAAGAACTTATCGAAGCTTATGATACAGCATTTAAGGATTTACCTGTTACATTGTTGAACCATTATACAGATGAGCATGAGAGTAGTGGTCACTTGTATTTAGTCCGTTTAGATGGCCGTGATGCGGAATATCGAAATAAGGTTATAGAAGCTATGGCTGAGGCTGGCATTGCAACGAATGTTCACTATAAGCCAATTCCAATGCATACGGCTTACAAAAACTTAGGCTTTACAATCGATGACTATCCAAATGCTTATGACCAATTTAAGAATGAAATTACATTGCCACTTCATACGCTCCTTACAGATGAAGAAGTGCAATATATCATTGAGCAGTTTAAAAGGATTATTACCGAATGCTAGTAAAGAACTTTCATGATCTACCACAAGACCTACAGTGTGAAGCGGTTCGTCCCTATTTTGAAATATTAAATCAAAGACGTACAAGCCTTCTTTGTAAAAGCATTTTTGACCGCGTAATGGCAGCGGGACTGCTTATTATATTAAGTCCTGTATTTTTGATACTAGCCATCATGATTAAACGAGATAGTGCGGGAGAGGTTTTTTTCCGTCAAACTCGAGTGACACAGTACGGTCGTACCTTTGGCATCTACAAGTTCCGTACTATGGTAAAAAATGCAGAATCTTTAGGAGCACAAGTGACGTCGCAAAATGATATGCGTGTCACTAAGGTCGGAAATATGCTTCGCAGCTGTCGCCTCGATGAATTGCCTCAGCTTATCAATATCCTTTTAGGCGATATGAGTTTTGTTGGTACAAGACCTGAGGTTCCACGTTACGTGTCTGCTTATACAGATGAAATGAAAGCTACCTTATTATTACCAGCTGGGGTTACCAGTATTGCCAGTATTACTTATAAGGATGAAGATCAACTTTTACAAAATGCTCAAAATGTTGATGAAGTCTATATAAATGAGGTTTTACCGGGCAAGATGGCTTGGAATTTAAAGAGTATTAAGGAGTTTTCTTTTTTACAAGATATAAAAACGATGATTGATACAGTATTAGCTGTATTACGTTGAAAGAGGTCCCTATGAGTACATCTATGACAAAGGAAATACAAGAAAAAGAGCTGAATATGTTGCTGTACTTTAAAGAGTTCTGCAATAAACATAATTTGCGCTTTTATCTTTGCGGCGGTGGTCTCATTGGGGCTATACGGCATAATGGATTTATCCCTTGGGATGATGATTTAGATCTATTTATGCCTCGTCCAGATTATGAAAAGTTAGCTAAATTATGGCCAAAATATGCTGACACTGAACGATTTACGTATTGTCGTACTGATCGAGATCACATCTATCATGATGCAGGTGCATCTATAAGAGATAATAATACGACCTTTATCAATCGTCATAGTATGCATGAAGATGTTTGTCATGGTTTAGCACTTGAAATTATGCCTATTGATGGCTGTGCACCCGGCAAAATTAGTCGTTTATTGCAATTGATGTGGGCCATGACGTTTGCACTCTTTAATGCGCAGCGTTTACCAGATAATAAAGGGCCTACATATCGCGCTTTAGCTGGCTATATTTATAAAATCTTTTCCAGTCAGTCTATACGCTATCATATTTGGCGATTTGCAGAAAAGAGAATGACTCAATACGACTTTGATACCAGTGATGAATGTACGGAGTTAATTGGCAGTTTAAAAGGTATGAAGCTACGTCATCCTAGAGAGGACTTTGCTTCTGTTGTATATAAAGACTTTGAAGGTCATCAAATACCTGTTATGAAAGGGTATGAGAGATATTTGCGCCTTATTTGGGGCGACTATATGCAATTACCACCTATAGAAGAACGTGTGGCAAAACATGATGCAGTATTTGCTGATCTACATACAC
>ERZ773212.1334-NODE-1334-length-11382-cov-4.356317_pt1 | contig 11382 bp, 9 predicted proteins | sample MGYA00581005_ERZ773212 | MGnify/ENA primary metagenome ERZ773212 (study PRJEB29015, sample SAMEA2738154) | human oral metagenome | biome: human oral; feature: human-associated habitat; material: saliva | place: China | collected 2196 ... | reverse complement strand
TGCTACAATACACCCAGCGGAACTCTGCAGTCCAGAATGTAGTGAGTTAGTACAGAGCGGTATCATCAGTAGACTAAATGTGTTATCATTATCACTGTAATACTAAATAACGAAGCAGCTATCTGCATAGCTCCTGGTATCTCGGGGCAGATAGTGGTGAGGAAAGGAGTTAAGAATAATAATATGTCAGCTGACATCAAACAACTATTTGAGGCGGGAGTGCACTTCGGGCATCAGACTTCACGATGGAACCCGAAGATGGCTAAGTATATCTATGGCAAAAAGGACGGTATCCACATTATCAACTTAGATCAGACGGTGGCGCAGCTTGATCGGGCGAGCGACTTTCTGAAAGAGGTGGTCGGGCGAGGTCGCCAGGTCTTATTTGTTGGTACTAGGAAGCAGACTAAAGAGATCGTGAAGTCGGCTGCCGAGTCGGTCGGTATGCCTTATGTAACTGAGCGATGGCTGGGTGGCATGCTAACCAATCAGCACACCATCGTGTCACAGATCAAGAAGCTAAAGTTGCTAGAGAAGAGAATGGCGAGCGGCGAGCTGGCTAATCGTTATTCTAAGCTGGAAGTGCAGCGCATCCAGGAGGAAATTGATACGCTGAATATCCGCTATGGTGGCATCAAAGAGATGCGAGGTAAACCGGGAGCGATGGTGGTACTGGACGCCGTGACGGACCGCAACGCCATTACCGAGGCGCAGAAGCTGCGTGTGCCGGTGGTGGCAGTCTGTGACTCTAATGCTAATCCGACCGGCATCGACTATGTCATTCCGGCTAATGATGATGCTCTAGCCGGGTTGCGTTTGATCATAAGTCAGTTGGCCGAGGCGGTTAAAGACGGTAGTAGCGTGGCGGCTAAGCGAGCCGAAGAGCGTCGAGCTGAAGAAGCCAAGAATAAAGAGTCTAACGAAAAGTAGATAGAATTAAGTAAGTGTAAAGCTGGGGAGAAGACAAATGAGTGTAAGTCTGGATGAGATCAAGAAACTGAAAGAACTGACCGGCGTGGGGCTAACCGACGCCAAGAAAGCTTTGGTAGAGGCCGGAGGCGACTTCGACAAGGCGCTTGAGGCGATGCGAAAGAAAGGTCTGACAAAGGCCGAGAAGCGAGGCGAACGAGAAGCTCGAGAAGGGCTGATCGAGTCTTATGTGCATGGCAATCGGATCGGGGTAATAGTCGAGCTTAATTGTGAGACCGACTTTGTGGCTCGCACTGACAACTTCAAGAGCCTAGCCCACGAGCTGGCGATGCAGATCGCTGCTATGCGACCGAAATGGGTGTCGCAAGATGACATACCTGAGGCGGAGCGAACTCGTAAACGGGAAGAGCTGGTTGCTTCGGCTAAAGCCGACCCGAAGAACGCTAATAAGCCGGCTGAGATCTTGGACAAAATCATCGACGGTCAGTTGAACAAATATTTTTCTGAACTAGTCTTGCTTGATCAAACCTACTGGAAAGATGATAGTAAGACGATCGGTACACTGGTCAAGGAAGAAATGGCGAAGCTAGGTGAAAACATCGTGGTTCGTCGCTTTGCCAGGCTGGAGCTCGGTGTTAGCGAAGACTAACTTGCCGTGCTAGAATAGCAGTACATGGATACAAGTATTTACGACCAGAAGTTCGAGTCAGCAGTGGCTCACTTCGCCGAGGAAATTAAGAAGGTTCGCACCGGCAGGGCTCACCCTGATATGCTTAGCGGCGTACAGGTAGAGGTCTACGGTACTAAGATGCCTCTTAACCAGGTGGCAAATATCACAGCGCCGGAGGCGACGCAGATCTTAGTCACGCCGTTTGACCAAGCTAACTTGCGAGCGATTGCCGGTGCTATCAGCTCGACGCCGGATCTAGGCTTTAATCCGAGTGACGATGGTCACAATGTGCGAGTGCCGATCCCACCTTTGACCGAGGAGCGACGGCGAGAGATCGTCAAAAGTCTCAATAACAAAGTTGAGGAGGCTAAGATCGTCGTGCGGTCAGTGCGTGATGAGGCTCGCAAAGCGATCAAGGTGGCTAAGGCGGGTAAGCACATTTCCGAGGATGACGAGAAGCGCATCCAGGCCGGCATTGACGACTCGGCAAGTCAGGCTAACGAGCAGATTGCTAAGATCGCCAAGGATAAAGAGACTGAGATCATGACCATCTAGGCTTAGCCTCAGCGGATGCCGGGATGCTAAATAGGATAGAGAGACGTAGCTGATGGAGCAGGCGGAGCGAATTATCCCTAATCACCTTGGCTTGATCGTTGACGGTAATCGACGTTGGGCAAAAGAGCGGGGCTTGACTACTTACGAGGGGCACAAGCAGGGCTTTGAGGTCTTAAAACAAGTAGCTTACTACGCTCAGGCTCGCCGGATTCCTTACCTCAGTGCCTTTATCTTTTCGACCGAGAACTGGCAACGTAGCGAGAGCGAGGTTGGCTACCTGATGAAGATCTTTCTCCACGCTTTTCGCCACGATATGAAGCAGATGATCGGAGATGGCTTCCGGATCATCTTCTTGGGACGGCGAGACCGAGTCAGCCGGGATATCCTGTGTGCTATGGATGAAGCAGAGAAGCAATCGGCGGGCAATAGTCAGACGGTGCTGGCGCTTCATTTTAACTATGGTGGTAGGGCTGAGATAATCGATGCCGCTAGACATTTAGCGGCTGATGTCAGAGCGGGTAAGGCTAACTTGGCTGAGATGAGCGAAGAGCGCTTCGCCGGGTATATGTATCATCCCGAGCTGCCCGACTTGGACTTGATGGTGCGGACGAGCGGTGAGCAACGCTTGTCGGGCTTTATGCTATGGCGGGCGGCATATAGTGAGCTGATGTTTGTCGACAAGAACTGGCCTGATATGACTGAGCAAGATATCGACGATATCATAGATGAATATTCTCGGCGCAACCGTCGGTTCGGCAAGTAAGCTGCGGCGGGCAACGGTAATCCGGCTGGTCGTCAGTGAGAAATAAGGGTAGAATAATATCAAGTAAATATCGGATGATGAAGGGGGTAGGATAAATGGTATTAGCATGGTGGCAAATAGTGCTGGGTGTGATCGTGGGCTTAGTGATCTTGACCGTCTTGGTGATAGTGCATGAGCTGGGTCACGCCGTCGTGGCTAAGCGTAACGGCGTGGACGTCGAAGAGTTCGGCATCGGCTTCCCGCCTAGGGCGAAGGAGTTCGGTAAGGTCAAAGGTACGCTGGTGACGCTTAACTGGCTACCCTTAGGTGGCTTCTGCAAGATGAAGGGCGAGAGTGACGATGCTACGGGTAAAGGTACCTATGGGGCGGCTTCGCTCCGGGCGAAAGCCGAGATCTTACTGGCCGGCGTGACGATGAACTTTTTATTAGCCTGCTTGCTATTCACAATTCTGGCACTATTTGGCATACCTCGCATCATGCCGGGGCAATTTGCTATTGCTTCCGATGATCACGGTGAGCGAGGGGTGGTCGGTATCTACTCGGTAGTCAAGAACTCACCGGCTGAGCGGACCGGGCTCAAAAAGGGCGACCGACTGGTGTCAGTAGCGGGGAAGCCGGTCGGATTGTCGTCGGAAGTGCCGCTATTAACTAAACAGAACGCCGGGCGCCAGGCTGACATAGTTGTGATCAGGGATGGTAAGAAGCGGACGGTCAGAGCTGAGATTGGCGACCAAGATAGCTCCGGGCGGGGTCGGCTAGGCATCCAGACGACTCAGCTTCACGCCGGTACAGTGCGAGCGACTTGGAGTGCTCCGATAGTAGGGGTAGTTACAGCGGGGCAATTCTTCTGGATGACTCTAAGCGGTCTGGTTGGTTTGATCGGCAATCTATTTCAGGGGCTGTGGGGACTGGTCGTTAATTCTCCGGCAGCGCAGGCCGAGCTAGCTAGTGTCTCCGATGGTGTGTCTGGGCCGGTCGGCATCTTGGGGCAGATTTTCCCCAGTGCTATGGTGGCAGGTCCGATAACACTACTATATATATCCGGCGTCATCTCGGTCTCGCTGGCGGTGATGAACTTGCTGCCGATCCCGGGACTGGACGGTGGCAGGCTGTACTTGACGCTATGGTACCGGGCTCGTCACCAAAAGCTGACTAAGGAGCGAGAGGAGAAGATTGTCGGCCGAGGAATGGCATTCCTGTTCGGATTAATCATCTTGATTACGATAGTAGATCTGGTCAAAGTCTTCCATAAGTAAGAGCCAGCTCTCGGTGTGCTAAAATAATGCCATGAAACGATCGGAGCTTTTTACCAAAACAACCAAGACCGTGCCCGCCGACGAGGCGTCGCTTAACGCTAAGCTATTGATCAGAGCAGGCTATGTCCATAAGGAAATGGCGGGGGTGTATGCCTATCTACCGCTAGGTCTCCGTGTGATGGAAAAGATCAAGCAGATCGTTCGAGAGGAGATGAATGCGGTCGGCGGGCAAGAGCTACTGATGACCAATCTACAGCCCAAGGCTGTCTGGCAGACAACGGGTCGCTGGGACGATCAGCTGGTCGATATCTGGTTCAAGACTAAACTGCAGGCGGGTGACGAGGAGGTGGGGCTGGCTTGGTCGCACGAAGAGCCGATCATGAACATGCTGAGAGAGCACGTTCACAGCTACAAGGATTTGCCGGTGGCAGTCTACCAGTTTCAGACCAAGTTGCGTAATGAGTTGAGAGCTAAATCCGGTATCATGCGAGGTCGGGAGTTCCTGATGAAGGATCTCTATAGTATTCATGCCACCAAGGAAGATCTGGCTCAATTTTACGACCGGGTAATTGAGGCCTACAAGCGAATCTACGACCGGCTGGGGATTGGCCAGCTAACCTATGTGACCTTTGCCAGCGGTGGGGCATTTACTAAGTTTAGCCACGAGTTCCAGACTATATGTGAGGCGGGGGAAGACTGGCTTTACCTGGATCGGGAGCGCAATATAGCCGTTAACGAGGAAGTGCTGGACGATGCTGTAGCTGATATGGGGCTGGATAAGACAAAGCTGGAGAAGCTCCGTAGTGCTGAGGTCGGTAATATATTTAACTTCGGTACGGAAAAGGCGGATCAAATGGGGATCACCTTCACGGATAAAGACAACAAGAACAAGCCATTTTATTACGGTTCGTATGGCATTGGCATTAGTCGGGTGATGGGCGTGATTGCTGAGCTGTTCTCTGATGAGCAAGGGCTGGTCTGGCCGGAGAATATTGCGCCGTTTTCTCTCTATTTGATTAATATCGGTGATTCGGCTGAGGTACGGGCGATGACCCAAGACGTCTACGACCGTTTGACGGCTAGCGGCGTAGAGGTACTTTGGGATGATCGAGACGCCAGACCGGGTGACAAATTTGCCGACGGAGATTTAATGGGCATACCGCACCGAGTAGTGGTGAGTCCACAGACGGTAGCGGGCAACAAGCTGGAGTATAAAGGACGCACCGAGCAGAAGGCGGTTGAGCTGAGTGTTGATCAGCTGATGGAGAAACTTATCCACAAGGGTATCTAGACTGCTGCCGGCGGTGTGGTACAATAGCTGGACTAACTTAAGTCTTCGGATTATGGTTAGCCAGGACTTATTGAAGGAGGAAAGATGAAGAAGGTATTTCATATTACTAAACAGGGTAAGGCGGATCTGGAGAAAGAGCTGAAGGAGCTGATAGACGCTCGGGGCGAGGTAGCGGAGGCTATCGCTACAGCCAGAGAGCTGGGCGACCTGTCGGAGAATGCTGAATATACCGCAGCCAAGGAAAAGCAAAGTCAGTCAGAAGCCCGAATCGCCGAGATCGAGGAGATCTTAGATGGGGCGCAGATTATCGCCGCTGATGGTGACGGTACGGTTAGCATTGGCGATTTGGTTGTGGTATCATTAAATGGTAAGGAATCAACATTCAACGTAGTGGGGGCTGTCGAGGCTGATCCGACCCAGAACAAGATCAGCTTTGAGTCGCCGCTAGGTTCAGCCCTGATGGGTAAGAAAGTTGGTGACGAGGTAGTCTTTTCTTCACCCAGTGGCGAGAAGGTCTATACTATAGTAAAAGTAAACTAGTTTAATGAGCAACTAAAGAGGGGTAGGCAAAAGTAGATGGCGACAGACAACCGCAGAAGCAACCTTGGGGAGCTGGAGCAGTCTGCCGCTAATAACCCTCGTAGTGGTACCGTACCTCATTATGGTGGCAGGTACCAGGCCGGAAGTATGACCGGTAGTAGCGCTTTGACCGAGGTGGATGACGATGACTACATGAGCAGTTATCCTCAGGTTAGCTACTCTCAAGACGCTCCACAGCCCTCCGGAGAGTCCGGTGGGGCACCCGACTATTCCGGCTACTCTGATTATTCGCCAGGGTCGGATTACTTTGACAATCTTGGCAAAGACCGTACCGGTAACGACGGTCAAGATAAAGAGAAAGATCAACAAGGCAAAGGTTCTAACGCCCCCGGCGGTTCCGGTGGAGACCAGTCAAAGCGAGATCTGGGCGGTCAAGAGCGTGACGCCTCGATCGACTCGAGCAAGTTTGATGGCAGCATGGATGGCTCCAAGGACAAATCAAAGTCAGGCGGTCTCGGCGGCAAGAAAGGTGTCTCAGCCGGCTTTGCGGGCATGGGGACACGTGCTGTGGCGGGGATAGCGATGCTAATCGTACTGGCTTTCCTGGTGATTAGCTTTTATCTGGCCGGTGGGCTGGGACGGATGATCCAAGCGGCGGCTTTCTTGCGGGAATATGGTCTAGAGTGGATACTCGGTCAAGATAACGTCGCTATGGTGACGGCTGCCAGTCTGGTAAATAAGGGAGCTGACGCTGCCAATATTGATCTCGGTGATGCCGGCGATAAGACTAAGATGGCCGGCGGGGTGGGGACTGATAGTCGGGTGGCATCATCTACCAAGTCTAACTCCGGCAGCAAAACCGAGTCGGTGGGTGCTGTTGGGGCGACGGCTGCCGGTGCCTCAACAAGCGATGTGATGTCGGACAGAGTAAAAAAATCGAGAATGGGTGTGCTCAGCCTGAAGTATGCCAAGAAGATGAAAGAGAACTTTGAGAAGAACGGCCTGGTCTACGATGATGATGGTAATGGCATGACTATTGACCCGGCCAGAGCTTTCGGCATGAGCTCTGAGCTACTCAAGAAGTCGGGCGATTCAATGAGGGGCGAGGTAGCTGCCCGGCTGGGGGTCAGTCCGGACAAGGTAACCATCCGAGACGGAAAAGTGCATTTGTCGAGGAGGCTGTCTTACTCGGAGACGAGGCGGGCGATCAGCGGTATGGACAACTTGGGTAAATGGCAGCTGACCGGCTGGCTTAATACCAGGGCGGCCATGAAGAGAGAGAGCTATACCAGGTGGCTTCACCCGGTGCAGGGCTCGAAGAGCGAGCTCTATAAGAAGTTTCAAGACTGGACGAAGGATCAATTCAGCAATATTCCCGCAAACGGCAGTTACCTCAGTGAGATTGCCGGCGCAGGGGGTGGCGGTGATGCCGGTGGCATAGCTAAGGTGATCAATCAGCTCAAGCAAGAGCGCCAGGAAGTGGCTGACAAGACCCCGGAGTATACTCGGTCTCGGGTGAATAATATCATAGACAAACTAAAGCAGTTTGAGACGTTCATTAATTCCGCCATGAAGATGAACGGCTTTAAGACGACCGGTCTCACTATTATCATCTTTATGGCCGGTTTCGTCTGTATGATCAGCAAGATATATAGCAGGCTCGGGGAGTTTAAATATTCCAACATTGTCGTGCCGGCTGAGAAGGAAGCGGGGTTATATCTGGGCTATGCCTCACAGATGATGTCATTATCCAAGGACATGAACATGAAGACACTGGAGCTTGCTACTAAGTCAATGCTAGAGGACGACATCCCCGAGATCAATAGCGATGGTGAGGCGACCGGTAAAATGGTGCACAGCAGCTATGCATCCAGTCCTGCTATAGCTAAGAATATGGGTATAGCTGGCAGCGATAGGTTAAACGACAACTCCGGCATGCAGGGGATTCTCAGAACGGTCGGCAAGCCGGGCTTTAATTTCCTGCCGGGTCGGATGAATGGTATGCTTAATAGCCTTTATACTCAGTATAAAGACATGGTAGACGTAGTGTGCGGAATAATAGATATTTTGTTTAGTGGACCGCTAAAAAATATTACAGAAGCCATCATAGACTTCATCGTTGGTCTAGTGAAAAAGCAGTTTGAGGCATTGATAGCCAACCTATTTGCTAGTAACGATGAGTTCTGGCAGGTACTCACGGTGATGGCGAACTGGCTGGTAGGACAGCCCTTGACGACTGACATTGCTACGCCGGCTGAACACGGTTCTAACGCTATGTTTGGCGCTCGATATCTAGCCAATGACCAAGCAATGATGACCGGTGGCCGTAAGCTGAGCGACAAGGAGGCGGTTGAACTAAACTTGGAGAACCGGCGTTATCTGGCTTGGCGGCACAGTCAAAAGCCATTACTGGCTCGGCTATTTGATCCGTACGACTATAGTTCGTCGCTTAACCAGATAGCTTATGCGGCTAATCTAAATATGGGCAAGCAAGACATTTGGCTGGCGATGGGCAACGCTCTGAAGACTATAGTGTCGGCGCCGACTATCATGGCGACAGCTAGCAATCAGCTGTTAGGCAATAATGCCTATGCTGCTAGTGCCTACGATTACGGTGTACCGATGTACGGTCGTAGCCTGAGTGAGATGAACGAGATTATCAACGACGATTCGCAGGGCTTGTTTAAGAATGCTGATAAGGCAATCGGACTCTTTCAGATACCACCACCACCGGGTGAAGAGAACCCATATATTAAGTATGCCAGGGAGTGCTTACTGTCAGAGGTCAGTACAAGCGACTATTCGGTTAAACCGATCGATAATTCTGATGGCACCAAGTTTAACTATGCCGATACTTCCGACGAAGAGAATGAAGGGAAGAGTTCTCGTTGGCGAACCTGTCAGCAACAGGCTACCCAGCCGGATTATAAGGCGGTTCGGCTCTATGTGATGGGCTACTATGGCGTCGTCTCCATCGCTTGTTATCATGGGGATGACGGGGATAGTGAATCTGGCGCCGCCTGCAAAGAGATGCAGGTAGATGATGTGAGTAGCGGTAGTAAGTCGTCGGCTGATGGCTCAGGTAACGTTGAGGCAACTGAGATGCAGAAGAAGTTTGCTGATGAGACCCACGGTCATTACGGTGCATATTCGACATCTAGTAACGGCTGTACGACTGTTACTGCATGGTTTATAGGTGAACACACCACATTAACATATGGTCACGGCAATGGTAATCAGGTGGTAAAGCAGTTGATTGCAGCCAACCCGGGGAAGAACTTAAAGTCTGAACCATATCCGACCAAGGCGCCGGCGATCTTTAGCTCGGTTGCCGGTCATATGCATGCTAGTGGTAGTGCAGGGCACACTGGGGTGGTGACTAGCGTTGATCCGACGACCGGGACGATTCATACGCTGGAATCAGGAGCTAATAACTCCATGAATGGTCTTAGCTTGCCCTGGTCAAAGACTTTTGAGTGGAAGAAAGAGGACTATAGCAGTGGGGTTGAGTTTGTCTACGTCGGTGACTATCTGAAGTAAAGGCGAGTCATCACTCTGACTGTTAGCTACCAGTCGTACCATAGTAGCTAAAGTTGAGCGGCGGAAAATATTACCTCCGGTAAACCTCCGGAGGCAATATATTTATACAGTATGTAGCCGATCCGGGTTAGTTACTATCTACCTGATCCAGCTCACTTTCGCTCACGTCGCCCTGTGGCGGTAGGTAGAACTCTCCACCGTTGGCAAACCGACCCGTATCAAAGTCATAGATTGAGCGATCTTCGTTCCAGGCCTTGAGGAATGTTTTAGTTATTGACCTCCTTGCTGTCTGTATCTCTCTGACGGTCGGGAGTTCGTCGGACTCAATCAGTAGGGCGGGGCAGTCATGCCTACGCCTGATACAGATGACAAAAGGTTTGTCTACATGAATAATCTGCGGAGTGTCTGTCGTGAAAAGAAAAAAGTTCAGGTCAATAGTGCCGTTAGAAGTTATAAAGATGGCGTCACGTTGCTCCATCTGATCGTCGTGGTAAATGGTTTCTCTGTAGATGCCTGTGTTAAATTCGGAGGCAACCAGCGTTCCTACGACATGAGAGTACTTTACATTAGACGAGTAGCAATATCCGGCATTGGCTAGGGCAGTCATAAAGGGCGAGTTCTCAGACCCTTCACGTCGCTGTTCGTACTCCATTACATCCTGCAGGTCGCCACTATTGCCGGTGAATTCATGGTACATATTTACTATATCGTCGACTGATGAGCGCTTGATGTCGGCGGTGTAGTCGCTGTTGGTATATCTTTGCTGGCGATACTTGTCGTCGTCAAAGTGATAGACCTTCTCGACTTTATTGCCCTTGTCGTCGATGAGATAGCATTTGTAGTCAGTCGGTTTCAGAGTCTCGAAGCTCGGTAGAACGTTCTTCGGGTTAGGCTGAGACGGTGGGTTTATGCTTTGATTATTGCCGGCACTACCGTCGTTATTGACCGTGGGTGTACCTGGTATTTCGCCACTGCTATTAGCACTGTCGTCAGCATTGCCCGGCGCACTATCCTCACTGGCGGTGATAGCTGGCTGAGCCATGTTGCCACCATGTGACGCTAGGTAGTTCTTGCCGACGACCGCCCCGGCGGAGATGATCGCTAGGGTAGAGGTGATAATAGCCATGCGGCGGAGCAGCTTGTCTCGGGTGCTCGGCTCGGCTTCAGCTTGCTCGTAGTTGCTATAGCTATACTGCTGATGGCTGGTGGCGTAGGCTGGATAGTCTTGATATCGCCAGGCTGTATCGGTCAGCTGAGGCAGGCGCTCGGTATCTTGCAGATCCTGATCAATAATATTATTACTCTGATAACTATCATATGTTCCCATATTAGACCTCCGGCGCTTTGCCTCCTTCACACTTAAATTACTACTGTTACTGTACGATATAGTTGTTATAAATACAAGGCTATCTTAGGCTGGGAAAGGGCGATGTATCATGCTGTGACTTGCCTAGCAACCCAGCAGGATGCATATATACTACGCTACCTAGGCGAGAAGGTGTGTAGTCATGTTTTGCCATGGTCAGTTAGCTTAATTAACGCATCTGCTGGACACGCTGGAGACCTGTCCAGCCGATGCTGGTAGGACTAACTAATCATAATAAAGCAATGGTTACGTAGCTTCCTTACCTAAGCGAGCATAACGCTAGGTATCGTGCTTGTGAGCTTGTCCAGCAGCCCAGCATGATGCATCACGTTACGTTGCTTAAGCAAAAACACGTATAATCATGCTCTGTTGCAGTTAAGTCGGTCTAGCTAGCGCATCTGCTGGACATGCTGTGGGTGTTCTGACTCACAAACATATTGGAATTGAGCGTACTGTTTAAGTCGGTACTTT
>ERZ773212.1332-NODE-1332-length-11396-cov-3.840049_pt1 | contig 11396 bp, 8 predicted proteins | sample MGYA00581005_ERZ773212 | MGnify/ENA primary metagenome ERZ773212 (study PRJEB29015, sample SAMEA2738154) | human oral metagenome | biome: human oral; feature: human-associated habitat; material: saliva | place: China | collected 2196 ... | reverse complement strand
CAATAACTCCAATTGTACCTTGATAAGAATTATATTTTCTACTTTTACGTGTAAATGATGTAACTTGTATTTTTAGTTTTTGAATGATACGTTGAACTTTCTTTTTATTAATAGAATGACCTTGATTACAAAGTTCTGCATGAATTCTTCTATAACCATAATCTTTATGAACGCTACGAAGTTCGAGAATTTTTTCTTCCATATCTTTATCTGGATTTTCTCTATTAAAACGTTTTTGCCAGTACATAAAAGTTGATTTAGCTATACCTGCATACTCTAAAAGATCTTTTAATTTGTATTTTTCTCGGAGACTGTCAATGACTCTAGCCGTTCTTTCGTTCTTGCTTCGTCCTCTAAATTCAGTCTCCGCATTGCTTTTAAAAAGTCATTTTCCATCCTTAAGTGATAATTTTCTTCTTGTATTTTTTTGTATTCTTCTTCTGTTATTTTCTTTTGTTTTTTTGCTTTTGATGAACGTTTTTTATGATACTCCACTGTATATTCCCTACCTTCCTGAGGGTTTTTCAAAGCTTCCGGACCATCTTTTTTATACTTTTTAATCCATGACCCGATGACTCGATGATTTAGAATTCCATATTTTAACCCCAATTCACTATATGAAACATTTCCCTTCAAGTAAGATTCTACCACTAATAGTTTCAATTCAAAAGGGTATACACGTCCATTCTCTAAAAGTCTTAACCCTTCATTTCCAAATTTATTATAAAATTTTACCCAATAACCTATTTGTCTAGTTGATTTTAATCCATATTTTTTACTTAAAGTTTGATAACCACCTTCACCTCGAAGGTATGCTTCAACAACTTTCTTCTTAAATTCAAAGTCATATTTAGCCATAAAAATACCGACCTCCAAATGTTAGATTTTCGGTCTAACTTTTTGGGGTCGGTACACCTTCGGTGTTTCATGCCTAGAGTTACTATGAGAAGTTTTTTCGGGATGATAGAAGTGTTTTATGGATAAAAAGGGCAGCCGTTATTACAGCTGCCTTTTTTATTGAGTCGTTATCATATAGTTTGACTGTAAAATGATTGTTACGCTTTTCTGTCTTCAAGTGTTTTTTGAATTTGTTCGGCTTCTTTGAGTAGAGGATCTGGTGCTTGTGTAAATGGGTTATTAGTGAACAATTCAATCCAACGTACTTTACTGTAATCTTGAGTGTATTCTGTATGATATTTATCCAATTCTATAAATATCATCTCAGTAAGATTTTGTGGTTCATTGAATCCTTTGAAATCTACTTTTAGAGTTTCATTTGAACTATTACTTAATAAACTGAATGCATGGAACATTCTTTCGTCATCGAAATATTGTTTTGGTGTGATGTAAATGGTGTAAAATGGTAGTAATTCATTGACAAAGCAAGCAGGATTAAGTTTTTTTGCTTTAAATAATTCTTTATTTTTAGTGAAATAGTTTGAAAGATATAAATAATATGATTCGTTTAGATTAACTTCCTTCACTATTTGAATTTCTACTAACATTTCAGATCCACTAGCTAATTGTGTTAAGGTAGTGATACTTGCCCTATTATCATCCAGAACTTTAAAAGGATTCAGTAATTTTACTTCATGAACGGGTAGTTCAAGTATATCACTTATAAATTGAGCTGTTATTTCAGTGTTACTGAAAAATTTCTGTGCTAGTGCATGAGTTATTGATTGTGTATGGTTTATATGTTTTTCCATCGGATAACATCCTCTCAGTTTTGTTTTTTGAAGTAAATAACTAGTAGAATCATTTTTAGCATTCTGTCTTCACTTATATATACGAAAAAATTCTCGGAAAATATTTTTTTATAGTAACTTTTTTAGAAAAATTAAGTTGTAATTTCTACTTCATTTTTATGGTTCTGGTATTTGTATTCCCGTAATCGTCCATTATTTTTTGAATAAGTAGCTTTCAATCTTTATTTAACGCTAGTTTATTTCCCATTATAATCCCTTAAGACTCTCTCAACTTGTTCCTCTAGTACCTCTCTATCTGGAATATACAAAGTGTATTTAGATGCAAATATTTGATTAGATAAATTTCCAAGAGCATATTCTGCTTGAATACTATCCTTATCGGTACAAAGGATAATTCCAATTGGTTCATGATCCGTTTCATCGTTTACTTCTGTTTTGTAGTAGTTCAGATACATATTGAGTTGTCCAACTGCTTCTGGAATTAGCTTTCCTGTTTTTAATTCAATCAAAACATAACTTTTTAATATTTTATTGTAAAATACCATATCCACATAATAATGAGTATTTCCAAGTGTTATCCTTTGTTGTGTTCCAACATACATAAAGCCTTTGCCTAGTTCAAGTAAGAATTTTTCAATGTGAGTCATTAAAGATTTTTCTAAATCACTTTCCATTACAAGTTTTTCTTCAGGTAATCCTAAAAATTCAAATACATAAGGATCTTTTACAATATCACTTGCCTTATTAATTTCATTTCCTTTTAGAGCTAAGTCTAATACTTTTTCTTTATTCTCTTCTCCTGATGAGAGTAGTAACCTCTCAAAAAGTGAGGTTTTAATTTGCCGTTTCAACTCTCTTACCGACCAATTTGCTTGAACGGTTTCTTTTTCGTAAAAACTTCTTTTCTTTTCATCATTGACAGACAGTAATTCACAATAATGTGACCAACTTAATTTTCCAGACACTGTCTGGAAAATTGGGAAATTTAAATAAAAATTTCTCATATTAAATAAGTTAGATTTTGAAAATCCTTTGCCATATTCTTTTGTAAGTCTCTTTGATAAATCTGCTATTAATTTTTTTCCATACTCAGCTCTATTTAAGTTTTCCTGTTCATCTTCTACGATAATTCGTCCAATTTCCCAATAGGTTTGAACAAGAATATTATTGACTTCTCTGGACACCTTATTCCTTGCTTGATCCATTAATTGTTTAATATTGTTATAAACATCTTGATGAATGTTATCTATTTCATGCTTCATTTAGTTTTCTCCCTTTTTGATTTTGTATTTTTTGTCTGTTCTTTCATAGTTAACACTCCTTCATTTTATTTTGAAGTGGAATAGTGGTGAGTATTCTGTCTTCATCTTCTATATACGTAAAAATTCTCGGAAAATATTTTTTTATTACGAGAAATCTGCCTTTTCAGTAAAAATGTAACTACTTTCAATCAATCTAAATTTATGTTAGGATAAAAAAGATTAGGAGGTTTTTATGACAGAGACAGAATTAACTATTGAACAACGTGCCTTGGATATTGTAAAGCAAGAACTAAATCAATATTCATCAAAGCAAATTGATACAGTATTAGCTTTGTTAGAAGATGGCAATACAGTTCCTTTTATTGCACGTTATCGTAAAGATCAAACAGGGAGTTTGGATGAAGTTCAAATTCGTGAAATTGAAGAAAGAAATCGTTATTTAGTAAATTTTGAAAAAAGAAAAGATGAAGTTATTCGATTAATTGATGAACAAGAAAAATTAACAGATGAAATCTTAAATGATTTAATGAAAGCAAAAACTTTAACCGCTTTAGAAGATATTTATCGTCCATTTAAACAAAAGAAACGTACGAAAGCGACGATTGCCAAAGAAGCAGGATTAGAGCCGTTAGCTGAATTTTTATTAGCTTGTACAGCAGATGATGTTGAAGCAAAAGCTGCAACATTCGTTAACGAAGAAAAAGAAATTCTTACAGTAGAAGATGCGTTAAATGGAGCGTTAGAAATTATTGCTGAAAAAGTCTCCGATAATGCTCATTACAGAAAATTATTACGTGAATACACAGTTCAAAAAGCAATGCTTGTGACAAGTTTAAAAGATGAAGAAAAAGATGAAAAACACGTATACGAAATGTATTATGATTATCAAGAATTGGTAAAAACAATTGTGCCACATCGTATTTTAGCAGTGAATCGTGCTGAAAAAGAAGGCGTGGTTAAAGTTAGCTTGGAAGTTGATACAACGATTCCATTAGAAAAAATCATGAAGAAAGAAATTTCAAATGCAGCTTCTCCATCTGCGACTTATATAAAAGCCGCAATTGAGGATAGTGTTAAACGTTTCATTGCACCAGCTATTGAGCGTGAAATTCGTTCTGAATTAACAGAGAAGGCTCAAACTCAAGCAATTGAGATTTTTGGAGAAAATTTACAAAATCTGTTATTACAAGCACCGATGAAAGGACATGTGATCCTAGGATTAGACCCAGCGTATCGAACAGGGTGTAAGTTAGCCATTATAGATGAAACGGGGAAAGTATTGGATAAAGCAGTCATTTACCCTCACCAAGGAGCAAGTGACTTTAAGCGTGCTCAAGCAGGAACAACATTCAAGAAATTATTGGAAGATTATCAGGTTACTTTAGTCGCTATTGGAAATGGTACTGCAAGCCGAGAATCAGAAGCTTTCGTGAGTGAACAGATTAAAGGGATAAATCGTAAAATTTATTACACAATTGTTAGTGAAGCAGGAGCATCTGTTTATTCTGCTAGTGAGATTGCACGAAAAGAATTTCCGGATTATCAAGTAGAAGAACGTTCAGCGGTAAGTATTGCTCGTCGATTGCAAGATCCATTAGCAGAATTAGTGAAAATTGATCCAAAAGCAGTAGGAGTAGGACAATATCAACATGATGTGAGTCAAAAACAATTAGATGCCAAATTAGACATTGTGGTTGAAACTGCCGTGAATAAAGTTGGTGTCAATGTCAATACAGCAAGTGCTGCTCTATTAGAACATATTGCAGGACTAACTAAAACGACTGCTGCAAATGTGGTTGCTTACCGTGATGAAAATGGAAAATTCACCAATCGTTCACAATTGAAAAAAGTTCCTCGCTTAGGACCAAAAGCTTTTGAACAAGCAGTAGGATTTTTAAGAATTGTAGATGGTAAAAACCCACTGGATGGAACAGATATCCACCCAGAGTCTTATGAATTTGCAGAAAAGATTTTAGAAAAAATTCAAGCTAAAAAAGTAGAAATTGGGACAGAAAAAGTAGAACAAGCACTGTCTGCTTTAGATAAAAAGGCATTATCTACTGAACTAGGAATTGGACTTGAAACTTTAGAATTAATTTTTGGATTAACAAAACCAGGAAGAGATCCTCGTGAAGAAGTTGATCCCCCAATTTTAAGAAGTGATGTGTTATCTATGGAAGATATTCAAGTTGGAATGGAATTACAAGGAACGATTCGTAATGTAGTCGATTTTGGGGCATTCGTGGATATCGGTGTGAAACAAGATGGATTAGTTCATATCTCAAGAATGAAACAAGGATTTGTAAAACATCCTAGTGATATTGTTGCAGTTGGAGATATTGTAACAGTATGGGTAACTGAAATAGATATGAAAAAAGGAAGAGTAGGCTTGTCTATGCTTCCGCCAAAAGAAAATAAAAAATAATTTTTTAAACTCCATTTAAGGTTTGATGCCTCAGATGGAGTTTTTTGTGATTCTGTATTTAAATTTGAATTAATTTCTCATCATTCTTTAGAAAAAACGATGCTTTGTGGTATAATTATTTTGAGTTATTTTATTCAAAAGGAGAAAGAAAATGTCAGAGATTAATCAAAATCATGCTCTTGAGCAATTAAAAGAAAATGCTAATAAAATTTATCAATTAATTAATCAACAAAAAAATCATTTATGTATTGCTAAATGTCCAGCTTTTGAAGAAGTAGTGGATACTCAATTGTTTGGATTATCAAAACAAGTAGAATTTGCTGTAGCGATTGGTGTTGTGGAAGCGAATGAAGGACATCAATTAATGGCTGATTTGGAATATACATTAAATGAAGTATATAGCGATGTATATGAGAAAAACTGGCAATCTTAAGGAAAGAAAGAGGAATTATTGTTTTGAAAGTACAAGATAAAATAAAAAATCTCTTCCAAGTAGATAAAATCATTTTAGTTATTTTTATTTTATTATCTGCATTTGGTCTTGTAATGATTTATAGTGCAAGTAGTTATTTTTCATTAACTTCTGTTGGAAATTCCGAATATTTTTTAATTCGTCAATTTGCCTTTGTCGCGGCAGGAATTGCTATAGCGATTGGAATTGCAAATAATGGAAAAAAATTCTTTTTTAATGAACGGTTATTACAGATAGTCTATGTAATATTAATTTTATTACTCTTATTCGTTTTTACTCAATCAGGAATTAAGGGTGCTAAAAGTTGGATTAATTTACGGATTTTTAATTTACAACCTTCTGAATTTGCAAAAGTGATTTTAATATGGGCAAGTGCTTTTTATTATCAAAAGTTTAAAGACAGTCGGGATTGGAAACAATTATATATGTATCCAATGGGAATGATGATTTTGGTAAGTATTCTTGTTTTAATGCAACCAGACTTCGGAACAGTAATGATTACAGTCTTGATGATGTGGTTATTAGCATTAACAACAGGATATTCTAAAAAAGCGATTAAATATTCTGGAGTAGCTTTTGTCATTGGGTATTTATTTACCTATTTACCGATTTCTATTATTCAGCACTTACCGTTTAAGGCTTATCAAGTTGGTCGATTTCTTTCATTCCATAACCCATGGGATGATACGAGCGGTGTAGGGTATCAATCGATTCAAGGATTCTTAGCTTTGGCTAGGGGTGGATTAACAGGTACTGGTTTATCTAGCTCTATCCAGAAAACAGGATTTTTACCAGAAGCTCATACGGACTTTATTTTAGCAATTGTTGGAGAAGAACTAGGATTTATTATTGTATGGCTTGTATTAGTCGTTCTATTCTTCTTAATTTTATATATTTTTTGGAAAGCTCAATTTTGTAAATCGTTATTTTCTCGATACTTATGTCTAGGTGTTGGAATTTTTCTATTAGTACAAAGTGGAGTGAATATTGGAGCGTTACTTGGATTAGCTCCTATTACTGGGGTTCCATTACCATTTTTAAGTTATGGGGGATCTAGTTTTATTGTTTCGAGTATTGCGATAGGAATGGTACTTTTTGCATTAAAATATGACAAGGAATATCAAGAAGAAGTTAAGAATAAAATTAGAATGAATGAATTTATACTTGAGGAAGATGAAGAAAAGAAAATTTCTCAAGAAGAGCAGTTAGAAGAAGTAACTGTACAATTGATTGATGAAGAGGAGGATGAGCATGAAGAAATTACTGGTGGCTAATCGTGGAGAAATTGCGATTCGTGTATTTCGTGCCGCTTCGGAATTAGGAATTGAAACGGTTGGTATTTTTGCTAAAGAAGATGATCATTCATTACACCGTTTTAAAGCGGATGAAGCGTATTTAGTTGGAGAAGGTAAGAAGCCAACAGAAGCTTACTTAGATATGGATGATATTATTCGTATTGCGAAACAATCAGGGGCAGATGCTGTTCATCCTGGTTATGGTTTTTTATCTGAAAATATTGATTTCGCAAGAAAATGTCAAGAAGCAGGACTAACCTTTGTTGGGCCTCATTTAGAACATTTAGATATTTTAGGAGATAAATTAAAAGCAAAAACTGCTGCGCATAAAGCTGGTTTACAATCGATTCCTGGGACAGAAGGGACAGTGTCTTCTGTTCAAGAAATTTATGAGTTTGGAGAACAATTTGGTTATCCGATTATGATTAAAGCTGCACTTGGTGGCGGCGGTCGTGGGATGCGTGTTGTTTATCGTAAGGAAGATGTTCAAGATAGTTATGACCGTGCCGTCGGAGAAGCGATTAAAGCCTTTGGTGCTGGAGAATGTTATGTGGAAAAATATATTGAAAATCCACAACACATTGAAGTACAAATTTTAGGGGATGAACATGGGAATGTTGTTCATTTATTTGAACGAGATTGTTCTGTTCAAAGACGTCATCAGAAAGTGATTGAAGTAGCTCCATGTGTTTCTCTTTCAGAGGAAATGCGCTCCAAAATTTGTAATGCTGCCTCTAGCTTTATGAAGGAAATTGGTTATGTCAATGCAGGGACAGTTGAGTTTTTATTAGATGGAAATCAATTTTACTTTATTGAAGTGAATCCAAGAATCCAAGTAGAGCATACCATTACAGAATTGATTACAGGAATTGATATTGTTCAAGCACAATTAAAAATTGCGCAAGAGTTGGATTTGCATCAAGAAATTGGCATTCCTACACAAGAAAACTTAACTTTTAGTGGTGCTGCGATTCAATGCCGTATCACAACTGAAAATCCTGAAAATAACTTTTTACCAGATACGGGTAAAATTAATACGTATCGTTCACCAGGTGGATTGGGTATTCGTTTAGATGCGGGAAATGCCTTCCAAGGAAATGTTGTTACTCCATATTTTGATTCTCTTTTAGTAAAAGTTTGTACGTATGGTCGTGATTTTTCTCAAGCAGTAACAACAATGCAACGTGCGTTAAAGGAGTTTAGAATTCGTGGAGTAAAGACGAATATTCCATTTTTAAAAAATGTGATTCATCATGATGATTTCTTAACAGGAACTGCAAAAACAACGTTTATCGATACAACACCTGAATTATTTAAGTTCCCTAAGGAAAGTAATCGTGGAAATAAAATTTTAAAATATATTTCTGAAATTACGGTAAATGGGTATCCAGGAATCCCACAAGAAATAAAGGCATTTGAGAGACCAACTTATATCGAAACATTGAAGCCTGTTTCAAAACCAGAAATAACTGCTAAGCAGTTGCTGGATGAAAAAGGTGCGGATGCAGTTTCTAAATGGGTATTAGAACAAGAAAAAGTTTTTTTAACGGATACAAGTTTTAGAGATGCGCATCAAAGTTTGATGGCTACAAGAATGCGTTCGATTGATTTAATTCAAGCGGCTCAGCAATATGAAGCTGCAGTACCTCAGTTATTTTCAGCAGAAGTTTGGGGTGGGGCAACTTTTGATACAGCATATCGTTTCTTAACAGAAAACCCATGGAATCGATTAGAAAAAATTCGTAAAGCAATGCCAAATACTCTATTACAAATGTTATTGCGTGGTTCTAACGCAGTAGGCTATTCAAATTATCCAGATGCGATTATTCGTGCGTTTATTTTAGAAGCAGCTGCAGCAGGTATTGATGTGTTTAGAATTTTCGATAGTTTAAACTGGTTGCCTCAAATGGAAGTGAGTATTCAAGCCGTTCGTGAAGCAGGGAAAATTGCAGAAGCGACAATGTGTTATACAGGTGATGTACTAAATCCAATGCAAACAAAATATACATTAGAATATTATAAACAGTTTGCAAAAGATTTAGAAAAAGCGGGTGCGCATATGATTGCCATTAAAGATATGGCAGGCTTATTAAAACCTCAAGCAGCAAAACAATTGATTACAACTTTAAAAGAATCAGTGGATATTCCAATTCATTTACATACTCATGATACGAGTGGAAATGGTATTTTAACATTGGCAACAGCAATTGATGCTGGAGTGGATGTAGTTGATGTAGCTTTCAGTGCATTAGCAGGTGGAACATCTAACCCAAGTATGGAAACTCTATATCACGGATTAGAGGGTACGACTCGTCAACCTGAATTAGAGATGGAAAATGTAACAACATTAAATCGTTATTGGGGAACAATCCGTAAATCTTATCATGCATTTGATCAAGTACAAGTTTCTCCAAGTCCTGAAGTTTATTATCATGAAATGCCAGGTGGACAATATACGAATTTATACCAACAAGCTAAATCAGTTGGTTTAGGAGAACGTTTTGAAGAAGTGAAAGATATGTATCACCGTGTGAACCAATTATTCGGAGATATTATTAAAGTAACTCCTTCTTCTAAAGTAGTTGGAGATATGGCGTTATTCTGTATTCAAAATGAACTCAATGAAGAAAACATTTATGAAAAAGGATTAACACTATCCTTCCCAGAGTCTGTGATTCAATTCTTTAGAGGGGATTTAGGGCAACCAGTTGGAGGATTTAATGAAAAACTTCAAAAAGTTGTGTTAAAAGAGATTGAACCAATTACGGTTCGACCAGGATTATTAGCAGCTGAAGTAGATTTTGAAGAAGTTCGTAAAGAATTAGAAGATTTACTAGGGCATAAACCAAAAGACCAACAAGTACTAAGTTATCTCATGTATCCAAAAGTGTATAAGGAATACCAAGAGAGAAAAGAATTATATGGAGATTTAAGTAAATTAGATACGCAGACATTCTTCTATGGAATGCGTATGGGTGAGACGATTCAAATGGAATATGCTCCAGGTAAAGTCTTCATGATTACATTAGTTCAAATTGGGGAACCTGACCAAGATGGCAACCGAATTATGTTCTACCGATTCAATGGACAAAGTCGAGAAATTATTGTGCATGATGCAAGTGCGACAATGACCACTGTTAAACATCAAAAAGCAGATGCGAATGACTTTGGACAAATTGGGGCAACAATGCCAGGTAGTGTCTTAAAAGTATTTGTTACAAAAGGTGAAGCAGTTCGTAAAGGACAAGTATTACTTGTGACAGAAGCGATGAAGATGGAAACAACGATTCAAGCACCATTTGATGGTGTTGTTGAGACCATTGCTGTTAAAGAACAAGATATGATTGATGTTAGTGATTTACTATTAACAATTCGAAAAAAATAATAAAGAGAGGAGTAAACATGGAACAAGTAGAAAGAAGAGCAATTATTGTATGGCTCTATACATTAAAACCGATTAAACAATTGAAACGTTTTGGTAATATTCATTATATTTCTAAACGTCTAAAATATATTTACTTGTATGTCAATGAAGAAGAAGTGGAAAGTGTGATGGATAAAGTTAGTAAATTCCACTTTGTTCGAAAAGTTGAAGTATCTCCTCGCCATGAAGTTCGAATGGATTTTACACAAATCTTACCAGAATTGCGTGAGGAAATTGAATTAGAAAAACAAGCATTAGCTACAGAAGCGTAATGTTTATATGTAAGAAGGTCATGACTATCCGTTAGACAGGTGGTCATGACTTTTTTTATAAGATTTCTTCTGCTTCTTGTGAGTTGTTATTCTTTTTTTGAGCGTATATAATAAAGAGAATCATATTAAAGGAGGAACACAGATGAGAATTATTTCTGGCGAATTTGGTGGAAGACATCTTCGTGCTGTTCCAGGAAAGAACACAAGACCAACAACTGATAAAATTAAAGAATCCTTATTTAATATTTTAGGAGGATATTTTGATGGTGGTGTGATGTTGGATATGTATGCAGGCAGTGGAGGAGTAGCAATTGAAGCTGTTTCTAGAGGAATGGAGCATGCCTTTTTATTTGAAAATAATCGACAAGCGATTCAAACGATTGAACAAAATATTGAAATTACAAAGAGTCCGGAACAATTTACATTATTGAAACAAAATGTGAAGCATGGATTGAAAACATTAGCGACAAGAGAAGAATTTGAACCTGTTTCTCTAGTCTTTATGGATCCACCGTATCGACTGCAAGAAATTATCAA
>ERZ773212.1329-NODE-1329-length-11414-cov-4.407254_pt1 | contig 11414 bp, 9 predicted proteins | sample MGYA00581005_ERZ773212 | MGnify/ENA primary metagenome ERZ773212 (study PRJEB29015, sample SAMEA2738154) | human oral metagenome | biome: human oral; feature: human-associated habitat; material: saliva | place: China | collected 2196 ... | reverse complement strand
CTTCTTTGAGGTAGGCCAGCATCTTCTGCAGCTCAGGCCGGTTGGCGCTGCGAGCCGACTCGCCCCGGTCGGCGAACTCCTTAACCACCAGCGCACCCATCGACTGGGCCTTGCGCTTATTCGCCTCCCGCTGGGCCGGGAGGGAGAAGCCCTCCTCCGACCCGCCGCGCTGGGCCTGCTCCCGAGTAGAGACGCGGATGTATGAGACGGCGCGCTTGGGTGTCAATTGCGCCGCCATGGCCGCAAACGGGTCAGCTCCGACTGCCGCTGCACCGCCTTGTGGTGATCCTGCTTCCATACACACATCCTCCTTTCACTTATCCGTTTGTCTGGACATACCAGCCACTACGACTGACATCTCTTTCTATTGACGCTCAGAATGCCCGCAAAGTCCAGCGCGAAGTATGGCGAGACGGAGCCAATCAGGGATGAGGGGGAGGCAGGAAGGGCTGCGAAGTTCGGCAGGCAGATGACGCAGCGCTGACGCCCCAGCCGGTTCCGCCACCAGCCTGAGCAGAGGCCAAGCAACTCGGAGGACAGTGGCTACCCCCGGACGGCGCAGGCAGCGGAGGAGGGAGCCCAGCAGGGGCTCCCAGTCGCCGCCACAAAGCAGCACCAACCCGCTAGATTGCACGGGAAATTGGGAGTGCTTGAGTGCAGCGATGAGTCGAGCGATGCGTCGGGCGAGGCGTCTGAAAAGGATGAGTCATGGGCTACCTGATCAGACAGAGAGCACATCTACGAACCTCAAGCATATGTCTATACAAAGTAAGAGCTAGTGCTTTAATGACATATGTGTCGAAGTATCTTACTCCTATATTGAATCGATGTCAAGACGTCGGCAGTCTAAGAACTTATACAACTGAAGGAATATCGTCGGTTGTCTACAACATTAGAGTTGCGCGTTCTCGGTTGTAGAATATTGCGCCTCTCAATCGAACGTACTAATTTTTTAACTGCGAGGAGCAAAGAAGCCCTTTGCTTTCTCTCGATGGTAGGCCTGCACAACGACAACAGATTCAGCATCTCTTCTCGAGCAACAGGAAGCGCGTCATGACTGACGGGCCGCTTGTGGTATTACGGGACGTCGACACCTGAAGGGAAACGTCATGGTAAACAAAAAACTCGCAAAAGCGGTAGTATATGCAGGCGCCGTAGCGATCACTGCAGTATCTCAACCGACGGAAGTGCACAAAAAGTTCGAAAAATATGAGGAGCAACAACAAGCATCGCGCCAAACCAGGGAACTCAACAGCGCCACTCGCGATAAAGGACGCACCGGAACCAGCGGAAAGAAGTAACTTCGTCCGTTGCTACGCATGTCGTTGAAGTCATTGACACGGCTTCAACGACATGCAATTATAGAGATAACATGAAGTATATAAGTAGAATTATCGGCTTGCTGCATATTGTGCTCTCACTACTGCTGGGATACGCAGCGATAAGACTATGTATATCTTCACCCTCCGCGCCAGCGTATTTTGTCGCAATGATACTTATTCCTGTATGTGCAGCGTTCGTTATTGTGGCGATTGAATTTATGCAATGTTCTAGTTGGAGGGATATTAGAAACGCAGTTCACAGTTTAGCGGAGATGTTCTGGTATTTCGGGTAGTGGACTACTTTTAATTCCAGTGAACTTGACAGTGTATGGGTGACAGTTCCAATGTACTGTAGCCTAACGGACGATATTTATTCTGTAACATGCACTTCCCCTAACTCAATACCAACTATGCAAAACCACGTCTCGAAACCTGAGGCGGATAGTATGCCTACACATGATCATTCTCCGGGTAGTATCGACTACGACTCATCCACCCTCGATCTACCCGCCCTTCAAGACATTGCCTGCAGCGTGGCGGCTGTCCTGAAGCAGCACCATATTCCGTTCAGCGGCTATGTGGATGAGACGCAGCGTGAGGTGGAGAAACGGCAAGCCGAGTTTGATCGACTTGAGTACAATGAAAGTGCTCGGACGAAAATTAAACCAAATCTCCTTCGAAAGATGTTTGGCCTGCCGTATGACATGCTGCCGAAGACGGACGAGCTCCCTCATATAGGATACTGGACGCTTGTTGAGACAAAGGCCCATACCATGGGGCAGCGGCGTCAGTACATTGACTGGCTCGACAAAACACGTCTTGAATCTCTTGACGCCAACTTCGTGACCAGGTACGTGCTGCTTGCTGATGGATCGCTCTGGTACTTCGATGCTCGTGAGCATCGGCGACGGGACTTGGACATCGTTTTTGATGCCACCGCATCAGGTAGATGGGAGTGGATGAGTGAGGAAGAAATTCTACTGCTTGACCACGAAGTGCGACATCGTGAAATAGATAAGCCATACGATAAGGCGACAGGCGAGTATTGGCACAGTGAATGGGAAAGTCTCTCGGCTAACAACGACCTGATTGTCGCGGAAAAAGGTGGTGGTTGCAAGAAGTACTTCAACCAGTTGCTGGCCCGTGCGAGAAAGTCGGTGGCAGTGCGAAGTGCTTGGGTAAGTAGCAGTAATGAGGAATCGCGACGATACGTGTTGACTGCCGAGCAGTTGCGTCACGGCTGCCGAATTGAGCACACATTCGAAGACGGTCGATCGGCGAGTGTCCGGATTCCACCACGCACCAAGCCAGGTAAAGTTATCCCGGCCTACGACGGTGTAAGCGGCAAAGTTGAACTGATCCGTATTGATGTGGAGTAGATCATGGCAAAGGTAGATTGGGAACAGGTAGCCAAAGACTACGAGGCATCCACCCTCGACATGGCGTGGGTGACGTCGTACGCGCAGAAAGCGGCGAAGCTGCTCGTCGATCATCATATCTCTCCTATGGGATACACGGACGAGAAGCAAGGCGAGGTGGATAAGAGAATAGCGGAGGCAAACGATGGCTCCGGCAAGGTCGCAAAGTTCTTCCGCAACCTCTTCGCGGCGGAACCAAGTGATACTCCGGAAAAGCGTTACGCGAGGGAGCATATTGGGTACTGGGTTATTTGTAAAACTGAGACTGGAGATACGACAAATGAAAAACTGAGGAATCCTTGCTCTGGGAATATGTCGAAGAAGTCTCGCCAAATATACGAATACTCGCTGTATTGCTTGCTTGACACTGGCGAACTTGCCTGCTTTCATTACTCCAGCTTCCAGATCTGGTTGGGATACAGCAGACAAAGGTATGAAGTTGAAGGCGGGTGGGCACCGATGAGCGACAATCTACTGCTTTTGCTTGATCGCCGTGTGAGATACGAAGACGAGAATAATGGCTATCTGACAAAAAATGGGTCGTACTACTATCGCAGTTATCTATCGACCGACAACTACCTGATCACAGGAAAGAAGGGCGGCGGCTGCCGGAAGCTCCTTGGGAAGCTGCTTGAAGGGCACGGGATTAAAGATCCGAGGATAGAGCGCCGCGATCGCAGTAGATCGAAGATAGGAAAGCATACGATCTCGAAGGCGTACGCGGTTACTCGCGAGCAGTTGAAAAACGGCTTCACCCTCACTCACACGTTTGCAAATGGGTCAACGCGTCGCGTGGATGTATATCCAGGCAGTCGGAGCGGGAAGGTGATCGCCGTACACAATACTACTGATGACACAACGGAGTGGATTAGAGTTATACAAGGAGATTAGGGCTTCCACTCTATTATCAAATAATGACGACAGCGCTTTCATTCACCAATGTAGGCACATACATTCAACATACAATTTTGACGCACTTAATCAATCACATCATTGTCTTTACACAAAGCGACCCACTAACGACAATTGGAGCACACCTTCAAGATATTCTATAAAAATGCTAACATTAATAATGTAATGTCCGACAACGTCCCCTCTCCCCACCACCGCCTCCGTCGGCTCAAAGCCGCTCTGCTCGCCGTCTCCCTGACGCTTGCGGGCATCCTCCTCATGATGTTCAACGCCTGGCTTGCTCCGCTGCGGCTGGGAGATTGGCAGTGGCTGCATGCGCTGCCGTTGGGAGAGCTGGGTGGGACGCTGTTTGGTGCGGGGCTGCTGTCGACGTTCTTCGAGTACACCTTCCGGCGGGATCAGGAGGCGCACACATTGGCTCGCTTCCGTCAGATCATCCGTGAGGAGGCTCCGGCGATGCGTGATGCGGTGGTGGGGGGCTTTGCCATCCACCCTGAGGACTTGAAGCGTGTGGCCACGCCGGAGCTGCTGGACGACATCGCCGCCAACGTCATGGCGCTGCGCCTGGGCGATGAGCAGTTCGCTCGGGAGATCTACCGCGACATCCGCGACCAAGCCATCCGCGCCGCCGAGCGGTGGTACGACGTGGCGGTGCGCGTTCGGCTCTCTACTGCAGTAGAGAGGAGTACCGCAGGTACTCCTCTGCTGGACGTCACCGTGGAGTGGGAGTACACCACCGTACCCAGCAGTACCACCCGGCGCTTCGCTTGTGTGTCTGACCAGGATGAGTACACCGAGCTGCGCCAGGACGTACCGGCAACCTCTACCTGGTTCATGGCACCACGCCCTGGCATGGACGCCCGTCGCCGGGAGGCATACGAGCTGCTGGAGCTGACGGTGGATGGCCGGCCACAGTCCATCCGCCGCAGTACCCGTGCCACCGGCCAGACCTACAGCGTCGACCTGGACGAAGAAGCCAGGAGCGGTAAGCCAGTCCGTATCCGCCAGGTTTTCCGCACCATCACCCCACAGTGGAGCCACCGGCTGTACTTCGCCGTCGCGCAGCCGACACGGGGCTGGTCGCTGCGCCTGGACTACACCGACACCAATATTGCCGAAGTCCAGGTCAGTGACACGATGGCGACCACGCCGGCTTCCAGCGTCGTCCATTCGCCAGAGGCTGTACCAGGCAAGGATATCACGGTCGAGACCTCTAGCTGGCTCCTCCCCCAATCTGGCGTGGCCTTCACGTGGGCAACCAACGACGAGCTGCCCCAGACCAAGCAGCCTGAGGCAGTCGCCTCCTCGAGAGAGGGCTAGTTCCTGGGGGTAGTCAGCTTCCGCCGTTCATTTCATCCACCTCCTCACCAGATCGACCGCTACGGACAGTTACAGGATACATCGTCTTGAGATACATAGTCTCTGGATTGGGAGTCTTCGGCCGGTTGAGATGGAGCCGTGCCCACCGACCGCAAGCCGCCGCTCTCACCAGCCACTGGTGAGTTTGGTCGGCGTGTGCGCGCCCGCCGCGAGCAGCTGGGCCTGTCGCAAGAGAAGCTGGCCGAGCGCACCACCCTGCACTGGTCGTACATCGGCCAGGTCGAACGCGGCCAACGCAACCTCAGCCTCCACAACATCCTCCGCATCGCCCACGCCCTCGACACCGACGCCGGTGGGTTGGTGAGTGGGTTGGAGGCGTAGGAGGAGAGGAGCACATCACTGGCTACCATGTCGCCATGAGCCAACCTGCACCCCTCCCCCAGGGGCATCCCACCGACAACGATCTGGCGCGGCGCGCCATACGATCATGAATATTGCGTCTCTTAGTGTCGACACTGCCGTCGGCGTTGTCACCGCACTGACTGGCCTGATCGCTGCCGCTGTGGCCACCACACAGCTGTCCTACCGCCACCGCATGATGCGCACCGCCACCTGGGCACAGGAGCAAGTCCCCTCAGCCAGCGGTGAGCGCAAGCAGCACCTAGAAAACATGCAGCGCTGGGCGCAGTCTGAGGTGGTGGCAGCGACGATGATTCCGGCAAAGGTGTTCGTAGAACCACTATTTACCGCGATGCTAGTTTTGCTGACGCCCGTTCTGCACGACCCACCGTTGTATCCTTTTGCGCTAACCGCATTCCTTGTTCAAGCCCTGCAGTACCGAAGGACAATTCGGTTGTATCTCGAACGCCAGCGGTGCGCCGTAGATTACTATGAAGGTCGGACAGTTCAGCCTGCACACATTGGCCTCCTTTTCCAGATGGAAGGCGGCACGCGCAAGGAGTTTCTCTGGGCCAGCATCGTCTCTGCCGAGCTAACGGCCGTGTCGCTCTTGCTCGCAAGATACATTCACCATGAGCACAAAACGATGCTTCCATTGGCAATTGGCGTTTGTGTCGGAGTTATCAATTCCGTCGCTGACATTAGACGCAAAAACAGACACCCATTTCTTGCACAGATATAACCCGCTTATCTCTTGCGAGGCAGTACGCCACACCCACTTCAGCATGCATACCGGCCTTCATCGCTGAAGCTGGCTTGCACCCGCACTATCACCTCATCAGCCGAGACGTCTCCTCTTGCGTAAGTATAGAGCAAACACTTGGTGACCTCAGCGCCACAACGCCTTCAAGTTCGTGCGAGCCGATAATTTCCCGAACTAACTGCCGACATTGTGCTCATTCTACTGTTGTCACACCTATGTATTTAGTAGAGCCATATTGCAGAATATTGCCAGGCAATACCGAATCTATATTCCAATCATGCAGCCTTTACACTCCCCGTCCGTCATGCTTAAATTGAAGTATGACTGAAAAAGACTTTCAACGCATACAAGAATTACTAACCACGAGCCTCAACGCCACAGAGGCACGGAATGCTGAGCACTTCGACAAAATCGACAAGCGCTTAGATGGCGTGGAGAGACGGCTCGACAAGCTAGAGCACGAGATAAAAGACGTGCGCAGCAGCATGGAGGAGAGATTTGACGCCATTGGTGCTCAATTTAATGAGATTGACAACCGGTTTGCAGAACTGGACGAGAAGATCGATCGCAACCATCAGGAAGTGACCACGCGGATCGATACACTCAGTAAAAACATCGAGTCTCAGCACCAAGACGCCCTCGAAGCGAGAGGCGCACTACGGCTGCTCACCACGCAGCATGAGACTCTCGCCGGCCGGGTAGCGGTTGTTGAGAGTAGGTTGCAGGCGGCGTAGCAGCATCATCGTTTTCACAGAGCGATTTTGTACCCCAATGAGTTGATTGTCATTAAGAAGCACGCAACTCCAGCGCAGTACCGACCAGTCTAGGACGACTACCACCTAAGGCGCTACATCTATGTCGACAATCAGCTTGAGAAGTCCGCGCCCCGCTGCCGTTACCAAACCGCAACGGCGTAGACTCACTCACTATCCCCACGACAAGCTATCGTGAAAGCGCCCCGCTCGGGCACGATGTCGCAATGGCTGCGACAGGCACACCATGAGGAACCCATCATGTATTTCAAGTCCCTAACCATCACCAATTTCAAGTCTTTCGAGGGCGAACAGAAGATCAACTTCTCCAAAGGCATCAACTATATCGTTGGCGATAATAACTGCGGAAAGTCTACAATCATTGACGCTCTACGTTATCTAGCCGACGGAGCTCGCGATACATCGGCATTGCAAAACAAAGCTGCCAGCGAGGACTTCTCAGTGGAGGTAGTCATCGCTGGCAGCGATTTGATTCAGATTGTCGCCGACAAAAAGTACAGCAAGTATAAGGACTATCTGCTCACCGATGGCGACGAGCCCTATTTCAGGGTGCGACGCTCACCAAAAGAAGAGGAAATTGAGCAGAACGGCAAGAAGGTGAAACTTGACGGAAAGAAAGCTCCCTTCTGGAATCCTGAGACGCAGCAGTTCGAGAACCCGACCGGTATCGACGCTCTCTTCAGGTCGTTAGTCGACCTCGTGCCGGTACTTGCCGACACCACCACCTCGGAAATCGTCGATTTCGGTTCTACCAAAACTCTTGGAAAACTCATCTCGGTAATCTCGCAAAGTTTTCAAGAGAGCCCCAAGTGGAAGGCATTTCAGGATGCCCATGCGATGGCATTCTCCGATGGTGAGGAATCGCTCTCATCTCTGACAGAGGATGTCACTAACCAGGTTGAAAGCCTTGTGCAGGCCCAATACGGCGCAGCCAAAGTCCGATTCGACTTCGATCTTCCTGATGCTACAACCTTCATCAAGGGCGGCCAGCTACTCGTCACAGATGGCAACTACGAGACCCCGCTGTGTGATAAAGGTACCGGAATGCAGCGTGCTGTCACGTTAGCGCTGATTCAGGTGTACTCGAATATGCAACACAAAACGAAAGAGCACGCACCTCTCACGCTTCTCCTGGACGAGCCCGAAACCTGGCTCCACCCTCGTGCGCAGATTCAGCTCGGCGACGCGCTGGTACGAATTGCTGAGAATGAGCAATTATTCCTCATCACGCACTCACCGTACATGCTGCGCTCGTACCAACCAAAGCAGCACAGACTGCTCATCTTCTCGCGCGATAATAACGTGCCATCGATTCAATACTCGGACAAGCTTGGGCTCATTGCCAACCAAGAGCCTTCTCTGGGCGAGATCACCTACTTTGCATTTGGAATTCCGTCTGCTGAGTTCCATGATGAGTTGTGGGGTGAAATACACTGCCATATCGACCCAGGCAGCGAGTCTGGACTCAATAAAGCCTTGAACGAAAAATACGGATTTGATTACAAGAAAACATGGATTAGAGAGGGAAAGAACGGGCTGAGATCTGAATCAGCAACAATTCCTTACTACATCAGAAGTTCTAGCCACCATCCAGAGAACAGGCACAACAAGCCATACACAGACGACGAGTTGGAAGAGTCAACCGAGAGCCTCATCGCAGTGCTGAAGGCGCTACAGAGCACGCAGACTAACACTCCGTAGAGGATCAGCCACTCGCATCAAGCACAGTTGCCCACCTGAAGGCTGTCGATCGTGCACCTGTGGAACGTGACGGGGATTTTCCGCACGTTCCACAGGTGGCATGTCTGCGCCATCAGTTCGCAACGGTTCGCATCCGTGTTGATACTGAAGAAGCTGGGCACCATGTTCTCGACGCACAGCCACCACTCAGCTGGACGCCCGACGAAACATCACGGATGTCGCGGCTGAGCGGCACAACGCCGCTGACAGAACATATTAACTGCTCAATATGTTGCGTAAGCTCACTACACGCAGAAGCCCGGCCTGCTGACCTCACCAGCTTGCAACACGCTCCCGCTTTGAGAGTTGTGCACGACATTCATCCGCGTGTCACTGGCGCTCTTCACTACCCTCCGCTACCGCTACGTCCCGATGGTTCCGCTCCTACCTCTTGGCATCAAATAGCACTATGCTTTTTAAACGAGTTCTATCACTCTAGATTACTGGAACGGTGATTCAAGATTGCCGACGCTGCATCTCGCGAGCCCACATCTACGATCATGAAGAATGAGCAGGCACCTGAGATTGAAATTACCGCTAAGAATGCGACAACATAATGCGAAGTGAAGCCACCTCCAGAGGTGATCCACGCACCGATCAACGACAACGCACCTATGACAGCAAAAGTACCTCTAAGTCTGAGGTCTTGACTTGCCTTGATTGACGCAGAAATTGCAAGCATTCTTTCTGATTCGTCACTAATTTCTGGATACCCGTATCCTTTCAGCACTTCGTTTGTCTTGTAGATTATTCGTGGGATGTCCGGACTTAACATGTCCCTACTGTATGGCAAATGCCAACGATAGGTGCTACATTTTGTGCGTGACTCACATCTCATACGACAAGATCGAAATAGTTCACTGTTCTATATTTGAAGACGGTACTTACGGCTCTCAGAATCATCACACGACGAAGTTGTAAAGCATTGTCTTTAGGAATATAACGTAATCGTGCACTCGACGAAGTGGTAGCCGCACGTCAAGTCTCAGATCGATCCAGATACGATCGCAACCGGCTAATATCTGCGGATGCTGCTCCATCGGTTCTCTCGCGTAACGAAGTGGGGCAGCTACTTCTGCATGCAAGTCAAGGAAGACACGCGCACCGGCCGCAAGGACTTCATGCCAGTTTTTGATAAGAAACCGCGTTAAAGCTCACCAAATAAAAATCTCCCGCTGTGTGGCTTGGAAACCACCCGCCGGAGATCCTGGCAACACGATGTCGGCCAGTGTCTACTTATGATTATATGCTTTTCTTTGGCGATGTCAATAGTAATTTCCGGAATCGCGTTGAATACTGATCACCGCTGGCAGCGGTACGCAGACGGATCTTGTGGTGTATTCGTGCTCGTTCCGACTTCACCTTCTACGAGAATCAGAACTGCTAGCAACGCTAAAGTACTTGCCGGGCCCAACCTGCAGCGGCAACGAGAGAAGACGCGTAGTGGCGTACTGACTCTGTCTGTCTCCACTCCCCTAGCCATCAGTCAGGCCTGCGCCGCCAGATGCTTGCTCACCGTATCCCGCCCGAAGCCGAGCTCCAGGCCGATCTCGATGTAGGTACGGCCTTGGGCGTGAAGCTGCTGAGCACGCTGGAGGTCATCGCTGGTGAAGTGTCGCTTGCGGCGGGGTGGTCGCTTGGCCTGGCGGCACGTGGCGCGGACGGTGGACTCAGTAACACCGACCTCGGCAGCGATCTCGCGGGCTGACATGCCGGTTGGCTCCAGATCGAGGATCTGCTGCTTCTTTGCCGCGCTGATCGGACGGCAGGCCGTCTTGCGGATGCTGCCTGCCATCGTGGTCTCGCTCGCCCCCGCAGTAGGCGCTACGCTAGACGTGTTCGGCTCCGGAGCTACCTCACCCGCGATGAGGCGCTTTCGGAAGGCGAGCAGGGGTAGCCAGTTGTTCGGATTGATGCTGCCCAGGTGCACAGATTTCAGTTCCCGAGGCCGCCAGAGCCTGCGTGTTCTGACGAGCGGGATCGTTTTCTTTGCATGCTCCGACGCCTGCCGCTTCTACCGACTTGTTCCGAGGCATCGATGAAAGAGAACTCCTTCGATTCGGGCGCCCCCGCATTCGACGTCGTGCTGGCGCAGACGATTGCCAGACACTTCCGAGGTGCCACGACCGAGACCATCGACGATATCCAGACGGTCCGGTTGGGCGAGGGCCTGCCCACCATCGAGTGCTTCATTGACGAGATTCAGGACCACGAGCCATACGGCGCGTTCCTCTTCCTTCAGATCAGCGGAGGCGCCTTCGGGAGCAGACGGGTCCTGGTCACGGCCAGCGGCTACGGCTCCAGTCAGCTGGCGTCGGTGGTCACTGCCGGCTGCAACTGGGCCTGCGCCTTCGGCCCTGTCCTCCTGACCGGAATCGGCCGCCCGGACCTCATTGATTCTGACAATCCCGACGTCGAGCAGTTCGAGGCCACGGTGGGAGGCCGACGCTACCGGGTGGCCACCGGGCATCTCGACCGCAGCATGAACATGCCGATCGAGGAGGTGGAGGCCTACCGCCGGCGGCTGGGAGGCCCCCGCGCCCTGACCGATCGGGTGCTCGCCAGTCCCTTGATTCCCGCCACTCGCTCCGATGAGGCGGTGGCACTGGGCTGCTACGCGGCCATCGGCCCCCACTCAATCACCGAGCTCAAGCTCGCCGGCGCCGACTGGCCCGCGGGACGCAGCGTCCTGGACGCGATCCCGCCCGAGCTCGGTGGCCACCGCATGCTCCGGGAGTGGTCGGTGCTCACGCCCTTGGAGCCCGCC
>ERZ773212.1325-NODE-1325-length-11428-cov-9.409742_pt1 | contig 11428 bp, 4 predicted proteins | sample MGYA00581005_ERZ773212 | MGnify/ENA primary metagenome ERZ773212 (study PRJEB29015, sample SAMEA2738154) | human oral metagenome | biome: human oral; feature: human-associated habitat; material: saliva | place: China | collected 2196 ... | reverse complement strand
AAATTAGGAAAGAAGGGATTATTATGAATTATTTATTAGTATCACCAAATTTTCCAACTTTTCAGGAAAATTTCGCAAGAAAGTTAGTAGAAAAAGGAGTTAAAGTATTAGGAATAGGTAGTGAAAGTTACGATAATCTTTCTAGTGGTTTAAAGGATGCTTTAACTGAATATTATAAAGTAAATGATTTAGAAAATTATGAAGAAGTTTTAAGAGGAGTAGCGTTTTTAATCTATAAGCATGGAGTTATAGATAGAGTGGAGTCTAATAATGAGCATTGGTTATTTTTAGATTCAATAATTAGAGAACAGTTTAATATAACTGGTGTGAAACCAAAAAAACTAGATTTTACAAAATATAAATCGAAAATGAAAGAAAGATTTATTGAAGCCAATGCTCCAGTAGCTAAGGGACGTGCTGTAAAGAATATTAAAGAACTTGAAAAAGCAATTAAAGAGATAAAATTACCAGTAATAGCTAAACCAGATAATGGTGTAGGAGCAAATAATACTTATAAACTTTTATCAAAAAAAGATGTAGAAAACTTTAAAAAACAATGGACTCAAGAGGTTGTATACTTTATTGAAAGTTATATAGATAATGGTGAACTTTGCACATATGATGGACTGATTGATGCTAAAGGAGAGGTAGTTTTTGAGACAAGCTTTTACTATACAAAGCCTACATTAGATTTGTTGAATGATAGTCTTGATTATGGAAATATAATTTCAAAAAAAATGGATCCCAAATTAAGGGGCTATGGAAGAAAAATTGTTAAGGAATTTGGTATGAAAGAAAGATTTTTCCATATTGAGTTCTTTAGACTGCCGAATAACGATTATATTGCTTTAGAATACAACAATCGTATTGCTGGAGGATATACAGTTGATTTATATAATCATACTTATGAATGTGATTTATTTGAGATGTATGCTGATGTTGTAGTTGGCAATTCGCCAAAAAAAGTGCAGAATAACTACAATGGTATTGCTTTATCGAGACGTGATAAATATACTTATAAATATTCTAATGAAGATATTTATAATAAATATTCAAAAGAAATTCGCTTAGTTGATAGAGTACCGGCAGTATTTGCAACTGCTATGGGAGAATGGATGTATATCTTAGTAGATGAAGATATTGAAAATATCAATAATATGATGAGTTATATTCATGAAAAAACTGAATAGGAGAATAATTTATGAAGAAAAAAATTATTAATGGATTGTTACAAATATTAGGAATTATGATTGTTGGGGGAATAATAGGATATGCAGTTGGTAAAATTGCAGGGGATACACTTTCGAGGGTTGATAAACCAAATATTATTTTGTTCTTAATAACAGGAGTAATAGCCTTCATATTACATATCATAGTTCATGAGGCAGGACATTTAGTGTTTGGATTAATTTCTGGCTATAAATTTATAAGTTTTAGAGTATTCGATTTTAAAATTATAAAGGACGAAAATGGAAAATTAAGTTTCAGATATGAAAGACTGGCGGGAACAGGTGGTCAATGTCTGATGAGAGCACCTGAGTATGTTGAAGGAAAGTTTAAGTATAAATTATACCTATTGGGTGGAGTAATATTCAATGTGTTGTTTTCCATTGTATTTTGGTTAGTTTTACCAAGTTATTATACATTATTATTTGCTTTAATAGGATTTACATTAGCTTTCCTAAACTTGATTCCAATGGGATTCAATGATGGTAAGACTTTTTATCACGCTAGTAAAGATGAAACTACAAGATTTGTTCTATACTTACAATTAGAATATGTGTATTATCAAAGTATTGGTAAAAATTTATTAATAGAAAAACCTGAAATAGTAGAGAAAATAAATTCATTGGAAATAAATAATACTAATTATCTAACGGATTCATTAGAATTTATTAAATTAGAAGGATTAGAATATTTCTTTGAATTTGATACTTTATACAACGAAACAAGAAAACTATATATTGAAAGAGATGATTTGTTACCAATTTATAAAGTTGAACTTATGGCGTTGTTAGTAAAATTAATAAGTTTAGTGAATCCAGAAGATGAATTATTAGAAGAACTTATGAATGATAAAACTTTATTAGCAAGGCTTAAGCAAAAAAATCCACAAACGAAGAATATTTTAGCGATATATGAATATGGTGTGAATTTAGATGATGAGAAAGCCTTAGGTTTAATAGCCGAAGCTAGAAAAATAAAAAATAAAGCACCTAATTTATATGTTCAAAATTTAGAAATGAAATACTGTGATTATTTAGAAAATAAAATTTTAAATCAAGATTAATAATATTATCAGTAGCGTGTATCGGCTACTGATTTTTTATTGTTTTTTTTAATAAAAAGAAGAAGATTAAAAAAAGGTTGAATTCATGATGAAAAAAATCGTGTATATTTTATGTAAACTTATGAAAACTTATTGTTTGAAGATTTTATATTGCTTAACTTTAAGATTATGTAAATTTAAATATTTAATAATCTCAAATTATATTAATTAAGATAATGAGTATTTTAATATTAAAATGATAGTTTCTGAAACTTAAATTTACTTAAAATTCTACTAACTCTATTGACACAGCGTTATTTTAAAGTTAAAATTTAATAAGATGATTATAAAAAAACAATATAATTTATTTTTTTATAATTTCTAAGTTATCATTATATTAGATAATATTTTTACATTTATTCAAGGGGAGAATTATATTTTTTATTGTTTATTTAGGAGGGATTAATAATGTATAGTAAGAATAATAAGAAGATGATTATTCAAAAAGAACAAGAAAAAATAAATTACTATGGTATAAAAAAATTCAAAGTAGGTACAGCTTCTGTATTGATTGCAGCTGGGTTTGCATTTTTAGGAACAAATGCATTTGCCAGTGATAGTCAATTATCCAACACAACTGTTAACTTAAGTAGTGTAGAAAAAAATACTAATAGTGAATCAACTGGGAAAAATATGGACTCAATTTCGAAATTAGGAAATTTTGATGAAAAAGACAAACTTGAAACAACAACACAACCAACACGAGATGAGAAAACAACACAACCAGCAGAATCAGCACAACCAAAAGTTGAGAAACAGGTAAATAAATCAGAATTAGAAAACTCAATTAATAGATTATAATCTGCCATAGAAAAAGCTGGAGTAACAGATAAAACAAAATCAGCCATAGAAGAAGCTAAATCAGAATTAATATCAGCACAAAACTTAGCGAAAGATTCAACAGTTACTCAAGAAGAGATAAATAGAAAAGTAGTAGAACTAAAAAATAAAGCTTTCGTACTAGAAAGTATGCAGAAAGCGTCTACTGAACCTAAAGAAGAAAAAGTTAATAAAAATAATGATCCACGTAATGGAAAAGCTATACCAGGAAAAGGGGAAAGTGGATTAAGAGCGCCAGAAACACAATCTAACAATGATGTAGCGATTGATGGAGGAAAAATTACAGCAAGTGGTTCTATTTCAACAGAACCTAGAATGGGTAGTTATTCAGGAGTAAATAATATTACTTATAACTTAAAATTCAAGGATGGAGCTTATAGACAGGGCGATAAATTTAGCATTACATTTGAAGAGTTGGGAAATGGTGATAGTTTGCCTAAAGAATTAAGTAAAGACGGAAAAGTTTTTGCAAAGTTAACGGAAACAAAAGAGTTATATAATCAGCGTTATGGGAAAAATGGAACACAGAATAAAACATCTTTTTGGGCACAACGTGATGACTCTGTATCTTTAGAGGAAAAAGAAGCAGGACATTTTCAAAATAGAGGGACTAAAACACAATTTATTTATGAATTCACTTCAGCTATTGAGAGTTTAACTGATGTGACATTTAAAGGTTCTATTAATAATTACAGTTTACGTTATCCACAAATTAGTGAAGACAAAGAAGTGACAAGTAAGATTCTTGTTAATGATCAACCTGTTGTTGAGAAAAAATATATCATGAATAAAACTAATATCGAAGTTGATAAAGAAAGTAATGCACCTTCAGTACTCTCAACTACAGGTAGTATGGATATCAGTGAAAGCGGAGAATTATTATCTCACAATGAAGAATTCAGACTTGCATCTAATAAATATGAGTATGATACTGGTACTACTATAAAAATTAAATTAAAAAATAAGAATTTAAATAAATTTGCTAAAATTGGAGATTTTAAACCAGCTAAAGCAAATGTCCAAAACAATATTACTACTGCTAACTCAAAAGTAAATGAAAATGGAGTTATTTTAAAAGAACCACGAGGTGATGTTTACTTCCAAGTAACTAATTTAACGGAAGATGAAGTAACTATTAAAATAGTAAAAGGAAAAGCAAGCAAAGGGATTTTATATAAAGTGGACTGGGCAGCACTAGGTGTATCACGTGAACCAGTGAAAGATACTTTAAAACTATATCACAGTGATACTAAGAAATTTGGGCCAACAGAAGAAGAAATTACTGTTACTAAAGATGGAGAAGAAGGAAATTTAAATGGTCAATTTTCACCAACTATGACATTTGAATGGATATATCCAAAGAAAAATCAATTTGATACTAATGGTACTTGGTTATCAGATTACCTAGAACTCGGGAATGTTGCAATGCGTTATGTTAATTCCGCAAATAATAATTCAATATTAAAAGCGAAATCTATCGTTAAAGATGGAACAGCAGAGGTAGATAAGTTTGCAACTACTGCACCAACAAAAGATTTTACAGAAGCAAATGTTGCTACGGAATCTAATAATACTACAAAAAAAGTAGAGACTCAAAATAATAATATAAAAACAACAACAGCAACGGCACCATATATTATAAAAGGAGCAGATAACAAGTATTATATATTTAAAGAGTACCTTAAAAAAAGTCCGTATAATAGAACATCAACTAGTGGTACGGTGTATGATGCTGTTTCAAATATTGTAGCAGCATATGACGAAGCGAAATATGGAAAAGTAACCGTAAAATATGTTAAAGCTAATAATACGACTTCTGTTATTAAAGAGAGAATATTAAAAGATGGAACAGCTAAATTAGAAAATATTGTTGGGAATAATTATTCAGTAACTCCAGAAGAAGAATTTACAGAAAATGGTGTTGTATATAAATTAGTTAAAACTGATTTACCAAATAATGCTTCAGGTACTTTAACAGAAAATCCTATCGAGGTTGTTTACAAGTATATAGAAAAAAATCAAAAGGCGAATGTAGTAGTTAAAACTACTGATGGTAAAAGTACAACTACAGTTGAATTAACAGGAGAGCCAGGTGCTGCTTTACCAAATAGTGATGAGATTTCTAACAAAATTAAAGAACTTAAAGGTAAAGGTTATGAAATAGAAAGTGATTCATATAATATAAATGGGGTTCACCCTAGCTTCGATGATCAAGAGGATACTGTGGCAGGAGTTTCTAAACCTTCTCAAACTTTTGAGATTGTTTTAAAACCTAGAATCATTGAAGTACCTTCTTCTACACCACATGAAAAAGACAGCCCAGTAGACCCTAATGGGGAAAATCCAGATCTTAAATGGCCTGAGGGAGTAACTGAATCTGATTTAAATACATCGGCAAAACGTGTAATCACATATGTTAAGAAAGAATCAGATACAGCAACTGAAGAAAAAGCGAAAGATGATACAGTACAAACAGTACCTTTTACTAGAAAAGCGACTGTTAATTTAGTGACTAAGGAAGTAACTTATACAGAGTGGGAAGGTCCTAAGGATAGTCAAAAATTTGCTAAAGTTAATGTAGAGACTCTTACTGGTTATATAGCTGATAAAAAAGAAATAACAGAGGTACCAGTAACAACACCGGATAAAAATACAACAACTATTCCTCAAGTGAATGAAAAAGTAACGTATACGAAAATTGGAAGCTGGATTCCAGTAGACCCAACAACTGGTAAAGACGGAGATCCAATTCCATTCCCTAATGATCCAAATGATCCAACGAAGACTGGAGAAATTACACAAATTATTCCTCATAAAGATGGATATACTCCAAAAGATGGTAATGGTACACCATTAGTACCAGTTAATCCTGCAAATCCAGAACAAGGATATAAACCACCAAAAATTAAAGATCCAAAAGCAAATATCAAGATTACTTATGAAAAAGATGATCAAAAAGCAAAAGTTAAATTCGTGTCTGTGGATCCAAAAACTCAAACAGAAACAGAGTTGACTGAACATGCATTAACACTTACTGGTAAATCAGGCGAAACAATTCCTGAAAGTGATGTACAAACTCATATCGATGTGTTGAAATCAATGGGATATGATATCGTCGACAATCCATTTGATAAAGACCCAGTATTTGATACGAAAAAAGATACAAATGACAATATCACTCAAGAGTTTACAATTAAAGTTCAACCTCGTGTATCAACTGCAAAAACTGTATACGTAATTGAAGGTGCTAAACCATCTTCTGAAAAAGTTGGAGGAGCTGTAACGCCAGGTAAAGACGGTAAAGTTACTAATCCTGATGTGAGTAGTATTTCTACTGATGGTAAAGCAGGTCAAGAGATTAAAGTTCCAGTAACTGTTACGTATGGGGCAAATCAATTTAAACGTGATGAGACGGTTGAAGTGACGGTGAAAGTTCTTCCAAAACCAGAACCAAAAGGTGTTACAGTATTAAATGGTACACCAAATAAAAAATTAATTGATGCTATTCGAGCAAATGTTAATAAAGCGATAGAAGGACTAACAAATGTTCCTAAAGGTGTAACACCATTCATAACGGATGATGCTATCGTCACTCCAAAAACTGATAAAAATGGACAACAAACCCCAGTAACTGTTACAGTTAAATATAGAGATAATGCAACAGGAAAAGTCATTGATGATATTTCTGTGAATGTGGATGTTCCTGTTAATGTAGTTGGTTCAACTCCAACTTCTAAAGTTGTATTTGAAGGAGATGAATTAACTGCTAAGGATATAACTGATGCTGTTACTCCAGGGGAAAATGGAACTAAAGGTGAGCCAAAAGATTTAGCTAAAGATATTACAGCTAAACCAGGTATCAAAGAAGTGACAGTTCCAGTGACTTATACAGATCAAAATGGAGAAACTTTAACAGAACCAGTAAAAGTTAAAGTAACAGTTTTACCAAAACCAACACCGAAAGGAATTTTCGTTGCAAAAGATAGCGATAAGGAAAAAGCAAAAGAAAAAGCTCTTGCCAAAGCTAAAGAAGCTATCGCAGACGGTACTTTCAAAGGAAAACTTCCAGAAAATGTTACTAATGTAAGTATTGATGAAAATGTGGCAAGTCCAGATTTATCAGACGATACAGATGTAAATGTTACAGTTAAATACACTGTTGATAATATAGAAAAAACAACCGTTGTTAAAGTTCCTGTTACTGTTGTAGAGGGAGTTCCTCAAATAGTTCCAGTGGATGAAAATAATAAACAACCAAATCCAGAAAACAGTATCGACAAAACTGAATATCCAGATGGTTCGACATTTGAATATGATCCGAAAACACCAATAGACACAACAACTCCGGGAGATTATACAGTCAATGTAATCGTAAAAGATAAAGAGGGTAATCCTATTGCAGAAGTACCTGCAACAGTGCGTGTCGTAGAAAGCTATCCACAATTTGTTCCAGTAGACAAAGATAAAAAACAACCAAATGTAGAAGGAAGTATTGATCCTAAAGCTTTCCCTAAAGATACTGAATTTAGTTATGAATCTCCAGTAGATACAACAACACCAGGAGAAAAAGATGTTGTTGTAGTAGCGAAAATTGGTGATAAAGTTATAACTAAAATTCCAGCTAAGGTAATGGTAGTGGAACCTAAAGCACAATATGTACCTGTAGATAAAAATAATAAACAACCGGATTCTGCTAAGAGCATTGATCCTGAACAATATCCAGATGGAGTAACATTTAAATATAAACAACCAGTAGATACAACAACACCTGGAGAAAAAGATGTAATAGTAGAAGCAAAAGATGGAGATGATACTCTTGTAGAAGTCCCAGCAAAAGTAAAAGTAGTAGAAGGTAAAGAACAACTAATACCAGTTAACCCAACTGAGAAACCTCAAGCAAGAGATAGTATTACTCCAAGTGATTATCCTGAAGGTTCAACATTTGAATACAAAGTTCCTGATGGACAAACTGAACCATTTGATTCAACAACTGTTGGAGATAAACCAGTAACAGTAGTTGTGAAGGATAAAAATGGAAAAGTATTGGTAGAAGTCCCAGCAACTATTAAAGTAGTAGAAGCGAAACCTACACCAATAGAAACACCAGTAACTAAAACACCTGTAACAAAAGATGATATTGCTAAATATGTTAAAGTACCTGAAGGTGGAAAAGTAACGAAAGTAGAAAATATTCCAGATCTAGCAACACCAGGTAAGAAAGACTCAGTTAAAGTAACTGTTACTTTACCAAATGGAAAAACAACTATAGTAGAAGTACCGGTAAATGTAACACCAGTTAAGGAAATCGAAACACCAGTAACGAAAACACCATTAACACCAGAAGACTACACTAAAGGTATTAAGATTCCAGAAGGTGGAAAAGTTACGAAAGTAGAAAACACTCCAGATTTAACAACACCAGGTAAGAAGAATCCTGTTAAAGTAACTGTAGAATTACCAAATGGAAAAGTAGTTACAGTAGAAGTACCAGTAAATGTAACACCTGTTAAACCAATAGAAACACCAGTTACGACAACACCATTAACACCGGAAGACTACACTAAAGGAATTGTGATTCCAGAAGGTGGAAAAGTAACGAATGTAGAAAACATTCCAGATTTAACAACACCAGGTAAAAAAGATCCAGTTAAAGTGACAGTAGAATTACCAAACGGAAAAGTAATAACAGTGGAAGTACCAGTAAATGTAACACCTGTTAAACCAATAGAAACACCAGTGACGGCAACACCATTTACACCAGAAGACTACACTAAAGGTATTGTGATTCCAGAGGGTGGAAAAGTAACAAAAGTAGAAAATATACCAGATTTAACAACACCAGGTAAAAAAGATCCAGTTAAAGTGACAGTAGAATTACCAAACGGAAAAGTAATAACAGTGGAAGTACCAGTAAATGTGACACCGGTTAAACCAATAGAGACACCAGTTACGACAACACCATTTACGCCAGAAGATTACACTAAAGGTATTAAGATTCCAGAGGGTGGAAAAGTTACGAAAGTAGAAAATATTCCAGACTTAACAACACCAGGTAAGAAGGAACCAGTTAAAGTAACAGTAGAATTACCAAATGGAAAAGTAATCACAGTAGAAGTACCAGTAACGGTTACGCCAGTTAAAGGTTTAGAAATCCCGGTTACTAAAACACCATTACAACCAGAAGATTATACTAAAGGAATTACGATTCCAGAAGGTGGAAAAGTAACGAAAGTAGAAAATATTCCAGACTTGACAACACCAGGTAAGAAAGATCCAGTTAAAGTAACAGTAGAATTACCAAATGGAAAAGTAATAACAGTAGAGGTACCAATTACAGTAACTCCAGCAACTGGAATAGAAACGCCTGTTACCGATACCCCATTAACAAAAGAAGATATCGAAAAACACGTGAAAGTCCCAGAAGGTGGAAAAATAGTAGGAATAGGTGAGATACCTAAAGTTAATACACCAGGAAACAAAGGTACTGTTAAGGTGAAAATCGAACTTCCAAATGGAAAACAAGTAGAGGTAGAAGTACCGGTGAATGTTACTCCAATAAAAGACATAGTTAAGAAACTTGGAGAACCAATTACCAATGAGGATGTAGAAAAACATGTAAAAATTCCAAAAGGTGGAAAAGTCATTAGTATTGGAGATAAACCTTCAACTGACGTTCCTGGAGAAAGACCAAGTATACCTGTAGTTATTGAATTACCTGATGGAAAACGTGTAACTGTAAAAGTTCCAGTAATTGTAACACCAAAAACTACGCCGATAGTTGTTAAAGTAGGAACTCCAATAATGCAAGATGATGTTAAGAAACATGTAGATCTACCAGAAGGATGGAAAATTACAAAAGTAGGAGAAATTCCTACAACTACAACACCAGGTAATAAACCTTCAGTAACTGTTGAAATAGAATTACCTGATGGTAGAAAAGTTACAGTAGATGTGCCAGTTATTGTTACACCTAATGTAACACCAATTGTTGTAGAAGTAGGAACTCTAATAACGCAAGATGATGTTAAAAAACATGTGGATCTACCAAAAGGATGGAAAATTACAAAAGTAGGAGAAATTCCTACAACTGAAACACCAGGTGATAAACCATCTGTAGCAGTAGAAATTGAGTTACCAAATGGACAAAAAGTTACAGTTAATGTTCCTGTAAAAGTAATCGAAAAACAACATGTTCCAGAAAATAACACAAATCCGAATAATACGGATAACAACAACAATAATAATAACGGTAATAATAATTATCATTATGATAATTATGGTACTGATGATAGAGGAAATACAAATAACAATATAAGAAATGGTGAATCAAATAGAAAACCACAAGTTATAGTTTCTTCCAATAGTAATTCTAAAAATACAAAAGTTGAAAAATTACCTAACACAGGAATAGAAAGTAATTCTATAACTGGTTATGGATTAGCGATTTTTGGAATAGCTTTATCAGCTATAAGAAGACGTAAAGAAAAATAGTTCCTTCAAAAAAAAGAGAAGCGGAAAAATCTGCTTCTCTTTTTAGATTAGTAGTATATAAAATACAAAAAGACGGGGTTGACCCAAAAGTCCTAAATTTTTAAAAAATTTATATAAAAGCTCATAGACGCAGTGGTTTATTGATATCTAAGTTCACTTTATAAAAGCTTTTTTGACATCTAATAAACTGTGCGAGGCTGCTCGACAAAATCGATTTCTCCGAAATCATGATTTTTGAGTCATTCCCATCTTTTAAAAATGATATTTATTTAGGTTTCTTCGATATTAATGCTGAAAAGTCTAAATCGTCGTATTTACTTTTATTTAATCCAGTTAACGAATCGAAATCTGTGTCTGGAAATAAGGGATCGAAATCATCGAGTGCAATGTTTGATACGTTAGTCTTTGTGTCAGTAACAGAAGATTTAGAATCCAAATTAGTTAATTTAATATCGTTATCAACTAATTCTTCAATTTTAAATTCCTTAGTTTGAATAGGATTATTAACAAATTTTTGGATTATATCATCACTGTCATCATAATTATATTCAATAGAAACCTCCCCGAAATTAGAATCTACAGTATTTTGTTGATTGTAAAATAATACTCCATACTCTTCTAAGAGTTCTTCTTTTGAATAATTCTTTAGTGGGTCTTCTATAGGTGATATTGTACTTTCATAGATTTTTTTAACTAGTTTTTCGTCTGTTTGAATTTTATTGTCCTTAATATTCCAAGATGAAATAAGTCTATAAATAATATCTAATT
>ERZ773212.1322-NODE-1322-length-11431-cov-4.402866_pt1 | contig 11431 bp, 20 predicted proteins | sample MGYA00581005_ERZ773212 | MGnify/ENA primary metagenome ERZ773212 (study PRJEB29015, sample SAMEA2738154) | human oral metagenome | biome: human oral; feature: human-associated habitat; material: saliva | place: China | collected 2196 ... | reverse complement strand
TTTTTCAATCTCAGGAAAAACTTGATTACGAGTTATCTGAGTTATCTATGCTTATAAAGCATCTTGACGATGTAAAAAAAGGGAAAGAAGAGGCAAAGCCATGCGGTCATTGTGAATACTGCAAAACGAAAGCGTTGAGTCAGCGTGTGGAGGTGGTCTGATGAGTAAACAAGTAAAAGACATACTAGAAACTCACGACACAGGTTGTCCTCATGGCATCACATTTGCTATACATCAAGATAAAGATGAGTGTATTGCTTTGTTTGGTCGTTCTGGTTGGCCCGGACTAAAATCTCGATTTATTCGTTGGAATGAAAGTGTTAAAAATCAAACAACATACAAAACCGAGGAATCCTTACTTAATGCCTATGTTTGTGATGTTAAAAAAACATCGGAAGATTTTATTGTCATTCAATTATTGCCCTTTTAAGAGGGGGAAATAATCAAAAACCAACTTTTTCCATTTTGGAAACAACTCAAAAACTAACAAGCCGTGCATTCTTGTAAAACTGCGAACTAGAAAATGCGTCAGTGACACTTATGTGACTTTGGACGAATGACGTAAAGAATTTCACTCACGCTTGTCTCGCTCACAAATTGGCAGGCGTGGGGGTTTGGTCAGAAATATGAAACTTGAAAAAGGCGATTACGTGAAAGTTTTAAAAAATGGAGAATTTTTTAAAATCGTACAAATTAAAAATATTTACAGTGACTGTATCGAAACCAGCCACGGACTTTATAACAGAACTACACTTGCAAGTCGATTAGATGGCAGGTGCATTATATCTGGAATTGTGAATTGGGAGGACCAGCATGGAGTGGACGGATTGGGTGGACTTGGAACCTGAAACCAAAACGGACATCAAGACCAAAATTGAAAATGACGGGTATACTTTTCCACACTACGACAAGAAAAACAATGGCGTCAAGTACGTCATTTCTACAATGGACATCAAGCGAGACTGTCTAAGGCTTGGGGTGCCATTTGAAGATGTGTACCCTTTGCAAACTACACTTTTTTAACAGGAGAAAAACCAATGCAAAGAACAGCGGTAATTAATACACCTTTTACAATCGTAACAAGCAAAACAGAACAGAATATCGAAATTGTCGGGAGCTCGTTGTGGAGTCCAGTAGCAGAATTTGTAAAACAAGATAGACAGCTAACACTAGACGAAAACGGCGACTTATTTGAGCCTGAATACAAGCTGGTCCTAGAAGCTAAGCAATCTGTTGATGTGATTTTAGATAGCGCCTATGCAGCTGGAGAATTTGCCAAAGATACCAAAGAAGTTCAGACCCTCTTTAAATTTATTGAAGAAAACAAAAAGAATTTATTTGAAGAATTGGGATTCCATGGAGTCTTGCTATGAAGCTTGTCCTGAACATTGAGCCTAAACCACAATCACGGCCAAGATTTGCAAGGCGTGGGAGTTTTACCACGACTTATGAAGACAAGGACATGAAAGCCTGGCGCAATCATTGCCAGCTGCTCATTGCTAATCAGTACATGGGCCAGACTATTCTTGAGGGAGCTCTGAGGGCAAAGCTTAGATTTTACATCAAGCCTCCTCAGTATATCTCAAAGGCCAAGAAGAACCAACAGGCCCTCCTGGATGAAATCATTCCAGTAGGCAAAAAGCCTGACATAGATAACTACGAAAAAGCGCTATATGACAGCATGTCAGGGATTGTCTTCCAGGACGACGGTCAGATAGCTCTGCATGATGTAGGCAAGTTCTACAGTCTAAATCCAAGGATAGAGGTAGAAATAGAGGAGTACAAAAATGAAAAAACAGAAATTGATTGAAAAAATAAATAAAATTGCTATCGAGACACCTTTTCAAAGATCTAAAATTGTAGACCACTTGGAAGTAATTAAACTCATTGAACAACTAGACGAACCGCAACCAGTCAAAGTTTCGCAGTGTGTGGCAGATTGGTATTTATTGCACTATCACGACTTCAATAACAGTATTGTAAATCTCTGCATTAGGCTGGAAGATTCAATAGACAATAACGATTTTTTAAAATGGATATCGAATACAAAAGACTTTATCAAAATTCTCGTCAACATTCACCAATTCGGCTATGAAGTCGAGGAGGAAGAGCGGTATTATGTAAGATTCAAAGGGATGGAAAGCAATGATTTTAATTACTTAAACTTTATTAAATTTCAAAAAGCTTGGGTGTTGTCCTCGTTAAAAATTGACAATAAATTTCGTACAGCACACACCCGTAAAGAACTAGAAGAAGCTGGCTTCGGCTGGGTATTCGATTGCCCAGGGATTGAGATTGAGGAGGTGGAATAAATGGCGAAATTTATTCAAATCCAATCTTGTTACAGAGGGATTGTCGAAAACGAACTCATCAATATAGAAGATATTAGTCGCATCTGTCTAGGTCCTAACATCTTATTTCTACGAACGCCTTACAGTGCCGGAGAACGTCATATTTCTATCACTAAAGATTCGGTAGATAAGTTATTGATGGAGCTGGATATTGTTGGGGAGGTGGAGTGATGAGTTATGATTTGGAAATCTTAGCGAAGATAGAAAACGGACAATATATCCGTATTGCTGAACCTAGATATAGTTCTCCGACCTACAATCTCGGGAAGATGTTCAGAATTGCTATGGATTGGGATTTCGACCAAGGCACAATTTACAATGTTGCTGACATTTTAGATAATATCAAACGCGGTATATCTGAATTAGAACAGTACCCTGAAAAGTATGTGCAGTATGAACCTGAAAATAGATGGGGAACGGTTAGCGATGCATTGGAGGTTTTAAAGTCGTTGAAAGAGTGTATTTTAGAACAAGATATTGACACGAAATATTTATATATGAGGTGGTAAATTGAAACGACCAAACAGATACCCTTACACACGAAGTCAATGGAATGAAGAAACTGTTACTCACTATACATATAAAAGCGATATTTGCTATACAAGTCACATTTTAGAAAATAGACTTACTGGAGAAATAAAGGACAAGGAGGTTGAGGGGTGATACAAACGCTTGAAGAAGGAATGAAGAATCAAAGTAAACGCATAAAAATCCCAATAGAAATCAGACCGTTTGATGTGGGTTATCGAATAGTAAATAAACACGGTCAAGCGCTTGCCTTAAATAACGGAGCAAGTATATTCGCTTTACCTTCGCTGGCCGAAAAAGCCATTAAGAAAGAGTTTGGGAAAAATGATCCAGACTTTGACATCGAAAAACATTTTGTCGAAGAGGTCGCTGTTGTTAATTTAAGTAAATTTCATAGTTATTTTGAGGAGGTGGAATGATGTCGTTTTACGGAGGGACATTCACTGATTATTGTAAGTATTGCGATGACAAGTACAGTGGGATTTTCAAATTAAAAAAAGGTGAAGACGCTATTAAAGGATTCCATAGATGGTTGAAAGAACACGGAAGAGAGGTCGCAGATTGAAACGATTCATAGCTATCTGGATTCTGCTCTCTGCTGGACTAAACATCTGGCAGATGGACAGGATTCGAGATTTAGAAGAGAAGAAGCCGATGGTTATCTATAAGGCGGATAACGCAGGCGCTGAGATATTTGGTAAGGTCCTTGCGAAAGGACGACATGGGAAGCTGTATACAGTGACTATCAGAGATTATGGGATTTTCGTAGTTACTAGAGAACAATTTGAGAAAATCAAGGTAGGAGATGAGGTGATGTTATGAACACACTAGATAAAGTCAAGCAATGGTTTATTGACCGTGATTTAGAGAATGGCGGACGGTTAGACAAACAGTCATTAAAACTTAGTGAGGAGTTCGGCGAACTATGCGCAGGATATCTCAAGAAGAATGAGCAACTGACCAAGGATAGTATTGGAGATTGTGCAGTCGTGATTGTCGGACTGGCATTGCTGATTAAAAAGGACGTACATAAGATTTTCAAGGACTCTGAGAGAATCAAAGTAAAAGATGTCACTGAGTGCTTAAAATGGTTGAACTCAAGTATTAGCGACTTCCAGCTTACACATGACTTTGTAGAAAAGAGAGTGTGTAGAGATAAACTAGTGAGTTCGATTGGATATTTAAAAATGATTAGCCATTCGTTGGGTTATAGCTTCGATGAATGTTTTGAACTGGCTTACAACGAAATTAAAGACCGCAAAGGTCGCTGGATTGATGGTACGTTCGTGAAAGAGGAGGATTTGCCGAATGAAACTAAAATTTAGAGCGTGGCTAAAGAAAGAGCAAAAAATGGACAATGATATTGACCACATCAGTTGGCTTGAAGATGAGCTATATTGTATTGGAAATGGAATTACTTATATGGTTTCGGCAGAAGATTTAGTACTCATGCAATCAACAGGACTCAAAGATAAGAACGGCAAGGAAATCTTTGAGGGGGATATTTTAAAATTTAATGATGAGTGGAATGAATATTGCCATGAAGGCTATGTAGACGGCTCAGTTGAAGGTATTAATTTCGTTGAAGTAGTGAGAGGTGAAGCTTGTTTTGAGTTTGGAAAAACTAGATTCCCAGAATCATCTCTATTCATTTATATGGAAGATGAACATCTTTCGTTCGCTGAATTGGTAAAGGATAAAGACTTTGGGTTTGAAATCGTCGGCAACGTCTACGAAAATTCAGAGCTTTATTGGCTAATCGAGGAGATGGAACATGAGAATTAAAACATTAATGGGAACAATCATCAATGTTGACAGGATAAAGCGCAGTATCACAGTTGAGGGTATTGAATTAGGTTCAGATTGTCGCGCTTTAGTATCTAAACACAAAGATGGTACAGGGACAATAACACTAGTTTTTGATGGGAAAATAATTTAAAAAAGGAGTAAAAACAATGTTTACACAATACAATCATGAAACAGGAAAAACAACACTTACAAAACTTGCTAAAGGCGGTATCATTACAGTTGCAGCTGTTGCTTCACTTGGTATTTTTCGTCTCACGGCCGTGAAGCGTATCCCAGCTAATACAGTCGGGGTTAAGGTTAGCGCAATTGGAGGTGTGCAAGAAAATACTCTGCAAACAGGATATCATCTAAAAATGCCATTTATTGACAAAGTATACACCTTATCGACATCTGTTCAAACTAAGACGATGGAAAAAATCACTACTCAAACTAAAGATGGTCAGTGGCTCAATACCAATATTGATGTGAAATATCGTGTCAATAAGGAAAAGGCTATGACAGTCTTCTCTAATTACACAGACTTAGAAAACGTGAATAATAGTGTAGTATCTCCTGCTGTTCAGCGTGCTATTGAATCTGTAACAGGAAATTACGATATTTACGATATCCTCGGTAATAAGCGTACAGAAGTTTATGAAATGATTGATAAAGCGCTCAAAGAAAAATTTGAGTCTTATGATTTAGAGTTTGTTTCATTCACAATAACTGACCAAGATGCAGGAGACGAGATTGAAGCAGCAATTAAAAATGAGTCGGTAAAACAAAAGGAAATTGACACTGCTCGCCAAGAACAGGAAAAGGCTAAGGTTGAAGCTGATACCAAGAAAGTGCAAGCTCAAGCTGAAGCGGATGCTGGCATCATCAAAGCAGAAGGTGAAGCTAAGGCCAATAAAGCTAAGTCAGATTCAATCACAGATAACCTTATCCGTATGAAAGAAGCAGAAGCCAGAGAGAAACATGGCTGGGTCACTGTCAACGCAGGTAGTGTGATCGCGAATAAAGAATAAAATAAAAAAAGCCAAGACACTCTCTGTCTCAGCTATAATCTCAATAATATTATTATATCACAAAGGAGATAGAGAGTGAACAAGGCTAAAGAGCTATTGAAAGAATTACAAGACCTTGACATGGACATCCAAAGCCGTATAGATGAAATCAAAGAGCTTGAGGCAGGTTTGCTCTCAAGTCCTAAGTGGTCAGGTGTCAAAGTTCAAGGTGGACAGACTAGAAAAGTTGATGACGTGTACGCTCAGTTGATAGTGATGAAAGAGGCTATAGAGCAAGATACTAAAGAGGTTATCAACAGAAAACTTGAATTAGGTCGAATGATCAACAGGCTTAAAAATCCAAAAAGTAGGTCCGTCCTTAGAATGACTTACATTACTAAGACTTACGTTGAGGATATTTGCGACAATTTGAGAATTAGTAAGGCAACTTATTACAGATTACGCAAACAGGCGGAGTCCGAGCTAGAGGAGACAATCATAGACAAAGTGAGCTAAAGTGAATGCGCATGAAGTCTAAAATCTGTTAGAATGGTAGTGTCAAGAATTGAAAAGAGAGGTCTCAGATCCCTCCCTCTATTTCGTTCATTGACGTCTCCTTTATATTTTTCATTTTATTTCCGAGGCTTCGGCCTCACATGGCGGTGACAGGTAAGTGGTTTCTCTCCTATGTTTCCCTTGGTTCGATCCGGGCATCGCTGTTAATGACTACAAAAAATAAATCAGAAAATTTATTTCTAATTAACACGCAAGGTAGTAGTCGTCTTGCAGTTGGAACGTAGCTCAGTTGGTGGAGCGATATGACTATAAAGGGTCTGAAACGTAGGCAGGTTCGAGTCCTGTCGTTCCAATTGTATCTCTGTGAGTAGCTATCACAATAGGGGTACAGGGCGGTAATTAGATTTAGGCTGATTAACCTGTAGGACAGAGATAAAGTAGCGCTATATAAGGCTCTGGTGGGGGAGGCACCCACTTACCGCATACAGTCACTCTTTGAGTGGCTTTTTTTGATTTTCGAAAGGTGGTGATGGAAAATTGAATGAAAGACAAAGACGATTCGCAGATGAGTACATCATCAGTAGAAACGCAACACAATCCGCTATTAAGGTGGGTTACTCAGAGAAAACGGCATATAGCATAGGGCAAAGATTGTTGAAAAATGTTGAGATTTATGAATACATTAAAAAACGTACTGAAGAACTTTTTGACGAACGTTCGATGTCAATCGCAGAAGCCTTGGCGATCTCTGCTAGTATTGCTAGAGGAGAAACTCAACAAGGGTATTCTAAAAAAACTGTAAAGACTGCTGAAGGCGTGGAGGTATCGGAAACGACTTATGAATTTACTCCGACAATCGAAGAAAGACAACGCTCTTTAGACCACATATTCAAAGTGAATGGAGCATATTTAGAGAGAAAAGAAATCGAGATGTCTTCGGCTGTTCAATTTGTTGATGATATAGGAGTTAGCGATGAAGCGTAGAATGAGTGAATTTATCCCAAAGGCTTTTTATTCTATGTGGCGTGCAGCATTCGACCCTAAAATCTTACATGTAGTTGAAAAAGGTGGGCGTGGTTCTGGTAAGTCTAGTGACCTAGGCCACACTATCATTCAAATGATTATGCGCTATCCGGTCAATGCGGTGTGTATTCGTAAGACGGATAATACCTTAGAACAATCGGTCTATGAGCAATTGAAATGGGCGATTAGTGAGCAAGGGGTCAGTCATTTATTTAAGATTAATAAATCCCCTTTGAAGATAACCTATATCCCAAGAGGAAATTATATTATCTTCCGTGGTGCACAAGATCCAGAGCGTATTAAATCCTTGAAAGACAGCCGTTTTCCATTCGCAATCGGCTGGATTGAAGAGCTTGCTGAGTTTAAAACTGAAGATGAAGTAAAGACAATCACCAACTCACTCCTACGTGGAGAATTGGCTGATGGTCTTTTTTATAAGTTCTTTTACTCTTACAATCCACCGAAAAGAAAACAGTCTTGGGTAAATAAGAAATACGAGAGTGTCATACAGCCTCCTAACACCCACGTACACCATTCAACTTACTTGGATAACCCATATATATCCCAAGCCTTTATAGAAGAAGCAGAGGCTACGAGAGAGCGTTCTGAGAAGCGTTATCGTTGGGAGTATTTGGGCGAGGCTATCGGTTCGGGTGTAGCACCTTTTGAAAATCTGGTATTCCGCAAGATTACAGACGAGGAGATAGCAAGGTTTGATAACATTCGACAAGGTAACGACTTTGGTTACGCCAACGACCCTCTGGCCTTTGTAAGATGGCATTACGACAAGAAGAAACGAGTTATCTACGCTATCGATGAGATTTACGGCGTGAAGATTAGCAACCGTGAATTAGCTGAAAGAATCCGTGAGAAAGGCTACCAATCTCAGATGATAACCTGTGATAGCGCAGAACCTAAGTCGATTGATGAGTTAAAACTGCAGCTGAATATTCCGCTTGTTCAAGGTGCTAAGAAAGGTCCTGATAGTCGCGAGTATGGAGAACGCTGGTTGGATGATTTGGATGCAATTGTGATAGATCCAGAACGCACACCAAATATTGCACGAGAATTCGAAAGTGCCGACTATGCAGTTGACCGTGATGGAAATCCCAAGCCTAAACTAGAAGAAGTAAACGACCACACAATCGACGCTACAAGATATGCGTTTGAAGACGATATGAGACAGCCAGGAATATCATTCTGGTAGGAGAAGGAGAAATGTTGAGTAATTGGTTTAAATGGTTAATCAGGCGGTTGTTGATTAAGAATACAACCCAAAACGAAATACTAGAGATTGAGATAAGAGAACACCAGGGTTCTGAGAAAGTAAGCACGATGAAACAGGCTTACGAATATTACCGAAACCAAACGGATATTCGAAAGAAAAAAGTGGATGTTGATTGGCGGACGAATTCAAGGATTGAATTAGGGTTGTTTAAGAAACTGGTAGACCAGAAGGTCGGTTATTTGTTTTCTAAACAACCGACAATCTCGCTTGAGGGAGAAGAGTCACAAGACTTTTTAGACAGCGTGTTTGACGAGGACCTTTTATCTACGATTAAGTCACTCGGTAAAGAGGCGGTGATGAAAGGGATAGCCTATGGCTTGCCTTATTACGATGAGAACGGCCGTCTACGCTTGTTTAAAATCCCAAGTGAACAGATTATCCCTTTTTGGAAAGACGAGCGTCATTTGGAACTATCTGCCTTTGTACGTGTCTACAAACAAGCTGTCTACGAAAGTGGAGTAAAGAAGACCAAAACCTTTGTAGAATACTACGACGAACAAGGAATTACAGATTATATCTGGACAGGTTCACACCTTGAACTCAATCCACTATCTAAGGAGACCAAGGGGAATTTTTACTATGTCAATGCAGACGGTACACGGATTCCTTATACTTGGGAGAAAGTCCCTCTGATTCCATTCCGCTACAACGAGTATGAGGACGGTCTTTTAGTCCAAACCAAATCTCTGATTGATAATATTCAACTTCAAATGTCTACTAACGCTGATATGTTGGCAGATATGCCGAAGTTGATTTACGTTTTGAAAAACTATCAGGGCGCAGACTTGGGCGAGTTCATGAATAACCTGAATAAGTTCCGCTCTATCAAAGTCTCTAGTGATGGTGGTGTAGATACTCTACAAGCAGACAATGATACTAGCGGAGTTGAAGCAGATATCGAACGCTCGCGTAAGTTCCTGTATGAGGCTGCACGAGCCATTGATACCCAAGATGATAACCTAGGTAATGCGAGCGGTCAGGCTCTTAAATGGCGCTATACAGACCTTGATTTGGACTGTAACGAGCTGGAAAACGAGTTCCAAAAAGGTATCAAGCAATTCCTTTGGTTTGTAGAACAATACGCCACAAATAAAGGAGTAGCATTTGACGCATCTAAATTTACTTATGTATTCAATCGTGACATCATTTCAAATGAGTCTGAAGCTATTCAAGATTGTGTAAACTCAATCGGTATCTTAGACGACCTAAGTATTCGGGAACAACATCCATGGTATCAACCAGAGGTTGAGGAACGGTTGAAAGAACAACAGGAACAAGGACAAGATCCATACTCTCAGACCAATTTCAAAAAGGTAGAGGATGACCATGACAACCAAGGACAAGAAAAAGATAGATGAGTACTGGACTGAGCGTGCTTTACGACAGGAACAAAACGCTCAGATAGTTGCTGATAGGTATATGGCCCAGATTGGGCAATCCTTTGCAGACTATAAACATCAGTTGGTTTCTGAGATTGAGAAGTTTTATGCCAGGTATGCAGTTGATAATAAAATGACTCATGCGGAGGCCAAGCAATATCTGACGGATAAAGAGCGTAGAGAGTTTAAGCATGTAACCCTTGAAAGGTTCCGTGAAATGGCTTTAAATCCTGACACACCGACACCTTTGTTGGACGCATTGAGCTACCGCCATCGTATCAGTCGCAAGGAGGCTTTGCTTGCCGAAATTGAGCGTCTAACAGCTGAACTATATGGAAAGCCAGAGGGCATACATGACAAAGTCACAGAGGCTCTGAGCGACGTCTACATCAAGGGTAAAATCCATCAAGCTAAGAACTTGGCTCATTTCGGAATCATAGAGAAACCAATATTAGGTGTCGATGCAGTTAAGCATAAGATGGCTAGTAACTGGAGTGGTAAAACATTCTCAACAAATGTGTGGGGACATGATGCAGCTGTTTATAAATCTATCAGCGATACAATCAATAAAGGCCTAACAGGTGGCTGGTCTATTGATAGAATGGCTAGAGCTCTTTCTGAACGTACAGGAGTCGCCTATCATCGAGCAGATACGCTTGTCAGGACTGAGACGACCTTTTATAACAACCTCGCGACGCTAGATACTATCAAGGAATTAGGCGGTGACCACTACGAAATTGTAGCGGTCTTAGACAGTCGCACAAGTGATATTTGCCAGTCAGAAAATCATAAGGTTTATTCTGTTAAAGAATATGAACCAGGTAGAACCGCACCGCCTTTTCATGTCCGTTGTCGTTCTACTATCAGGCCTGCAGTCAAGTCTGATAAGAAAGGCAAGACTGATAAGACTGACAGGACAGAAGAAGCTGAACAGATTAGTCCGTATCTCGATATATTACTAAATAACGCCCCTGTGAAAATGGCAAAAGAGAAACGTTCTCTGGATGAAATCTTTGCAGGTTGGGAGCGTGAAGGGGAAGCGGTTCTTAGAGGTGTTAGAAAGTCCTCTAAAACAACCAGTGATATCTTGTTTGAAGAAAGATTACCTAAAGTAGCTGAAGAAAAAGTTTTAAACTACTTTGATTTCTTTAATAACTCAAGAATAGTTTTGAGACCTGAGCGGTTAGAACATATATTAGAAGGTCATTCTGATATAGGTGATGATGTAGAGGGAATTGTTCATGGGGTAATAAAAAAGCCTGATATGATTTTGATAGATCATAAAAACGATAATAGCATTTTAGTTTTAGGTAAAAGTCTTGAGAATAGTGTAAATGTGGTTGTTAGATTATCAAATACAGACTTTGACAATTCAATAATAACAGCTATGAGAGTGTCTGACAAAACCCTGAAAAGACTACTTAAGAAAAACAAAAAAATCTATGACAAAAATGAATAGATTTGATATAATTAGTCTAAAGAGAAGTGAGGTAGAGATGATAGTGTCGCTACGCAACTTCATAGTATGAGATGACGGGACAGGCACACCGT
>ERZ773212.1313-NODE-1313-length-11473-cov-15.582676_pt1 | contig 11473 bp, 10 predicted proteins | sample MGYA00581005_ERZ773212 | MGnify/ENA primary metagenome ERZ773212 (study PRJEB29015, sample SAMEA2738154) | human oral metagenome | biome: human oral; feature: human-associated habitat; material: saliva | place: China | collected 2196 ... | reverse complement strand
AAAGTATTTTTAACACATATAAGTGCTAGATATGATAAAAGTACAGAAGATGAAGTTATAGAAAATATACACTCATCATCTGAGGTATATATAGCACATGATTTTGATAAATATAAATTTTAATTTGGAGAGCCGATTATGAGAAGAGATTTAGAAGAAAAAACAATAGAAGTTAAAGAAATATTTAAAGGGAAAGTTCTTGATGTAGAAATGCATACGGTTAGTTTACCAGATGGTGGAACATCAACTCGTGAACTAGTTAATCATCGTGGTGCGGTAGCTGTATTAGCTATTACTAAAGAAAACGAAGTTATTTTAGTTGAGCAATATAGAAAAGCAATAGAGCAGGTAACTTTAGAAATACCAGCAGGTAAGCTAGAACCAGGAGAAGATAATAAAAAATTATCAGCAATAAGAGAATTAAAAGAAGAAACTGGATATGAGGCTACAGAAGATCAACTAACAAAACTTTTTGATGTTCATGTTGCATTAGGATATAGTTCAGAAGTTATTACTGTTTTCTATGTTGATGGCTTAGAATATGCTGGTGAACAAAACCCAGATGAAGATGAGTTTATTAATTTGAAAAAATATAAAGTAGAAGATGCATTGAAACTATTAGATGATAATACTATTACTGATAGTAAAACAATGTTAGCGTTAATGTATTTAAAAATAAGGAAGGGCACGAAATAGTATATGAGTATATATAATGATATAATAGAAATTATTCAGAAATCTCCATATAAATTAACACCTCAAAGGGAAAAAATTGTAGAAATATTAGTGGAAAACAGTGAGTTACACCTTAGTGCAGAGGAGTTATACTTTATTTTAAAAGAAAAAACTCCTGATATAGGTATTGCAACAGTATATAGAACATTAGATATTTTCTATGAGTTGAAAATCTTAGAAAAAATATCATTTAGCAATGGTGTTTCTAAATATCATTTAAGACAATCACTGGACGGTAGTTTGCACCATCACTTAATTTGTACAAAGTGTAATACTATTGAAAAAGTTTCTAATTCTTTATTTAATAAATTAATAGAATATATGAAAAAAGAGTACTCATTTGAAGTTCAAGATAACTCATTATCATTTTATGGGACTTGTTCAAAATGTAGAGAAAAAGGTGAAAAGTAGAAGATGAAGTTTGATAAGGTAGAGAGAATACTTATTGTTATTTCTAGCATAGTTTATATCGCGTATATAGTATTTATAGGTGGAATGATAAATAGTTTTAAAAACTATGTTGGAAATGAATATTTAAGAACTCGTATTGTTGATCAAATCCGTGAACAGACAAAATTAACACAAGACAGTGCAAATGTATCTACAAAAGATTTACATTATATTTTCCAAGTTATGGGGCAATTATCTTGGTTATACTTTGCTATGTTAGTATTACTATTTTTATTGTTAATGTTTGTTATTTTGAAAAAGGGGATACACCATAACATAGTAGCTTTTCTGTTCTTAGTATATAGTATTCTATTATTAATTTTCAGTTTAGGAATATTGTTTATTAGTTGTATTATTTACTTCTATCTTGGAATTAGAATAATTTTAATAAGGAATAGAGAAATAAAATAATTAAATTTAAAAGATTTAAAGGAGAATATCCTTTAAATCTTTTTTCGTAAAAATTTTTATAAAAATATAAAATTTATTAAAGAAAAGCTATGTGATTATAATTATATTCTTATTAATTTAGTAAATTTTAAAAATAATAAAGTAATATACCTGTTGACATGAATAGAGATTTTTATACTCTACTTTGTGCGATTAAACAAAGTTTAATTAAAAATGCGGATAGTATATACAGAGTTTTTTAAGGAAAAGTAGATTTGCAAATTTATTATAATACTAATATAATTTTAGTTACACTAATTATAAAAAACATAAGGAGAGCCTATGAAAAATAAAGTATTTAAATTTGTAAAAAGATTAACAATAATTATTTTGTCTTTATTAATTATTGCAGGTGGATACGGTTATTATTTTGTACATAAGTCTTTACCAACCGTTGAGGGGAAAGTAGAAGTTGCTATGTTAGATAATGATGTTAAAGTGCACCGTGATCAAAATGGAATACCTACGATTGAAGCTAAAAATGATGCGGATTTATATAGAGCCCAAGGATATGTTCATGCTCAAGATAGATTATTCCAGATGGATTTAGCAAGAAGACAAGCGAGTGGTAGATTATCGGAAGTTGTAGGAAAAGCAGCGATAGAAACTGATAAGAAGTATTTAGTATTTTCTCTTAGAAAAGCTGCAGAAAAATCATATGATGGATATTCAGAATCAGCTAAAAAAATTCTAAATTATTATGCTGAAGGTGTAAATGCATATATAGAAGAAGCTAAAAGAGACAAAAAACTTTCATATGAATTTTCTTTATTAGGATATGAACCAGAAAAATGGACTGCTATCGATTCGTTAACTATCGGTAAATATATGGCTTACGACTTAGGTGGGCACTGGGATCATCAAAGTTTTAATAATTGGATTCTAAATAATTTAGGAGAAGAAAATTTAAAACAATTACTTCCTGAGAGTTTTTCTAAAAATCCAGATTCAAAAGAGATTATTAAGGCTAACTTAGGTGCTAATGCTAATATAAATAAAGATACAGCAAAAGTAGAAAGACCACCTATGGAAAATGGTAGTAATGATTGGGTTGTATCAGGTAAAAAAACTAAATCAGGTAAGCCTTTGTTAGCTGATGATCCGCATCTAGGGTTATCAACTCCATCAGTTTGGTATCAAATGACTCTATCTACACCAGACCATAAGGTTTCAGGGGTTATTTTTCCTGGTATCCCTGGTATTATATTAGGTCATAATGAAAATATTGCTTGGGGTGTAACTAATTTTGGTCCAGATGTTCAAGACTTATATATTGAGAGAAGACAATCAGACAACCCGTATAAGTTTGAATATGATGGTGAATATTATGATGCTCAAGTAGATAAATATTCAATAAAAGTAAAAGGTCAAGATGATGAACAATTTGAGGTTGTTAATACTAAACACGGTCCAATAATAGACTTTTTATTAAAACCATTGGGTAATGAAAACACAAGTTTTTCTATGCAATGGACAGCCCTTGAGTCAACTCAAGAATTAGAAGCAATTTTAAATATAGATAAAGCTCAAAACTGGGAAGAGTTCGAGAAAGCTTTAGAGAATTTTAAAGCTCCAGCTCAAAACTTTGTTTTTGCGGATAATCAAGGGAATATTGCTTATAAATCAAATGGTAATGTTCCAATTAGAAAAAAAGGTAATGGAAATTTACCAGTCCCAGGGTACAGCAGTGAGTATGGTTGGACTGGATATATTTCATATGATAAACTTCCAAAAATTGTAAATCCAGAACAAGGATTTATAGCGACAGCTAATACTGAAACAGTAAAAACTGATTATCATACATCAAATGTTTGGGCACAGCCATATAGAAAAGCGCGTATTGATGAAGTACTATCTGAAAAGAATGATCTGACTGCAGATGATATGAAAAAATTACAGATGGATACCAAAAATCTTTATGCCAAAGAATTTTTAACTAACCTTTTGAAAAATGTAAATAAAGATAAAGTTTCTAAAAATGAAGTATATGATAAATTAAGTTCTTGGGATAATATTGATAATAAAGATGAAGCAGCTCCATTAATTTTTGATGCATGGATGAAGAAAGTTCAAGCGCATATCTTAAAAGATAAAATGAGCGAAGAAGCATATAAATTTATGCCTCATAAGGAGAGTTATGTAGATAAAATTTTAAGGGATAGCTTAAATGGTAAGAAAGTAAATCTAATAGAGGAAAAAGGCGGTTTAAATACTGTTCTTACAGAAAGTTTAAATGAAACTATTAGTGAATTAGAAGGAAAATATGGTAAAGACGTTAATAAATGGAAATGGGGAAATGGTCATACATTAGGCTTCAGACATCCATTATCTAAATCTTCGGCGTTACTTTCATATTTCTTAAATCCAAAAGAATATCCAATCTCAGGGTCTAAGGTGACTGTTCAAGCTGCAAAACAAAACGAAGAAGGAATAGTTAATCATGGTGCGTCTTGGAGGTTTGTCTATGACTTTGATACAAAAACTGGCTATCATGTAGTTGGTCCGGGACAAAGTGGACATGTTTTGAGTGATAACTATGATGACCAAATAACAAAATGGGTTAACGGAGAATATACTAGTGAATCTATTGGTAATATTCCTAAAGGAAAAACATTAGAATTGGTTCCTAAAAAATAATATAAAAAAGAGTAGTATTATTAAAATAAAGATAATATTACTCTTTTTATATCAAATCAATAATATCATTAGTTGATTTGTTAAATTATATAACATTTATAAACAAAAGATAGGTTATCGTGATATAATTAAGATAACTAAAAAATATTTATTTTAATCAAAGAAGAAATTTGCAAATAAGGAGCTAAAATGGATATTAGAGAAAATTTTGACAATATAAAAAGAGAAATTTCAGAAGCTTGTGGCAAAGTTGATAGAAGTCCAGAAGATATAAAAGTAATTGCAGTAACAAAATATGTAACTGATGCAAGGGTAGAACAAGCAATAGAAGTAGGGGTTGATGCTTTTGCAGAAAATAGACCGCAAAACTATCTAGAAAGGAAACAAAAATATTCTGATAAAGAATGGCATTTAATTGGTAGCTTGCAAACTAGAAAAGTTAGAGATGTGATTAATCATGTCGATTATTTTCATGCTTTAGATAGAGAAAGTTTAGCTAAAGAAATAGAAAAAAGAGCAGAAGATAAGGTTAATTGTTTTGTACAAGTTAATGTTTCAGGAGAAGAGAGTAAACATGGATTAACTTCGCATGAAACAATAGAGTTTATTAAAGGTTTGGAAAAATATTCTAAGATTAATGTTATTGGACTTATGACTATGGCACCATTTGTAGAAGATGAGGATGTTCTACGTAATTGCTTTAAAAAATTAAGACAACTTCGTGATGAGGTGAAAGAATTGAATCTAGATTATGCACCATGTGAGTATTTATCTATGGGTATGAGTAATGATTATAAAATAGCAATAGAAGAAGGGGCGACTCATGTCAGAATTGGGACATCACTAGTAGGTAACGAACTGAAATAGAATATTCTGGGAGGTACAATATGAAAAAGAAAATAGAAGTAGGGAATTTAGATGTAACTGTAAGGTATAGACGCGGCATGAAGCATATATACTTAAGGGTTGAAAAAAATGCTGATATAGTAGTTAGTGCACCTCCTAGAACACCTAACTATGTTATTAGAAAATTAGTTTATGATAATTTAGAAGAATTGGTGAAAAGACGAGAAAATATACTATCGGTAGCAGGGGTAAGTAGGGAATATAAAACAGGTGAGAAGTATTTTATTTTTGGTCAAGAGTATGAGCTAAATGTAGAAGAAAGACTAAAAAATAGAGTTTTTATTGAAAATAATAAAATAAATATATATGTAAAAGATGAACAACAAAATAAGGAGAAGATTTTCAACTCAGCAATTAGGAAGTTGTTAATAGATAAATGTAAGTTATTTATAGAAAAGTATGAACCGATAATGAACGTAAAAGTTAAAGAACTACGTATAAAAAAAATGAAAACAAGATGGGGAACATGTAATCTAGAAGCACAGCGGATATGGATAAATCAAGAATTAATTAAGTATCCCATAGAGTGTTTAGAACATATAATTGTTCATGAGATGACTCACCTTCTAGAAATTAATCATACACCACGTTTTTATAGCTTGTTAGAAACATATTATCCAACATATAAAGAAAATGATAAAGTTATAAAAGAATTTAATAGATTTTTAAATGGAAGATAGGTGTAAAAAATAATAGAAAATAGTTTTCTATTTATAGTTATTTTAAGTAATTAGGTATATAATATTTACTTATGTTGAGTTTTAAAAGTATAATTTTATATGCCTAATTATTGACTTTTTAAAGCATTTACTATATAATTAATCAAGAGTTTTTAGTATTTATTACTAATATTTAGATAGTACTTATAAGTATTTTGGAGGAAGAATAAATGTCACAAATTTTAAATAAAGAAGATGGAAAAGTAGTTATTTCTTTTTCAGCATCAAAAGAAGAGTTTGCGAAAGGATTAGATAAAGCATTTAAAAGTGCTGTTAAACGTGTAAATGCGCCTGGATTTAGAAAAGGTAAATTACCAAGAGCCGTATTCAACAAAATGTACGGTGAAGAAGCTTTATACCAAGAAGCAATTGATTTTGTATTACCAGCAGCTTATACAAAAGCTATTGATGAATTAGAACTATCACCACTAGCTATGCCAGATATCGATGTTAAAGAAATTAGCAAAGAAAATGGTGTAACATTTGAAGCTGTTGTTACAGTTAAACCAGACGTTGAACTAGGTGAATACAAAAACTTAGGAATCGAAAAAGAAGTTGTAGAAGTAACTGATGCAGACGTTGAAGAAAGATTAGAAAGCGTACTTAGCCGTGAAGCAGAATGGCAAGTAAAAGAAACAGAAGCTAAAAAAGGTGATATTGTAGTTATCGACTTCAAAGGATTTATCGGAGATGAAGCATTTGAAGGTGGAGAAGCTAAAGGATATGAATTAGAATTAGGATCAGGAGCGTTTATCCCAGGATTCGAAGAACAATTAGAAGGAAAAGTTGCGCCAGTTGATACTGAAGTAAATGTAACATTCCCAGAAAACTACCAAGTAGCTGATTTAGCTGGTAAAGATGCTAGATTCGAAGTTACAGTACATGATGTAAAAGAAAAAGTTTTACCAGAATTAACTGATGAATTCATTAAAGAATTCTCTAAAGAATCAGCTTCAACTGTTGCTGAATACAAAGAAAAATTAAAACAAGAACTTACATTAGAAAGAACAGAACTAGCTGAAAAAGAATATTCAGATAAAGTTATTTCTACAGTAGTAGAAAATGCTAAAGTTTCAGTTCCTGAAAAATTAGTTGATCAAGAAGTTGAATCAATGTTTGAACAATTTGCAGGAAACTTATCTCGTCAAGGATTATCATTTGACTTATATGAGCAATTTACAGGTAAAACTGCGGATGAGTTAAAATCTGAAATGAGATCAGATGCAGAAAACAAAATTAAAACTTCATTTGTGTTAGCTGACATTGCTACAGCTGAAAAAATTGAAGTTACAGATGCAGATATAGATGCTGAAGTTAAAAAATTAGCTGAGATGTACTCTATGACTGATGAAGGTGTTCGTTCACGTATTAGTGTAGAAGACTTACGTGGAGAATTATCAATTCAAAAAACTGTTGAGTTCTTAAAAGAAAATAACTAATTTAATTATAAAAGGCATGGATTTAAATCCATGCCCTTTTTTTATGTAAACTGCAATGAATCTATAATATTGTCATTAATTTGTAATTTTATTATTTTCTTAGTGTTAATTAAATTTTAAGTTAAGCCTATATAATAAGGAGAATATTTTAGATAACTATTAAATAGATATATGAATAAATATAAATTTTAAAGGAATAATAAAATGAGTAATAAAATAATAAAAGGTGCTTTAGTAGGAGTGGTAGGAGTTTCGGCGGCAACTACAGGATATTATACAATGGTTAAGCCTAACTTGTCTGCAGATACACCAACTACAGTTGCTACAAGTACATCAACAAGTTCAGGAAATAAAAGTTCAAGTTCAAATACACAAACAAATTCAAATACGCAAAGTAGTACTAGTAATGGACAATATAAAGATGGAACATATACAGGTTCTGTAGCTAGTACTAAAAGAGGAGATTTCCAAGTAAGTGTAGAGGTTTCTGGTGGGAAAATCACAAATATAAACATGTTAACTCAACCTACTGAAGGAAAATCAGCAGAGATTAACAAAACTGCTATACCTACATATGTGCAAGAAGCAATTGATGCTCAAGGTACAGATATACAGTTGGTTTCTGGTGCATCAGAAACATATAGTGGTTTTAAAACTTCATTACAAAATGCATTAAATCAGGCAAAATAACTATAAATTATGAATATAATACACATGTTATAAAAAAAATGAATATGCCATTTACAATTACTTTTGTAAAAAGAGAATTCTTTGAAGAAGAAAAAGATGTCTATAAAGAAATAGTGTCGCAGGTGGAGGATTACTTAGAAACTATTGAGAGGAAATTTTCTCCTTTTAAAAAAGATAGTATCGTAAGTCGACATAACGAGTTAATGGCTAATTTTAATGAACACTTTCTTGATAAAGAATATCAAGAAGTCTTTATTAGAAGCCAACAGGCAAAATCAAAAACAAATGGCTATTTTGATCCGTTCTTTAGTGGTAAATATAATCCTACAGGATTCGTGAAAGGCTGGGCTATAGAAAATGCATTTTTTAAGTACTTAGAACCATTAATTAAGCACGGTATTGTTGAAGCTGTTGCTATTAATGGAGCAGGTGATATGCAGTTAGGAACTAAAGAAGACTCTGATTTTATTTGGAATGTAGGTATAGAAAATCCCGATAGCACTCAAGAAATTATAGCTAAATATAGCTTGAAAAATGGTGCAATAGCTACATCAGGTTTTAGTAAAAAAGGTGAGCATATAATATCAAAAAATAATATAGATAATATTCAAGTAACTGTTGTGGGAGAATATTTATCAGATATTGATGTGTTTGCCACAACGGGCATTGCCATGCCCAGTAAAGAGTGGAATAATTTTGTAATTGAAAATAGACTAATGGGTATATTAGTAAATAAAGAAAATAAAATAGTAGCTTTCGAAGGAGGAAAGATTGATGAAGTTGAGAGATCATAGATTCTTTTTCAATATGATATGGTTAATAATATTAATAACAATACCATTACCGCTAATTATAACAGTAGATAATGGTTTGGAAACACTATCTTCAAGTAGTGAAATAATGGGGATAAATTTTGGAGTTTTTGCATATTCATGGATGCTATCAGCAATATATTTATCTTCACAACCAAAATGGTTAGATAGAATTATTGGATTACCTGATATGTATATTATTCACGGTGTTACGGCAGTATTTGCTGTTGTATTTATGTGGTTACATGATAATATGTTGATATCTGCTGGACTTATCTCATTAACAGGAGATATTTCGCTCTATATGTTTACAGCGATACTAGTATATTCTTTAGTATTTATGGCTGGATGGCTAACATCAAGAGTTAAATTTTTAATGACAATTAAAAAAGGATTAGAGAAAATATTTAAACATGAACTTAGTATGTGGCTACATAGATTAAATCTTCTAGCTACGCTATTAATTTATGTACATATTGTTCTAATACCATATATTAGAAATATAGTACCATTCTTTGCTTTAGTAACAATTTATACTGTTATTGCTTTTGTATCTTATGGAAATTATGCATATAATAAGTATATTTCTAGAAATACTGCTGTTTTAAAAAGTGTAAGAAAAGTTGATAATAACATTACTGAATTAACTTTTACTACAGGTAAGAAAACATTGAAGCAAATTGAGGCAGGAGACTTTGCGTTTATTTCTTTCCCAAATGTAAAAGGAATGAATGAACCTCATCCATTTTCAATTTTAAATGTCCCTTCTAGAGATGGCTATGTACAGATGTCTATAGAATCAGTAGGAGATTTCACTAATAAATTACCAAAATTAAATGAAGGTGAAAAAGCTACACTTACACGAGGTTATGGTATATTAAATACTATTGTAGAAAAAGCTGATAAAAAAGAGAAATTTGTATTTATCGGTGGAGGTATTGGAGTCGTACCATTAATTGGACTTGCTGATAAGTATGAAAATAAAGATATTACATTTTTATATACTGTTAGAAAAGATAAACAAGTATTGTATCAAGAAAAATTTGCTAGTTGGAATACAAGAGAAAACTTCCGAGGTTATGCTCAACAAGGAAGATTTAGTAAAGAGCAATTAGATAGTTATTTACCAATCGGGAAAAACTATAATTATATTATTGCTGGACCAATGACGATGAATAGAGCTTATTCTAAATTACTTCAGGAAAAAGGAATAAGTAAAAATAATATTTACTATGAAGGATTTAACTTCTAATATAAAAAGCAACTCTTAATCAATTTTAAGAGTTGCTTTTTTGTGTTACCTTCGGTTTTTAGAAGATCTATTTGATTTATTTGATGATGAGTTCGATGATGAACTACTTTTAGATGAGCTTGTTATACTAGAGAATGAATTAAATGCGCTAGTTACTGCTGATCTGCTATCTCTTTGTTTCTCAGCTAATGATGCTTGATAAGATGCATCTCTATCAGTTCCAGCATACATATAATCTGTTTCTGTATTTCTGTGAGTTGAATACTCGACTCCATTTTTCGCGCTAATTCCTGCTGGTTTTTCAAATGCTGCAGGAGCTTTATTATCCGCAGCTTTCGCCATAACATTAGCCATTATTGCTTGTGTAGTTTGAGCTTGAGCAGAAGATAATGCTTTTGATGCAGAATCTAATACATCTGCCCCTTGCCAAACGGAAACTGTATATTCGGTTGAATAACCAACCATCCAGCTATCTTTAGTAGAGTTTACTATATCTATTCCGAATCTTAATCGAGCATTTTCATCAAAAGTACTAGAGCCAGACTTACCTGCCATATCAAATCCAGGAACTTTCCCATTAGGTGATGTACCATTACTAGTTAAGACATTTTTAAGCATATTAGTCATTAGATATGCAGTTTCTTCTGACATAGCTTTTACTGACTCAGATTTCATAGATGGTAGTTCTTTACCATTTGCATTAAATACTTTAACTATAGTAGATGGCTTATTGTAATAACCTTTATTACCAAATGATGCGAATGCACCAGCTATTTGTAGTGGAGAAACACCGTCTACATTACCACCGATAGCAACTGTAGGTTCGTCTTTAGTAACAGGAATACCCATTCTTTCTGAGAAGAATTTAGAACGTTCATATCCAACAGTTTCAAAGGCACGTACAGCAGGGATATTATAAGACCATGCTAATGCTTTTTCCATTGAAACAGTTCCGTGATAAGCTCTATCCCAGTTTTGAATATAGAAGTCTGTTCCTTCAATTTTGTAAGGTGTGTCTGAGAAAGTAGTTTGTGAATCCCAACCAAAGTACTCTATACCTGGAGCATAATCGATAATAGGTTTTATTACAGAACCTGGTTGTACTTTAGCATCAACCGCATAGTTGTAACCACCAGTTTTATAATTTTTACCACCACCAATAGCTTCTACTAGTCCAGTTTTAGTATCAAGAACTGTAATTGCTGCTTGAGAACTATGTGCTCGCATAGGGGCTGATTGGTTGTCTAGCATATCTTGAACATAAATTTGTAAATCTGAATTTAGATTTGTATAAATTTTTAATCCCATAGATAGGGGATCACTAACATTTTCAAAGTTTTTATTTTGTTTTAGCTCTTTAGATATTTGATCGATATAAGCTGC
>ERZ773212.1310-NODE-1310-length-11499-cov-13.537312_pt1 | contig 11499 bp, 10 predicted proteins | sample MGYA00581005_ERZ773212 | MGnify/ENA primary metagenome ERZ773212 (study PRJEB29015, sample SAMEA2738154) | human oral metagenome | biome: human oral; feature: human-associated habitat; material: saliva | place: China | collected 2196 ... | reverse complement strand
ATCACTTGTACTAATATGGATTTTTTATGTGTTCAGTTTCAATTTACAACTAAGCATTTCTTTTTCATCATAGTTACTCCCCTTATTTAGAATTCTCAATTAGACACGTTCTCTCATTAGTATACTCTAATTTATGAGAACGTCTCTATTTGTCATCATTGTAATTTTTGTAGTGCTACTTTAATTTCCTTCACTTCAGCCCGTAGTTCTTCATTATCGGCGCGTAAGGAAGCATTGTCTGCTCGTAAGGAAACATTGTCCGCTTGTAAGTCTTTGATTTGCTGTGCCAGTTCAAAGCGGCTCGTTTTGAGTGATGGATCTTGATAACCTACTTTCACATTCGCCCCTAAGCTGACCATATTACGACTATCCCCAAGAGTCGTCGCAATATTAAACATGATATGGTCATTAGGTTGGTAAAAGGCCCCTAATGCAGTGGCTTTCGCATTTTTATAGTTACCTACACCTACGCCAAAGCTCCATTTATCATTCGGATTATATTCCAAAGGGTGCAATCCAGCCAATGCAGCTGCACCTGCGCCAACCTTAGCAACTTGGGCATCGGTATAGGACCGTGCCTGGTTAATCACATCAGAGTTAATGTTTGTGATTTTACTTTCAACCTCTTTCAATTGCGCCACATTCACGGCATCCGCATCGTCTACACCTCTAGCCACATCATGAATCTGTTGATTACCTGCCATAATGCGATTCGTAGAGAATTCAATGTGTCTACCATCATGCGTTTGGCTAGAGAAACCATTCGTGCCAAACTGACTCGTATTGCCATCGATACTATTGTTGAAAGTTAACGCTGTGCTTTGTAAAGAGGCCGTGTTATGCGCAGCATTAAAATAAGCGCCTTGAGCAGTCAAGGAGGAATTTAGGTTCTCTCTAATATTGTTGAATCGTACTTCATTACTATTTATTTTAGAACTATTAGCATCAACTGAAGGTGCAAAATCAGGATCCTCATACGCTATAAACTTTGCAGAGCTTAACCCCTCTAAGTCTTGATTTAACGACACAGTGTACTGATCTTTTGTCGTATTAAACTGCCTAAACTTGTCAACCGTAATATTAGAGCCATTATGCACCGTAGGAATTTTAGACGTAACATAGTTATCAGCCATCTTTAATTTATACTTAGTAGATCCATCTGGATTTGTAGCTTCGGTGACGATAATATCATATGTATACGTTTCAGCTGCAACGGTAGAATGTCGCATAGCCTCTTTGGCCACACTATATAGTTGAGCCCCATTGACAGCATCCGTAGAGGTCTCTGTCATGGCACCAGGCGCAATGGTTTTCAGCTGTCTACCACCAAAGGAAACCAAACTAGTTGCACCACGTTTGGCGTCGCTCTTTAAAAATTTAAATTCATTATTAGGGTCTACGGCACTGGGGGTACCAATAGCATACACATTATTACCAATCGCAACGTTACCACTAGTTGCTATTGAACCAGACCCTATTACGATACCATTACCTTCAGCAGACGACGAATTACCAATAATGGTATTAGGCTGATGTGGATTTTCTGATATGGCTGTATTAGCTCGGCCAATAACAATGGATCCATCACCTTCGACGTTATTATGAACACCAACAATAAAATTCCCCGTCCCAATTGCTTGTCTATATCGTGGCGTAGTCGCTGTATTATTGGCACCTACAATAATATGGCTATCATTACCGGAATTATCTCGACCAACGATGATGGAATTACCCTTCGCGGTATTATTCGAGCCTACTGCCATAGCCCAGTCCGTAGTATTCATATTACCAATGGCAATATTAGCCGATGTGTTTGCCGTAATAGTATTGTCTGTGCCTAAATCAACATTAGCATATAGATTAGCCATTCTTGCAGGCATACTGATAGCCCCTAATATACTAGCTGCCAACAACACTTTATATAATTTCATGAATAACCTCTTTCTTACCCCTTAGCTACTCTCACACTATTTTCTATAGGGTAAATCGAATATTGTCGAACTTATATCATATTTATTATAGATTCTTATATATTCGCCGTCAACAATAAATTCATATTTTATTCATTTTTCACGAATAAAAAAAGGGGCTGGTTACAGCCCCCATTTTCATGCATATATACTATTCAAACAATATTATTTAATGAAACACATAGCTCATCCAAGACACCAATGCCTTTTTGTACTCGTCAATGGTAGAGAATTTCGGTGTATAGTTGGTTAGCCACTCGGTTAGTGTAGGTTGTATTGCCTCTGGGTCTACGGCGATTGGCAAATCCCAGATGTTACCATGTTTGCCTTCAAAGTAGCGCCATTTGTCTTGGGCAAAGCTCACCAAGGCGTAAGCCTTATCGTATTGCTCCTTCGCGAGGTCTAGTTTGCCTAGGCTTTCATTAATCTGAGCCATAATGCTATAATCCGACGCATTCCATGGATAACCTAGTGCAGTACCAGCCCAGCCAAATTTATACTCTTCATCGATGAGGGTTTGTAAATTCCGCTTGTACATCTCGGCCCGTCGTGTGTCGCCAAAGTGAACGGCTAGTTTCACCATGTATTTGACACATTCAAGGTACGCATAATAATCCTGCGTATGGCGCGCATAGTTTGGATTGTCATAGGTTGCATCCCACAAGGTGCCGAGTTCGTCCCAGCACGATTGGTCCATGTGGTCTAGGTGAAAGTGCCATACGGCCTTGAGCCACAGCAAGAACACCGCATTCGTATAGTTCCAATAGTGATTACCCTCTGTATACTCATCTTCTGCCTCATAGCCATTCTCATTTAACATCACATGCATCTGAATAACTTTCATACTCGAGCGGATCTTTCTCTTGGGCCTGAATCAACTCTTTTAAGAGACTTTCAGCCTCACTACGCCCTGTGAAAGCATAGGCCAGCGCCCGATACCACTTGGATAGACGACCTACTTTCAACATATATTCGTACTGCCACGAATCCGCTGAAGGAATGTCCGCATGAGCGACCACATCGTCAAGGAAATTCACGATAGGAATCACATTATGGTACATGCGCTCGCCTCGAATGGCACGCTGACACGCATCCAACGCACAATACACGTGGCAACATAATTCCACGTCTACCGGTGGCATATCATCCGCATCATTCATGCCAAATGGATTGCTAAACCCAAACGGATTATCTACGTCAGCTAAATCATCTAGGCCAAATGGATTATTCATATCAAAAAAGCCGTCCATGTCAGAAGAACGATTCATACCGAACGGATTGAATTCATCGATTACAGACAAGAGCTCATCACCCACCCCGACATACCGCTTGCGATACAAGTCCTGTACGCGGTCCACATAGGGAACAAGAACATCCAAATACTGCTGATACTGATGCACCTTTGGATGCAATTCGACGCCCAAGTTCTCTGTTGAAAGTTCCCTAATCACGTGTGCCACAAGAGGAAATACCTGCTGTTCTTTCACATAACCGAGCACGCCATCATCATAGGTAGGCACCTGATTTAAGGTACGACGGAGCATCGCATATTGGATATTCCAACATTGCCGAATCAACGGATTCAGCCAGCGTTCACACTCATCATAGACGCCAATAGCAGCCTCTTCAGAAGGCCCCATGTACATTTTATACATGGACTCACAAATATTTTGTAACAATCTATCCCTCGACAAGGTCTTGAGCGCTTCCGATTCCGTTTCTCCGTCCATAGCTTGCACCATATAGGCACCAAGCGCATCGGCAAGGAGTAAAAATTCAGAATGAACCTGTGTAGGCTCGGTCATTACGTAGTGATTTGGCACCGAAAAGGCATCAACACCTTCACTGAATATATCCTCATCCACGGCCTTTATGTCCTCCAAAGACTGTTGCAACACGCCAAGGGATAGGGGCGTTTCTATATGCTTGACATCGGATAAATAGCCATACGTCCCCTCATCAGAAAACAAGGTCGTTATAAAATGGCGTAGCATGTTATCGAATACATATTGCACCTCATCCTTAGGAGGGCGGCCCTTTTGAAATAATAACTTGCGACCTCTATGGCTTTTATACAAGACATACACCTCATACTCACCAGTACGAGGCTTTTCTAATAGAGGATGCCCGTTATACGTACCATAACGGATAAATTCTGGCAAGGAAAACAAGAACGCACTGCGACACTCCTCAAAGGGCTTGCCCATCTCCTCACATACGGCCTTAACAAACGCACGAATCCGCTGCCGCTCTAGCTCAATATAAGGACCATTGGCAACTACATCGTCTTGCTCCTCATCATAAAATGGACTGATTCCACCCGTATTAAAATCCAAGCCAAACAAAAACGTCGTCGTTTCCTTTCCCTCTATCGGCGGGAACAAGGGCGGCCGGATGGCATTAAATATGCCCGTTGTGCTAATCGTAATGTGACGCATAATACCTCCTATATAACAAAACTCTATCACCCATCATTCTAATCTATTTGTATCTTTTAGTCTGTGATGGCAAAATATGGAATACCCAAAAAGATACCCCATTGATAGCACACACCTACTATGCGGCCATGACAGATACGCCGTAATCTAGCAATCGCTGGATTACGGCGGGGTCATCATCATAAAAACATAAATTCTGTGGCCCACATTGAAATAGTGAGCAAAAATCTTGAATGGCGTGCATCACATCGCCTGCGGACTTATCGCTAAACCGGATGGCCTTGTAATCCGTCACATTGTGAAAGTTCAACAGCAACTGCACTCGTTCTGGATCAGCGGCGGTCCACAAAGCGCAATGCTCACTACCTTGGATGATCAACAAATGAGCCATTGCAAGGTTAAGCGTGGTTTGTTCCAAATGTGTCCGCACATAAGCTTGCTTATGGAATGTGATGAAGCCTAATTCTTGGTCTGTGAGCTGTGGATACCAGCTGCGCACCACATTCCGCGTAATGCGGTCCGGTATAGTAGTACGTGGTTCTAGTCCCACCTGGGCTAAGGCGTACACATAACCGGCTGTATTTAATTGATCTGTAAACACCAATGTGTTATCTACATCGACGATGTGAAACATAGAACCTCCTCTATCAAACTATACCTATGATTTCTAACTATACCTAATATTTCTAACTATACTGTAATAGCACTGTAACCACACAGGATACCTACCACGGACCTTAAAACAGAGTGTCTGCCAATTCCAATGATGGGTTCACGAGCTGAACGATATCCTCGACAGTAACTGCCAATGTATCAGCTTTTCCCTTCACCGCCACGAGTTGCCGCGCTTGTTGCGATGCTAGTAAGCTGCGATTTAATTTCATGTCCCGTGCATTATCATCGGTGGCAGCGTTATACATGGCACATGCCATATGGCCATATTTACTAGCCTTTGCCATCGCATGACGAGACCCGCTATCCCCATCACGACCTTCATAGCTTGCAATGAGGATGACTGCCTTAGCAAATAAAGCTTGCAATCGATCTCGTTCCACAAAGCGGTTGATGGCTTCGTGCCGGCTATGCGGTTCATCGCAATACTCAGTAATAATGAGGCCTCCCGTTTCAACGATACGCTCCGCCATATCGCGATGAGCAGCAGGGAATATAGAGTTCAAAGGTGATGGCAAAATGGCAATGGTTTTGCCCCCACAATCCATGCAGACCGTATGGGCAATGCCATCGCAGCCCTTAGCGAGGCCACTCACGATATGCTGGTTGTAATGAACTAATTGCTCAACAATCTTGCTTTCACGGGCCACCTGCTCATCGGTAGGCGTCGTATACCCGATGACCGCCACATTGCGGTTCAAATCGCCAAGCAGGCTAAGGTCGCCCTTGTAGAACAAGAGATAGGGCCTGTCGCCATTGGGCGCGCTAGTGTCCACGATGGGAAAATCCGCATCAAAGCAGCACACGGCGCCATCCATCCAGTCCATATCATCCGCCGCCACGGACAAGCTGTGCACCACCTCATCAATGTGAGGAATGTCGTCCATCATGGAGAGGAATTCATCCGCTGTTTTCCACGTATTGTGAAAGCTAGCTCGCGATTTGATCTGATTGGTGGCTTGTTGGACCGCCCAAATTTTCAAAGCTATTGGTGAAATGTTCATGTTATGCTCCTCTTCTATACGCATTTCGATTGGTGTAGGCTACGGCGTAGAAAACAACGCGCGCCGCACCGGCATCGTATAATGCTTGAATACAATCTTCGTCAACATTAACTGTTTTTGTATAAATATCATCTATTAAAATAACTGTTCTACCCTTGATGGACTCGTTTTGGATATCGCAAGTATCCTTGGTAATCCCTGGGTACGGCTCACTACCAGTATTCTCAAAATTAGACACAGGCTTACGCAAGTGCGTCATCTTGGTGCTCGTATGGCGGAAAATAAAATCCGTACCGTCAATGACGAACAAATTGTCGCCCTGTAGGGCTTTCACAGTATTCCGCACAGCGGCCTTAAACCCGAGCTGCCAATTACACATACCCGACTTGGATCGTGGCACCGCCATGAGAATGGCCGTATCCAAACCTTCAGCATCCATAACCTGCGGAATATCCTGTATCATCAACGATGCGGCTTGCCTAGAGGCTGCTCGCAACGTATCGGGATGTGTAGAAACAAATATATTTTTCAACGTGTTCAAATAATCCGGATTGCCTGGTTGCCCGTACCCTACATAATATAGGTGAAAATAACCGGCACAATCATGGGATAAAAAATCATTTTTCTGAATAGTAAATCGTTCCATAAAGGACCTCCGTGTATAACAACTCATATAACTCAAGTAATACAAACAACATACTAGGCTAAGCCCACCGGAAGAACACCACTTTGTTCACCGCTTAACGCGACTTTTCAAAAGGGGTTATTTATATATTTATTCAAAGGAGGTAAATCATGATACTTGATGTTACAACCAATGGGCTTAACTTGTGAGTTTATTATACGGAGATTCCCTATAGGGAGATAATCAAAAAAACTAGGAACAAAAAAAGAGCCGTTTAAAACAGCTCAGAATTCATGTCCTACATAATTAATGGCAGGACATACTCATTAAACGAAAACGTGCTTATTCATCTGTGTTTGACGATGAACACAAGCATCGTTATAATATAAGAAGATAGTCAGACGAATAGACACGTCAGGCTCATCTCTAAATTACATATACATGTAGAAATGGCCTTTCAGTTATCAAATTATCAAAGATAACGAAGGGCTATTTGTCTTTTCCTAGACAAATAAGCGCTATTAATGCCCCAAAGGCGATAACCACGGTCATCACCTGTAATAGGAGCATAATGATTTCATAATCACTCATAGGCTTACCCCTCCCTTCAATGACGAAGAGAGGCCCAACCTCGCCTAACTATCTTATGTTAATTATATACCAAACAAATATACGATACAATAAGCATCGTATTATAGAGATTTATAGATGAAAACTCTACCTTAGAAGATCTAGGGTAGAGTTTTTTGTGTTTGTAGGGTATTCCTATCAAATTATTGAGTTTTTTTGTCATATACCATTCATGGTAAGTACTGTTGCAACAGCAGGGCTTACAAAGCCAGTATTCATAGGGCTTAAAAATAGGTTTTGGAAAACCTCACACCGTAAACGGTCAAAACACGCTCCCATTTGATCTACAAGGCCTATGGATATAGGTAAATACTGGAAGAAAATGATAGACCTGAATGTTTCAAAATGATTCATTCAGGTCTTTATATTATGAAATTAAAATTTTACATTTAAATATTGGAACCATAACATTAATGAATAATTAAGATTGCAATGGTACTTGTAATGAAAGTAACAATTACCGGCACACTAGTACGTTTTACGAGATCAAAGCTAGAGATGTTCGCAATACCAGCTACGGCGATCATAACGGCACTGATTGGACTGAGTAGACGACCCACACTAGCTGCGTTTTGCATGCCAAGAAGAATCGTTGTAGCATTACCGCCAAGATCAGCCGCAAAATTAGGAACTAGAGGAGCAAAGGCGAACATAGACGCAACACCAGAGCCCATTACGATACTTAAACCTGTAATAATAGAAGAAACAATAACCCCTACTACATCAGCAGAAATAGCAAGACCTTGAATAGCGGCAACAAATTCTTTCACAATACCTAGAGAAGTCAAACCGAAGGCGAATGTTTCACCAGCAACAATCAATGTTACTGTATTTGCAAATTGGTCACCCATACCTTTAAAGAAGGTTTGGATGCTCGCTGCCATTTTACGAAAATCACGATAACGGATAAGTTCACAACCCATAGCAATGAACAAGCTAAGGAACATAGCAAGGTTTACATTCATCTTAACACCTTGAATACCATAATCACTAAAGCCAAGAATGAAAATTAATGGTAACAATGGCAAAAAGATATACGGTAATGGACCTACTTCAAGTTCATCAGATTTATGTGCCTCAACGTATTCCGTAGGAACATGACCCGACTTTTTATCTAAATATTTTTGCCATAAGAAATGAGCAATAGCCGCCATCAAACCACAGATAATATATACTTTCAACTGATAGCCTACAAAATACTCATGAACAGGCATATTTACTGTTTTGGATACAAGTAATGTAGTAGCAGATGCAGGGCCGATATCGAGTAAGTGACCTGTAGCAACGGCTGCTGCAGCACCTACAGGGCTAACACCTAATCGAACAAGGATTGGGAAGATGGTTACCATCATGAGCATCGCAAGGCCAGACGCACTTGGAATGACTAGCGACATAAACATATTGAGAATAAATGTAAGAGCCATTACTAAGTACGCAGATTTCATTTTACCGAGCGGTTTAATGGCCGTTACAACAAGGCGAGAGCTGGCACCAATGTGGTCCATGTACTTCGCAAAACCTGTACAAGTCATGATCATGAGACCAAGGTTTGCAGCATCTTTGGCAGTTGTAATATTAATAAATTCAAAAGCATCAAAAAATAAAATCCCTGTAGCTTTCTTTGCATCCACAAACGATGTTGTGTAGCCTAACAAGTACGCGGCAAACATCATAATAAGACCGACTAGCAACAATACAGTTTGCGCTTTAAACTTTTTAATAACCAGCGTTCCCGTTATAAGAATAACCAATAAACAAACTAACAAATTCATACATATTCCCTCCATTTACAACACAATACTTAAAAGTTTTCCTTTGCGTGCTTGAAATCATCTTTGATTTTCTCTAACAAGCCTGGTGTTTCAAGAATTTCCTCAACAGATAAAGCGATTCCCTTCGCACCATACATGATAGCGTCCTCAGCGAGCTGACTTTTACCATTATCTAACCATTCCTGAGAATGACTGGTCACGCCCTTACCTACAAATTTCACACGCAAGCACGCACCTGGCACACGGAACGTAACGCTAGAGAAATCTGTGGATCCCGTTACCTTACGAGGCGCGGATATCTCTGGGGTCCCTACTTTTTCTGCATTTTTTAAAAGTATATCGTTCAAGGTTTGTACATTAACCTTGTTATCGTACGCCTTAACCTCTTCCCATTCCATCGTAGCACCAACCTGTAAAGCCGCACCTTGAGCTACATTTTTCACGCGCTCCACAATCTCATTGAGACGAATGCGACTAGAGGAACGAATATACCATTGCGTACACGCATAATCAGGTACAATGTTCGCTGCCTTACCCCCGTCAGTAATGATACCGTGCATGCGAACCTCAGTTGGAACGTGTTCGCGCAAGTACTCCATGCCGTTAAAGAACAACAACACCGCATCTAGCGCGCTGATGCCTTTTTCTGGAGCAATCGCCGCATGAGCCGACTTACCGTGGAACTTGATATTCACAAGATTTAACGCCAAAGACTTGCCATCCACCGTTGTCGTGTCGCTACCGTGCATCATGAAAGCAAGGTCTAAGTCATCAAATACGCCTTCACGAGCCATCACAAGCTTGCCACTAGCAGTTTCCTCTGCAGGCGTACCATACACAACTAATGTACAAGGTACTTGCAACGTACGTTTCAAAGCAATCGCCGCCGTGCAAATAGATGGACCTTGTAAGTTATGACCACACGCATGACCCAAGCCTTCAAGGGCATCATACTCGCAAAGCAAACCGATTTTAGGGCCACCACCATTTACGTGGTATACGGCTCTAAACGCTGTTTTAAGACCACTTACCTCACGGTCTACGGTGAATCCTTCCTTCTCCAATAAGTTCGTCAGCAACTCATGGGCTTTGAACTCCTCATTTCCTAACTCAGGATGATCGAAAATAAAATCATTCAATTCCTTCATTGGTTTTCTTAATGATTCGATTTCTTGTAAAAGCTGACTCATTTTTACCTCCTATATTCATACTATATAATCCTAAATTCATATAACTACAGGTACAAGCCGTATAAAATCCGTAACAAAAACTATATCTATTTATTTTTCTATCAATATACTCTCACATGTTCCGTATTATGGAATGTTATTCCATATATTGAACAAAAATAAATTTACAAGGTCGCCCCCATTTCTTTGGAAATGGTTTGACCTAATACCCTTATGGCCGATAGATACTCTTTTACACGCTCTTCCGTATAGTCCCCTATCGGTCCAGATATGGTCATCACCGCCTCCAGCTTATTGCCAAAGGAGAAGATAGGCACTGCGATAGATGCCGCATCAGGCACGCGATTACCTCGTGTTATCACATACCCATCACGACGAATTTTGGCACTTTCACCAGCACTCATATCAGCATCCTTAAAATCCGCTAGATAGGCCCCAAAAATCTTGCCAGCCGCCCCTTTAAAGATAGGATACACCGTGCCAATCTTGATATCATGACGCAATGGCTTATCTGCTGCAACACGCTCGATACAAATTCGATAATCGCCCTGTGCCAAGAACAAATTCACAGACTGCTGCAATTGATTTCGAATAGCCACCATATACGGCTGCGCAATCGCTCGCACATCTAAGGACGTAAGAAAAGACTTTGCCATCGGCAAAATTCCCCAAGACAACTGATATTTTTTCAATGTACTATTGAGTTCTACCCAATGATGAGCCTCAAAGGTTTTTAACAATCGATGAACCGTCGTCTTAGGTAAAGCCGTTGCACTCGCCAACTCCGTTACACCAAGTGGACCAGATTTCAATAAATTTAGTATCTCGATACCACGCTCAATTGATTGAATCATATTCACCATTTCCAATACAAACCAAAAGTTATAAATACTATAACCTCTATCATTCCTATAAATTTGAATCATAACCACCCGTAGAACGGGTGGTTTGCTCTGACCCTATAAGGGTCTTTCTCTAGTGGTGGCCCTCTAAAGAGGGCTTTGAATGATCTGACAACCACTCTATTACCACTGGCTGCCCCCTACTCGGGGGCTTTTATTTTGCCTATTTTACCGGCTCACCCGTAAACGGGTCGGTATATTCTTTAAAGTTTAATGTATCTTGTGCTATATCTTCTTGTAGTTGATTGCGAATATACTCTTTTATCGCTCCTTCGTATCTTCCCACTGTATCCACA
>ERZ773212.1308-NODE-1308-length-11517-cov-4.095359_pt1 | contig 11517 bp, 6 predicted proteins | sample MGYA00581005_ERZ773212 | MGnify/ENA primary metagenome ERZ773212 (study PRJEB29015, sample SAMEA2738154) | human oral metagenome | biome: human oral; feature: human-associated habitat; material: saliva | place: China | collected 2196 ... | reverse complement strand
GGCAATGCGACTTCGCGCGACTTTTTGAACCGTCTCGACGCCTCGCCCGACGTGCATATCGCCGCGCGGATGCCTTCGCTCGAAGCCGCCAAGGCCGCGGTGGCACGCCGCGAGGTCTACGGTGTGGTGTACATCCCCGAAGATTTCGCACAGAAGTTGGCACGAATGGAGCAAACCCACGTCAGTGTCTACTGTGACATGAGTGGTATGCTCTATTATAAGGCCATTCTCGCCTCGGCCACCGACGTTTCGTTGGAAATGAACGCGCGCATCAAGATACAACGCGCCGGCAACACGACCGACCGACAAGACGAACTCACGGCGCACCCCCTGGAATATGAGCACATCGCGCTCTTCAATCCGCAAAGCGGTTTCGCCTCCTTCCTCCTCCCGGCTGTGTTGATTCTCATAATCCAGCAAACGCTGATTCTCGGTGTGGGCATGGAGGCCGGTACGCGCCGCGAACGCATGGAACAGACCCACCGTTTCCCGCCCACCGACGATTTCACCCTCGATGCGCAAGCGGAGCTCGCCGCCTCGGAGGAACGCCACAAACAAACGCGCGCCCAACGCGTGATCGGGTGGTTCCATCCGCGCCGCACCCGACTTCGCCATGCTTCGCGCCGGGCGTGGCGTAACCTGCTCGGACGCAGCGCCGCATTTTTCATGATCTACATTCCGGTGGCCGCTTTCGAAATGGGCGTCGTGCCCCACTTGTTCTCGTTCCCTCAAATCGGACAAGCTGTCGACATCGCGCTTTTCGCCGTTCCCTTCCTCCTGGCCTGCGTCTTTTTCGCCATTGCCATCAGCGGCATCCCGAGAGGTCGCGAAAGCATCATACTCATTGCCGTCTTCACTTCGGTGCCGATGCTTTTCCTCAGTGGTGTGAGCTGGCCCGGCACGGCAATTCCCTGGTATTGGCAGACTTTGGCAGATCTCATCCCTTCGACCTTCGGCGTCAACGGTTTCGTGCGCCTCAGCACCATGGGGGCTTCGCTGGCCGACGTGCAACCGGAATACACCGCGCTGTGGATTCAGGTGCTGGCCTACGGTCTGCTGGCCTGGTGGGTGACGCGCAAAAACGAAGTGCGGAAGATTCAACTCCGCCACTATACCCCTTCGCCGGTGGTGCGAGAGGGATAAAACGCGGCCTCAACTTTCCGCCGGATCGAAGTAACGTACTCAAGATAAACAGGGGGAAGCACTTTCGTGTGCTTCCCCCTGTTGGCGTAAACCGCCATCTCCGTCTCCCACTCCCCCACCGCAAAGACGACACCCGCGTGCTTCATCGAGCGACGGGTGACTTTATAGATCGGCATCCCCCGTCAGCGCCTTCGAACGCCGTCGCCGGACAGCCGATTCTCCTTCACGCTTGTCCATTCCCCCACGACCACGCAAAAAGGGTATCCCTCCGTCAGGAAGGATACCCTTAAAATGCATTGTAAAAGTGGAAGCTCCGTCGAACCGAGGGGGCACAGACGAGCTGCTGCCCCGCGGTCGCGGAAAATGAAACGACAACTTATCGCATCGACTTCTTTCCGTCGGTGCCCACCACGATGCCGCGTGTGTTTTCAGCGGCACGGCGGCCCTGGAGGTCAAACTGACGAACCACACCCTGCGCGCGGCCTTCTGCCTTCTTCACGCCGGTCAGTTTGTCGGTCACTTCGAGCATCCAATAAGAAGCATTGCTGTCGATGTTCCAAGGCACGAGTTTCTTCTCGCGTGCCATGTGAACCGCCTTGCGGCCGGTGAAGTTGACACCTACCAGCGAGGTCCGTCCGTCGGGACGCGTGATGAGCGTGAACACACCGGCGTTCTTCTCATCGGTCACCAGCGCAGGCGTCACGTTGTCCGCACCGAATTTGGGGAGATACTTCTTCGTTTTCTCGTTGTAGAGCACGTATTCTCCGGGCTTACCGGCGGGGAGCAGCGCGAAGAAGAACGCATCGTCGGTTTCTTCCAAAGCATCCCCTTCGAACGCCGTTCCGTCAACCTTCGCTTTGAGGTAAAGCACATTCGAACCATCGGCGGCAACATAGCCCTCATTGCGCAAGCGGTAGAGCTTTTTGCTGTCCACTTCCACCTTGGGCAGCTGTTCCATCTGGGCGTTGAACTGCTCGTAAGCGGCAGCCGAGGGTGCACTTTCATAAGTGGCAGCGGCGGCAGCAGCGGCAGCGGCGGCATCAGGTGTGTACTGTCCCACATACTTGCCGGACTTCACCTCTGCGGCACGTTGTTTCACCACTTGCGTGCGGATCGAGTCGGCCACTTCCCAATTGGTGTCGGGAGCGTAGGTGTAGGTACTGTCGGTGATCTGTTCGATCGAATAGTTCTTGTAAACGATCGTGTAACCACCCTGTCCGGCTGTGCGGAAGGTTTCTTCTTCGAAGAGGAAGCCGAGCGTGTTGTTCTGCTGCCACGTCATAGTGGAGTAAGCCGAACCCACCTTCGACGCCTCGTGCGTACCTTCCCAGTTCTTCGCGAAGTCAGCCGGCGTGTTGAAATCAGCCGGCGAAGAGAGGGGTTTGTAGTTGATACCCACGTTCGAGCGTCCGCTGGGTCCGAAGGGCACCGACTGGAGCGCGAGATACAATTTCTCGCCCGTCGCGCGCTTTTTCACCGGCACGATCATCACCTCGCCGTTGCAAGCGTTGGACGAAGCCTTCTTCAGCGAAGAGTAAGCCACACTGCCCCACTGGCCTTCGCCCGTGGCGGTGTTGGTGTAGCGATAGATGTTGTAGTAGCGTCCGCCGCCCACGCGCGAGCTGACCAAAACCGAACCGTCGGGCAGTTCTTCCGCCTTGGGTTCGTCGGCGCCGCTGGGCACTGCGGGGATCGTTCCCTTGCCGAGCACATTCCACGTCTTTCCGAAGTCGTCGGAATAGAGCACCCAGTTGGAGAACACGTTGGTACGTCCGAGCACCACGGCATAGAGACGATAATGCGTACCCTCCTTCACTCGGTGGCTCTGTACGATGCGACCGCTACCGAAGAAGAGGCCTTCGACCTTTCCACTAGGTGATTTGTCGGCACCGTCGAAGAGCGAGTAGATGCTCTCCGTGATGTCTTCGGGCTGCGTCCATGTCGTACCGTTGTCGTGCGAATACCAGCGTGCCACAGCGATGGGCGTGTTGCGCGTAGAACCGTGGAAGCCCACCTGTCCCGATGCACTGAGGAGCAGCACCTCGCCACTCTCGCGATCGGCCACAATGGCCGCGTCGCCATAGCCCGCATTGCGGCGGCTGTTGGCGTTCACGTTGTTGTCCTTGCCGAGACCTTGTGCCACTGCGTGGTTCGCTGCGTCGCGAAGCACGTCAGGCGTAGACCAAGTGGCTCCGTTGTCGGTCGAACGCGAAATGAAGAGGTCGATACGGCCTGCCCCAATATCACCCATTCCTGTATGGCGTGAGTCCGTCACGGCCAAGACCGTACCATTTTGCGTCGTCGTGATGGCCGGAATGCGATAAGTCACCTGCGTCGAGTTGTCGTACACGAAGACGTTCTGCTGCGGTTCGGGCTTGGCGATCGAACGCATCACCGTGACATAGAAATTCGTGAGCAGCGCCGCGTTGTTCGCCCCGCCGAGGGTGAATTTGGCCGCATCCGTGTTGTTGTCGGCCGCCCAGCTGAGGTGCTGAGTCGTTTCGCTCGTGGTGAAGGTGTTGTTGCCGGCCGTCACCGTGAGATGCTTTCCGGCAGCGGCGCTCTTCGCGTCGAACTCAAAGTCGTGGATCGAATAGCCCGCACCGGCCGTGAGAGTATAGTCGCTGGGCAACACGCGGTTACCCACATAAGCCAAGAGGTCGTTGCCCGAAGCCTGCATGTTGTTGGCCACCGCCGTGAGGCGCACCTGCGGTGCCGTCTGCGTCGACGTCCAAGCGTTTTTGTAGGCACTCGTGCCCTGCGAAGTCAGCGTACCCTTGTCGGCGCTCACCTGCACACGCTGCATGGCAAAAAGGATCTGCAGGCTGCTGCCGTGATCTTGTCCTCCCGTCCAGAAAGAGAAACGCGCGTCGCGATTGTTCACCTTGTGGCTGGGTTGGCCGGAGGGATACATGTAGACGGCCGGTTTGTCGGCACCGAGATTGGTGCTCTTTTCGAACTTCCAGTCGACGTCATAGCCGGTGGTCACTCCCGTTGTGTCGCGAAGCGTCACGAGCGAACCACCGCCGGCCTGCCCCGTCATGGTTTTGGGGGCGGTGAGCACCTTTGCCGTGCCGGCCGCCTTGTTATAGATGCGGTAGCCCGCTTCGGGCGTACCGACGAAACACCAAAGATCTTTGTCTTCGAGCGCTGTGTTGGTACGCGAAAGGCTGATCTGGCCGTCGTTTCCGGGATTGGAAATGATGAATCCGTTGGTCGAGATTTGCAACGTGTACCAGCGAGTGCCGGCGGCAAATTTTCCGCCCTCGATCGTTGTGGCTTCAAAAGGCGGCGTAAACACATCGGCCGCGAAGGCACCGGCTGCGCTCAGCCCGAAAGCCAGCGAAAGGAGTAGAGTTTTCTTCATGGTGAATGAATGTTTGAAGTAATAATGGGATCAGACAGGTCAATTCCGGCCGTGGCCGTGTGCTTTTTCTCAGGAAGTCTGCTCGCACGGATCGTCCGGCTCACCGGAAAAGTCTGTTGTTCTGTGTGTGCATGTTGTGGTCGTTCGCTCGAGGCGAAACGCGGGAGAAACGACGTCGGCCGCAGTTTGCCCCTCCGTCGAGGGTGCAAACTGCAGTGCGACGCGGAAAGATCAGTGCTGCACGAGCGCCAAGGTGTCGCTGGCGATGAGCAGTTCTTCGTCGGTGGGCACGACCACCACTTTGACGCGGCTGTCGGGCGTGGAAATGATTTGTTCGTCGCCGAAGTTGGCGCGGTTCACCTCGTAGTCCACCTTCACGCCGAGGAATTCGAGGTCCTTCGTGGCATTGTAGCGGATGTCCCACTGGTGTTCGCCCACACCGGCAGTGAAGACGATGGTGTCCAGTCCGCCCATGGCGGCGGCATAGGCACCGATATATTTTTTGATGCGGTAGCTGTACATCTCGAGGGCCAAACGTGCGCGCTCATTGCCGGCCTGCGCAGCCGTTTCCACTTCGCGCATGTCGCTCGAGATACCCGAAATGCCGAGCAGTCCCGATTTCTTGTTGAGCAACGTCTGCATTTGGTCGGGATCCAAGCCTTCGCTCTTCATGATGGCCAGCACCACCGAAGCGTCGACGTCGCCGGTGCGCGTGCCCATCATCAATCCCTCGAGCGGCGTGAGACCCATCGAGGTGTCGATGCACTTACCGCCGTCGACGGCCGAAACCGACGCGCCGTTGCCGATGTGGCAAGTGACAATTTTCTGCGTTTCGGGCTTCACGCCGAGCAATTTGCACACGCGGTCGGTGACAAAGCGGTGGCTCGTGCCGTGTGCGCCCCAACGGCGGATGTTGTTCTTCTCGTAATACTCGTAAGGCACGGCATACATGTAGGCCTTGGCCGGCATGGTCTGGTGGAACGAGGTGTCGAAGACAAACACATTGGGCATGTTGGGCACCACGGCCTTGACGGCGTTGTAGCCTTTGAGGGCGGGGGGGTTGTGGAGCGGCGCAAGGTCCATGTAGGTTTTCCACTCCTCGAGCATGTCGTCCGTCACCAGACGGCTCTCTGCGAAGCGTCCGCCGGCCACAATGCGGTGTCCGGCCGCGGCGATCTCGTCGATGCTCGAAATGGCACCATACTGCGGATCGAGCAGCGTGTCAAACATTTTTTTGATCCCTTCGGTGTGCGTGGGGCAATCGAAGTCGAGGGTCACCTTTTCGCCGTTGACCGTAGTTTTGAGGAAAGCGCCGGGCAATCCCACACGCTCGATGCCACCGGCGGCGAGCACACTGCGATCGTCCATTTCGTAGAGTTTGTATTTGATGGAGCTGGAACCGCAGTTGATGACAAGTATTTTCATTGGATGAGTTGCAAACTGATGAATAGGTTGGGAGGTGGAGCTGATGCGTTGGCGTGCGGCTCAACGGGCTTTGGCCGCAATGGCCTGGTTGGCGGTGATGGCCACCATAATATAGATATCCTGCTGGCAGCAACCGCGCGAAAGATCGTTGACGGGGCGCGCGATACCCTGCAGGATGGGGCCGATGGCTTCGGCGTGTCCGAGGCGTTCCACGAGTTTGTAGGCGATGTTGCCCACCTCGAGTCGCGGAGCCACGAGCACATTGGCATGTCCGGCCACCTCGCTGCCCGGGGCCTTAAATTCGCCCACCGAGGGAACGAGTGCAGCATCGGCCTGCAGTTCGCCGTCGATTTTGAGTTCGGGACGCAAGCGGCGGGCGATCTCGAGCGCCTCCACCACTTTGTCCACATCTTCGTGCTTGGCCGACCCCTTGGTGGAGAACGAGAGCATGGCCACACGCGGCTCGATGCCGGCCACGGCCTGCGCGGTCTCGGCCGAGCAAACGGCGATTTGTGCCAACTGTTCGGCGTCGGGCACGGGCGTGACCGCCACGTCGCCCATCACCACCAGGCCGTTCTCACCGTATTCGGTGGCTTGGGTGAGGAGGAGCATCGCACCGCTCACGCAGGTAATGCCGGGAGCCGTTTTGATGATTTGGAGTGCGGGACGCAGCACGTCGCCGGTGGTGTGGAGCGCGCCGGCCAACTGTCCGTCGGCATCGCCGGCTTTGATCATCAGGCAGCCCAGATAGAGGGGATTTTCCACCAGCACGCGCGCCTGCTCGAGGGTCATGCCTTTCTTGGCACGGAGCTCCGCCAGGAGTTGTGCGTAGGCTTCTTTCTTGGGGTGGTCGAGCGGGTCGATCACCGTGGCCTTTTCCAGGTGTTGGAGGCCTTTATCTTGTGCCAATTTGGCGATTTCTGCGGGGTTCCCGATCAGGATCAGATCGGCCACACCGTCGGCCAGGATACGGTCGGCGGCCTGAATCGTGCGTTCTTCCGTGCCTTCGGGCAGGACGATGCGTTGCTTGTCGGCTCGGGCGCGAGCCACCAGTTGTTCTATCAGTGCCATTGTTTGTGCATTAGTATTCGATGGGCGTCGGTGGGCTTTGTCCAAAAAGAGCATCGGCGCAGATACGCTGCAAATGTACGAAAAAAAACGGCGCGGGCGATGTTTCGACCTCATTTTTTGAAACTCTGCTTTGCACACCTTCGCTTCACGCCCGTTTCTTTCCCCACTACCCGAGAAAATCTCCCGTCTTTTCTTCGAAAACGCGGAACCACCGCACACAACTTCCCAACCTGCGACGTCCCCTTCGCCGACGGCGCGTTCCCCCGCTCGACCTCCCCGTCATCTCCGGACGAGACGCACATGCGCCGTGAAGACACTCTCGCGCGCAACGCGCATAACGCACACCTCAGTCGGTTTTCGTTTTTTGTCTTCACGCCTTCACACACCCTTCACAAGTACTTCATTCACAGATCATTAAGTGTGAAGACTTTTATATCAGACACCTTCACCCGCCTTCACCTCCTTTTCGCTCCATCGCCAGCGCACACCGGCACGCCCCATCGCGCCCCCATGGGCCATCGCGCCGACAAGAGACGGCGGTGAAGGCTTTGCACCCAAAACCTTCACCTCTATCTGCATGGATCACAACATTTTGCGGCACACGGGTGAAGAAGTGAAGGCAAAAATCGAAAACCGGCTGATGCGCGCGCGTGAGAAACCGTCGAAAATTGACAGGGGAAAAATTTGTCGATCCTGACAAAATTCACTACATTTGCCCAGATCATCATCCAAACCCTCCATTCCCCACCATGCGAACTCTACTCCGCTCCCTTCTCACCCTCCTGCTGCTCGTCGGCAGTCTTCCCCTCGGCGCACGCCGCCTCACGCCCGCCGAAGTGCCCGCCGCCCAAGATCGCGCGTGGCAGGCTTGGCGCGCCCGCTTGGCCGCCGACCACTCATTCCAACTCCCCCCTCTCAGTCCGCTGGGCACCGCCGCACCGGGCGAGGTGCAAATCCCCGCACAACTGGAACCCGACGCCACCATGCAGTTCTACTACGGCACGAAAGGCCAGCGCCCCGAAGCGGGCTGGCCGCTGTTTCTCTACCTCCACGGCAGCGGTTCGCCCGACGATGAGTGGAACGTGAGTCGCGAGTGGGCACTGCGGTTTGCCGATGCCCCCTCGGCCTATTTCATTCCCCGCATTCCCCGCACGGGCGCTTGGTATCGCTGGTATCAGGCCTCGAAACAGTGGGCCTGGGAGCAACTTCTGCAACGCGCCCTGGCTTCGCCGGAGATCGACCCCACCCGTCTCTACGTTTTCGGCATCTCCGAAGGCGGCTACGGTTCGCAGCGCCTGGCTTCGTTCTATGCCGACTACTGGGCCGCGGCGGGTCCGATGGCGGGCGGCGAGCCGCTCATGAACGCCCCGGTGGTCAACTGCGAGCACATCGGTTTTTCGCTCCTCACCGGTCAGTTGGACCAGCAATTCTGCCGCGATCGGCTCACCCAAGTGGCGGCGCAGGAATTTGACGCGGCCGCACGCACGCATCCCGGTGCCTTCCGCCACCGCATCGAACTCGTTCCCGGCGCAGGCCACGGCTTCAACTACAGCCCCACCACTCCATGGTTAGCCGGCTTCCGCCGCGTGACGCGTCCGCGCTCTTTCACGTGGGAGAATTTCCCGATGGGAGGTCGCTACCGCACGGGCTTCTACAACCTCGCCGTCGACGCACCGCAACCCACCGACACGCCTTCGCCGCTCGGCCCCGACGGCGTGAACCACTACGACGCCACGGCGCCGCGCCGCGTCTACACACTGCGCATCGAACAGAACCGCGTCGATCTGCGTGTCGAGGAGGTGACCTACACCGTCACGGAACGTGGCGGCGAATGGGGCATCCCGCTCCGCTTCAAGCGCACGCTGCGTCCGGCCGACAGCGGCGAGGTGCGCATCTTCTTGGACAGTAAGTTGGTGAACTTCGACCGCCCCGTCACGGTACGCGTCAACGGCACGGTGCGTTTCGAAGGTCGCGTGCCGCTCACCGACGAAAGCATCGCCCAGTCGATCGATCTCTTCCACGATCCGCTGCGCCTCTACCCCGCTTGCGTCAAAGTGAAGTGGTGCAAATGGGGCGGAGTGACCAATATGGATCGCAAATAAGGGCGGCGGGCTCTGCTCTTTCGCCCACCGCTTTTCCACCGCGATGCAACTCTTCACCCCCGTGGCGCTCCCGCCCGCGCCGTTCCGGCTGACACCCGCTTCGCGAGTGCTCACGCTGGGTTCGTGCTTCGCCCAACACATCGGGCAGCACATTGCCGCGGCACTCCCCGACGGGCATGCCCTCGTCAATCCCTTCGGCCCGCTCTATGCACCGCAGGTCATCGCCCACCACCTCCGCCTCCTGCTCGACACTGCGCCGCTGCCCGACGCCACCTATTTCGAGGGCGTCGAGGGCATGTGGCACAACCGGTGGTTTTCGACCCAAGTTTCGTCGGCCGAGCTCGCAACCTGCCGCCGCCTCACGACCGATGCGCTCAGTGCGGCCCGCGACCTGCTGCGCCGCGCCGATGTGCTCGTGCTCACGCTCGGCACCGACCGCTGCTATCGTTTGCCGGACGGCCGGCTCGTGGCCAACTGCCACAAACAACCTGCGGCGGCCTTCACCGAACACGCGGCCGACGTCGAGACGCTCACTTCCGACCTCCGCCGTGCCCTCGACAGCCTGCGCGCGCTCCGACCGGAGTTGCAGGTGGTGTGGACCGTGAGCCCGTATCGCTACGCCAAATACGGACTGCACGCTTCGCAACTGGCCAAGGCGCGTCTGCTGCTCGCCGTCGATGCCCTTTGTGCCACCGACGAACGGTCGGTCTATTTCCCGGCCTACGAACTCCTGCTCGACGAACTGCGCGACTACCGCTATTACGCTCGCGATCTGCTCCACCCTTCCGACACGGCCGTCGAGCTCATCGGTGAGCGCTTCGCCGATTGGTGCTTTGCGCCCGCACTCCACACGTTCGCGCGCGAACGCGCCCGCCTGTTGCGCGCACATCAACATCGGCCTTTGCACCCCGAAAGCGACGCTCACCGAGCATTTCGCGCAAAACTCCGGCACGAGGCCGAACTTTTCAAAGCGAAATGGGGCTTTTCGCCATTTTAATTGTATTTTCGCGGCACTTTTCAGCGCATAGACCACTCGCCTCGCCGACACACCGCGTGTGCCGGCGCGGCGAGTAGCCGCAAAAACTATCTGCACATGTCGTATAGCATCTCGCACATCAGCGATTTGATTTCCGCCCGCCGCATCGGCACCACCGACGCAGACATCGAATGCCTGCTCACCGACAGTCGTTCGCTGGTCTTCCCCGAAACCACCTTGTTCTTTGCCCTACGCACCGGCACGGGCGACGGCCACCGTTACATCGCCGACCTCTATCGTCGCGGCGTGCGCAACTTTGTGGTCGGCACGCTCCCCGACGACGCACAGGCTCACTATCCTGCGGCCAATTTCCTCTTGGTGGCTTCGCCGCTGCAAGCCCTCCAGTCCCTCACGGAGCAGCACCGTCTGCGCTTCGACATCCCCGTGGTGGGCATCACAGGCTCGAACGGAAAAACGATTGTCAAGGAGTGGATCTACCAGTTGCTCTCCCCTTCTGAGACGGTGACGCGCAGTCCGCGCTCCTACAACTCGCAAATCGGCGTGCCGCTCTCGGTTTGGTTGCTCAACGAGCATAGCCGTGTGGCCCTATTCGAAGCCGGCATCAGTCGTCCGGGCGAAATGAGCGCCCTGCGCCACATCATTCGTCCTACCCTCGGCGTACTCACCAACATCGGTGCGGCACATGAGGCCAATTTTGCCACTCCCGACGAAAAGTGCATGGAGAAACTCAAACTCTTCAAGCACACCGCCGCGCTGATCTACTGTGTGGACGATCCGCTCATCGATCGTTGTCTCGACGCTTCGCACTATGCGGGTCGGCGCATCGGCTGGTCGCGGCGCTCGCCCCAGGCCGCCTTCTACGCTGAGGTGATTCCGACCGCCGGACACACCGCCACCGTCGGCAGCACACCGGACACGACGCACATTCGGCTCCACGACCGTGACGGGCAGCGCATCGTGGCCTTCGACATCCCCTTTGACGACGAGGCCTCGATCGAAAATGCCATCCACACCGCCATGGTCGGCCTGGAACTCCATCTCACCCCCACACAAATCGGCGAACGCATGCCGCACCTCACTCCCGTGGCCATGCGGTTGGAGGTGAAACAAGGCGTGCGCGGCCTGACGCTCATCGACGACGCCTATAATTCCGACCTCACCTCGCTCGACATCGCGCTCGACTTCTTGGCGCGCCGCAAAGAGCCCCACCATCGTTCGATTTTGGTGCTGAGCGATTTCCAACAATCGGGCATTGCCCCCGATGTGCTCTATCATCGTGTGGCCGCGCTGCTCGCTCCGCGCCAAGTGGACATGCTCATCGGCGTGGGCAGCGATGTGCGACAGTTGAAAGGGCTGGTGAAATCGGAAACGCATTTCTTCGACACCACCGATGCACTGCTCGAAAGCGGACT
>ERZ773212.1306-NODE-1306-length-11523-cov-5.312871_pt1 | contig 11523 bp, 9 predicted proteins | sample MGYA00581005_ERZ773212 | MGnify/ENA primary metagenome ERZ773212 (study PRJEB29015, sample SAMEA2738154) | human oral metagenome | biome: human oral; feature: human-associated habitat; material: saliva | place: China | collected 2196 ... | reverse complement strand
GCTCCGGCGGCGACCAGCGCATCCGCGGCCGCGACGGCTACCACTACGCCAGCGGCGAGACCGCAGAAAGCATCGACCCGGCACGCGCGGGCCGCCTGCACATCCTGGAGGTGCAGCGCCTCATCCGTACCATGCCCAAGGTCGTTATCGCCCTGGTCTCCGGCTGGGCAGCCGGTGGCGGTCACTCCCTGCACGTGGTGGCCGACCTGACCATCGCCTCCGAAGAATACGGCAAGTTCAAGCAGACCGACGCGACCGTCGGCTCCTTCGATGCAGGCTACGGTTCGGCGCTGCTCGCCCGCCAGGTGGGCCAGAAGTTCGCCCGCGAAATCTTCTTCCTCGCCAAGGAATACGACGCCCAGCGCATGTACGAAATGGGCGCGGTCAACGACGTCGTCCCCCACGCAGAGCTCGAGAACAAGGGTCTGGAGTACGCGGCGCACATCGCCCGCCAGTCCCCGCAGGCAATCCGCATGCTCAAGTACGCCTTCAACCTGCCCGACGACGGTATGCTCGGCCAGCAGGTCTTTGCCGGTGAGGCAACCCGCATGGCATACATGACCGACGAGGCTGTGGAGGGTCGCGACGCGTTCCTGCAGAAGCGTGACCCGGATTGGTCCAACTACCCCTACTACTTCTAGTAGCTTCAAATGAACAGGCTCGGAGCCGGATTCACCCCTGAGACCCTCAGCTAAGAATCCGGCTCCGGCGCGTTGTTGGGCGCGTTATTGCAGCCCCGGTGCATGACACGTCACTAGAGCACAGCCGCTGCGAACAGCCGCTAAGGACTTTCTATGATTACCACCCCCGTACCCGGGCTCGAGCCCCTACCCGCCCCGCAGGAGGCTGCCCTACACCCGCAGGCGGTACAGGTGCGCGCCGATCGACCCGCCGATCCGCGGGCCCTTCTGGATTCTTTCGGGCGAATCTTTGCGGGGAACGATCAGGATTCCGTCGCCCTGCTCGTGGGTACCTCCGGTTCCACCGGAATCCCCAAGCACACCGCGCTGAGCGCCCGGGCCCTGCGGGCGAGCGCGGAGGCTACCGAGGGCTTCTTCAAGAGCGCGGGAAGCGAGGCCTCCCAGTGGCTTCTAGCCTTACCCGCGCACTATGTTGCGGGCGCCCAGGTTCTGGCCCGCTCGGTGCTGGCCGGAACCGAGCCAGTCATCGCACGCTCCGTGACCGAGCCGGTGCACTTTAGCCCCGATGTCTTCCTGCGGGCGGTCGAGCAGCTGAGCTCCACCCGTCGCTTTGTTTCGCTCGTGCCCACCCAGCTGCACAAGCTTCTCGAGACGGCCCGGAACGAGCCGTGCACGGGCGAAGAGATTCACGCCGCGCTCCGCTCCTTTACCGGGATTCTGCTCGGAGGTGCCCCCGCCAGCGCTGACCTGCTCGCAGCCGCCCAAGAGCTGGGGCTCAACGTCGTGACCACCTACGGTAGCGCCGAGACCGCCGGCGGGTGCGTCTACTCCGGCCGGGTGCTGCCCGGCGTGCGGGTGGAGCTCGTGCCTGAAGAGGGCATGCCGAGCGTGCCCTCCGCGGGTACGGAGCTAACGAATGAGGACCCGGCGCATGAGGATCCGCCGCAGGTTGGTCGCATCTGGATCAGCGGCGCGCATCTGGCGCAGGGCTACCTGGGCGACCCCGGTCGTACCGCAGAGCATTTCTTCGCCGCTGCCGACGGCACCCGCTGGTACCGCACCGACGACTACGGTCTGTTGAGCACTCACGCCCCCGGTGAGCCGTGCATCCTACGCGTGCTGGGGCGTAGCGACGACATCATCATCACCGGCGGCGTCAAAATTTCGGCCCGCGCGGTAGCTGAGGCTCTTGAGAGCCACCCCGCCGTGCGCGAAGCCCTCGTGTGCGGTCTGCCGGATGCACGCTGGGGCTCCGCCGTGACGGCCGCCCTCACGCTCGTCTCCCCGGCCGAGGGCGCGGCTACGGCCCTCGCCGAGAACGCGGAGCTACGCGAGGCCCTGCGGAGCCTCTGCATCAAACGCCTGGGTGTGGCGGCGGCACCCAAGCTGTTGAGCATCCTGCCCGACTTCCCGCTTACCAGCACCGGCAAACCGGACCGCCGCGAAATATACAGTATCCTGGACAGGGACTATCGGGAGGCCTCGCGCGGATAGTATTCGCGCCGCGGTTCTGCCTCACGGCGCCGTCCCGTACCTCCCGTAGCCCTCCTCACCGCAAACGCATCAACCCCTGGAAGGAACCCCCGTGGCCACTGCCGCTCAATGGATTGAAGGCGCGCGCCTGCGCACCCTGCCGCTTGCCGTCGCTCCCATTATTGCCGGTTCGGCCGCTGCCTACGAGATTGGCGAGTACAAGCCGCTGTACGCCTTCCTGGCCTTCCTGGTCGCGTTTTTCCTGCAGGTGGGCGTGAACTACGCCAACGACTACTCCGACGGCATTAAGGGTACCGACGAAGACCGCGTGGGGCCCCTGCGTCTGGTCGGTTCGGGCGTGGCCAGCCCCCGTTCGGTCAAGTACGCCGCATTCGCGTGCTTCGGTGCGGCAATGCTGGCGGGTCTGGTGCTGGTGGCCCTGGCAAACCAGTGGTGGTTCCTGGCGATTGGCGCCTCGAGCGTCTTTGCGGCCTGGGGCTACACGGGCGGCAAGCACCCCTACGGCTACATGGGCCTGGGTGACGTGTTCGTCTTCGTCTACTTTGGTCTGGTCGCCACCCTGGGCACCCTCTACACGCAGGCCCACACGCTGACCCTGCTGGGCTGGGTGGGTGCCATCGGTATTGGCCTGATTTCCTGCGCACTGCTCATGGCGAATAACGTGCGTGACATCCCCACCGATATCGAGGCCGGCAAGCTGACCCTCGCGGTGCGCCTGGGCGAGCGCTGGTCGCGCGTCGCCTACATCGCGGAGATGGCCCTCGCGCTGCTCCTGACCGTCCTGCTGCTCGACCAGAACCCCTGGTTCATGCTGGTCTTCGTGCTCGTAGGCCCGACCGTTCACTCCTGCACGACTGTGTGGATGCGTGGTGGCCGCGAGCTGATTCCCGTGCTGAAGCAGGCTGGCATCGTGGCGCTCGTGTACTCGGTGCTCCTGGCGCTGGCCGTGTGGCTGGGTTCGCTGGATATCATCAGCCACGAAATTCAGGTGTTCACCGGCTACTAAGCCGCCGGAGCCCTCCAAAAGTTTTGCTCCTTCGATACCGCACGGCGGCGGTGGATCAGTCCTGAGCTGACTCGCTTTTGGCGACGACCCGCGATATGTCATAGTGGTTCTATGTTTCGAGCCATGCTGATTATTGGTGCGGGCGCCCTCGTGGTGGGCCTGACCATCTACGCCCTTCTGGATGCCGTGCGCACCCCCGCGCGCGAAGAGCGTACCCTGCCCAAGTGGCTGTGGGTTCTCGTCACCCTGTTCTTCCCTGTGGTGGGTCCCGTGCTGTGGTTGCTACTGGGCCGCCCCAAGCGGGAGCGCGGCGCCCACGGCTCTATCTCTCTGCCCGGCGCGGCTCAGCGAGGCAACACCCCCTCGATGGCTTCCCCCGACGACGATGAGGCCTACCTGCGCTGGCTCAAGGCGAAGGCCGAGCGCGAACGCGCCAGCCGCGAGGCGGAGCGCGCATCTCGAGAAGCCGGCACCGACGGGCACGAGGATTCTAACCCCGAACATAAACGGTCCGAAAATGAAGGGACCGAAGGCGAACGTCCCGAGGACGGCCCGAGCCGATAGCCCGGCACAGTTCCCCAATCCTTAACACAGGCTGCGGGGCGCATCCCTCAATGGATGCGCCCCGCAGCCTTAGCTATACCCGCGAATAACGCGCGTGACTTAGCTTCCGGGAAGCTGGATAACGCCACCGTACAGCGGTGCGGCAGGCTCGGAGTACCCCACGAAGCGCGGCATCTCGTGCTCGAAGTCCACGGTGCTGAACGCGAGGGTCGTAATCGAGGCGAGGTTACACTCGCGGGAACGCGGGTCGTGCTGCAGCAGGCGACCCTCCACACCCAGGCGGGTAATCCAGATCGGCAGCTGGTGCGAGACGATGATCGCCTCCGCACCCTCGCCGCCGATTTCGTAGGCGCGACGAGCGGCGTCCTGAACGGCCGCGGCCATGCGGCGTACCTGCTCCAGGTAGGACTCGCCCCAGGAGGGACGGGCCGGGTTGTAGAGCTTCGTCCAGTGACGCGGGTTGCGCAGAAGCTCCTGCGCGTTCACGTGCAGGCCCTCAAAGTAGTTATCGGCCTCGATGACGCGTTCGTCGGGCTGGGCGGTCAGCCCCAGCAGCTCCTCAACGGGTGCGGCCGACTCGCGGGTGCGCTGCAGGGGTGAGCAGACCAGGTGCACGAAGCGGGCGCCGTCTTCAGCACGTGCCGCGAACTCCTCGGCGCTCAGACGCACCATCTGCCGACCCTTCTCGGACAGACGGTAACCGGGAAGGCGGCCGTACACGATGCGTTCGGGGTTGTGCACCTCACCGTGGCGCATGAGATGAACTTTAACGGTGTGAGTTTCAGTCATGGGTCCAGTCTCTCAGATAGCGGCCCCCACCCCCAAACAGCGAGAACGCGAAAGCCCCGCTCCTCGTGCAAGAGGGCGGGGCTGAAGAAGCCTATTTACTTCTTGTTGCGGCGCTGGTGGCGGGTCTTACGAAGCAGCTTGCGGTGCTTCTTCTTGGACATACGCTTGCGGCGCTTCTTGATAACGGAACCCATAGGATTTCCTCACTTTACTCGTACCCGGCCGAGCCATTCGACTCGGTAGCTACCCGGGGATATTTATACCGGTATAACCGATCCGGAACGCATTTTAGGCACAGAAATACCCTGCGTTTCGGAGCGCTACCTACCTAGAGTACTAGGTTTGCACCCATTTTCACCATTCGAGAGCCGGTTTTGAGGAGTTTTTCCCCGTTTTTCCGGATCTTCCCGGGGCTAAGCCGGGCTAAAACGGTGTTTCCGAAAGCCTAGCGACGCTTCTTCTTGGACTTCTTCGAGCCCTTGGAACGGCCCTTCGATAGGGCGGAGCCAGAGATGTGATCTGAAGAAGCGGCATCGGCTTTTTCGAGTGCGGAGGTTTCGCCGGGCTCAGCAGTTTCCTCGGACTCGGAGGTTTCGCCGGGCTCGACGGATTCGACCGGCTCCGCCTCGGAGCCCTCCACCGCGGGTTCCTCGAGGGCACCAGAATCAGCGGTAGCGGGCTCGGGCTCCTCATCGGCGGAGTCCTCGGACGCGGCGGCGTGGAAAGCCTTGAGACGCTCGGCGCGCTCGGCCTCGGCACGAGCCAGGGCCTCGGCGTCCGGTGCGGATGCCTTCTCCTCGGCGTCCTTTTCTTCAGCCGGTTCGGGGGCCTGCTCCTCGTCACCGCGCGAGGCGGGCTCGTACACGTCCACACCGAAGAATCGCTTCATCTTGGACAGCAGTCCGCGACGCTCCGGCTCCTGATCCTGCCCGTGCGGGAGCATCGCGTAGGTATCTTGAAGCGTCGCGGCCGCCTCTAGACGGTTCGAGGGCTCGGCCGAGGGCTCCTCATGCGCCTGCTGAGCGGCCGGCTGGGTGGACTCGGGGGCGGCGGTCTTCCGAGCGGGTGCCTCCACGCTTTCGCGCGAGGGAGCGCGCAGCACGCGGTCGCCGGAGGAAGCGGCGGGCTCGGCGGCGCGGGACGCAAGCACGCTCGGGGCAACCAGGGTGCGGCTACGATCCACGGGCTTGATGATGGTGGCGCGCACCGGGGAAATAATCTGGCCGCTACGGCGACGGGACGTACCGGATGCCGCACGCAGAACCTTTGCGGGTTCCGCCGGCTCCTCGGCGGGAGCGGCCTGCAGGGTACGCTGAGCGTCACGGGCATCGGCCCGAGCCGGCTCGGGGGTGTTCTGCGCGGAAAGGTTCTGCGCGGAGCCGCCCTGCCACGGGGCACCGGCGCTCTGCACGGGCTGGGCTACCTGAGCCTGGGGAGCACGGGTCGCCGTGCGGGGGTGCGGGGTGCCGAAGCTCAGCGGCACGTCCGCGCTCACGGAGTGCACCGGGCGGGCGGGGGCCTCGGCGCGCGGAGACTCGGCCTTCTGGGGCTCGGCTTTCAGGGGGCCGGTCTTCGAGCGGGCGGGCTGCGCCTGAACCGCCTGTACGGGTTCGGGAGCCTTCATCTCGGCAGGTGCGGGGTCCGAAACCACGGGCGCAACGGTCTCACTCCGGGGTTCCTCCGCGGGACCATCCGAAACGGGCTGTGCATCGCCGGAAACCTCAACGCCGGCAACCGCAAAATCTGCATCCGAGAATGAGGGGTCATCGGCAATGGCCTCGTCGAAATCTTCAACCAGGTCGTCGGCCTCAAAATCCTCCAGCTCAACCGGGGCGAAGGAGGCCGCCGCCGGCTCACCGGGTAGCCCGTTCGCGGAGGTCGCTTCTTCCTCCAGGTCAATGCCCGCCTCGGAATACATGCCGCGTAGCTGGCCAATCACCAGTGCGCGCGCCGTCGCAGCATCGCCGGCCTTCAGGGCCTCGGCAATGGCACGGCTCTCGGCGCGCAGACGCTCCACGGCGCTACTCCACAGCGGCATGCGGCCAACCAGGGAGAGCATCGATTCGAAGCTCGGCTGACGCACGGACGCCAGAAGACCGACCAGTAGCTCGTTGCCAGCGCAACGCATCACCTGGTGGTGGAAGCTCAGCAGAAGCTCCAGGAAATCGCGGATGGACAGGTCGAAGTCTTCCATCTGGGCGAGGACGTCGTCCATCTCGGCAAAGGACACGGTCTTCGGATCAATACGCGCAATCGCCCAGCTCTCCAGCAGAATTCGTGTCTGCACCAGGTCACGCGTGGGGTAGCGCGAGCTCGACATGTGCAGGCGCAGGGCGGCACTTGCGGCGGCGGCAGGCTCATCACTCAGGTGAACCAGCATCTCCTTGCCACGACCGGTGTAGAGCTGCACCAGGTCCATGTCTTCAAGGGTTCGCAGGGCGTCGCGGGTGCGAGATCGTCCCACGCCAATCGCGCGCGCAATCTCGCTGTCCGTGGGCAGGTCCTGGCCCAGCTGAATATTACCTTCGAACAATTCGTTCTCGAGCCAGCGCAGAATTTTACGATGAATAGCCACGTGTATGCTGTCTTTCGCTTAAAGAGGTGAGTGAGAGTGGGTGTTTGAGGACAGGGGGTAGCGCGCAGGGCGCAGGATGCGTAGGCTAACGGCGGCGACCACGCAGGAAGCCGAAGAGGCCACCGCGGTGTTCCTTCTCCTTGGACTCCTGGGCGGGGACGTACGCCGAGTTGTAGGCGGGCATCGTCTGGTATTCGGGTTCGCTCTGCGCGGGCTCGGCAGGTGCGGATTCGGGTTCCTCGGGGGTTTCCTCGGAGGCTTCTTCAGAGCCCTCGGTCTGTTCCGACGCCTCTTCTGCCGTCGCAGAATCCTCTGCGGGAGCAGCTGCGGAATCTTCTGCGGGCTCAATTGCAGGAGCCGCTACGGCAGATTCTTCGGAGCTCTCGGAGGAGTCTTCCACGGCAGTGGTTTCCTCAGCTGCACTTTCCTCGACGATGGGCTGAACCGATCCGCCCACCACGGCAGCGGGATCGATGCCGTAGGAAGAGGCCGAGTCGAAGCCGTAACCGGAGGGCACGGAAACCGCGGGGCTCTCCGTCTTCTCGACGGGCTTTTCGCTCTTTGCGGGTTCCTCGACGGGTTCTGCGGTGGCAGGGGGTGCAACCTGCGCCTCGGGGCGGGCGGTGCGGCCCGCATCGTAGCCGTAGGAGGCGGGGGTGAAGGGACGCATCGGGGTGCTGTCTACCGCTTCCTCATGCTCGGGGAGGGCCTGAGATTCAGAGTCTCGGGTGGTCTCGCTTGCGGCGGCGGGCGATGCTTCGGCGGGTACCGGATGCGCCGGGCGGGCGATGATGCGCGCGTTGGGGGTAATGTACTGGGCGCGGGCACGACGGATTCGCTCCTGCTCCAGTTCCTCCGCGGTGGGCTGGGCCTCGGCTGCAGGCTGCTCTGCGGACTGTGCCGCGGGCTTTTCCTCGGGGGCTTCAGCAGTCTTGGGCTCGGTGACCTTCTCGGGGTTTTCCTCGGAGGCCTTCTCGGCTGCCGGCTCGGTGGCGACGGCTTCGGCCTTTTCTGTGGGGGCGTGCTCGCTAGACAGGGTGGCACCGCCGGGCAGGGCCACGGGCGCTTCGCTGGCGCGGCGTGCAATCTGAACCGTCTCGTTAATCCAATCGGTGACGGTTGCGAACACCTCGGGGTTCAGCGAGTAGAGGCGACGCTGCCCCTCCACCGTCACGGAGACGACGTCTGCATCGCGGAGGACTTTAAGGTGCTTTGAGATGGTCGGCTGGCTCATGCTCAGCTTTTCAACAACAGCACCCACCGTATGGGTTTGCTCGGCGAGGATACGCACGATTCGACGACGGGTAGGGTCCGCGATGACAGAAAAAACATCAGAATGCATATAGCGATTATGACATATAAAAGGGGCACCTCAAGCTAAGAATGAGGGTGATGCGGAGAATCCTCTTAAATTTTTTATGCGCTGCACCCCATAAGAACCTCTCGCACGTTCGTTTCAGCTCGTCTTCTCTAGAAATCTCGACCAGATCCACGGCACATGCTCTTTTGATAGCCACCAAACGTTTCAGAGCATTAGAAATTGGGCATACACGGTTATCACGGCAATTTTTAGACAGAATATTCTTATAAGAGAATATAGTGTTTCCCGTGGATTTCTGGAGGTTCTGAGGCTCAATAGCCTTCGAATTCCCAAAAGTGCGAAGGCAAGCTCGCAGAAGAACCATCGGCCCCGCGCGAAGACTCCCGCGTCGTGTGCCTTCGTTCCTGTCCATCGCCTCGGTTCTGAACGCCCGGCGCGATACACTAGGAAGGCACCATTTTGTGCTTTTCTCTATCCTCGCACCCGCATCGCGCACCCCGTCCACGAGCTCATGAAGGAGGCGCATGGGAAACATATTCCGTCACCCCCGGCGCCGTCCTCGACGCCCTTATCGCGGTCGCAACGGCTCGCAGAATCTTCTCAACCCCCGTTGGAGCTCCCTCAGCGGTATTCAGCATAAGTACCGCCCCGGCGAGCATCACGAGAGCTACCGCGAGCGCATCGAAGAGCTTGAAGGCCTGAGCGTCCTCGCGAGCGTCCCGGGTCTCAAACTGGACAGGTTGCCCGCGTTACGCGACCGTCACGAGCACTCCGGTACCCGCCGTCAGCCGAAGGGCCCTCTCGGGTTCAACCGGTATACCCTCGAACGCTTTCGCGATTTCATTGACGCAACCGTTCTATCCTCGCCCTCGCGTACCGCAATCGGCGCGTTCCTTCTGGTCATCGTCTTCTTCACGCTTGCCCTGTTGCTGCCCATCTCTTCCAACGACGGGCAGCCGGCCCCCTTCCACCACGCCTTCTTTACCTCTACCAGCGCGGTGACCGTTACGGGTCTAACCACCGTCTCCACCGCCGAGCAGTGGTCAACCTTCGGGCAGGCCATGATTTTGGTGGCCTGCCAGGTGGGCGGTCTGGGTACTCTGACCATCACCTCGCTGCTGGCACTAGCCATCGGCCGCAAGATGGGCCTGCGCACCAAACTCATTGCACAGGAAGACCTGAACATCAGCCGTCTCGGCGAGGTCGGTGGCATCGTCAAGAGCGTCTCCTATGCTTCCTTCTCCATTGAGGCGATCATTGCGCTCGTGCTGATTCCGCGTTTCCTGACCCTGGGTGAAGACCCCTTCCAGGCCATCTGGCACAGTATTTTCTACTCTGTCTCGGCCTTCAACAATGCCGGGTTCACCCCACATTCCGACGGCATTGTACCCTACGGCCACGACCTCTTTCTGCTCGTGCCCATCTGCATTGCCGTGTTCCTGGGGTCGCTCGGTTTCCCCGTTTTCATTGCGATTCAGCGCAATCCTTTCCGCCCCCGGCACTGGTCGCTCACGGCTAAGCTGACCGTCGTCACGACCCTGTTCTTTTTCGTCTTCGGCGCGTTCTTCTGGGGTCTTTTCGAGTGGAATAACCCCGCCACCATCGGCGGTTACTCCCCCGGTGAGAAGGTTCTCAACGCGATATTCGCCTCCGTGATGATGCGTTCGGGCGGTTTTAACCTGGTCGACATGAGCAGTATCGCCCCCGTCTCCACGCTTCTGACGGATATGCTCATGTTCATTGGCGGCGGCTCCGGCTCCACCGCGGGCGGCGTGAAGGTCACCACCATCGCGGTCATTGCCCTGTCGATTCTTGCCGAAGCGCGAGGCGATCAGAAGGTCGTCGCGTTCAACCGCACCATCCCCGAAACTTCCCTGCGCATCGCCATCTCCGTGATCGTGATGGGTGCTACCGTGGTGGGTGTTGGCTCAGCGGCAATTCTGATTATTAGCGGCGCGGACCTCAAGGAAGTAATCTTCGAGGTCATCTCTGCCTTCGCGACCTGCGGCCTCTCAGACGGCCTCTCCTCCAACCTGCCGCCGTCGGGCATCTACGTTCTCAGCGTGCTGATGCTCATCGGCCGTGTGGGTACAACAACCGCCGCGACCGGCCTGGCGCTACGTTCACGCCGCCGCCTCTACAAGTTCCCCGAAGAAAGGCCCACCATTGGCTAGTGCACATAACGATCCCGTCCTCGTGATTGGCCTGGGCCGCTTCGGTTCCGCGGTGGCCGCCCAGCTGCGCGTGCAGAACAAGGAGGTCCTCGCGATTGAGAAGGACCCCGAGCTGGTGCAGAAGTGGTCGGGCGTGCTGACCCACGTGGTCTCTGCAGACGCGACCGATATCGACACCCTGCACCAGTTGGGTGCAGATGATTTCGGGTCCGCCGTGGTGGGTGTGGGCACCTCGATTGAGGCGTCCGTGCTCATTACCGCAAACCTCGTGGACCTGGGCGTGGAACGCATCTGGGCGAAGGCCATCACCCCCGCGCACGGCAAGATTCTGGAGCGCATCGGCGCGCACCACGTGGTCTACCCGGAGGCTGACGCCGGCCGCCGCGCCGCGCACCTGGTCTCGGGCCGTCTGCTGGACTACATCGAGTTCGACGACGACTTCGCGATTGCGAAGATGCGCCCGCCGAAGGAGACCCACGGCTTTACGCTGGCGGAGTCGGATATTCGCGCAAAGTACGGCGTGTCCGTGGTCGGCATCAAGTCCCCCGGCGAGGATTTCACCTACGCGGACGCCACGACTCGTATTCACTCGCGCGACATTCTGATCGTCTCGGGCCAGGTGGACCTGATTGAGCGCTTCGCGGCGCGGCCCTAAAAGCACTTTTCCTCGCTACTTTGAGGAGCCCGCGAATATACATAGAAAACAGCCTCTTCCCGAAGTTCCGGGAAGAGGCTGTTTTCATAGTTTTGCCCAGTAGTTTTACCCAGTGCGGGCGGCGCTACCGAACGGTATTAGTCCTCGTCAGCGGTGTACAGCTTGCTCATTTCTGCCGAACGTGCCGCGCAGGCGCGCATCGCCTGCTCGGTCAGCTGGAAGAGGCCGCCTTCCACGAAGGTGTTCAGCGCACGCTCGGTGGTGCCGTTCGGGCTGGTCACGGCGCGGCGCAGGGCGGGCGCAT
>ERZ773212.1305-NODE-1305-length-11526-cov-2.615727_pt1 | contig 11526 bp, 8 predicted proteins | sample MGYA00581005_ERZ773212 | MGnify/ENA primary metagenome ERZ773212 (study PRJEB29015, sample SAMEA2738154) | human oral metagenome | biome: human oral; feature: human-associated habitat; material: saliva | place: China | collected 2196 ... | reverse complement strand
GGGGCAGAAGGGCGCCACGGAAGCGCCTGCTTCTTCGGACAGAGCGCAAGCCTCTGGTCCGGAAGCTTTCTTCCCCGCCTGGTCGGTGGCCGACTGGCTCAACGACAGCCTGGCACGGCTCGTTTCCCGCCATGGCGAGAGCTTCCGCGCCTTCAGCCAGTCGCTGCTGCATGGGCTGCTGCTGCCGCTGGAGCGTGCGCTGGGGGTGGTGCCGCCCTGGCTGCTGCTGGCGCTGCTGGCTGGCCTGGCCTGGCACGCCACAGGCAGCCTCGGGTCGGCGGCCTTCAGTGCGGCCGGCTTCTACCTCATCGGGGCGCTGGGCCTGTGGACGCCGCTCTTGCAGACCCTGGCGTTGCTGGTTGCCGCCTTTCTCTTCATCCTGGTGATCGGCTTCCCGCTGGGCATCCTGATGGCGCGCAGCCAGCGTCTGCACCGCTGGCTCTCGCCCGTGCTGGACATCATCCAGACCATGCCCAGCTTCGTCTATCTCATTCCGGTGCTGATGCTCTTCGGTATCGGCCGCATCCCGGCGCTGTTTGCCACCGTGGTCTACGCCACCGCTCCGCTGGTGCGCCTCACCGCTCTGGGCATCCGTGAGGTCGACGCCCGGATGATCGAGTCGGCCGAATCCTTCGGCTGCACCCGCACCCAGCTCCTGTTCTGGGTGCTGCTGCCGCAGGCGCGGCCTGCCATCCTGGCCGGCATCAACCAGGCCGTCATGATGTCGCTGGGCATGGTCGTGGTGGCCTCGATGATCGGCGCGCGCGGCTTGGGCGAGAACGTGCTGCAGGCCATCCAGACGCTGGACATCGGCCGAGGCGTGCAGGCCGGTGCCGCCATCGTCATCCTGGCCATCGTCATCGACCGCATCACCCAGGCCTACGGACGAAGGGGGAACAGATGACCCGCATCGTGTTCGAGGATGTCAGCAAGGTCTATGGCGACCGCCCCCGCCAGGTGCAGGAGGCCATGGCCCTGTTGCGCCAGAACGTGCCCAGCGACGAGATCTTTGCGCGCACCGGCTGCCGTGTCGGGCTGCGTCACATCAGCCTGGAGATTCCCTCAGGCGGCATCTTCTGCGTCATCGGCCTGTCCGGCTCGGGCAAGTCCACGCTGGTGCGCCACATCAACCGGCTCATCGAGCCCTCCTGCGGCCGCATCCAGGCCTGCGACATCGATGTCACGGCCCTGGATGCGCGGGGTCTGCGCGAATTCCGTCGTGCCCGGGTCAGCATGGTGTTCCAGCACTTCGGGCTGCTGCCGCACCTGACGGTGATGCAGAACACCTGCTTCGGCCTGCGTGTGCGGGGCCTGTCGGCCAAAGAGCAGCGCGAGCGCGCCTGCCACTGGCTGCGCGAGATGGAACTGGCCGACATGGCCGACAGCTATCCGGAGCAGCTCTCGGGCGGCATGCGCCAGCGCGTGGGGCTGGCGCGGGCACTCACAGCCGATACCGACATCATCCTGATGGATGAAGCCTTCTCGGCGCTTGATCCGCTCATCCGCATCCGGCTGCAGGACACTGTGCTGGCCCTGCAGCAGCGGCTGGGCAAGACCATCGTCTTCATCACCCACGACATCGACGAGGCGCTGAAGATGGGCAGTCGCCTGGCCATCCTCAACGCCGGCGAGCTGGTGCAGGTTGGCACCCCGCAGGAACTGCTCGACCATCCGGCCAACGACTACGTGGCCGAGTTCATGCGCACGGCCCGCCAGCCTGGCAACGCCCGCTGAAGGGGACTGCGCTAGGGGGCTGAGGAGCAACCACCGAGGTAGGGCATAAGGATCCGCCGATACGACCCTCGGCGGCTTCCTCTGCCGGATGGCCCGGGCGGAAAGCTCAGCCGCCCGACAGTTCGACCGAACGCTGTCCGGCCTTGGCCGCCGCCACATCCACCAGCCGGCGCAGCGCCTGGCCCTGCTCGAACTCCTCGATGGCGGCATGCGTGGTGCCGTTGGGCGACGTGACGGCCTGACGCAGCGCCACGAAATCGGCGTCGTACTGCGTCTGCAGCGTGGCTGCACCCAGCGCCGTCTGGGCCGCCAGCTGCTTGGCCAGCTCGCGCGGCAGGCCCAGGTTCACGCCGGCGTCGGCCAGCGCCTCGGAAAACAGGTGGTAGTAGGCCGGGCCACTGCCGCTGATGGCGGTGACCGCGTGCAACTGGGCCTCGTCATCGACCCAGAACGAACGACCCACGGCATCGAAGAGCCGCGAGATTGTCTGACGCAGCGCCGGCGACACGTCCTCATCCGCATACAGCCCCACGCAGCCCTGGCGCACCATCACGGCCGTGTTGGGCATGCTGCGCACCACCGGCCGTTCCAGCGGCAGCGAAGCGCGCAGCGTCTGAAGCGGCACACCGGCCATCACCGAGATGATCGTGGCGTTCTGCAGCTGGCTGGCTGGCAGCGCACTCAGCGCCTCGCGTGCCATCACCGGCTTCACGGCCATCACCACCAGGTCATAGGGGGTGTCCGGCAGATCGGCGGCCTGACGGTACAGGCGGGCCTGCACATCCTGGGCGCGGATCGGATCCACCGCATCGATGCCATTCACCAGCCCGGCGCCCAGCCAGGCTTCGCCCAGGGCTGCGCCCATGCGACCATATCCCAGAAAGAGAGCGTTCAGACCCATGCTTTACTCCTTGTCGTCGTGCGCAGTCGGGGTCGACCGAGTCGCGCGACAGACCTGGTGCCTGTCGCAGTGGCTACATGTTAATGGTTTTTCCTGAGGACAATCTGCAACACCCCATGGCCTCATGCCCATTCCGCATGCTCATCATCATGCAGCCCGCATATTTGGTGCCTTCGCGTTCGGCGCATCTCTCCTGGCAACCCCTCATCCGGAACACCGCGGCATGATCACTGGCAACACGCGCCTGCTCGCCCACATCGGCTACCCCACCCAGACCTTTCGGTCCCCGATGATCTACAACCCCTGGTTTGCCCACGTGGGTGAGGACGTGGTGGTCGTTCCCTTCGCCTCGCAGCCTGACCGTTATCCGGCCTTGCTGCGAGCGCTCTTTGACACGGGCAACGTCGTGGGAGCGCTCATAACCATGCCACACAAGAGCACCACGCCGGCGCTGCTCGACCGTGTCTCGGTCGCTGCACGCATCGCCGGTGCCTGCAACGCCGTGCGACGTGCGCCGGACGGCAGCCTGGAAGGCGACATGTTCGATGGCGAGGGCTTCGTGCTCGGCATGCAGCGCAACGGCTTCAGCGCCCGGGGCTGCTCGGCGCTGGTGGTGGGCAGTGGCGGCGTGGGCTCGGCCATTGCCGCGTCGCTGGCCGCCGCCGGGGTGGCGCGACTGGCGCTTTTCGATGTTCGTGAGCCCGTCATGCAGGCGCTGGCCGGACGGCTGCGGCAGCACTACCCGACGCTGGAGGTCGTCACCGGCAGTGCCGACCCGGCCGGCTTCGACATCGTGGTCAACGCCACGCCGCTGGGCATGAAGGCAGGAGACCCCCTGCCCATCAATGTCGAGCGCATCCCGCCGCATACCTATGTGGGAGAAGTGGTGCTCAGCGCCGAAGTTACCCCCTTCCTGGCCGCTGCGCGGGCACGTGGCTGCCAGGGGCAGGGCGGACTGGACATGCTCTACGAGCAGATTCCCGCGTATCTGGCGTACTTCGATCTACCGGTGGCCACGCCCGGGCAACTGCGTGCACTGGCCGACCCGATGGCCTGAGGCTCATTCCGAGCCTGGCGCTCCCCGTCAGGGCACTGCGCTTACCCCGGGCATGGCAGGGGTGTCGCAAGGCGGGAATGGTCGCGTCCCGTACCATCGACCATTCCGTTGTCTTTTGTCCCGTCGTCATCATGGAAATGCAGGATCCGATGCAGCATTCCACGCCATCCACCGCATCAGACATCCGCTCGGCGGGTGTCGTCCCCCTGATGGCGGTGCAAGATCCCGGTGCTTCCACGCTGGATGTGCGCGAGTTGCTGGATGGGCGGGGCGTCAGCCGCTACCAGCAGTGGATCATCGCACTGTGCTTCCTGGTCGTGGTCATGGACGGCTTCGATGTCGTCATCATGGGCTTCGTGGGGCCGGCGCTGAAGGCCGCCTGGCACTGGAGCAATGACGACCTTGCGCCGGTGCTGAGCGCTGCGCTGGCGGGCCTCACCCTCGGCGCCATGGTGGCCGGCCCGCTGGGCGATCTCTTCGGCAGGCGTCGCGTCCTGTGCGTCGGCGTGATGATGTTCGGCCTCTTCACGCTGCTGGTGGCCACAGCCACGGACCAGTGGCATTTCATTACCTACCGTTTCATTGCCGGGCTGGCCATGGGCGGCATCATGCCCATGGCGGCCACGCTGGCCACCGAATATGCGCCGCGTGCCCGGCGCTCGCTGCTGGTCACCATCGTCTTTGCAGGCTTCACCGTCGGTGCAGCGGGCGGCGGCTTCCTGGCGGCCTGGCTGGTGCCGCATTGGGGCTGGCAGAGTGTCTTCGTCTTCGGCGGTGTGGTGCCCATGGTGCTGTCGCTGGTCATGGCGGCGCTGATGCCCGAATCGCTCACCTACCTCGTGCATCGCCAGGGCAGTCAGGCGCGCATCCGCCGGATCGTCGAGCGCTGTGCCCCGGGCAGCACCTCGGCAGACACCGTCTTCGTGCTGCCGGCGCAGCCCCGGGTGGAAAGCCACGAGCGCCCCGTGCAGATCGTGTTCAACCGCCACTACCGTGCCGGCAGCCTCATGCTGTGGAGCATCTATTTCCTGCACCTGTTCCTTGTCTACCTGCTGGGCAGCTGGCTGCCCACCATGCTGAAGGACGCCGGCATGGACCTGCAGCAGGCCGCCATCGTCAGCGCCATGTTCCAGCTGGGCGGACCGCTGGGCTCCATCCTGCTGGGGTGGCTGATGGACCGCCATGAGGCGCACCACGTGCTGGCCGGCGCCTACCTGCTGGGAGGCGCAGCCCTGGTGCTGCTCGGCTACGTCGGTGGCCACTATGCCCTGATGTGTGCCGTTGCCTTCGTCATCGGTGCCGGGCTCAATGGGGGCGGTACCGGCATGAATGCCCTGTCCAGCCACTTCTTCCCGCTGCCGGCGCGCGCCACCGGCAACGGCTGGATGCACGGCCTCGGCCGCATCGGGGCGGTCATCTCGGCCTTTGCCGGCGCCTGGATGCTGAATGCCGGCTGGAGCCTGGCTGCCGTCACTGCTGCCCTGGCCGTGCCGGCCGTGCTCATCGCCGCCCTGCTGGCCATGAAGTACCTGCATTACCGGGGGGAGGGGCGCCCGGCAAAATGAACGTCACCGAGAAGCTTTGTTCTTGAGCAAGGGCCCATGCCTGCACGGTTGCCGCAGGCCGGCATCCTGCGGCAGTCTGCCTGGCTGCTCCGGTGAACAGCCATCGCGTGATCAGTGGGATGCCTGAGCCCGTGTCACGATCTCGGCAAAGCGCTTCTTCGCCCGCGCCGGCACTGAATCGGGTACCTGCATCCGGGTCGGATCGGCATCGCCCACCTGAATCAGCATCACCATGCCCATGGCATAGTGCGGCAGGCACTTCACGCCGTACAGCCCGGATTCGGTGAACCTCACCTCGATTTCCTCGTTGATCTTGCCCTTGAAGGGCTGGGCGCCCGCCGGCAGCATCCCGTCGATGGAGGCGGCATTGTGGCCGTTGGTCGTGGCCAGGAACTTCACCGTGTCCCCGGGCTTCACCTTCAGGAATTCCGGCTCGTACACCATCGGACCGGTGCTGTTCCGGTTCAGCATCTTCACCTGGAAGGTTTCGGCCTGCGCCGGCAGCGCAGCCAGCAGCAAGGTGGCAGACAGGGCCAGCCCGCCCAGGCGGGAAAGAGGGAATGAAGTCGACATCATGATGGATGGACCTGCCCTTGGCAGGTCGGTGAACGGGTTATTCGGAAATGCCGCCCTGAGCCAGCGCACCGAAGCGCAGAATCCGCGCCCCGTCTGCAGGATCGAACAGCTCGGTGGCACGCACCTGAAAGATCTCCTTCAGCAATGGAGCCTGCAGGATCGCCGCCGGTTTGCCGATGGCATGCAGCCGGCCCTGGTGCATCACCGCCAGCCGGTCGCAGCGCATCGCCTGATTCAGGTCATGAATGGCCATCACCTTGGTGATCGGCAGCGCCTGCACCAGGTCCATCAGTGCCAGCTGCTGGTGGATGTCCAGGTGATTGGTGGGTTCGTCCATCAGCAGGATCTGCGGCTGCTGGGCCAGCGCCCGTGCAATGTGGATGCGCTGGCGCTCACCACCGGAAAGCTGCCCCCACAGGCGCTGCTGCCGGTCGTGCATGCCCACGCAGCGCAGTGCCTCGGAGACGATCTCGTCATCGCGCGCCGACCAGCTCTGCAGCGCCGACAGCCACGGCGTGCGGCCCAGCTCCACGGCATCCCGCGCGGTGATCGCATCCAGCGTGTCGGCCGTCTGCGCCACCATGGCCAGGCGCTGGGCCACCTGCCGACGCCCCATGGCGCGCAGGCTGTGGCCGTGCAGGTGAACGGTGCCCTGCGTGGGGGCATGGATGCCCGCCAGAATGCGCAGCACGCTGGATTTCCCCGACCCGTTCGGGCCGATCAACCCCAGCAGCTCGCCCGGCTTCACGGCCAGCGACACGTCCGACAGCACCGTGTGCCGTCCCGCGTGCCAGCTCACGCCGTTCATTTCCAGGGCGGGTACCTCGCGCACCTCGGCAAATTCCTGTTGCGTCGTGATCATTCCTGCCTCCGGCGCTTCATGGCTGTTGTCTGCGTCCCAGCAGGATGATCGCGAACACCGGCGCGCCCACCAGTGCCGTCACCACGCCGATGGGCAGCACCTGGCCCTTCAGCAGGATGCGAGAGCAGACATCCGCCAGCATCAGGAAGAGGGCACCGATCAGCGCACTGGCCGGCAGCAGCCGGTGGTGGCGAACGCCCACCAGCAACCGCGCCACGTGCGGAATCACCAGCCCCACGAAGCCGATGGCACCCACCACCGACACCATCACGGCCGTCACCAGTGCTGCCGTCAGCAGCAGCACCGCCTGCACCCGGCGCACGCCGATGCCCAGCGCTGCTGCGGCCTCGGCCCCGAAGGTGAAGGCATCCAGCGCCCGGGCATGCAGCAGGCAGACCACCAGCCCCAGCGCCACCACCACGGTGGTGATGGGCACGTCCGGCCAGCGCACGCCGCTCAGGCTGCCCAGCAGCCAGAACATGATGCCGCGCGCCTGTTCGGCACTGCCCGACTTGGTGATGATCAGCGAAGTGAGCGCATTGAAGAGCTGCGACCCGGCAATGCCCGCCAGAATGATCTGCCCGCTGTTGCGCAGTCCGCCGCCACCGGCTGCCTGGGCCAGCAGCGCCACCAGCGCAAAGGCCGTCACCGCGCCGGCGAAGGCGCCGACCGTCATCGACACCACGCCGCCGCCCACACCGGCCACTGCCACCAGCACGGCACCCGTGGAGGCGCCGGCCGAGATGCCCAGCAGGTAGGGGTCGGCCAGCGTATTGCGCAGCAGCGTCTGCAGCACCACACCGGACACCGCCAGCCCCGCGCCGCAGCAGGCCGCCACGATGGCGCGGGTCAGTCGATAGTTCCAGACAATGCCGTCATCGATGGGATCGACCTCGATGCCGGCACCCAGCAGGTGGTTGGCCAGCACGTCACCGATGGTGCCGGCCGGCATGCGGATCTCGCCGGCCCACATGCACAGCAGCATCACCGGCAGCAGCAGCGCCAGTGCCACGAGAGCCAGCAGCAGACGGCGCAGCCATCCTCGCGCCAGGGCAGGGGGCATGCTCACCTCAGTGCGCCGCGCCGGCCTTCACCACGGCATCGGCAATCGCCTCCATGCCGTCTGCAATGCGGATCGAGGCCTGCAGCGCGTCGGCATCGACAATGGCGATGCGGCCGTTCTTCACGGCGTCCATATGCTTCGTCACCGGATCACTCTTCAGGAATTCCAGCTTCTTCTCGTAGTCATCCGCCGGGAAACGCCGACGGTCCATGCGTGCGATCACCAGAATGGTGGGATTGGCCTTGGCAATGGTCTCCCAGCCCACCGTCGGCCATTCCTCGGCCGAGGTCACCACGTTGCGCAGACCCAGCTCCTTCAGCATGTAGCCAGCCACGCCCTGCTGGCCCGCCATGTACGGATCCACGTCCATGTCGGCGCTGGAGAACCACACGGCGGCCGACAGATCCTTGATGCCCGAATCCTTCACCTTCTGCACGGCGGCGGTCTGGCGTGCCTTCAGATCATCCACCAGGGCCTGACCGTCTGCTTCCACATCGAAGATCTCGGCCAGTTGCGAAATGCTCTTGTACAGCGCGGCAATGTCATAGGGTTTCATGCGCGTGCCGTCGGCGCCCACCAGATTGTCCTTGCCCTCGCAGTCCGATGGCATCAGGTAGGTGGGAATCTTCAGGTCATGAAACTGCTCGCGCGTGGCCACCACGCCTTCCTTGCCGATCTGCCACTCGAACTGCGACACCACCAGCCCCGGGCGCTTTTCCACCACCGTCTCGAAGCTGGGGTCGTTGTCGGCCAGGCGGGGCACCTTGGCATTGATGTCCTTGAACTTCGGCAGGACCGGGTTGAACCACAACGATGTGCCCGCCACCTTGCTGCCCAGGCCCAGGGCGTACAGCATCTCGGTACCGGCCTGGCCGACGGTGATGACCGAGCCCGGTGCCTTGGAAAATTCCAGCGTGTAGCCGCAGTTGTCCACCTTCAGCGGATAGTGGGTGGCGTGTGCGCCCAAGGAAAGACTGCCCAGCCCCAGGGCCAGCAAGGCGGCTGCAATGTGATGACGGGTCGACATGGTTCTCGCTCCTTCGATGTCGTGACGGTTGCGGCCGTCGAAGGGAAGAGCGGTGCGAGAACCTCTGTGCGTGTCTGCCGAGGGGCCGGCTGTCGTGACAACAGCCATGCGCCGTGCAAGCGTGTCCGGCATCCCGCTGCCTGAAGCATCAGGGCAGTGCACCCACCGGACATCGCGGACAGGAAGCCCGGAACGCATGACCGGGAGCCCATGGCACGGTACCAGGAAGGCATGGAGCCAGGAAAGCTCCGGAACGCCGACTGCAAGAAGAATCGCTCACTGCTCCGGGCACCCCGCCGGCCATGAACAACAGCTTGCCTTGGCAGGTCTCCTGACTGGCACTTCATCGCCGGTCCTCGCCTTCCCGGACCCGAAGCGGGGTCCAGTGGTCCTGAGAGGACAGGCTCCATGCCTACAGTTGCGGGGGCAGTTCCATTTCGTGCCGCGCCGGGCATCAATGTCCGGATGACGGCTGGATTCCCTATGTGGCCGGGGTGCAGTGGATGGCAGACGACAGCACCCGGGCAACTTCCGTGGGATCTGCCTCGAAGCCTTGCCAACGGCGTGTCGTGACGCCGAAAGACGCGTGATGCAGATCCCGGGAACGTCTGACATGGGCAGACTTTCCCTGCGGAACCAAAGCATCTGCAGTCTACGCAAGCACCTTGCCACCGTCAAATGATGGTCTGTGCTGACAGGTCCGGAAAGACATGTCCGCCTCAAGGAATCGCTACCATAGCGTGTTTCAGTCCATCCATCAGGCGACCGTGCCCGGCACCGCCCGGCAGTCAGGACCGATGTCCGCCTCCCGCCCTGACAGCGCCCGATTCCGCCGAATCCTCCTGGGCCTCCGGACACGACGCCAGAAGATCCTCAACATGCCCGATTCCAAGATCCGGCCGACAGCGCGGCCGCAGCACGTTTCCGACAGCCAGCCGGTGGATGCCGTCCGCTGGCGCGTCTTCCTGATGTGTTTCCTGGTGGTGCTGTTCGACGGCTTCGATACGGCCGCCATCGGCTACATCGCCCCCTCGCTGATGCAGGACTGGGGCGTGGCCAAGCCGGCTCTGGCTCCCGTGCTCAGCGCAGCACTGTTCGGCCTGGCTGCCGGTGCCCTGATGGCGGGGCCGCTGGCCGATCGCTGGGGGCGCCGCCTCGCGCTGATCGGTTCGGTGGCGGTGTTCGGCGCCGCCTGCCTGGCCTCGGCCTTCTCGCCGGATCTGACCACGCTCACGGCACTGCGCTTCATCACCGGCGTGGGACTGGGGGCGGCCATGCCCAATGCCGTCACGCTGGTCAGTGAATCCAGCCCCCCGGCACGGCGCGCCTTCATCACCAACGCCATGTTCTGCGGCTTTCCCCTGGGGGCGGCGCTGGGTGGCTTTCTGGCCGGCTGGATGATTCCGGCACTGGGCTGGCGCAGCGTGCTGCAGCTGGGCGGTGTCGCTCCGCTGGTCCTGCTGCCAGCCCTGGCCATCTGGCTGCCCGAATCACTGCGCTACCTGCAGACCCGCCAGAATGAACCTGATCGTGCCCAGGCGAAGGCGCCCCGCAGCATTGCCCTAGTGCTCTCGCGCCCGTTCCGGCTGGGCTCGCTGATGCTGTGGCTGGCTTACTTCATGGGACTGGTGGTCTTCTATGCCCTCATCAACTGGATGCCCGTGCTGTTCCGCGAAAGCGGCATGGATCCGCGCACCGCATCGCTGATCACGGCGCTGTTCCCGCTGGGCGGCGTGGGCGCCATTGCCCTGGGCTGGCTGATGGACCGCTTCGACGGCAGCAGCGTGCTGGCGCTGGGCTACGGCGCCACGGCGCTGTCCGTCTGGGCCATCGGCCAGGCCATCGGTGGCCATGGCGTTCTGATGGCCGTGGTCTTCGTGGCCGGCCTGGTGATGAACGCCGCCCAGGCCTCGATGCCGGCGCTGGCTGCAGGCTTCTATCCCACCGAAGGCCGCGCCACCGGCGTGGCCTGGATGCTGGGCATCGGCCGCTTCGGCGGCATTGCCGGTTCCTTTCTGGTGGCTGACCTCACGGCCCGCCAGATGAGCCTGCCCGACATCTTCGGTGTCGTCGCCATCGCTGCACTCATCGCCATGGTGGCGCTGGGCATCCTGCGGCTGGCCTGTCGGGGGCGGTAACGGGGGCGGTAACGGATTCAGGTCCGGACAGAACAGGACAGGACGCACAATCCGGAACACGCCCCGCCGGCACCGCCCCGAACTGCCGGGGAAGGCGAAGGCGTCGTGAGGCCGGATGCTCAGGCCCCCAGCGTGGCCCCGCCGTCGATCACGATCTGCTGCATCGTGATGTGGCCGGCCTGCTCCGATGCCAGAAACAGCACCGCGTCGGCGATATCGTCCGGTCGGCCGATCTTGCCCAGCGGAATGCCCAGCTTGTAGTGCTCCGGAAGCCCCTCCACCAGGCGGCGCTGCCCGGCCGGGTCACCCAGCATGCCGGCCAGCATCGGCGTGTCGGTGGAGCCGGGCGATACGATGTTGCAGCGCACCCCGAAAGGCGCCAGTTCCAGCGCCACCGTCTGGCTCATCGCCGCCATGGCTGCCTTGGATGTGCAGTAGGCCAGCATGCCGATGCGCGGTACCACGGCCGCATTGGACGCGATGTTGACAATGGCGCCCCGGCGCTGCGCCTTAAAGACCGGCGCCCATTGCTGGATGAGGTGAAAGGGGCCCGTCACGTTCACGTCCAGACAGGCATTCCAGTCCTCGGCCGTCAGCGTGTCC
>ERZ773212.1302-NODE-1302-length-11538-cov-18.732387_pt1 | contig 11538 bp, 7 predicted proteins | sample MGYA00581005_ERZ773212 | MGnify/ENA primary metagenome ERZ773212 (study PRJEB29015, sample SAMEA2738154) | human oral metagenome | biome: human oral; feature: human-associated habitat; material: saliva | place: China | collected 2196 ... | reverse complement strand
AGCTCGCACCGCACACCATCACCGCTGGCGGCCACGAGCACCTCAGTTGGGCATTCACCCGCGCCGGCATCTACCAGCTGACGTTCCGCGCCACCGCAACCCTTGCCGACGGCACCCCGGTCAGTTCCGAGGCGACCTACACCATCGCCGTGGGCACTAACACTGAGGACGGCTTCAAGCTCCTGAACGCGCAGAACGCCGCAAAGGAAGCGACCAAGGACGCCACGAGCGAGGCAACCACTACCCCCGAGGCGACCTCCACCGCTACCGAGAGCGCCACCAGCAGCCCCAGTGCATCTACCTCCGCAAGTGCCGAGGCGAGTGCTTCTGCTGAGGCGAGTGCATCCACCGGTATTCGCCGCGTGGATGGATCCGTGAACGGTCAGAACGCCGCGCAGGTGACCGACCCGAACGGTGCGAAGGCGGCAGCGAATGGTGAGCAGGTATCCCAGGGTGGATCCGGTGTAACCGCTATCAGCGGCACCGACAACACTAATAACGAATCTGACAAGGGCGAAAACAAGGACGGCAATGCCACCAGCGCGAAGAAATCCAGCGTGAAGGGCTCCAACGCCCAGAACGTCACCGCACCCGGCAACGGCGGCGGCATTACCGGCAACGGTGTGCTGTCCTCCGGTCTGCCTGGCAGCATGAACCAGCAGTGCATCGCCACCGAGGTTCCCGCCGAAGATGCCAAGGACTCTAAGGACAGCAAGGACTCCCAGAAGGACAGCAAGCAGAGCAATCAGGCAGCCCAGGCACCGACCAGCATCCCCACCCTCGCTGTAGTCAACACCGCCGAGCACAGCGGCCGTGAAGAAGTCACCCACGGCCACTTTGACGTGGGCCCGATCCTCAACGGCGGCAACCTCACCAGTAGCGTGAAGGACGACCGCACCAGCCCCGCCCGCCACGTCTCCCCCGGCGCGCTCGAGTTCGTACTCAATGACGCTGCGAAGATCAACCTGCCCGCAGGCATGGAGAATATCGCCCCGGCGGGCACCCCCGTGCACATGATTGGTGCAACCCAGCAGCAGGGCGTGCCCTGGCTCGGCTGGAGCACCCAGGACCCCGAACTGCTCAAGCAGCTCGACGGCCCCGTCACCATGAGCCTCAACGGTTTTGAGGGCCCCGGCACCATGTCTACTTTCCTCTCCGGTAACTTCGGTGCCGCCGGTCAGCAGGTCTTCGATTCGCGTAGCGGCGGCTCCTTCCAGGTGCCCGCGAACACCCACCAGCACAGCAACTGGGTGTTCACCGCTGAGGGGCGCTACACCGTGACCATCGGCTGGACGGCACGCCTGAAGAACGGCCAGCAGGTCAGCAGCGAATCGGTTCTGCACTTCACCGTCGGCAACCCCGATAATGCCCCGGCAAGCAACAACGCGCAGGGTGCGGCAGACACCAAGCAGGACGGCGGCAACGCTAACAGCGCTAACGGCGCCAACAACGGCGGCGAGAAGAGCACCGCAAAGAACCCCGTCAACGGCACCGTCGACGAAGCCACCGGCATCGTCACCAAGCCCGACGGATCCAAGGTGCGCATCGTTGGTAAGACCGCCTCCGGTGAGGATTGCGCCCTGACCAGCCAGGAACTCGCCAACGCACAGAAGGCAGCCGCCGCAGGTAAGCTGCCGAACACCGGTGTGGTCATCGACCCGTTCATGGTCAGCACCTCCATTCTGGCGCTGGCACTCGGTGCCATGATTCTGCGTTCGGCACGCCGAAAGGGCCGCAGCGGTGACACCGCATAGCGGGCATACCGGCAAGGGGTCACACGCCTATAGTCGACGCGCCGCCCTCACCCTCGCCTCCCGCATCGCGGCAGGTGCCGGGGTGGGGGCTGGTGCCTTCGCACTGAGCGGATGCGCCAGCACCGTGAACGCATCCTCCGACCGGATGCGCGTGGTCGCCACGACCCCGATTCTGGCGGACTTGGCTCAGCAGATTGCAGGAGAGCGCGCCAGCGTGCACTCCCTGGTGCCTGCCGGTGCTGACCCGCACTCGTATGAGCCGAGCCTGCGCGATATCCGCGATGTCGCCTACGCCCGCTGCGCCCTGACGAACGGTCTGCTGCTGGAGCAGCGTAAGCTCAGCAAAATGGTTGAGGCGAACCTGCCCGCAGGCGTTGTGTCCGTGGCGGTTGCGGAGAAGATTGAGCAGTACGGCGGCAAGCTGGAAGCCATTGTTGAGGATGCCTCCCTGGACTCCATCTGGCTGGGTTTGCGTGTTGAAGAGGGCGGGCAGAACGAATCTGCCCCCGCCGACTCTTCGGATGCGGGAATGCGCTTTGAGGTGCACAGCGTGCGGGCACGGACCTCTACCGATTCGTCGAATGCGCAGTTGGCGGCGTTCATTACGCAGACCTTCGGTGCGGTGGAGATGCTGTGCGATTCGCATGCGCGCGGCGTGAACCTCACCCGTGAGGGGGACACCGCGATCCGTACCGGCGATATGGGTTCGCTGGAGCTTCCGTTGCAGGCGCATACGCACCTGTCGTGGGCGTTTAGTGATGCCGGCGAGTACGCCATTGAGCTGAGTGCCACCGCGGTCAATGCGCCGGAGTCGGTGCGTTCTTCGCGCGGCACCCTGTACTGCGCGGTTGGTCGTGACCCGCAACAGCTGGTGGACCGTTTGGCGAAGGAACAGAACATTTCCGCTTCGGACATCAAGGTTCTTTCCGCAGGTCACGCCGATATTACGGCACGCACCGGCGACGGCAGGCTCGTACTTCGCGCGGACTCCTCCCAGGGCGCCGTAGAGTACGAACTGAACCGCACCGTGGTCGCGGTCCCCTCCCGCACCCTGCAGGAGGTGCCCGCCGGCGGTAGCTACCGTTTCCTGCGTTCGGGTGCTTCGGAGCATCGCGGTCAGGTGTACCTGCTGGCGCAGGCTGTTCTGGGCAAGCACGTACACGGCGAAATCGACCCGCACATTTGGCATTCGGTACCGAACGCGAAGGCGAGCGTGCAGGTCATCCGTGACGCGCTCATCTCCGCCGATCCGGAGGGTGCGAGTGAGTACGCGACCCGCACCGAGCAGGTCATGAAGGAGCTTGACGCCCTGAACGCTCAGCTGCGTCAGGTGTACGGTGCCCTGCCGGAGGCGGCACGCAACCTGGTCACCACGCACGACGGCTACCGCTACCTGGCGAGCACCTACGGGTTGCACATTGCCGGCTTTGTGAGTGCTAGTGCCAGCGGCGAGCCGAGTATTCAGCAGCGTCAGCGCCTGCGCCGCACGGTCGAGGATTTGAAGGTTCCAGCGATTTATCTGGACAAGTCCACGGCGATGCGTTCACCAGTTCTCACGGAGTTGGCTCGGGAGGCTCAGGTGCGTACCGGGGTGCTCTATTCGGATACCCTGGATGCGCAGGCTCCTCACTACGCGCAGATGATGTTGGCGAATGCTCACACGATTGCACTGTGCTCTGGGGCTAGTTCTGGCGGCGATTCTTCGGGTGCTAGTTGCTCGGAGGCAAGCACCTCATAACCCGGTTCTAAGCCCCCCACAAGCTAATATAGCCGTATCAGCATATAGATAATCTTTCACACACCGTTTCGGTCATGATTCTAGGAAGTCCTCATGATGAACTCAACCACCCCCTCCCGTTCCTCACGTAGCCGCGCCCTGCCCGCCCTGGCTCTGGGCGCCAGCCTTATACTCGCACCCCTGGGCGCGGCACACGCAGAGACCACCCCGGCAACCACCGAGAGCGCCTCGACTCAGCCGAGCGACAGCAACCTCAGCCGCGGCGAGCGCGCCCTCACCCAGACCCTGTCGGCGGAGCAGCCGGTCGCATCCGGTCGCACCGAAATTTCTGCCGGTCACGTGGATATGGGTCCTCGTTTCAACAACGGCAAGTTTGAGCTCATGCTCCACGACGACCACGGTGAAACCCCCGTCTGGCGCAGCCTGGACGAGGTCATCTACCGCGGTAGCGACCAGGCAATCCTTGAAGTGCCGAACGACCCGCGCTACTCCTTCGTGGGTGCGCCCGCCGGCTCTAAGGTGTACGTCATTCCGCAGACCGAAACCAAGGGCGTGATTTGGCCGGGTTGGAACACTCAGGACCCGCAGCTGGTGTCCAAGCTGAACCGCGGCGTGAACCTGACCCTGGAGCAGGTGAGCGGCCCCGGCACGTTCAGCCTGTACCTGGAGAACGGCAACTTCTCGGCACCGCAGGTGCTGTGGTCCTCGACCAAGAGTGAGCCGCAGAAGCTGTGGGTGGAGAAGAACACTCACACCCACGCGAACTGGGTGTTCACCGCCCCGGGCGAGTACCTGCTGAAGGTCACCGCGAGCGCTGAGCTGTCTGACGGTTCGACCGTGTCTGATACTCGCTACCTGAAGTTTGCGGTGGGTGATTCTGCGAGCGCTGATGCCCTGTACGCGATGGAGGCGCAGGCGCGCGGTTCTGCATCCTCGGGTGCGGCTTCCTCCGATGCTTCCTCTAGCTCTGCTTCCCAGGCTGCCGGCACTCAGGCTTCGGGTTCTTCGTCCGCCGCCGCGGCGAGCGACCAGAGCGGTTTCCGTGCTGAGTTCACGATTTCCTGGAGCCCTATTGTTGCTGGCATCGTGGTCTTGGTGGGCGTGGGCGCGTTCATCGCCTCCCGCCGTCGCCGCTCCTCCGCGCAGCGTGAGGCACTGGATGAAGTGCGCGGTGACCGTTCGTGAGCGCGTCGGTAACAGCGAGCACTGAGCCCGTCCTAGAGATTTCAAACCTGTACGCGGGCTACGCGCGCCGCTCCATCCTCAAGGATCTGTCCCTGACCCTGGAGCGCGGCGAGTTTGCGGGTCTGATTGGTGCCAACGGTGCCGGTAAGACCACGCTGCTGCGCACCATTTTGGGCCTGATTCGCCCCGCCTCCGGGCAGGTTCGGGTGCTGGGTGAGTCGCCCCGCGCGGCGCGTGCGCACATCGGTTACGTGCCGCAGAAGCACCAGTTCCAGTGGGATTTTCCGCTGACCGTCAAGGATACGGTGATGACCGGCCGCGTGCGTGAGATTGGGTTCTTCCGCCGCCCGGCGAAGAAGGATTGGGTGCAGGTCTTTTCGGCGATGGAGCGTACCGATGTTCTGCACCTGCAGGATGCTTCCATTGCGGAGCTTTCCGGTGGTCAGCGCCAGAGGGTTCTTTTGGCGCGCGCCCTGGCGGCCGGCCCCTCCCTGCTGCTGCTGGACGAGCCGTTCACGGGCGTGGATGCACCCACCCAGACCACGCTGACCCGCCTGTACCGCGAGCTGGCGGACGAGGGCATCACGATTTTGATGTCCACGCACGACATGCTGGCGGCGCGCGAATCCTGTTCGCGTCTGTGCGGCGTGCGCGGCAATATTCACCTGGACGGCCCGGCGGCCTCCTTCAGCCTGGAGCAGCTGCACACGTGGTTGCACGGCCACGATATTGAGGAGGCGCAGGGTCACGCCCGCACGGGCTTCACCTGTGCCGGTGGTGCGTTGGATGAGTACGGCCACGAACTGCCGGATTCCTGCGCTTCTGATCATTCTCTCTCCCCCGCCCATACTGCTTCTACCGGGGGTGCCCGTTGATTACTCCTCTCGATTTTCTTGCCGACCTGTTCAACCCGTCCCTGGCGTTCCTTCCGCGCGCCCTGGCGGCGGTACTACTTGCGTCGGTGGTCACCGGCGTGGTGGGTTGTCACGTGCTGATGCGCGGCATGGTCTTCATTGGCGATGCGGTGGCGCACTCGGTGTTCCCGGGTCTTGCGGTGGCGTTCGTGCTGGGCGGCAACCTGATGGTGGGCGGTCTGACGGCGGGCGTGGTGACGGCTATTCTGGTGGCTATTTTTAGTCAGAATCAGCGGCTGCGCGAGGATTCGGTCATCGGTATTTTCTTTGCCGCGTCTTTTGCGTTGGGTATTGTGATTATTTCGTTGGCACCAGGCTATTCGGGTTCGGTGCAGGACTTCTTGTTCGGCTCGATTGTGGGTGTTTCGAACGAGGACATTACCAACGCCGCGATTATGGGCGCCGTTATCCTGCTGGTGCTGTGGCTGTTCCACCGCCAGATTGTGACGGTCAGCCTGGACCGCGAGAGTGCCCGCGCGATGGGCCTGCCGGTGCTTGCCCTGGACATCGTACTGTACGTTCTGGTGACCATTTCTGTGGTGCTGGGCCTGCAGACGCTCGGTAATGTGCTGGTGTTGGCGCTTCTGGTGATTCCCGCGTCGGCAGCCCGCCTGGCGTGCCGCCGTCTGGGCTCGATGATGGTGTTCTCGCCGGTGTTCGGCGGTATCTGCTCGATTGTTGGCCTGTACCTGTCGTGGGCGTTTAACCTGCCGACCGGTGGCACGATTGTGCTGTCGATGGTGGCGGCTTTTGTGCTGGTGTGGGCCGTGACGGCGGTTCGTTCGCGAGCGCGCGCCCAGCTGAAGAGCTAAACCCAGTTGAAGGACTAACCCCAGCTCAACCCAACTTTTCTACATATAACGCACGAGGCGCATCCCTATTTTCGGGGGTGCGCCTCGTGCGTTTTTTACAGGTCTTAAATACCCAAAGTGAATCATGTTCATGTTTAAAGAACCAAAAGATACACTCCGCGTAATAAAAGCGCATAATTCAACACGTCGGGTTTAATGAAAATACAACCTATCAAATATTTCTTATGGGTTGATACATGTAGTGATAAAGCAGTCACTACACCCTCATTAGAGCTTCAAAGAAGGAGTCATCATGAAGGCATATGTATACCACGGCCCCGACCAGAAGGGCGCCTGGGAGGAAGTCCCGAACCCCACCATTCTTGAGCCCACGGACGTTATCGCCCGTGTCGACACCACCACCATTTGCGGTACTGACCTGCACATCCTGAAGGGTGACTGCCCCGAGGTGGACCACGGACGCATCCTCGGCCATGAGGCTGTCGGCACCATCACCGAGGTTGGCTCCGCGGTGACTGATCTGAAGGTCGGCGACCGCATTATCATTCCCGCCGTGACCAGCTGCGGTAAGTGCTCCTACTGTAAGGCGAACCAGCCTTCGCACTGCCAGACCGTTGGTGGTGTCGGCTGGATTTTCGGTTACATGATTGACGGCACCCAGGCTGAGTACGTGCGCGTTCCCTACGCAGAGACTTCGGTTCACCTGGTTCCAGAGGGCCTGTCCGATGAGGACGTCCTCTTCCTCACCGACGCACTGCCCACCGGCTTCGAGATCGGTATTCTGAACGGTCACACCAAGCCCGGCGACACCGTCGCTGTGGTGGGTGCAGGCCCCGTGGGTCTGGGCGCTATCATGACCGCTAACCTCTGCGGTGCTGGCCGCGTCATTACTGTCGACTTTGACGACAACCGCATGAACAAGGCGCTGGAGCTGGGCGCAACCGATAAGGTCAATGCGGGCGACCCGGACTTCATCGAGAAGATTAAGGCTCTCTCCCCCGACGGCCTGGGCGTGGACGTGGCAATTGAGGCTGTGGGCGTTCCGCAGACCTTCGAGACCTGCACCAAGATTGTTCGCCCCTACGGCAACATCGCGAACGCCGGCGTGCATGGCAAGCCCGTTGAGCTGCCGCTGAACACCATGTGGATTTCTAACGTGAGCATCAACATGGGCCTGGTCAACTGCAACACCGTCGGTAACCTGCTGAACATGGTCCGCTCGGGTCGTCTGAACGCTAAGGCAATGGCAACCCACCGCTTCACCTTCGACCAGTTCGAGGAAGCCTACGACCTGTTCTCCCACGCTGCTGAGCACAACGTGGTGAAGGTTGTTATCTCCCGTAACCCCGAGGTTGCGGCATAGACTGCGGTAGGCTCATATACCGCTCATACTGAAACCCCGAACGTTTGTGAGGGATTTCGGTGGGATGTATTCATGACACTGCGAACATCCCTAGGATTCGCCTCCGGGTGGGAGTGGGTAGGTCCCGCCCGGAGCGCGAATCGTCCTCCCCTACCCCGAGATGTAGTTATTTTCTGATGATGTAGACGATGCGCCAGCTCGGGGTTTTCTGTTCCCTCAGCCCGTTCTTTGGCGGGTTTGGGGCGGTTCCTCAAGCGTGATGCACCCTCTACCGGGCGCTCTGCCGACCCGCTTCGGCGGGTTCTTCTGCCAGGCAACCTCTACCGGTGGAGGGGCGCATCATATGACTCTTCTTGGTCGGGCGGTACCTCCGATTCTGCTCGACCTTGAAGGGAAAGGAAAAGGGTCGCATGCTTACGGTTCAATGGCGAATTCGTAGGCTGCGACCCTTTTCTCATGCCCGGTTTTTCGGTGCCCCCGGGCGGGCTATTTAGTTTTTGGGCTTCTCAGTACCGGGTTTCTCACCGGCGTTCTTTTCACCGGCGCTCTCATGGTCGACGGCATCTTCTGGGATGCGGGTGAACGCCTCCGTGGGGTCGTCTGCCCCAGCTGCGGCGGATACCCCAGCTGCGGCAGAAGAGTCAGTGGCGCCTCCGATGACGGGTTCGGTGGGCGCATCAGCCAGATTCTCGGCAGGAGCCTCGACGGGCACCTCCGCGACAATAGGTTCTTCTGAGGCGGGTACTTCCGCGGCCTTCTGCTCATCCTGAGCATCCACAGACTGCTCAGAAACAGGCTGCTCAGTAGCTACCGGCTCACCGTGCGCGGATTCCTTCTGCTCATCCTTGTGCGCGTCCTTATGTTCGAGCGTGTAAATGATGCGCGGTTCCAGACGCTCAAAACCAATCTTGGAACGCACCCAGTTCACGGTCCGGTCGATACGGTCCTCACCCTCGGTGGTTTCCACGACCCGGTAGTTGCGCGGCAGCATCACGCTGTCGCTGAGCACGCGCGGGTACTCGTCAATCTCCTGAATGCCCGCCATGTACATGTTCTGCCGGAACTGGTGGGCGAACTCCTGCTGGCCGAGGAACAGCTGGTCGGCGTAGGTTTTAGCCGCCAGGCGCTCGCTGTAGGCGTCCTTGGAATCGCGGGCGCCCTTCTTAGAGCCGTAAATATCCCAGAAGTAAAAGTACACGTTGTTCGCGATAATGGCGGAGATAATGCGGTTCTGCAGGTACACGAGGGAACCCACCGCAATCGCGCCAACAATCAGGAGCACCACGGCAAGCGGGGAGAGCGCAAAGTCAGGCAGATTGCCGCGGTGGTTCGGGAACAGGCCAATCAGGTAGGCGATGGTGACCACGACGATGGGCACACCGATGAACACCACGGCGAGCGGCACCCAAATGTACAGCAGGCCACGCAGAATCAGGCGGTAGTAGCGTACCGAGTCCCCAATGGCGATGGGCGTGGGCTTCACGGAGGAGTGCGCACGCTTCATGAGCAGGCTGAACACGCGGTTGCTGTCGATGCCGACTTTACGTAGCTTCGATTCGAGGGAGGCACGTTTGAGGAAGACCCGGTAGTTTTCGAGGACGACGCGCTGGTCGGAGGTGAGGCTCTCCGGGTCGGGTAGCGCACTGATGTCCATGCCGGCTTCGGTCAGTAGCTTGCTCCACAGCTCTAGGCGCGCCAGTTCGGAGGGTTTTGCCGCCGCCTGCGCCTGGTAGTTCTTGTAGGAGATGAAGATGGTACTGGCACCAATCAGTAGCGTAATGAAGGGTGCTATCCAGTCTTTGAGTCCCATGGTGGCGTTCCTCCTTGAGTTGTGTGGAGCCGCTGGTTCCTCGGTCTTTTCAGCGCGTCTTTTCGGGACGTCTTTTTCGGGCGCGAGCCCGCTGTTTTTACCGTACCACCGGCACCTGTGCTGAACCTTTAAATGCGCAGGTGGGTGCGTAAAAATAGCCCCGCCTCCCGGCGCTCAAGAGCAACGGGAGACGGAGCTTATCTATGAGGTTTAGTGCGCTGTATTAGTGTTCAGCGGGCTTCATTTCACGCGGCGCCTTGCGGATCATGAGGTAGCTGATAACAGCCATAACACCCATGAGCACGGCGCTGAATGCGGAGCTCAGCACCACGCCGGAGTCGAAGGCAGCGAATGCGGAGGAGAGCAGCTGGTTCGCCTGCTCGCCACCCACCTGGCTTGCGACCGTCACGGCACCGCCGAGGGTTTCGTGGGCGTGGTCGGCGAGAGTCTCATCCAGGCCGTCGGGTACAACCACATTTGCGCGGTAGACGGCGGTGAGCATGCCACCAATGATGACGGTGCCGAGCACCGTACCTGTCTCGTAGGAGGTCTCCGAGATCGCGGATGCCGCACCAGCCTTACGCGGCGGCACGCTGGAGAGCATCAGGTCGTTCGAAATGGTCTGCGCAATACCGATGCCGGTACCGAGCACAATGAAGATCAGGATAATCACCAAGTCGTTGTGCGCACCCAGGAAGGCGAGCACCGCGAACGCGGCAGCGTGGAGCGCCAGACCGAAAGACACCACCTGCGCCGGGTGGAAGTGCACCGCCACGCGCGCAATCACCAGACCGGCGATAATGATCGCCAGGGTACCGGGAATCAGCAGCATACCGGCGTACATGGGCGGCAGACCGGAGACCAACTGCAGGTGCTGGGAGGCGAAGTAGATGAAGCCAACGTCCACCATCATGGAGATGAGGTTTGCGGTAATCGCGCCGGTGAACACGGTGTTGCGGAAGAGGCGCACATCCAGCATGGGCTGAATATCGTTCTTCTCGCGGTTGAGCTGACGCAGCACGAACAGGACAATGAAGCACAGGCCGGCAAGGATGGTGCTGATAGCCACCGCATCGAACCCGGTTTCGGAGGTGTGAGTCAGACCGAAGGTAATGCCGGTCATGCCGGTCATAATCAGCAGGATGCTCAGCGGATCCACCGGGCTGGGGTTCGGGTCCTTCGACTCGGGAACCATAATCGGGGCGAGAATCAGCAGAGGAATCAGAATCGGCACAGCGAGCAGGAACACCGAACCCCAGTCGAAGTGCTCCAGCAGGAAACCACCCACAATCGGGCCCAGCGCCGCACCGGCGGAGAAGCCCGAAGCCCACACGGCAATAGCGATGCGGCGCTCGGTCGCATCCACAAAGATATTGCGAATAATCGACAGGGTTGCCGGCATGAGCATGGCGCCAAAAATGCCAAGCAGGGCGCGGGCAACCACGAGCATCAGCGCGGAGGGCGCGAATGCCGCGAGCGCAGAGATTGCCGCGAAGCCGGTCGAGCCGATGAGCAGCAGCTTGCGGCGACCGATGCGGTCACCGATAGCGCCCATGGGCACGAGCAGGGCGGAGAGCACCAGGGAGTAGGAGTCAACGATCCACAGCTGCTCCGCGGAGGAGGGGCTCAGCGCCTTAGCGATTGCGGGCACCGCGAAGGCAAGCACTGTGTTGTCGATGGAGACCAGGAGCACCGGGAGCATGAGCACACCGAGTGCCGCCCAGCGCTTGGTCTTCTGGTCGGGGGCGTGAATGGGCAGAGCCGTGGTGTGCGGATTGTGATTCGTCATGGGTTGTTTTCGTGCGTCTATAAGGTGTCGGCTGATGCGGCGGACGCGGCGGCATCAGCTCGGCCTGTCTTTTGGGCTAGGTCTTTTAGTGAGGTTTTAGGGGTCCGGACGGGGCCATAAACGAAGATTAACTATACCAACTGGACGGTATAGTTTCAAGCGGTTAGACTGGT
>ERZ773212.1301-NODE-1301-length-11540-cov-2.072616_pt1 | contig 11540 bp, 12 predicted proteins | sample MGYA00581005_ERZ773212 | MGnify/ENA primary metagenome ERZ773212 (study PRJEB29015, sample SAMEA2738154) | human oral metagenome | biome: human oral; feature: human-associated habitat; material: saliva | place: China | collected 2196 ... | reverse complement strand
AGCTTCCTGCCGATGCTCGCCTCAAGCGCGGCGATGATCTCGGGCGGGAAGCCTTCGGGATAGGTCGGCATCGGGTGCTCGCCGACGATGCCCGCCAGCTCCCAATGCCCCGTCGTCGTGTCCTTGCCGCGCGAGCTTTCCCGCAGCCGTGCAAACGCGCCGCGCGGCGCAGGCACGCGAAGCGCGGCTGCCTCCGCCGCGTCCTTGATGCCGTCGACGGAGAAGAGTCCGAGCGAGGCGAGGTGCGGCGCAGAAAATCCTTCCGACCGCACGAGGCTCAGCAGCGTATTGCACGCGCCGTCGCCGAAGTCGGCGGCATCGGGCGCCGCGCCGACGCCGAGGCTGTCGAGCACGATGAGGAATACGCGCTTGATCTTTTTCAAAGCTCTTCGCCCCTTTCCTTGCGTGCGAAGTATTCGCGGTCGAGGATGCCGAGGATCACGAGATTTTCGTAGACGCCGTCCGTCAGAATCGTCTCGCGGATCAGTCCCTCGCGCACGAGGCCTTCCGACTCGTAGACGTGCAGCGCACGCGCGTTGTAGTCCTTGCAGTCGAGCCAAGCACGGTGAAACTTGAGGTCGTCGAACGCCCACGACTTCAAGAGTTTGAGCGTTTCGTGCCCGTAGCCCTCGCCCTTCTTGTCGAGGATGATGCGCGTCCACTCGATCTCCTTCGACGGGTTCGTGAGCCCTGCGATCATCAAAAAGCCGACCGGCTCCAAGGTGTCTATGCGCTCAATGACGAGATGAATCGCGCCCTCGGTGTTGAGGGTCTGGCTATGCACCTCGCGCTCCCACGGGATGACGAATTTGCCGTTCTCGGGGCGAAATTCCACTTCGAGGATGTAGTCGAGATCCTTTTCCTCCGCCTGTCGAAATTGCAGGCGCGGCCCCTTTTTCACAATGCCCTGCATACGATGCTCCTTTCTATCGCGTCAAAGCAGACTGTGCATGCGGCCAAGCTCCTGAATGCGCTCCACCGACATTTTCGACACCCGCGCGATCGTTTCCAGCGGCAGTTTCTCTTTCAGCATGCCGAGAATAAAGGCCGATTTTTCTTCCTCGCGGCCTTTTGCGCGGCCTTCCTCGTGGCCTCGTGCCATTCCTTGCTCAATGCCGTCCTCACGGATGGCTTCTTCAAAATCTTTTTGATTCCACTCGAAATTGACCATGTCGATGACCTCGCTTTCGTGCTCCTGCAAAAACTCCTTCATGACGTCATGCTCCATGCAATATCGCATGGCTTCGCGAATCGCCCGCACGCGCTCCATGCCTCCTGCGATATTGGTTTTGATGCAATTTAGGAAAAAGCTGTAATCGTGAAGCGGCCGGCTCATGCGCAGCAACATCTTTTCACTTCCATAGGCAATGTTGTGAAAAGTGACCTTGAGTTCCAAATGGATGTCTCCTTCACCTTCCATATAGGCATCAGACAATCTCATTTGCTCCATTTCCAACGTATCCTTGCTGCCTGTGTAGAACACATGGAACTCCGGCCTTGGCAAGGGAATCTGCTTGTTTTGGTACAAACTTTTGGCCGGAATATACTGGCGAAGCTGTTCGCAGATGTAGTAGAGACAACGCAACGGCATATTCTGATTCAGCGTGCTCTGATGCTCCATAAATACCAAATGACGGCCTGCTAGCAGAAAGGATATATCGTTTTTCATTTGTGACAGAAATGTTCCGTCGAGCGTCACAATTCTCACGCGCTCGACAGAAGCGTATGTCCTTCCATGCAACGCCCCTGCGACATCTCTCAGACGGTCGACGTCATTCATATATGCGCGAAACACCGTATCTTGATATTGTCGGCCTTTTGCCATGACGCGCTCCTTTCGCTGCTCCTTCCTTTATTATACCACAAGAAGCCGCTTCTTTCAGTCAAGCTCGCGCAAAAGCTCTTCGAGCAGCCATTCGGCGAATACGCCTTCGCCCGTATGCCGTCGGATGTGCGCGGCGTCTTCCATCGCGAGCGTCTTGGCGGCGAAGGCGCGGTCGGCTGCGGCGAGGAGCGGCGCGTCAATCGCCGTGTCGCCGGCGGCGTAGAGCTTGCGCGGCGAGAAGCGGTGGCGCAGCTCACGGAGCGCCGCGCCCTTCGTGAGCTTTGGGGGAAAGAAGTAGATCTTTCTGCCCGACGGCTCGACGCGAAGACTCGTCCGCTTTTGGCACTTTTCCGCCTGCTCCTGCGCATCCACGCCGTCGGCGCAGTAGACGAAGAGGTACGCGTCGTCGACGATGCGGCAGCGGATGAACGCGGCATCGCCCAGATAGAGCGCGTGACAGCGCGCGATCTCCTCTCGTGCAGGGGCGATCAAAGCGTCATGCGCCTCGCGCCACGCGGCATCGACTTCGCCGCCGTGCAGGAGCACCGCGCCGTTCGTCGTCACGGCGTATTCGGGCGCTGTGCCTTCCGGCCACTCGATGCGCCGATACTGCTCGATCGAGCGCGTCGTCACGGGAATCAAGCAGAGCTTTTGCGAGACTTCGCGCAGACGCTCGACGGCGAGCGGCGTCATGAAGCCGTGCGCCTCGCCCTTGATATGCTCGACGCAAACATCGCCCTCGCGCTTGTGACTCTTCGAGTAGAGCAGCGTGTTGTCGAGATCGGAAGCGAATACGATGTCTTTCATTTCAGTTGTCGGCGAGCGAGCGTATGAGTCCGCATGCGAGATAATTTTCCAGCGGATACTCCACGATTTCGACGCCTTTCTCCTTTGCCAGTTGATAGAGATGACCGAGCCGCGCTTCGTCCGTGCGGCTCTTGACGAGAAGTTTCCACGGCAGACGGCGCAGCAGGACGCGCGTCGCCTCGCCGATGCCGGGCTTCACGAGGTTGATGTCGCGAATGCCGAAATCGCCCGCGATGCGCTCGACCTCGGCAAGCCCCGACCGATGCGCCGCGCCCTCCTCGCGCACGGGCGGCGCTTCCTCGGGGAAGCGCCTTTCCACCGCCTCGATGAAGTCATACGTCAGATCCTTCTCGCGCAGTCCTTCGTAAAAGGCCGCGCCGTGAAAGTCCGCCTCGCCGATCAAATCATCACGCAGCACCGTGCGGCTCAGAAGCCCCGACACCGTCGAGTTCAGGCACGAACTCGCGATGAGGAAGTCCTCGTGCGTGCCGCATTTCTCCGCCACATAGGCGGGATCGGACAGAACGGCAAGCCCCGCGCTCACGCCGCGAAACTCTGCCGCATCGTTTGCGAGCTCGCGCGCGATTGCGCCCTTGCCCGTCCAGCCGTCGACAAACTGCAGAGCCTCGGGCGTGTGACGCGCGAGGATGTACGCCATGGCGTTCTTGTCGATGCCCCTGCCGCGAATGATGGAAATCGTGTAGTGCGCGACGTCCGCGCCAAAGCGCCTCTTGATATAGCGCTTGAGCAGAATGCCGATGGGCGTGCCCGCGCGGGCGAGCGAGACGAGCGCGGCGGATGCGCCCTTCTCCTCGTAAATCTTCTCGGCGAGACTCGCCGTCGCATGAGCTGTGATCTCGGCGTAGCGCGAGAGCGCATCGAAATACGCCTTCAAGTACTTTTCCGACGGCTCGTATTCGAGCGGCAGCATCTCCGAATAATGCCTGCCCGACTGAATGAGCTTTTCCCTCTCTGCCGTCGGCAGAGGGTCGAGCTTTCCCGTGATGTCTTTCAAAAGGATCGTCACGTCGTCCTTCTTGTATGTACTGAACATCGCCCGCTCCTTCCTCGTCATTCGTCGCGGCTCATCAGATAGACGATGTCCGTGCAGCCGCTCTCGCGCAGGGCGCGGGCGATACTCTCGACCGCCTCATGCGCCTCGTGCGCCGTGTCCGAGACGATGACGGCATGGTGATAGGGCCGCAAGTTGTAGATGTACGTCGCGCGCTCATCGCCGTAGAAGCTCTTGACCTGCCAGCCCGCTTCGATGGGATAGCCCGCTTCCTCCGAGATGCCGATGGGGCTTCGCGTCGTCGCATGGAAGAAGACGTTCTGCCAGCCCTTCCTCTCCAAGACTCTGCCGACCATAAGACCCGGCAGCATACATTCCTCCGTGCCGAGCACGAGGATCGACTCGTGCTTCGCCCAAGCGATGCGCTCGGCGAGGACGAGTCCGGCGCCCTGCCAGAGGATCGTATAGTCGCCGATGGCGACGCCTGTGCGCGGCGTCGCGTGTTCGCCGAGCGCAAGCGTGCGATAGGGGTAATGGCAGGGCGGCACGCGGCAGTCCGCCGCCCCGCGCGTTTGAAACGCCGCCGCACGCACCTCGTAGTCTTCGGGCGCAAGCTCTACGAGCGCGACGCACTCGACGCCGCACGCCAAGAGCCGCTCGCGATCGGACGCCGTCAAGCGGTTCAGGACGGACGCCGCGACGAGTCTCTTCTCCCCGAGCGCGGGCAGCTTCTCCTTCATCTGCTCGACGATATTCGAGAGCGTCCTGCCCGTCGAGATCTCGTCGTCGACGAAGACGACCGTATCCGTCTCAGCGAGCTGCGCTTCGAGCGCATCGACGGCGAGTCGCTGCTCGGGCGCATGGCTGTGCTCCTCCAAAAACTCGATCGTGCGCACGCCGGACGGCAATTCCTCGCGCGTCGTCTGCACGTAGAGGCACGCGCCCGCGAGCGACTTCGCGACGACGGCGCCGATGGCGGTCGCCGTCTCGGCGAAGCCGATGACGAGCCTTGCCGCCGGCGCGGCTGCCTTGACCTTCTCGCCGAGCGCTTCCATGAGGTCGAGCGCTTCATGCGGCGCGACGGGCATGTGCTTTCCCTGCAGCGGGTTGACGAGCAGATAGCCGCGCTTTTCATTTCTGTGCCGCCTCGCCACGCGCAGCACTGCGTCTGCCATGTACTTCATCATGCCCGCCTCACGCCTTGAGCCGCTTCGGCGTCTCAAGATTCGCCACGCGATAGACCTTTTGGCGATCGGGGTACTGCCACGGCTTTTCCTCGCCGAGAAGCTGATGGACGGCGATATCGGGCACGTTGATTCCCGTCGCGAGGCACGAGAGCTGCAGGCCGCCCGACATGCGCGGATTGATTTCCAACAGGCAGTACTTCTCCCCGTCGCCCTTGAACTGGATGTTGATCGGCACATCGATCTGCAGGAGGTTCATCATCGTGCGACATTTCTCGACGATCTCCTCATCGAAGCGGACTTCCGAATAGCGGTGGTTCGTCTTGAAGCGCGGGATAATGATCTCCTCGCCGGGCGTCCGCAGGCAGTCGACGCTGATCTCCTGCCCTTCGAGGTACGGCATGAGCATGAATGGCACGGAAAAGTCGTAGCCCCGGACGACCGTGCGCGCCATGTCCCATGTGAGCTTCATGCCGGGCTTGCGGCGCACGTCGCCCGAGCGCAGAAGCGTATCGTCGATGACGCGGAAGGTCTCGGCTCCCTCGTCCTTCGTGAGCTTGTAGCAGACGCGCGCGCAGTGGGGGCGCAAGCTCTCGTAGGCGGCGCAGAATTCCTCGTACGTGCCGGCGATGAGATGCGCGGGCACGAGGGAGGCGTCACGCGCCTCGAAGAAGACGTACGTCGCCGCCTTGTCGTCGAGGAGCCGCATGATCTTGTAATCGCTGCCGACGGCGAGCTTCGTGCCCGCCGCGAGAAATTCCTCACGATAGCGCGAGAGCAGCGTCAGGGCGCGGCGCGGGAAGAAGATGTCGATATGATGCGCCTTGCAGAATTCCAGGCAATACTCCACATACTCTTCGGAAACGGGAAGCGCAGGCTCCGTATACCACTCGTCGGAAACGAGACGATAGAGTGCATTGGGATTGGCGCTTGAGCCGACGAACGTGAACTTTTCGGGCGATCCCGCCCGCATCAGCTCGATCAGATGGTAGGCCGTGCTGAACCATTGGTTGAACCATATACGCATAAAGACTTTCCCTTACCTTTTGACTGCTTCCTTGACACCGTAAACTTCCGCGAGCGTCAGCACGCGCTTTGCCCACTTGGCATGCGTCTTGACCTCGTTCATGCGCGTGCCGTCCCAGCTCTTCTTCACGCCTGCCTTCTCGTCCTGCCAACCGCAGATCATCTTCGCATCCTCGTAGTCGGCGCGCTCCGCCTTCAGGCTCTCGAAGACGAACGGGAGCTGCGCGGGATGAATGACCGTCTTGCCGATGAAGCCGTTCAAGCGGTCGAGTTCCAGCTCCCTCTTGAGTCCCGCCGCCCACGCGCCCGCAGGGTCGTCGCCGAAGTAGTTCCAGACGGGGCCGGAGACGATGTAGTCACGCGCGAAGATGTTCAGAATGTCGATGAGGATGTCGCGCACGACGCCGACCTCGTAGATCGTGTGCGCGATCGAGCGGCGCACGCCGTAGAGATTGCTGAAATCGTTGCCGCCGACGCGGATGTTCAGCACGTATTCGCGATGCGCGTCGAAGATCACCTTGAGCTCGCCGAGAACGGCGGCGCGGCTCTTGATGTCGGCGATGGAAGGACTTTCGAGGACAGGCATGATGTAGCGCTTTCTCGCCGCGCCGTCATTGACCGATCGCATCAGCTCCATGTAGGCTTCGACATTGCCGAGATTCACCTTGGGCAGGACGTAGCCTGTCAGAATGTCGCCCGCCGCACCCACGAAGTCGAGAAAATGCTCCATGTGATCGGCGGTGCGCACGCGCACGAAGAGCAGCGGCGTCTCGCGCCCCTCCTCTTTGCAGACCTCCTTGAGCGCCGCGAGATTCGTGCGCAGGACTCGCTCGGCATCGGCGACCGCCATATCGCCGATCGCGTCCTCCAGACAGAAGCAGATGGCCGTCAGATGCTCATTTTTCTGCCGACGAATCTTCTCCACGATGTTCTCTTGGTAGGCGGGCATGTAGAGAAGCCCGCCCACCTTGTACTGCAAGATTTCCCTGTCTTCCTTTCGGGATAAGTCACACGAACAAACGTCCACTATGGTAAAACCTCCATCTTCAGGAAGCACGGGTAAGCCGTGCCCTTCTCTATTCCACGCTGAGTCCGTAGTCCTCGCAGAGTCTCGCCAATCCCGCCTCGTAGCCTGCGCCGACGAGCTTGAGCTTCCATGCGCCGCGATGGCGGTAAATCTCCGCCGCGTTCACCGTCTTCTCACGCTGCAGAGCGTCGAGATGAAAGCTGTACTTCGGCACGCCGTCCTCCGCGAGCGTCAGGCGCGGCGCACGCACATGCGAGAAATCCCTGCCCGTGCCGTCATCGTAGACCGAGAAGCACAGGACGAGGCGCTCGACGGCCGCGCCGACCTTGGCGACATCGACGCTCGCACCGACGCCGCCCGCCGTATCCACTTCGATGCTGTCATCGTCCGTGCGCACGTTGCCGAAGAAGATCAAATCCTCATCGCCATGTACGCGCCCGCCCGCATAGAGGCGGAACACGTAGGCGTCGACCTCGACGCCCGGCTCGCGGCCCTCGTCCTCGTAGCGGAAGGCGAGCTTCTCGCTTCCTGCAAGCCGCAGCCGCTCGCCGCGCACGAGCTGAGGAAGCGGCGGCTCGGGGCTTCTCGCGCGTCTTTCCGGCGCACCCGCACGCGCCTCGCCCGCGATGAATATGCGCCGCTCCTCGCTCGCCGAGCGCATGCTGAGAGCGCCGTAGACGACAGATCCGGCGCGCATCGCGGGAAGCGTCAGAAGGAAGCCGCCCGCCCCCGCCGGCAAGACCTCGGGAGAAACGCGTGCATCCGCGATCTCCGCCGTCACGCGCACCTCTGCCTCAGGCGATGCGGCGACGGCGAAGCTGTTCTCGCACTCGGGCGCAAACGCGCCGAGGTCGACGAACTTCGGCAGCGCCGCCAAAGAGCCGCCCGCCGTGCCCATTGCACTTTCGCCCCTCGCCTGTTCCCTTTCCATCGCATCCGCCTCCTGCGTCGGATTTCGGCAGACTCCCGCACGCGGCTCGAACTCCACTTCAGAGCCGCGCCCGGAAATTGCCGAAAAGAACACCCCAAAAACGGGAGGCGCAAGGCCTCCCGTTTTTTTCCAGTGCTTTGTCAGACATTCACGCCGTACGCGCGGCAAAGGGCTTCCAAGCCGCCCTGATAGCCCGCGCCGACCGCGTTGAACTTCCATTCGCCGTTGTGCCGATAGATCTCGCAGACGACGAGCGCCGTCTCGACGGAGAACTCCTCCATGAGATCGAAGCGCAGAACCTCCGTACCCTGCATATCCTGCGCGTTCGCCATGCGTGCGACACGCACGTAGGCGTTCGACACCTGTCCGAAGTTCTGCTTGCGCACCTGCGCCTCGTAAATCGTCACGGTGATGGCGATCTTGTCGATGTCCGCCGGCACTTTCGTAAAGTCGATCGTCAGAACCTCGTCGTCGCCCTCGCCCTCGCCCGTGAGGTTGTCGCCCGTATGATGCACCGAGCCGTCCGGGCTGTCGAGATTGCCGTAGAAGATGAAGTCCTCGTCCTTTCGCACCTTGCCGTTCGCGCCCAAGAGGAACGCCGAGGCGTCGAGGTCGAAGTCCGCGCCGCCGTCGTACTGGTTGACGTCCCAGCCGAGGCCGACGAGCGCCATCGTCATGCCCTTGTCAAGACTCACGCGCTGTCCCTTGGAAAGATTCACCGCCATGTCATTTTCCTCCCTTTCTCACGATCTCCTGAATCCACGTCTCGAAGCCCGACGGATTCCTCGTCTGGATGAGCACGGGACCGGGCCCGCGGAAGCGGCACACGAGGCATTCGCCCGACATGACGCTCGAAATCCAGCCGTTCGACGCCTTTTCGATCTTGTAGTTCATGTAATCGGGCCATGCGACGAGGTGGCCATTGTCCACGATGACCTCCTCGCCCGCTTCGAGATTCAGCACGTGAATGACGCCGTAGCTGCTCAAGAAGGCGATGCCCGTGCCCGTGAGCTTCAAGAGGAAGAAGCCCTCCTGTGAGAAGAATCCCTGCATGAGTCCCTGCATCTTCGAGTCGATGTTGACCGTCTCCTCCGCCGCGAGGAAGCCGCCCTTCTGCACGATCATGCCGTAGGAGCCGTCCAAGGCGACGTCCATGATGCCGCCGGGCAGCGGATGTCCGAAGAGCACCTTGCCCGCGCCGCGCGAGGCGACGAGCCGCTGCAGGAAGAAGCTCTCGCCCGTGAAGACGCGGCGCATGATGCCGCCGAGCACGCCGCCCTCCATCTTGCCCTCGACATCGACGGTCGCATCCATCGCGATCATCGCATCGGATTCCGCCTTGATCGCCTCGCCGTGGCGCAGCGAGCACTCGACCACGGGAAAAGCCTCAGGATATAAGATCTTGTATTCCATCATCGCACCCCTTTCGATGGCAAGAAGCTGTGCACGAGTCCGAGAGACTTATGCACAGCCTCCTTCTCTCACCTCCCCCGAGGGGAAGGCTCGCCCAACAAAAGAATGCGCTTATACGTTAACGCCGTAAGCCTTGCCGAGTGCGGCGAGGCCGCCGCTGTAGCCCGCGCCGATGGCGTTGAACTTCCATTCTGCACCCTGGCGGTAGAGCCTGCCGACGACGACCGCCGTCTCGATGGAGAAGTCCTCGCCGAGGTCGAAGCGGATGAGCTCCTCGCCCGTCGCCTCGTTGACGACACGAATGAAGGCGTTCGACACCTGGCCGAAGTTCTGCTTGCGCTCATCGGCCTCGTAGATCGTGACCGTGAAATCGATCTTGTCGATGGAAGCCGGCACCTTCGAGAGATCGACCTTGATCTGCTCGTCGTCGCCCTCGCCCTCGCCCGTCAGGTTGTCGCCCGTATGCTCGACGCCGCCCGAAGCGTGCTTGAGATTGCCGTAAAAAACGAAGTCCGCGTCGCTCGTGACCTTCTCGTTCGGTCCCAAGAGGAACGCCGAGGCGTCGAGGTCGAAGTCAGAGCCGCCGTCGTACTTGTTCGTGTCCCAGCCGAGGCCGATCAGGAGCTTCGAGAGACCCGGATTGCCCTTTGTCAAATCAACTTTCTGTCCCTTTTTCAAACTGATTGCCATGAAGATTCCTCCTTATGCGTACATGCGGAAGCCGCCTGCAGCCGCACCGCTGAAAAGCGCGGCATATCCGGCGATTTCCCAGCCAAGGCACATATCGTGCCGCCTCATGGGAACAAACGAACCGTTCCCTATATCAAGCCGCAAGGGCATGATGTCTTACTGATAGCGCCGCGCCAGCTCGTTCAGACCCTTGTCCTTCGTGCCCTGTCCGATGGCATTGAACTTCCACTCGCCGTTATAGCGGTAGATCTCACCGAAGATCATCGCCGTCATGCCCGCGTAGCTCTCCGAGAGGTTGTAGCGGCAGAACTCCTCGCCCGTATTCTCATCGCATATACGGATGAAGGCGTTCGCGATCATGCCGAAGTCCTGCTTTCTCGACTCGCAGTCGTAGATGTTGACGACGAAGACAAGTTTGTCATAATCTGCGGGCACAGCGGTAAGATCGACGAGGATCTGCTCGTCGTCGCCCTCGCCCTCTCCCGTGAGGTTGTCGCCCGTATGGCGGATCGCACCCGACGGATGCTTGAGGTTGCCGAAGTAGACGATGTCGCTCTTCCCCGAGAGGCGGCCGCCCTTGCAGACGATGACGCTCGCGTCGCAGTCGATGTCGGGCGCAGAGCCGCCGAAAATCGAGCCGAAAAGCCCGCCTTTCTTCTCCTGCTTGACGGGATCCCAGCCGAGTCCGATGCGGATGCGCGAGAGCGCCTGACCGTCCGACTTCTTCAAGTTTACCTTCTGTCCTTTTTGCAGATTCACGCCCATATGCCTGCCTCCTTGATTTCTTTGCCCAAGATTTCCCAGATCGCCCTCTGCTGCGGCGAGTCATCCAATCCTTAAGACAATTCGCCGCGCCGTCGCTTTTTCCCTTCATGGTTTTGATGAAAATTCCTTCATAGCGCGGCTTTTTCCTCGAAAAAGCGCAGCGACACAAGCTTTCGGCAAGAACCGCGCTCAGTCCTTGCTGCCCGGCTCCCAGCGCAGACCCCAGTGATAGGCCTTGTCCATGCTCTTGTGTCCGCTGAAAAAGTGCACGAGCTTCTCGACGCTGAAGGTGTCGTTGATGTTTTCGAGCATGGCGATGGCGCACATGGCCTTCGACGAGCCGTATTCGTCCATGCGCACGATGATGTCGGGGCTGCCCGGGCACTTGACGGTCACGACGCCGTCCGCCTGCTGCCAGTTGGCGACGCCCTCGTAGATGAACGTGTAGACGAGGATGCGCTTGATCTTCGACGCCATCTTGCCGTTGACGCGAAGCGTCTCGCCGGCCGCGTTGCTGCCCGTGCGGTCGTCGCCGTCGAGCGCGATCCAGGGGCTGCGCGAAAGGCTGCCGAAGTCATTGCCGAGCGCCTGCACGCAGCCGATCTCGCCGTCTTGCAGCTCGTAGAGGCAGCCGAGATCGAGGTCGATGCCGCCCGCTCCTCCCCCGCCGCCGAAAATGGAGGCGAGAAGCCCCTGCTTCTTCGTCTGCGGCTGCTGATGCCAGTTGAGGTTGATGGAGATCTCGCCGAGTCCGCCGCCGCCCTTGACGAGGCTGACCTTCTGTCCCTTTTTCAGCTCGACCTTCTTCGGCGCGGTCGGCGGCTGCACGGGCGGCGCGGCAGTCGGTACAGGCGGCACAG
>ERZ773212.1297-NODE-1297-length-11544-cov-14.855166_pt1 | contig 11544 bp, 10 predicted proteins | sample MGYA00581005_ERZ773212 | MGnify/ENA primary metagenome ERZ773212 (study PRJEB29015, sample SAMEA2738154) | human oral metagenome | biome: human oral; feature: human-associated habitat; material: saliva | place: China | collected 2196 ... | reverse complement strand
TCGCTTAACGATGGGTCGCGTAACAATACTCCTCACCAGGGTAGTTCACGCCCGCCCGCGTCGCCGGATGCGCCCGCCCACCGAAGCGAGCACAAATAGGTGACAATAGTCGCATGAGCACTGTTTTTGAAAACATCATCTCGGGCGTCTGGCCCGGACGCTTCGTGTGGGCCGACGACCTGTGCGTCGCGTTCGCCACGATTGAACCCACCTCACCCGGGCACGTCCTGGTCGTCCCGCGCTGCCCCTATGAGGCGTGGACCGATGCCCCCTCGGACGTCGCAGCGCACCTCATGAAGGTGGCGCGCGCGATTGGTCTCGCCCAGAAGGCGGCATTCGGCGTTCCGCGCGCGGGCCTGGCCATCGCTGGCTTCGAGGTGCCCCACACCCACCTGCACGTCATCCCCCTGCGCGACGAGACCGACATTCTCCTGTCGAAGGCTACCCCGGCCTCAGACAAGGATCTCGACGCCACCATGGCCGCACTGCGCGAAGCGCTCCTCGCCGCGGGCCACAAGGCCCACGTGCCCGCGACCATGAATTCCCCGGCACTCGCCTGACGCTTACCCATCACCCTCTCACTCAGCTAGGCCGTGGCCTCGCCCCACTCCCGCCCACGCAGCGCGGATCAGCGGGCGCGGCCACGGCCTCGTCACTGGCAACGCTGAGCGAGAGGCGAACGCGCACTCAGCCGCGCACAATGATGCCCGAGGCCTGGGTGTCCTCGATGCGCACCATCTGCCCGTCCTCGAGGGAGACCACAATCCCACCAGCCTCACTGGCACGAACGACGACGTGGGCACCGGGTACGAGTCCCGCTTCCTCCCACGCGCGCAGCGCCTGCGGGTCACGGTCGGGCAGACGCTCGACCTCTCCCCCATTCCCAACCAGGAGGGTGTCCAGAGGCGCTCCTGGGATCTCGTCGCTCGAACCATCCGCACGCGGGATCGGGTCGCCGTGCGGATCGCGCGTGGGATAACCGAGCACCTTGTCGAGGCGGTTGAGGAGCCGCTCGGAGACGGCATGCTCAAGAATCTCCGCCTCCTCGTGCACTTCATCCCAGGAAAAGCCGAGGGCCTCATGCAGGTAGGTCTCCAGGAGCCGATGGCGGCGCACCATCCCCAGGGCGACCGCGCGCCCCTGCTCCGTCAGGCGCACGCGCCCGTACGGTTCGTGCGTGACCAGTCCCTGTCGTACGAGGCGCTGCACGTTCTCCGTCGTCGTCGAGGGAACCACTCCCATGTGCTCGCCGATATCCTTCGGTTTCACGCCGTCACGGCCGGCTTCCTCGGCGCTCCATACGAGCTTCAGGATGTCCTCAACAACCGTTGAGTAGTCGCTCGACGCCTCCGACATGCTCTCCCCTTTCATCCGGGCTCCCATTGTAGGCAAGAACGCCCTCCCCAACCGCCCAGGATGCGACATAGGACACTGATGGGCGTATTAACTTGTACGCAGCCACCAATCTGTGTATATTTATCTCTCGGTTGCAAAACCCCCGCGTCATTAGCTCAATTGGCAGAGCAGCTGACTCTTAATCAGCGGGTTGAGGGTTCAAGTCCCCCATGACGCACAGCTTTCCCGGCTCCGGCTGGTGAAAGTACCCCGCGTCATTAGCTCAATTGGCAGAGCAGCTGACTCTTAATCAGCGGGTTGAGGGTTCAAGTCCCCCATGACGCACAGCTTTCCCGGCTCCGGCTGGTGAAAGTACCCCGCGTCATTAGCTCAATTGGCAGAGCAGCTGACTCTTAATCAGCGGGTTGAGGGTTCAAGTCCCCCATGACGCACAGAAGACCGGTGATCCTCGGATCACCGGTCTTTCGTATCTGGGTGATCACTCCCCTTCAGCCCCCGGTCCATGCGGACCGCCGGCAGGCACCTCAAGACCCCCAGACACTCGCACGCAATTCGACTACCCGAACATGGGTTAAAGGACAAAACGTGTTGGTTTTGTGGTGACTTTTCGGCTTGTTGGTGCGGGAAAGTCGGTGTTGTAGGTGGTGGGAGTCAACTTGAAGGGTGGACAAAACGTGTTGGTTTTGTGGTGACTTTTCGGCTGTGTCGCGCGGGAAAGTCACAGTTGTGGGTGGTCGTGTTTGCCTCGTTCCTGCCACTATTGCATCGCACCCCGCGTATGGCTGCCCAATAATCCGCCACGGTCAGACGTCTACAGGTCGTTCGCGTTGGCGATGTCAACTCCCGCTATATCACGACGCTGAACGGCATCAACTCCGCGGCGAAGCATGGTGATGAGTTCGTGGCGTGGCTGCCCAGCCGTCGTCGTCAGGGGGATGTATGCCTGGTGGGACTCGGTTCAGGCGTCGGTGGCCAGGTTGGGGCGAGGGGAGGATGGGAAACGAACAGGCGGTTAGAGCACCGGATGAAGCCCACGACGTGAGCTAGCTGGAACTGCTGGCAGGATCCTGCGCAGACCCGTGGGTGGAGGGTGCCGAAGGGGGCGTCGCGTTCCCGGATTCGCCCAAATCGCAGACCACCTCACCCATAACAGCCCATTTTTGCCATTTTTCGGCGAGGTGGTCTGCACTTTGGGCGGAGCGGCCTCGTCAGCCGCGGAATCTGCGCACAGCGACTGCGCTGACACCGAGGAGGGCGAGGAAGGCAACCACGCTCGTCAGTCCCGACGCATCGGCACCCGTGTGCGCCAGTCGCGGGGTAGGTGAGGACGCCGCGGGAGTCGGAGTCATGGGCGTCGAAGGAGCAGGAGTCGTGGACTCAGCGGGGGTCGGAGTCTCAGGCGCCCTGGGAGTTGGGGCAGGAGTCTCCCCCGGTACGGGTGCCACGGGGTTCGACGGTGACGGTTCCGGCGTTGGGTCAGCAGCCACCTTGCGCACCTGAATGTCCGTGTTCACGCCGACAGCGCGCGCGTGAGCAGGATTGTTGGGATCGACTGTCCCGGCGGCCGCATCGTAGCCAAAGACGGCCTGGCCGGGGACAATCTCATATCCCTCGGGAAGTGCGGGCAGGGGCGTCGCAGCAGCGCGCGAGGGATTGTACGGATCATTGCCGTAGCGCTGCGCCGCCAGCAAGGTTCCATCGGCGTCCACGAGGCGCACGCTCCCCAGGGCGGAATAGAAGACTTCGCACACGAAATGGACATCGGGTTGGTCGGGATCGAAGTTGAGCGCCGGTGCGCTGATTTCCAGTGTGTACTGGCCGGGAACGACCGGGCTGGGATGCACGGGAATCTCACCGGCCCCGTCATTTGGCACATATTGACGTCGCGGCTCGAGGATGTTGTCATTCTCATCCGCGAGATAGCACGTGGCTGGTCCCGCAACATCCGCCGCGAGCGCGGGCCGCGCCAGAAGACTGGGAGCGAGTGCAGCGCAGAGCGTGGCGGCGACAGCCACGGCGCGCTTGAACAATGGGGCACGCATAGAGGTTTCCTTGTGTTGATAGGTTACGTTACAGACATGAGATTACTCTGTATCCATTCACTTGTCTGCTGATTTACGTACCGATATCGGCATTTCTGAATCCCTCACTCTCGCTCGTATTCGCTGCACGCACGCTGACCTGCGCCGACACACGAAGCGACACTCTCCCACCGTGACGACCATCTTCCACATACGGGTCACTCCTGACACGACGAGGCCGGGGCACCCCAATGGGCAACCCCGGCCTCGTGACCACGAAGAAGGAGATCAGTGTCCCGGCCAGCTGCGAATCGTGGTGAGCGCGGCCACCGCGTAGCGGTCCCAGACGCGCCCACCGACGCGCACGGCACCCTCCAGGATGAGGACGGACCACGGCAGAGCAACCGCGTAGGCAACCCACGTTGGAATGAGGCCGAAGGACGCCAAGGCGATGAGCACATAGGAGGGCAGCTGCAGAACCGCGACCCCCGCGAAGCCGATGAGCTGCAGGAGCATCGTCATCAGGAACGACCCGGTGCCCTTCGTCGCCATCGGTGAGACGCCTGGAGGCTGAACCGGATACACCCAGCGCGCATTCACGACGAGGGTCGTGGCGGTCGCGCCCGAAAAGAGGACGACACCCATCACCTGGTGGAACACGAAGTCCGCGGCACTCACTCCTGCGACGACATCATGAATGAGGTATCCGACGACCTGGGGAACAAGGACGATGAGAGAACCCACGAGGCGACCGCGACGCTCCTCACGCCCGCTCATGCCGGATGAGACGACGATCCACGCACCCGTCGAATCGTATTGCATGAGTGCGCCGACGGCCATGCCCGACGTGATGGGCACCAGGTAGAGAAAAATGCCTGTGTACAGGAGCTGACTCATGTGATCCTCAGTACCCACGCGCCCCATGAGGACTCCGATGATCGGGAAGATCACGGCAAACACCAGGTTCATGTTGAGGCGGGGATCTACGACCCAGTAGCGCAGCGTACGCGCAGCCAGCGAAGCGCTGCGCACCCCGAGGCCCAGCCGCGTGAACGTATCGACGCTGCGCAGGCCAGCCGCTCGAGATTGCGCGGTGCGCTGTCCTCGCGCGTCCTCCTCGACGGACTCATCGATGAGGTGGCGCCCCTCGTCGATGGCGCGCTGCGCGTCGGCACTAACCTCACCGGCATAGCCGCTCATGACGGGGCGCAGGACGGCCAGCCAGGCGCGCCAGCCGACGACGGCCGTGGCCACCGTGATGAGCGCACGGATCGCGGCGGCCACCCACGCATCCTCGAGGAGCGAGGCGACGACGCCGAAGGGCGCGCCGACGGGCGTCCACAGAGCGACGTTCATCCCGGCGTAGAAGACCTCGGCTGAGAAATTCTCCGACAGGAGTTTCATCCAGTAGCCCAGAGGGGTCAGCACGACGAAGAAAGTCACGAAGCCGACCATGGTCAGTGTGTCTTTCTTACCCGAGCTATCCAGGCGCACCGCGAACCAGGTTCCGACCGCGCGCGCCCACAGCACCGCCAGAGGAAGGGTGACGATGCCTGCGAGGAGCCACCCGAGGGCCGCCACCCACTGGGCACGCCACAGGGCAAACCAGACGGGCACAAAGAGAGCCATGGCGGATAGGAGGCCGCCTGGACCCACGGCCGTCGATGCCGCCAGCGCCGCACCGAGGCGTTTGCTCGGCCCGACGTAGGGCGACAGGCGCACGGGATCCAGCGAATTATCCATCGCTGAGAACAGGATCGGCAGGATCAACCACAGGAGGAAGACGATGGGACCCACGATGGGCAGCACCGCCGCAAGAGTCGCTGCTCCTTCGGATTGAGAAAGGAAGGCGGTTCCCACCAGCGCGCCCACATACATGGTCCCGAACTGCAGGGTGCCGAGGATCGCGAGCACCAGCACGGCAGTCTGGCGACGAACCGTATTCCAGATGATGCGGAGCTTGAGGCGAATCAGTTGCCCAACCACGACAGGCCTTCCTCGGAGTGGACGCCGCCGACCAGGGAGGTGAAGCGCTCCCCCAGGTCGCCGCCCTGGGCGACCTCGTCGGTGGTACCGGCGACGAGGACGCGCCCCTTGTCGATGATGGCGACGTGCGTGCACAGCTGCTGGACGGTCGCCATCACATGCGAGGACAGGATGACGGTGCCTCCTCGGCGCGTGTAGTCGGTGAGGATCTGGCGGATATTGGCCGCGGAGACGGGGTCGACGGCCTCGAAGGGTTCGTCGAGGACGAGCACACGCGGGGAGTGGATGAGGGCGGCGGACAGCGCGATCTTCTTCGTCATGCCGGCCGAGTAGTCGCTGATCAGCTTCTTGCCCGCCTCGGCCAGATCGAGGGCGGCCAGCAGTTCCTGGGCGCGCTCGCGGGCGGTAGAGGCATCCAACCCGTGCAGCATGCCGACGTGGACGAGGAAGTCGGGGCCGGAGAGTCGGTCGAGGAGGCGCATGCCGTCGGGCATGACGCCGAGCAGGCCGCGCGCCCGCTGGGTGTCACCCCACACATCGACGCCGTGCACGTAGGCGGTGCCACGGTCGGGGGTCAGCAGGCCGGTGGCCATGGTCAGCGTCGTGGTTTTACCGGCACCGTTGGGGCCGACGATCCCGTAGAACGACCCGGTGGGAATGTCGAGGGAGAGGTCGGCGACGGCGACGAGGTTTCCGTATATCTTGACGAGGCCTCGGATTGCCAAGGCAATATCGTCGCCGACGGGGGCGGCGGGCAGTGTATCGGACACAACAGGCTCCTTCACGCGTGAAATGCCTGTTGATTTTACGGCGGTGCCGTGACTCATCCGACACAATATCTCAGATCGTGATCCCTGAGATGACTCCTGATGGTGTTCCTATCGGGTGCTTAGGACGACGCTGAGTCCATCCTCGGGGTGATACGTCCAGGTCACGCGGTAGACCTTCCATTCCTCGTGCTGAGCACCGTCGACCGCGCGAGTGATCAGCATGCGCTCACGCACCGACGACGGAGTGTCGAGCTCATTCAGGATGCAGCGGAAGTCCGTCTGCGACAGACCGTTGGCCCCGTCCCCGTAGGCCACGAGAGTCAGGGAGGCTTTGTCGGAGGCCAGGCGCGCGTAGCGACTGCTGACCGAGCACGCATCGAGCGAGTGCGCCAGGTTGTTGGCCGCCACAGAACGCAGGTAGGACATCCCCACGTAGGCACCGACAGACAGGAGGATCGCCAGCAGGAAACCGACGATAAACATGGCGAGGCCGTACTTGGCACGCGTGCGCCGCTTGGGGCGCTCGCGGCGCAGGGGCGGGCGCTCGTCCAGTTCCTCGTAGCGATAGGCACGCGCGTCCCGGCGGCGTTCCTTGTCGGCTTCGGTAAAGCGGGCGACAACCTGCTCACCCGGCACGCTCCGAGGAACGCGAGACGCTCGCCTATTCAGTGCGACATCAGCACGCGTGGGCAGGTCGTGCTCGGCGCTCCAGTCATCGTCACTGTCCCCGTAGAAGGCTGCCGAGGCCTCGTCACAGTGGGCGTATTCCCGCTCGGTGGGGGTCTCCTCGCGTGGCGCAAAGCTCTGCTGCTGGGGCGAGAAGCGGCTCAGCGGCAGCGTGGGCGGGGCGATCTGCGGCGCGGAGGTCGTGCTCGGCTGCGTGTAGGAGGCGGAGGGGGTCACGACCGCCGAGGTGTATTCGTCCTTCGGTGCGGGTGTGACGACCGGCGTGGGCTTGGTGGTCGGCGATGACCGCGCGATTAAGGGGTACCCGTTCCGGGGTGGGACGCACGCGATGACCGTGCGTTCGACGTCGGACGAGAGGGGAGCAATTCGCGGCTGGCCATTCTTCGTCGGCGCTTCGGGCGCGGGGATGAAGGTTTGTTTCGTGGGTTGCGCGGTGGGGGCCGAGGCCTCGGCGGGCAGGGCGGGACGGTGAGCCAGACGCGTGGGCACGCCTCCCGGATAGTCGGGCGTGACCGATCCTGAGCCGACCCGGTATGCGTCCGGCATTGCAGCCCCCATGAGTCCTCCATCAACACTCAACTAACACTTGTTAAACAAGCATAGGGGGTAATTACTCAGGAAGCAAGAGGTTAGTCGATCCCGAGCGCCTTGCGCAGACGAGCCACGTGACCGGTGGCCTTCACGTTGTACTGAGCCAGGGCCACGGTGCCATCCGGGGCAACGACGACGGTGGAGCGGATGATGCCGACGTACGTGCGACCGTAGTTCTTCTTCTCCCCCCACGCACCGTAGGCCTCGAGGACCTCGTGATCGGGGTCGGAAGCCAGCGGGAAGGTCAAAGATTGCTTCTCCGCAAAGCGTTCAAGAGCAGCCATCGAGTCGGCAGACACGCCGATAACGGAGTAGCCAGCACCGGTCAGGGAGGCCAGGGAATCACGGAAGTCGCAGGCTTCCTTCGTGCAACCGGGCGTGGATGCCTTCGGGTAGAAATAGACAACGACACCCCGCGGGGAAGCGGCGAGGAGATCCGACAGGGACAACGTCCCCTGGGTGGTGTCGACGGTAAAGTCGGGGGCCTGCTGGCCGATGTCCAAAGTGCTCATACCCCTCAGTCTATGAGGGTCGCTCCCCCACTGCGAGGGGGGGGCGATGCCGGTGCGCGAGATGGGACTCGAACCCACACGTCAAAGACACTGGAACCTAAATCCAGCGCGTCTGCCAATTCCGCCACTCGCGCGCGCACCCAAGTCTAACCGATGGGAGCCGCCACGTCCGAACACAATATGACGAGGCATCCTACCGCCACAGGGTGGTGTCCCTCATACGCGTGGCGGGTAGGGCGTGTACGCCTGGGTGGACGACCTGTCAAGAAGGAACAGCGCGGTCCGGGAAGCGCCTGCGCGCAGCACAACTCAGCGCGCGGTGGCGTTGATCGTGCCTTCGCCGAGGACGCGTGTCCTCCTGTAGACGACCATCGACTGACCCCGCGCCACGCCGCGCGCGCTTGCTTCGAGGACAACGCTGATGGTTCCGGCCTGCTCATCCCGTATCAACGACGCGACGGGAACGGGCGTGCCGTGCGCGCGCAGCTGCACAAAGAGGTCGGTGGCGTCGGAGCCGTCGTCGTCGGAGGCGAGCCAGACGGCGTCCGTCGCTTCAATACGGGAGATGGACAGAAGCTCGGAGGCACCGACGACGACTTGGTTAGTCTCGGGCCTGGTCTCGAGGACGTAGCGGGGGCGACCGTCGGGTGCGGGTGCTCCGATGCCCAGGCCTTTGCGCTGTCCGACCGTGTAGTTCCAATAGCCCTCGTGGCGACCCAGGACCTCGCCGTCGGGGGTAACGATGTCGCCCTCGGCAGCGCCCAGGTGGGAGCGCAGAAAGCCCTGCGTGTCGCCGTCGGGGATGAAGCAGATGTCGTAGGAGTCCGGCTTGTTGGACACGCCCAGGCCCAGGCGCTCGGCCTCGGAGCGCACCCACGCCTTGTTGGGGGCGTCCCCCAGCGGCAGGACGACGCGGGTCAGTTCCTCGGCCCCCATGACGGCCAGCACGTAGGACTGGTCTTTGAGGGTGTCAGCTCCGCGGTGCAGCTCGGGTCCTACCTCCCCATCCACGATGGCGGCGTAGTGGCCGGTGCACACTGCGTCGAAGCCGAGTGCTCGGGCGCGGCTGGCCAGCTCGCGGAACTTCACGAACTCGTTACAGCGCACGCAGGGGTTGGGGGTGCGCCCAACCCGGTACTGCTCGACGAAGTCAGTGATGACGGTCTGCTCGAATTCCTGGGCGAGGTCCCACACGTAGAAGGGGATGCCGATGATCTCAGCGGCGCGCGCGGCGTCTCCCGCGTCCTCAATGGAGCAGCAGCCGCGCGAACCGATGCGGCACTCCTGCGGCTGGGAGGACAGGGCCATGTGGACGCCGACGACGTCGTGCCCAGCCTCGACGGCCTTCGCTGCGGCGACGGCGGAGTCCACGCCGCCCGACAGTGCTGCCAGAACTCGCATTTAGCGTTCCTCGTTTCGTTCGTTGCGCACGTGGGAGACGCCGTCCAGGGCGGCTCCCGCGCGGATCGCGGCGGGCAGGGCGGCCAGGAAGGCATCGATGTCGGCGACGGTCGTCTCGTGTCCCAGAGAGATGCGCAGGACGCCGAGGGCTTCCTCCTCGCTGCGTCCCATCGCCATGACGATGTCGGAGGGGCGCGTCACTCCCGCGTGGCATGCGGACCCGGCGGACACGGCGATGCCGGCCATGTCGAAGGCCATGAGGACGGCCTCGGGGCGGGCGGTTGGCAGGGACAGGTGGATGATCGCGCTCGACGAGGCCGACTCCCCCACCGTCGGGTACGTGCCGTCCGGCAGGTGGCTCAGCAGGTGGGCGCGCAGGGATGCCGCACGCTCGGCGAAAGCAGCGCGTTCGGAAACGGCCTCGGTGAGGGCGGCGGCGAGCGCGCAGGCACCCGCGACGTCGGGCGTGCCCGAGCGGATCGAACGCTCGTGACCGCCGCCGGGGCGGTCGGTCGCCATGGGGATGCCACGCCGGGCGAGAAGGACACCAATGCCGGCGGGCGCGCCGACCTTGTGCCCGCCCACGCTCATGAGGTCGAGGCCAAGCTCTGCGAAAGAAACATCCAGAGTCGGGATCGCCTGAGCAGCATCAGAATGCGCGAGGCCTCCGCTGGCATGGACGAGGGCAGCGAAGTCGGCGACCGGTTGGATCGTACCGATCTCGGAGGACACGAGGGTCATGGATCCGAGCGCGAGGCGTCCGTCCCAGGACACGGGCGCACTGGCGCCCTCAGTCGCTGGCAGCACCGACAGGCCACCCGCGTCGACGGGCAAAACCCCCCACTCGAAGCCCTCGCGCGACGCGACCTCTCGCTGGTGGGCGACCGCGTCATGCTCGAGGCCGGAGACGACGATGAGGTCGCGAGCACTCTCGCGGCGACGCACACCTCGGGCGGCGGCCATCACGCCGAGAGCGTCGGATTCAGTGGCACCGGAGGTGAAGATGACCTCGTGGATGTCGGCACCGAGTGCAGCTGCGACCTGCTCGCGCGCGTCGCCCAGCATGCGACGGGCCCGCCGCCCTCCAAAGTGGAGGGCGGCGGGGTTGCCGGGGGTGGCGGCCAGGTCACGCTGGGCGCGGGTCCACGCCTCGAGGGCGCACTCGCGCAGCGGCGTCGTGGCCGCGTGGTCGAGGTAGACGCTCACGCCTGGGCGCGCGCCTCCTCGATGATTGCCAAGGCAGCCGGGACCACCTCGGTCACGTCGCCGACCACGCCGAAGTCCGCGATCTCGAAGATCGGGGCATCCGGGTCATCGCACACGGCGACGATGTGGGCGGCCGACTGCATACCGACCGTGTGGTGAATGGCACCGGAGACGCCCAGGCCGATGTAGAGATTCGGCGTGACGGTCAGGCCCGTCTGCCCGATCTGCTCAGCTCGCGGAGCCCAGCCCTCGTCACAGGCAACACGGGTCGCGCCCACGGCACCACCCAGGGCGTCGGCGAGGGAACGAACCAGCTCGAAGTCGCCGTCCACGCCGCGGCCACCGCACACGACGGTGGAGGCATCGGCCAGGGACACGCCTTCCTCCTCGTCGGCCACGCTGGAGACAACCTCAATCACGGACGCCTCGGCGCTCAGCTCAACGGCGAGGGGCTCGGGGGTCAGGGATGCGGGCGAGGCCACCGGCGCCTCGTCGATAATGCCCGAGGAGATACCCACGATGGGGGTCTGTCCCTCGAGGACGATGCCCATCGACCAGGAACCACCCAGGGCGGTCTTGCCGACCTGGAGGACGCCACCGTCGAAAGACACGGAGGAGGCACCGGAGACGACGCCAGCCTCGGTGAGGGCGGCGACGCGGCCAGCGATCTCGCGACCGCGGTAGTCCGAGGACACCAGCACCAGGCCGTAGGAGTCGGTGCCCAGAGCGGCGATGACCGCGTCAGAGGCGACAACAGAGGAGTGACCCGCAGCACCCAGGTCGGCGTGCAGGACGCGGGTGGCACCCAGCTCTGCCAGGGCAGCCGTGTCGGGGACGGAGGCAACGGACAACGCGACCACGTCACCGGAGGTCAGCGACGCCGCGAGCGTCACCGCCTGGCGCGCCAGGGACGTCAGGCGGGACCCGGCCTGGTCGGCCAGGACGAGGATCGGGGAATGCATCTGCTGCGTCATGTCACTTCACCACCGAAAGAATGTAGTCAGCCAGCGCGCG